>Ga0255767_1001829_pt1 | contig 18626 bp, 12 predicted proteins | sample 071ome_24_FD_179967 | JGI IMG/M metagenome (GOLD analysis project Ga0255767, IMG submission 179967) | Coastal salt marsh microbial communities from the Groves Creek Marsh, Skidaway Island, Georgia - 071402CT metaG (version 2) | ecosystem: Environmental > Aquatic > Marine > Intertidal zone > Salt...
TTCTTGCGCGCCTTCTTTGGTGCGGCCTTCTTGGTCGCCTTCTTTGGTGCGGCCTTCTTGGTCGCCTTCTTTGGTGCGGCCTTCTTGGTCGCCTTCTTTGGTGCGGCCTTCTTGGCTGCCTTCTTTGGTGCGGCCTTCTTGGTCGCCTTCTTTGGTGCGGCCTTCTTGGCAGGCGCCTTCTTCGCAGGCGCCTTCTTGGTCGACTTCTTGGCTGGCGCCTTCTTGGCTGGCGCCTTCTTTGCGGCCTTCTTGGCTGGCGCCTTCTTCGCAGGTGCCTTCTTTGCGGCCTTCTTGGTGGTCTTCTTGGCCGCTTTCTTTGCTGCCACGGTTCGTCCCTTCGTTGGGGTCTTCGGGTCGGACTGATCAGTCGACAATGCAGTTTGGTCGCTGGAAGCGTCGAACGGAACGATCCCCGCATCGATTCCTCGTCGGCCTTCATCAAAGCGGTGCACGATGAAGCGTCGAGATTCGCCAACGGTCACCGCGTCCCTGGCCCGCCGCGGCGCTGGATCGCCCAGCAGTCGCAGGGGCAGATACACCGCCGCCTCACCTGATCGGGCGTAGGCGCCATGCGAGGAGAAGGACTCAACGGTTGCCTTCACGGACGAACCGGGCGGGTGAGCACGCCGGAACGCTTTCCACACGTCCGGCAGGTTGGCTCCGGGCACGTCGGGGGCCGATTCAGCCTTCGCTCTGCCGCGCCGGCGCCGGCGACCGCCCCCCGTCGGCGTACCGGTTGCGCTGTCGTTCTCGTCCGACGGGGCAGCAGCAGTGGCTGCCGCCTTCGCTGCCTTTTTCGCCGACTTCTTTGCGGACTTCTTGGCGGCCTTCTTCGCTGACGTCTTCGCCGTCTTGTCAGACCGAGCGCCGCCATCAGTCGGAGCTTTCGCCGTGTCATCAGTGGCTTGGGCTCGGGCCCGACGGCTCACCGGTCCCTTCACCGGGGCCCGCGGCACATAGACCCAGCCCAGTCCGGGGATTGGCTTCCCGCCGATCAGCCGCCCCTCATCGAAGAGCCACGGGTAGATGCCGTGGAACTCTTGAAACGAGTCGTTGCTGAGGACGACAGCGTTGGCTCGGTCGGCGACTTGGAGGATGAAGGTGTCGCCTCGTCCGATGACGCCTGCGGGCGGCGTGATGATCTCGTTGGCATCGATTGCGGCACGAGCCGCTTTGCGGTCGCCCTTCGCGACGCGATGTTCAAATGAGGCGTCAACGATGACCGTGATGATCTCGAAGTCGTACTCATCTCGGAACGCCTCCACGGCGTCTCGCAACTGTTGGAGCGACGGTTCGTTGCGTCCCTCGGTGGCGATATTGGATCCGTCAACGACGGCGTGACCGCTCGGCATGGAGGCCAGTCAACCATGTCGATACGCTGCCCCGGTGATTCGAGCGGTGCTCTTCGATTTCGGTGGCGTGATCCTGTCGAGCCCGTTCGAAGCATTCAACCGCTACGAAGCGGAGGTTGGGCTGCCGCTCGACACCATTCGGTCGATCAACGCAACAAACCCCGACGACAACGCATGGGCGCATTTCGAGCGCGGTGAATACGGAGCATCAGCGTTCATCGACGCGTTCGAGGACGAAGCACGCACCCTCGGGTTCGAGGTCGATGGCACACGCGTCATTACGTCGCTTCGTGGCGTGATCCGTCCGACGATGGTCGAGGCGTTGCGACGCTGCTCTGCCGAGTTCAAGACGGCGATGCTCACCAACAACTTCAAACCGCCGTCCGACGAGTCGGGAACGGAAGCCATGGTTGCCGAACCAGCGGTCGACGGGGAGGGCGCATCGCTCGTCGAAATCCACGAACTCTTCGACGAGATCATCGAGTCGAGCGTGGTCGGCGTGCGCAAACCCGAGCCCCGGTTTTACGAGATCGCGTGTGAACGGCTCGGCGTCGATCCAAGCGAGTGTGTCTTTCTCGACGACCTCGGCATCAACCTCAAACCGGCCCGGACCATGGGTATGCAGACGATCAAGGTTGTCGACCCCGACGTTGCCCTCGCTGAACTCGAGACGATCGTCGGGATTTCGCTGCGTTGATCGCCGAGTGCGCTCAGCCGAGCGCCTCGTCGAGCAGCAGCTGAAGCTCTTGGGCATGAACGGCGGCAGAGCCGACCGCAGGCGAACCCGACTCGAAGCGGCTGACTCGCTGAATGTCATGGGTCTCACCGTGCGCCTCGTAGAGGCGGCCCTTGATGAAGTTCCAGGGGCCCATGTTCTCTGGCTCCTCTTGAACCCAGAAGATCTGCTTCGCGTTCGGGAAGCCATCCAGCATTCGCTCCACGGCAGCGAACGGCCACGGGTAGAGCTGTTCGACGCGGGCGATCGCACTGTTGGCTCCTCGTCGGTCGCGCTCGGCTTCCAGGTCGAACGCGACCTTGCCGGAGCAGAAGATCACCCGCTCGACGTCCGCAGCCGGTGGTGGGTTGCGATCGCCAAGCAGTTCCTCGAAGGTGCCCGACATCAGATCGGTGACGTTGGAGCGGGAGTGCTTCGACCGCAGAAGGGACTTCGGCGTGAAGATCACCAGCGGAGCCGGTGGCGACATCATCGACTGGCGTCGAATCAGATGGAAGAACTGGGCGGCGGTGGTCGCGTTGCAGACCTGGATGTTGTCCTCGGCCGCCAACAGCAGGAACCGCTCGATGCGGGCCGAGGAGTGCTCGGGGCCCTGACCTTCGTAGCCGTGGGGCAGCAGCATGACGAGGCCACAGTCCTGATCCCACTTGTCCTTCGCGGCCACCACGAACTGGTCGATGATGATCTGGGCGCCGTTGGCGAAGTCGCCGAACTGGGCCTCCCACAGCACCATCGCGTCGGGTTTCGCGACCGAATACCCGTATTCGAAGCCGAGCACGGCGTACTCGCTCAACAGTGAGTCGTAGACCCAGAAGTTGGATTCATGCTCGTGACCCAGTGCCTTCAGCGGGGTGTGTTCGGCACTCGTCTCATAGTCAACGAGGGTGGCGTGACGATGGCTGAAGGTTCCTCGCCGTGAGTCCTGGCCGGAGAGCCGGACCGACTTGCCTTCGAGGAGCAGGCTGCCGTAGGCCATGGCCTCGCCCAAGGCCCAGTCGATCTCGCCGCCGCGGTACATCTTGTCGCGGGTTGCGAACTGTTGAGCGAGTTTCGGGTGCATCACGAAGCCCTGCGGTGTCGCCGTGAGCTTCTCGTAGATCTCGTCTACCGTCGCCTGGTTGATCGAGGTTCGGAGGTGAGGCTTCACGCCTGTTCCCTCGACCGGCGGTTGAGCCATGCCTCCGTCTTGCTTGTCGTCGCGGGTCTCGTCCAGCGCCGATTGGAGCCGGGCCCGGAAGTCAGCGAGCGCTGCTTCCTCTTCGTCCGGGGTGAAGTCGCCGCGCTTCACCAGCGACGATGCGTACAGCTCGCGGACCGACGGGAGTTCGTCGATGCGGCGGTACATCTCGGGCAGGGTGTAGCTCGGATCGTCGCCCTCGTTGTGGCCGTGGCGTCGGTAGCAGATCATGTCGATCACGACGTCTTTGTTGAACTGCTGGCGGTACTCGAAGGCAAGGCGGGCGACACGCACACACGCTTCGGGGTCGTCGCCGTTCACGTGGAAGATCGGAGCCTGGATCATCTTGGCGACGTCGGTCGAGTACTCCGAGGAGCGAGCGGCCGCAGGCGACGTCGTGAAGCCGACCTGGTTGTTGATGACCACATGGACACAGCCGCCGACCCGGTAGCCGCGAATCTGAGACAGGTTGAGGGTCTCGGCCACGACGCCCTGACCCGCAAAGGCGGCGTCGCCGTGGATGAGGAGCGGCAGGACCGGATACTCCTCGGTGCCCTCGCCGGCGCGGCGCTCGTCCATCCGGGCTCGCACCATGCCGAGCACAACCGGGTTCACCGCTTCCAGATGCGACGGGTTGGCGGCGAGTTCGAGCGGCAATTCGTTGCCGTTCCGTGACACGAAGGTGCCGGTTTGCCCAAGGTGGTACTTGACGTCGCCGCCACCCATCGTCAACTCGCCGACATTGCCGCCCTCGAACTCGTTGAAGAGCTGGCCGTAGGTCTTGCCGACGATGTTGACCAGCACGTTGAGGCGACCACGGTGCGCCATACCGATCACAGCTTCGGCCATGCCTTCATCGGCGGCTGCGCCCAGCAGAGCGTCCATCAAAGGGATCACGGATTCGGCGCCTTCGACGCCGAACCGTTTCTGACCGACGTACTTCGTACCGAGGAATGTCTCCAACGCCTCGGCCGCATTGAGACGCCCGAGGATGTGGCGCTGCTCGTCGTTCGAAATCGAACGGTCTGCACCCTCCAACTTCTCTTGCATCCAGCGCTTCTCGACCGGGTCCTGGATGTGCATGTACTCGACACCAACTGTGCGGCAGTACGCGTCGCGCAGCACGCCGAGTAGGTCGCCGAGCGCCATCTTCGCTTGGCCGCCGACCTGGGCATAGATGCCGGAGTCCGATCCGGTCAGGAACTCGCGGTCGAGGTCCCAAATCGTCAGTCCGTAGGTCGCCGGATCGAGCTCGGAGTGCATCTTCGGCTCTTTGACCTGGAGCGGGTCGAGATCGGCGATCAGGTGACCGCGCACGCGATGCATGTTGACGAGCTGATTGACCTTGGCCTGCTTCTCGAGCAGCGCCGAATCGCGATCCATCGGGTTGACGTCGCGACGCCACTTGACCGCCTCGTAGGGCACGTCGAGCGACCGGAAGACGTCGACGTAGAAGTCGTCCTCACCGAGCAACAGTTCGTGGACCTTCTTGAGGAACATCCCCGATTCGGCGCCCTGAATGATGCGGTGGTCGTAGGTCGAGGTGAGCGTGATCACCTTCGACACGCCGAGTTCGGCCAGCTTCGACGGGTCGGCGGCTTGGAACTCGGTTGGGAAGGCGATGCTGCCGACCCCGACGATCAGACCCTGGCCCGGCATCAACCGCGGCACCGACTGGAGTGTGCCGATCGTGCCGGGGTTGGTGAGGCTCACGGTCGTGCCGCTGAAGTCGTCGACACCCAGCTTGCCGTCGCGGGCCTTACGAATCAGGCCCTCGTACTCGTCGACGAACTGCTTGAAGTCGAGCGTGTCGGCCGCCTTGATGCACGGCACCATCAGGGTGCGGCTGCCGTCTGGTTTCTCCAGATCGACGGCGATACCGAGCCCGACGTGCGGGTTCTCGATCAGGAGCGGCTTGCCGTGTTCGTCGGCGGTGTAGGTGTTGTTCATCGCCGGCATGGAGTCGGCGATCGCTCGCACGACTGCGTAGCCGATCAGGTGGGTGAAGGAGACCTTGCCTCGCAGCTTGCGGCCCAGGAACCCGTTGATCACCTTGCGGTTGACCTCGAGGAGCTTGGCCGGAACCTGCCGAAAGCTCGTCGCCGTCGGCACCTCAAGCGAGGCCTCCATGTTGGTGACAATGCGCGCCGCAGCACCGCGCAACGGCTTCGAGAAATCATTGTTGTCGCCGGCATCCGCCGGACTGCCCGAAGCGGCTGCTGTCGATGGCGCGCTTGCGCCGGCATTCGCCGGACTGCCCGAAGCGGCTGCTGTCGATGGCGCGCTTGTGCTGGCCTCCACTGGGCTTGCCGGAGCGGGAGCGGCCGGCGGGGTGCCATTGGTCATCGGCTGAGGGATCTTGACTTCGGGTCGTGCTGGCGCCGGTGGCGGCGTCACGTCTTTGGAGGGCACCTCGATCGGTTCGGTGGATGCGGGAGGGCGGTTTGCGCCTGCGCCGTTTGCGCCGCTCGCGGTTTCGCCTTCGAAGTGGGCCCGCCAGGCCGGGTCAACGGAGCTCGGGTTGGCTTCCCATTGGGCGCGCATTTCGTCGGCCATCCAGGCGTTGGGGCCGAGATCGAGGGGGTCGGTTGTGCTCACGGCCGCCAGCATACGGTGCCCTGCTGTAGGGTCCGGCAGGTGCGGATCGCGACCTGGAACGTCAACTCGCTCAATGCCCGAGTCGGCCGTGTTGAACGCTGGCTCGAGACCTTCGAGCCCGATGTCTTGTGCCTGCAGGAGACGAAGCTCGCTGACGACGCGTTTCCGGCGTTGGTCTTCGAGGCGCTCGGCTACGAGACCTTCCATCACGGCGAAGGCCGATGGAACGGTGTCGCCATTTTGTCCCGGGTCGGGCTTGAGAACCCGATCGGCGGTTTCGGTGACGGTGACGAGCCCGATCAGGATGCCCGCATCGCGTGGGCGACCTGCGGCGGTGTCCGGGTGGCGTCGTGCTACGTGCCGAACGGCCGCTCGCTCGACCATGAGCACTACCAGTACAAGCTGCGGTGGCTCGACCGTCTCGTCGGTGATCTTGATGGGCAGTGCGACCCCAGCGACGACATCGTGGTGATGGGCGACTTCAACATCTGTCCCGCCGACATTGACTGCTGGGATCCGAAAAAGTTCGAGACGATGACCCACACGAGTCAGGCCGAACGCGACAAGCTCACTGCGCTGGAGGACTGGGGACTCACCGATGTGTTCCGCGAACACCACGACGGCGCCCGGCTGTATTCATGGTGGGATTACCGCGGTGGTGCCTTTCACAAGAAGATGGGCTTGCGGATCGATCTGTTGATGACCTCTCGCTCGGTTACCGACGCAACCCGGGTCGCCCTGATCGACCGCAATGAGCGCAAGGGTCCCAAGGACGACCCGCCGTCGGATCACGCCCCCGTCTTCATCGATATCGACCGGTAGTTCCGTGCTCACCCCGCTCGACGAACACCAACTTCTGGTCTTCTGGACCCAACTCCTGGTTCTCGTCGCCTTCGCCCGGTTGTTTGGGGAGGTCATGCGGCGGGTGAATCTCCCGTCGGTCATCGGCCAGTTGGCCGCCGGCGTGTTCCTCGGTCCCTCAATCTTCGGGAAGGTCTGGCCCGACGGGTTCCATTGGTTCCTCCCCGAGTACGAAATCCAGTCCGGAGCGCTCTACGCCGTGTCCTGGCTTGGCGTGGCGCTCCTGCTGGTCACCGCAGGTTTCGAAACCGATCTCGGACTCATCCGGCGCCTCGGCCGGGCGGCTGCGCTCGTCACCGGGTTCAGCCTGTTGTTCCCGCTCGCCGGCGGACTGGTGATGGGGTCGCTGCTTCCGGAGTCGTTCATCGGGGCCGAGTCGGACCGGACCGTCTTCGCCCTGTTTGTCGCTGCGGCGCTCGCCGTCTCCGCGCTCGCGGTGATCGCCAAGATTCTGAGCGAGCTCGGCTTGATGCGTCGCGACTTCGGGCAGATCACGGTCGCTGCAGGCATGGCCAACGATGTCGTTGGCTGGATCATGCTGGCGGTGTTCACCGGTTTCGCGATCTCCGGTGAAGTGTCCGCAGTCGGCATCGTGCGCACGGTTGGCGGGCTGGCGATCTTCCTGGCGCTTGCGATGACGCTGGGCCAGCGGGCCGTCGACCGCTCGCTGCGGTTTGTGCGGCGCGACGGCGCGAACGTGCCTGGGGCGATGACGGTCGTGATTTTCACGATGCTGATCTTTGGTGTCGCCACGCAGGCGCTCGGGATTGAGGCCGTGCTCGGTGCCTTTGTTGCCGGGGTGGTGCTGCACCGGTCGCGCTTCCAGCAGCGTGAGGTGTTGAGCCATCTCGAATCGATCACCGACACGTTTCTCGCACCGGTGTTCTTCGCGACGGCAGGCCTGCGTGTCGATCTGAGCCTGCTTGGGCAAGACGACGCGCTGACGTGGGCGGGCGCCGTCGTTGCGGTCGCGATCGTGGCCAAGTTCGTCGGTGCGTTCATCGGAGCTCGTCTCGCTGGGCAGTCGACCCGGGCGGCGACGGCCCTCGGGGCTGGGCTCAATGCCCGCGGTGCGCTCGAAATCGTGATTGCGTCGGTGGGGCTTTCGCTCGGGGTCTTCACCGAGACCGCCTACACGGTGATTGTCATCGTCCCGCTGATTACGTCGATCTTCGCCGCCGTGACCTTGCGAATCATCGTGCGGGATTGGCGCGGCACCGACGAGGAACAGGACCGACTCGATCGGGAGGAGGCGTTGGCCAAGAACCTGGTCGTCACCTCCCAGCGGATCCTGCTGCCGTCCCAGGGCCGACCGGCGTCGATCGCGGCGGCCCAGATCGCTCAGTTCGCCTGGCCCAAGGAGGCACCCGCCACGATCCTCACCGTGGAGAGCGCCGACACCGACATCTCGGTGCTCGAAGCGGTACTCGATGAGCGGGAAGTTGATCATCGAACCATCGGTGGATCGGGTGCCGCTGCTTCGATCGTCGCCGAATCGAAGCTCGGCTACGGCGTGGTTGTCGTCGGCGTGGCTGCCCGTCATCAGGGAGTGCTGTACTCGCCGATGGTCGATGAGCTGTTGCTCAACGCCGTGACGCCCGTTGTGATCGTGCGACGGGCCCGTGGGCTCGACCGGCCCCTTCCGCCTGCGTTCTCTCGGGTCGTGGTGCCGGTCACGGGTACACCGTCGTCGCGTTCGGCTCAGGAGGTTGCGTTTGCGATCTCAGGGCAGCTCGGTACCGAGGTGCTGCTCACCCATGTCGTTAACCGGGTGGGTCAACTGCCGCGCATCTTCGCCCGGCGGAGCACCATCGAGACCGACGATCCGGCAATGGCTGCCGCCCGCTCGATGATGGACGCAGCGGTCGAGCGGGCGACCGACGCAGGGCTGGAACCGCGTGAGGTGCTGCGCGAGGGCCAGTCGGCGGGAGAAATTCTCGTCGAGACGGCGCGCACCGAAGATGCCGACCTGGTGGTGCTGGGAGCGCAACTTCGCAACGTCGACGGTCGGCCCTTCATCGGTCACACCGTCGAGACCGTGCTCGAACGTTCCGATGCGACCGTGGTGGTGGTGGCCCAGCCTCGATCTCGCGAGGAACCCGTCGAGCACTAGCGGTCGATGCTGCCGGCCGGTGTCACTCGTCGAGGCACGTGATTTCGAGCAGCTTGAGACCGAACCGGCGGGCACGGCTCTGCCCCATGCCCTCGATGTCGGCGAGGTCATCCATGCGGCACGGTCGCTCGGTGGCCAGCGCCTCGACGGTTCGGTCGGACAGCACGGCGGTCGGGGCGATGTTGGCCTTTGCCGCCCAATCTTCTCGCCAGATCAGGAGTTGGTCGCGAACGACTTCGCGTTCGTGGCGGTCGGTGATGGTGAGGTCGACCTCGGGGACGGCGGCAATCTTGGCTCGGAGGTTCGCAATCGAGGGGCGGTCGTCGGGGAGTGGCGCCGCTTCGCCGCGGAAGGCGTCGAGCCAGGGCGATGGTGCCCGTTCGGCGATGGCGTCACCGATGAGCCGGGTGTCGCTCCACGACACGTGAAGTTCGCGTTCGGCCCGGGTCGCGGCGACATAGAGCAGTCGTCGTTCTTCGGCACGCGCAGCGGCGCTGCTGGCGAAGCTGATCGGGACGAAACCGTCCTCGAGGCCGACGACGTGCACGATCGGCCATTCGAGTCCTTTGGCCGAGTGGAAGGTCCCGAGCTCAACACCGTCGGTGACCGAGTCGATGCGGTCGTCGGCGCGCAGTGATGAGAGGAAATCGTTGACGCTGGCTCGACGTTCGAGTTCGAGGTGGCCTCGGGCGATGTCGAGAAAGGCCTGCAGCATCGCTCGTCGTTCTTCGCTGAGGTGCGCCTGCTCGAGCGTGTCGGGGAGTTCGGTCGTTGCGTCGGCGAGGACATCGGACAGTGCCGCATCGGGCGGCCAGGTGTCGACCAACTCCATCACTTCGGGTCGCCGGAGCAGGGCGCCGTCGCCGCGTGATCGCACCGGGATGCCGGCAGCCTCGAGCGCGTTACGGATGGCGGGGAGTTGCGCGTTCGTGCGAGCGAGCACGGCTTGGTGTCGCCATGGTGCGCCGGGTTTGTGTCGGCCCCGCACCGACCGGGCGATGGCGACCGCTTCGTCGTTGGCGTTCAGCCGGCGAACGCTTGGTTCGTCGCCGCCGGGGCGAGCGGCGGGCTGGGGGTCGATGTCGAGGACCCGGGCGGAAGCGGCAAGGATTTCCGGTGTCGATCGGAAGTTGGTGCGGAGGTGAAGGACCGCGCACCCGGGAAGGTGCTGATCGATCTCGTCGAGAAATTCGGGTTTGGCACCGTTCCACCCGTAGATCGCCTGGTTGGGGTCGCCGACCACCACCAGCGACGATTCCGGCCCGAGCCAGCTCTTCAGCAGGGCGAACTGGAGCGGGTTGACGTCTTGGAACTCGTCGACGAGCACATGGCGATGTCGCCACCGCTGGGCTTCGGCGAAGCGGGTGTCCTGGGTCATCGTCGCGTGGCAGAGCGCGAGGAGATCATCGAAGTCGACGAGCTTGCGCTTGCGTTTGGCGTCTTCGTACTGGCGGTAGATGTCGGCAACGAAGCTGAGGCTGCGGCCGGGCCGCCGCTTGGCTGCTGCGGCCGCCTCGGCGTAGGCCTCGGGCGTGACCAGCCGAGCCCGAGCCCAGCCGATCTCGTTGTCGATGTCGGCGATGGTCGCCCGGTCGAGGTTGCGGTGCTGGCGGGCGAGGAACGACATTCGTCGTTCGAGGAGTTCGGGTGGGCGGCGGTTGGAGTCTTTCCAGTGGTTGCGGAGGACCGCCAGGGCAATCGAGTGGAACGTGCCGGCGGCAACGTCGTCGCGTAGACCGAGCGCTCGGGTTCGGCGCCGGAGTTCGCCAGCCGCCCGGCGGGTGAAGGTGACGGCGAGGACCCGTCGCGGGTCGATGGCGCCAGTGCTTGCCTGCCAGGCGATGCGCCGGGTCAGAACCCGGGTTTTGCCGGAGCCGGCGCCGGCGATGATGCAGAGCGGGGTGGCTGAGGTGGTGACGGCGTCGCGCTGTTCTGGCGTGAGGTCCTCGAGAAGGACATCGGCGTCGGCGAGGCGTTCGACCACAGGGTGACCCTACCGAATCCGTTCGATGGGCTCTTCGTCCCCGAGCCCCGTGCAGGACTCGCTAGGTTGCGTCGATGAAGCCGCTCGCCCCGCTTGCGTTCGAACGCCTGGTGGCTGATGCGCTTGATGCCCTGCCGGCGCCGCTTGGTGAGCTGATGGAGAACGTCGCCGTTGTGGTGGAGGACGAGCACCCAACCGAGGATCTTCTCGGGCTCTATGAGGGGGTGCCGCTCACCGAGCGAGGTGATTACGGCGGGATGGTGATGCCCGACGTCATCACCTTGTACCGGCTGTCGTTGTGTGCGTTCGTGCGGGACGAGCAGGAGTTGGTGGAAGAGGTGACGGTCACCGTCGTCCACGAGGTCGCCCACCATTTCGGGATCGACGACGACAAGCTCCACGAGTGGGGCTGGGGATGATGGCGGTCGCCCCCATCCCGATGCCTGAGCGTTACTCGGAGTTCACTCGGTGCTGCTTGACTCGTGAGTGAGACGACGAACCGGAGACACGAGATGGTCACCCGCATCGGGATCAATGGCTTTGGTCGGGTGGGACGCCTCGCTGTGCGCGGCATGGCCCGGCACGACGAACTCGACCTTGTGCACGTCAATGAACTCCGTGGTGATGCGGCCACCGCCGCTCATCTGTTGGAGTTCGACACCGTGCACGGCCGGTATGACGGTGACGTCGGTGTCGACGGCGACACGATCGTCATCGACGGTAAGCGAGTCAGCTACTCGGGCTATGACGAGCCAGGCAAGATTCCGTGGGGTGACCTTGGGGTCGACGTCGTGCTCGAGGCGAGCGGCGTCTTCAAGACAACCGAGACGCTCACCCCGCATCTGGAGCGCGGTGCCCGCAAGGTGATCGTCGCTGCGCCGGTCAAGAGTCCGGGCGTGCCGAACATCGTGATCGGGTGCAACGACGGTGACTACGACCCGGCGGTGCACGACATCGTGACGGCGGCGTCCTGCACGACGAACTGTCTCGCTCCCGTGGTGAAGGTGGTGCACGAGACGTTCGGGATCGAGCGTGGGGTGATCACGACGATCCATGACGTCACCAACACCCAGGTCATCGTCGACGCGCCTCACAAGGACCTTCGCCGGGCACGGTCGGCGCTCAACTCCCTCATCCCAACCTCGACGGGATCGGCGACCGCCATCACGATGATTTACCCGGAGTTGCAGGGGAAGCTCAACGGGCTTGCCGTGCGAGTGCCGCTGCTCAACGCGTCGCTTACCGACGCGGTCTTCACCCTGGAGCGGGCGGCCAGTGCAGATGAGGTCAACGCTGCGCTTCGAGCTGCGGCCGAGGGCGAGTTGGCGGGCATTCTCGGGTACGAGGATCGGCCGCTTGTCTCGGCGGACTTCGTCAACGACTCCCGTTCGGGCATTGTCGATGGCCCGTCGACGATGGTGGTCGACGACCGGATGGTGAAGATCCTCGTCTGGTACGACAACGAGTACGGCTACGCCTTCCGGATGGCTGATCTCGCTGCTCGCGTCGCCGCTTCGCTTCCTACTGCCGACAGGTAGGGCGGTCGCTGTGCAGGTCCGGAACTATGCCCTGGTGACGGCGGGGTACTGGGCGTTCACCCTCACCGACGGCGCGCTTCGGATGTTGGTGCTCCTGCACTTCCACGATCTCGGCTATTCGCCGGTGTCGCTCGCCTTCCTTTTCCTGCTCTATGAGTTCATGGGGATCGTGACCAACCTGCTCGGTGGTTGGGTCGGGGCTCGGCGCGGTCTCAACCAGACCCTGCTTGCCGGGCTCAGCCTGCAGATCGTCGCACTGGTGATCCTTGCTCTGCACCAGCCGAGTTGGGTCGAGTGGGTGTCGGTGGCCTACGTGATGGGTGCTCAGGCGCTCTCGGGGGTGGCGAAGGATCTCACCAAGATGAGCTCGAAGAGTGCGGTGAAGTACGTAGCCGGCGAGGGCGAGAATGCGCTCTTTCGTCTGGTTGCGGTGCTGACCGGCTCCAAGAACGCCCTCAAGGGTGTTGGCTTCTTCCTCGGGGCCGCCCTCCTTGCCAGCCTCGGCTACGACGCGGCGCTGTTCACGATGGCCGCCGGCATCGCAGTCGTCCTCGGTGCGGTCGCCGCGCTGCTCAACGAAGACATCGGCAGGTCCTCGACCAAACCGCCGCTCCGCTCAGTCCTGTCGACCTCGGATGCGATCAACAAGCTGTCGATCGCCCGCCTCTTTCTCTTCTCCTCCCGCGATATCTGGTTTGTCGTGGCCCTGCCGGTGTTCCTTGATGAGATTCTCGGATGGTCGTTCCAGGCGACCGGCGCCTTTCTTGCTGCGTGGGTCATCGGGTACGGCGCGGTGCAATCGATCGCTCCGAGCGTTCTGCGGCGTCGCGGTGTGCTTGACGAGGTGGCTGCAGCCCGCGTCTGGGGGCTTGTGCTTGCCGCCGTCTCGGCCCTGATTGCGGTGGGGGTTGCCGTTGATGGCGTTCGCACAGCGGCGGTGATCGGCGGACTCATCGTCTTTGGCGTTGTGTTCGCGTTGAACTCGAGCCTGCACTCGTACCTCATCCTCGCCTACGCCGGTGATGAGGCGGTCAGCATGGACGTCGGCTTCTACTACTCAGCGAACGCCGCCGGTCGGCTGGTCGGAACCCTGCTGAGTGGTCTGCTGTACCTCTGGGGTGGGCTCGAACTTGCGATGTGGGGCTCGACGCTCGTTGTGCTCATCACCTGGGTGTTGACGCTGCGGCTGCCCGCGATCCCGGCCCGCACGAGTGCGTGACCCGACCCTCGGGCCGCGGTCCGGGCGGCGCGGTACTGTCGAACCATGCCCTTCCCCAAGCAGTTGTTGACCGACGATGAGGAGCTGGTCCTCGACCTGCGTCCTCACTGGTGGTTCCTGGCCCCGTCCGGTGCCGTGCTCACCGTGCTGAGCCTGTTGTGGCTCGGTGCGCTCGTCACCGACTGGTGGAGCTTCGTTGACGGCGTGATCCTCCTGCTGTGGCTCGGTGCGCTTGCCCATTTCGGCTGGACCTATTTGCAGTGGAACACCACCAACTTTGTCGTGACGAGCGAACGGGTCGTGTCCCGCACGGGGGTCATCTCGAAGGCGGGGATCGAGATTCCGCTCGATCGGATCAACACCGTGTTCTTCAACCAGTCGATTTTCGAACGAGTGATCGGTGCTGGAGATCTCGGGATCGAGTCGGCCGGTGAGGGTGGCCGTCAGGAGTTCTCCAACATCCGTCGCCCGAACCTGATCCAGAACGAGATCTACCGGCAGGTCGAGGGGCTTGAGGACCGCAGGCTGCAGCGCCTTGGTGAGGCCGCAGCCGGGAGTGCGGCAGCCGCACCGGCTGAGGCGCCGCTGTCGATCCCCGAGCAGATCGAGAAGCTGGATCAGTTGCGGCGTCAGGGTGTGCTCACCGACGCCGAGTTCGACGCCAAGAAGCGCGAACTGCTCGACCGTATGTAGTGGCGGTTCCTCGGCTGCACCCGGCCCGGCCGCTCCGTTAGGGTTCGGCCATGAAAATCAGCTGGTTCGATTCGCCAACCGAGATCGATGCGGCGGTCGCCAACGCCGAGCGAGCTCGTGCCGCTGGCCTCCATCGCTTCTGGGTGAACCAGACGAGCAACGCCGACCCGATGGTGACCCTTGGCATCGTCGGGCGTGAGGTCGCCGACATCGAACTGGGCACGTCGGTCGTGGCGATGCAGACCACGTTCGCCAACACCCTCGCGTCCCAGTCGCGAACCATCAATCAGGCAACCGGTGGTCGTTTCACGCTCGGCCTTGGCGCCAGCCACAAGCCGGCGATGGAGATGCAGTACGGCATCGAGTGGCGAAAGCCCTACACCCACATGGTCGAGTATCTCGATGCGCTTGTCCCGCTGCTGACCGACCAGAAGGTGTCGACCACGGGCGAGTTCGTCACCATGCACAGCCGCATTCAGGTGCCGGGCCCGACTCCCGGGCTCATGCTTGCGGCGCTGGGTCCCAAGATGTTGGCGCTGGCGAGCGAGCGCACCTCGGGCACCATCACCTGGATGACCGGCCCGAAGACGATCGAGTCGTTCATTGGGCCGGCGATGGGAGGCGGGGAGATCGTTGCTGGCGTGCCGGTCTGGATCACCGACGATGTCCCTGCGGCTCGGGCGGCGACCGCCCAAATGCTCCAGATCTACGGACAGCTGCCGTCGTACCGAGCGGTGCTCGACCGGGAAGGCATGGCCGGTCCTGAAGACATGTTGTTGGCGGGTGACCCGGACACGGTGCGGGCCGGGCTGGCCGAGTATGCGGCGGCTGGTGCAACCGAGGTGGCGATGAGCGTGTTCGGCGGCCCCGAGTCGGCCGATGCGGTGTTCGAGTTGGCGGCGGCGATGGTGAAGGAGTCCTGATGCCTGGTGGACCTGCCCGTTCGGAGTCGGGGTTCCCGCAACCCCTCGGTGGTAACGAGATGCCGCGGTTCGCCGGCATCACCACCTTCATGCGCCTCCCTGGTCGAAGTGATCCCGCTGATCTCGACGTCGCCGTGTTCGGTGTCCCGTTCGATCTCGGCACCTCGAACCGGCCGGGTGCCCGTTTCGGGCCGCGCGGTATTCGCGAAGAGTCGGTGATGATCCGGCCCTACAACATGGCGACCCGTGCGGCCCCGTTCGATTCATTGCGCATCGACGATGTGGGCGATGTCGCGACGAACGCGTTCGACAAGAACGACTCGATCGCCCGGATCGAGGCCTTCATCGACGACCTGTTGCAGCATGATCTTGTCACCGTTGCCATGGGTGGCGATCACACGATTGCTCTTCCTCACCTGCGGGCGTTGGCCAAGAAGCACGGCCCGCTGGGCATGGTGCACATCGATGCCCATACCGACATCAATGACGACATGTTCGGCGAGAAGATCGCCCACGGCACGCCTTTCCGCCGCGCCGTCGAAGAGGGACTGCTCGATGGTGATCGTGTCGTCCAGATCGGTGTGCGGGGAACGGGCTACGCGGCCGACGACTTCGATTGGAGTCGCGAGCAGGGCTTCCGGGTCGTACAGGTCGAAGAGTGCTGGCATCGCAGCCTTGAGCCGCTGATGGCTGAGGTGCGCGAGCAGGTCGCTGGCGGTCCCGTCTACCTCAGCTTCGATATCGACGGACTCGACCCGGCCTACGCGCCAGGTACCGGCACCCTCGAGATCGGCGGGCTCACGACCGCGCAAGGGCTCGAGATCGTGCGGGGTTGCTGGGGGCTCGATGTCGTTGGCTGTGACCTGGTTGAGGTCGCCCCGATCTACGACGTGTCAGGGATGACCAGCCGGATTGCCGGCGATCTCCTCTACGAGATGCTCTGTGTGCTGCCCGGCGTCGAGCGGAGAGATCAGTGATGGTCGACTATCTCCATGTCGCCCGTGAGGGTGGGGTCGCGACGCTCACGATCGATCGTCCTCGGGTTCGCAATGCCATCACGCCCGCCGGCTGGGATGCGCTTCACGACCTGTTCGACGAGTTGGCTCGTGACGATGCCGTACGGGTCGTCGTTCTGACCGGGGCGGGCGAAGACTTTTGTTCCGGCGCCGATGTCGGAGGCGATCCACGCGACAGGGAAGGTCACCCGCTCGATGGGATGCGTGCCGTCGGTCGGGCCTGCCAGACCCTCTTCACGCTGCCCAAACCAACGATCGCCCGCGTCGATGGGGTCGCGGCGGGGGCCGGACTCAACATGGCGCTCGCCTGCGATTTCGTCTTGGCCAGTGAGCGGAGTCGGTTCAGTGAGATCTTCGCCCGGCGGGGTCTCAACGTTGATTTCGGTGGGTCGTTCCTGCTGCCCCGGATCGTGGGCATGCAGCGGGCCAAAGAGTTGGTGCTGCTCGCCGACGTGATCGATGCGGCCCGCGCCTTGGAGATGGGGCTCGTGAACCGGGTCGTGCCGAGCGACGAACTCGACACCCTCGTTGAGGAGTTCGCATCCAAACTGATGGCTGGCCCACCGATCGCCCTGGCGACAAGCAAGAAGTTGCTGAACCAGTCGTTCACATCGACGCTCGACGAGGCGCTCGACGCAGAAGGAATCGGGCAGGCCTACCAGTTCACGACGAGGGACACGGTCGAGGCCATGACGGCGTTTGTCGAGAAGCGGGACCCGAATTTCGAGGGTCGCTGAGCCGGTCGCCCGCCCCTGCGCTGAACCATTTGTGACGGCGCCGAACTGTGCAACAGTGTGGCCATGAGCCGCCTGTTGCACCCCTTCACGCCGCCCGCCAAGGACACCGATCCGTTCGTGAGCATTGCCTCGGGCAAGGGCGCGGTGCTGACCCTCAAGGATGGCCGAGAGGTCATCGACGCCATGGGTTCGCTCTGGTACTGCAATGTTGGCTACGCCCATCCCAAGGTCACCCAGGCGATCAAGGATCAGCTTGATCGCATCCACGCCCACCACATCTTCGACCCGTTCACCAACGATGTGGCTGAGGCGGCCGCGGCGGCGATCGTCGAGCGGGCACCGACCGAAGGCGGCAAAGTGTTTTTCACCCAGTCCGGTTCGGAGTCGGTCGATACGGCGCTGAAACTCGCTCGCGCCGCCCAGGCCCAGGCCGGTCATCCAGAAAAGACGATTGTGATCAGCCGCTCGAACGGGTACCACGGCACGGCGTATGGCGGCACGTCAGCGCAGGGGTTCCCTGAGTATCGGGTCGGCTGGGGTGGGCTCGTCCCAGACCATGTGCACGTGCCGGGCGACGACATCGAGGCGATGGCGACGGTGTTCGCTGAGAAGGGTGCGCAGGTTGCCGCCGTCATCACCGAGCCGGTGCAGGGTGCGGGAGGTGTCGTGCCGCCCCCGCCCGGGTACCTCGAAGGCGTTCGGCGTTTGTGCACCGAGCACGGTGCGCTCTACATCTCCGATGAGGTCATCTGCGGATTCGGCCGCCTCGGGCACTGGTTCGGAGCTCAGTACTACGACATCCAGCCCGACATGGTCACCTTCGCCAAGGCAGTGACATCGGGCTATGTGCCGCTTGGTGGCGTGATCTGCAGCGATCAGGTCGTCGGGATGCTCGAGACCGATCCGGGCTGGAAGCTGTCGCACGGCTTCACCTACTCCGGGCATCAGACTGCGTGTGCGGCAGCACTCGCCTGTATCGAGGTCACCGAGGAGGAAGGGCTGCTCGAACGGGCTTCGGTGCTCGGTGAGCGGCTGCGGGCCGGGTTGCAGTCGCTGGTCGACGATGGCTTGTTCGCTGGCTTGCGGGGGGCCGGGTTCATGTGGGCGCTCGTCACCCACGACCATCAGACACCGGTCGATGTGCGCAACGAGATTCTTGAGCAGGGCGCGATCGTCCGGCCGATGGCTGGCAGCCTCGGGTTCTGTCCGCCGATGGTCATGACGGAAGATCAGGTCGACCAAGTCGTTGACGCAGTGGCTGCGGTTGTCTGACCGAGCCAGCTCGGCGGTCGCCTAGCGGCGTCGGCTAGTCTGCGGGAACAAACCACACCGGGGAGCTCGGGGTAGCCGGGCTGAGAGGTCGACCGATCCGTCGACGACCCGACCGAACCTGATCCGGGTAATGCCGGCGGAGGAAGCCATGAAGAAGTTGTTGCTGTGCCTGCTCACGTTGGGCCTGTTGGCCGCGGCGTGCGGTGACGACGATTCGTCTGGAGGCGGGGAGCCTGACGCGTCGACCCCGGTCGACATCTCCGGCACCACTGTCACGCTGATGACCCACGATTCGTTCTATGTGAGCGACTCGGTGTTCGAGGCGTTCACGGCGGAAACCGGCGCAACGGTCGAACTGCTCCAGGTTGGCGATGCCGGCACGATGGTGAGCGAGGCCATCCTGACGA
>Ga0255767_1001840_pt1 | contig 18587 bp, 13 predicted proteins | sample 071ome_24_FD_179967 | JGI IMG/M metagenome (GOLD analysis project Ga0255767, IMG submission 179967) | Coastal salt marsh microbial communities from the Groves Creek Marsh, Skidaway Island, Georgia - 071402CT metaG (version 2) | ecosystem: Environmental > Aquatic > Marine > Intertidal zone > Salt...
AGAGAGAGATAACAATCGTCAGAACACGCAAAAAGATTTCTCTCCCTCTCGAAAGTGCGTGGTAGGGGAAATTTTCAAAAAGTCAACGGAGAAGAGAGAGAGAATGAGAGAACTTTCCAAAACGGCACACCGCGAGCGAGCGCGCGAGAGAGAGAGAGAAAGAAAGAGAGAAAAAAATAACCACCGCCTGGTCCGCGCGAAAACGTTCAAAGAGAGAGAGAGAGGGAAGACAAATCGGCGCACTTTTTTTATTATCGTCGAGAGACCCATCCTTTTTATAATCACGTGCGCGCTCTTTTCATTTTTCTTCTGAGAAGTCAGAGAGAGAGTTTTTGGGGGGAAGAGAAAATTTTCTAAACCCTAAACTACACGAGTCACTTTTTTTTCCACGACAAAAAAGTAGCGAAAGTGGGTAAAAAAAAGACACCCAACAACACAAAACGCGCGAACGAGAGATGTTCTTCTCCTTCTCCGCGGTGCGCTCCGGTGGCACGACCACCACCAGCAGCAGCAGCATTCGAGATACTTTTGACGGCGACGATGTCACCACCCGCTCGCACGTTTTTTGTCGTCGCCGCCGCCGCCTCGGAGCAGCGCGGAAGAGCAGCAGAAAATCGTCCGCGATGACGACGAACGCGTCTTCTTCTTCTTCTTCTTCTTCTTCTTCTTCCGGGAGAGTAGGAAGCGAGATGGACGACGATTCCGCCGCCGAAAAAACGAACCGCGCGCTTTTGTCGAAGAGAGATTTGATGAAACGAATCGCCGGGGCGTCGCTGATGATGACGACTGCGTCGTCTGGGTTGATTTTGCCCGGGATGGTGGCTTTCGCGGGCGAAGAAGGTTCTTCTTCTTCTTCTCTTCCAAGAGTGCCAAGAACCGAGACGCCGTTGAAATTTACCGAAGAATACCCGTCAGCGGTGATTAAAGGATGTTGGCAGTTGTCCGGTGGCCACAAAGGCGATCCGGCAGATGATAGGACGTCGAAAGATAAAGGCGCGGTGGAAGACTTCGAGACGTTTGTTAACGCGGGGATAACTACCTTTGATACCGGGCCGACGGCGTGCGGATACGGGGACAGTGAGTTAGTTATTGGAGACTTTTTGAAGCGTAATCGAAGCAACAGCGAACAATGTCGAGTCCATACGAAGTTGTGTTGCGTGGGGAGAGAACAAGTCGCGATGACTGAGAAGTGGGTGAAGGAGAACGCGTTTGATATTCCGAGTAAACGTTTAGGAGGGTTGAAGAAGATTGATATGGTGCAAATGTATTGGAACGAATACGGAAGTTCGCAGTATATCGATTGCGCGTTATATTTGACCGATTTGAAGGCGAAAGGACTGATTGGCTCCGTCGCGTTGACGAACTTTAACACCCAGAAAATGGAAGACATGATTAACAAAGGCGCGGAGATTTCTTCGAACCAAATTCAGTATTCGCTGTTAGATCGACGACCGGATTTGAAGATGAATGAGTTTTGTAAGGCGAGTGGGGTGAAACTGTTACCGTACGGCGTGTTGGCTGGCGGTTTTCTTTCGAAGAAGTTCTTAGAGGCGGACGTAAAAGATGTCGTTTTAGACACCGGCTCGAAGAGGAAGTATTCGTCGGTGATTCGGAACTTTGGCGGATGGGGTAATCTCCAAAAATTGTTGAGAGTTCTCGATTCGATCGGTAAAAAACACGATCAGAGCATCGCGAATGTTGCTACTCGATGGGTTTTGGAAAAAGAAAGCGTGTTGGCGGTCATTTTAGGTGCGCGTAACGATTTTCACGTCGAAGATCATCAAAAGTTGTTCCAGTTTACGCTCGACGCTGATGATAAAAGTAAAATCGACGAAGCGTTATCGTCTACGACCAAAGCTACCGGTGACTGCTACGACTGGGAACGAGGTGGAAAGTGGTAATCGACGTCGCTAAGAATAAATAGCAGTGTAGAATACATATTCATGTATATATTTATATAGCAAAGGAATGAAAGCAACACGTATTGATATAAATTTAATTTAAGAATGATGACAATATTTAGTTTTTTTACGCCGCTTTATTCGTCTCTTCCCATTTCATCTGGTTTGCGTCCAAGTGTTTCCATCCCAACGGACCATCTACGAAGTGATGTCTCAACGCGAACAAAAGTCGACACGTATTAAACGCAGCGAAGCACATCCACACGCCCGGTAACGTCGATCCTTCAAATTTCAACGCAGTCAACATCACTCCGGTGCTCACAAACATACCGCCCGCCAGACGCAAAAATGCTTGATGACCTTGCATCAACCCTTCCGCGACAAACACGATACCATTTAACGGCTGTAAAGCAGCTCCAATCAAGGTCGGTAAAACCGCAAACGACTGCACGTCTTTGATTGGCGTAAAAAACGGAAGGGCAAAAATCGCCGCCGATTGCATGAAGAACAAGAGAACGCCGATCAAAACGCCCCACGCTAACAATCTATCTGCAACGGCTTTCGCCGCTACTGGTCCGCCCAATTCTTTCGAGTGCATTCGCTGTGGAATCAAAATCGTCGCAATCGTCGATAACGCTAAGATAGCAATCGCGCCGAGCTGAAATACTTGCGAACTAACCGTGTGCGCCGCAGCAGCCGTGCCAGTGCTATCCATCGTCAAAATCGTTCTCGTCACGGCTAAAAACGTAATGTTTTGCGCCAGCGAACGCAACTGCACTCCAGCACCGCCAACGAGTAAAGCACCGATCGCTTTCGCATCCGGCGGTTTCAACATCGACCTCACTGTCACCAAATTTCGTTTCAATAAAGTTCCGACGTACAACCCAGCTGCGATTAACTCACTCATCGACGTCGCCAACGCGGCACCAGCCACTCCTAAAGCTTTAATTACCCCAAAACCAAAAATAAATAACGGATCTAAAATAACATTCATTAACTGAGACGCCAAGGTAATCTTCATCGGCGTCGTCACGTCCAACGTGCCTCGAAACGCCGCAAACCCAACCGTGCTGACGATGGCCGGAATGAACGTCAGAGCTCGAATACCGATATACGGTGCCGCTTGCATCCCGGTCGGTGAAACTGGATCTAAACCGACCAAACCTAACGCAGGATTTCTCAAACATCCCATCACGATCATCCCGAACAAACCGACCATAAACGCGCAAAATATCCCTTCACCGATTTTATTCTGCAACTCGGCTTTATCTTCGCCCGCCGCAGCTCTCGCCACCATAGGCGCCACAACGGAAGGAATGAACGATATAATCCAAAAAGCCGACTGAAACACTTGATTCGCGGCGCCTTGCGCTGCCAACGCGACCGCGTCGCCCATTCTTCCCACCCAAAACACATCGACGATGCCGACCAACGGAATGATGAGGAAATTTAACACCGCCGGCACAAACAGTTTCATGATTAACTTATCCGTCTCGTCGTTGCGAGGTAACACTTCTGGATCTATAGCCATGCCAAATCTAGGTTTTACTATTTCTGTTTCGTTCTCGTTATTATCTTTATTCTCGTCCATAGTCGCGTCGAACGCGTACGTCACCGTGGCGTTGTCTTTACTCGAGCCAGAGGATAATGCGATAATGCGAGACCCGCGATAATTTCGCTTCTTCTTCTTCCAAGTCGTCTTCCCGCGAAGCTCTTCACCAGAGTCGCCACCCGCGCGAGCGGCCGCAAAACGCGACGATGTTTCCGCTCGCATCATCGTTTCGCCTCTCCTTCCGCGATTTTGATCGTTGGTCGCAAAGCTTTTCCTCGAAACGAATCGATGTTGACACGTAGTAGTGGTAGTAGTTGAGACCTTTCCTCCTCCGGAAAGAGAGCTCGTCGTCGTCGTCGTCGCGTCCGCGCCTCTCGTCGCCGCGAACATGATCGGTGCCGCGTTGTTGTTGCTGCTGCTGCCCTTTCGATTGGCTCGAGATTCTCTCTTTGTGCTATCTCTGAGATGCGATACAAACACACGCGCGCGCGCGGAGAGAAGCAGAGAGAGTGTGAGGACTCTGGTCTTCCTCTGCCACGTCGATATCTCTCTCTCTCGGTCTCTCTCTCTGCGTCCAAAAAATAAATGTAAAAATCCTCGCGTCGAGAGAGAGAGACATGAGAGAGAGAGAGAGAGAGGAAGAGATGAATTTTGAGCTTTTTTGGTTCTTTTTTTACCATCGTCGGTCGCGATGGAGAGAGTTAGTTTGTTGATGTTCTTTACGATAAAGCTATAGATGACGCGTGACACGACGAGATTTTATTAAACTTGACTAAACTGCGCGCTCGTTAGTTTTTCAAAGCTTCGGCGCAAACGCTCATGGCCTCCGCGACCGTCGCGCTCTTCGCCAACGCGTCGACGTCGACGACTGGATTTTTCTCCGCGACGTCTTTCGCGATTTGCGTCTCGATGGAACCGCCGGATTCGAGGAAGCATCCGATGCATTTTTTCGTCGACGTTTCGATCCAAAACGAGGCCAGTTGCGGTTTGAAGTCGCCGATAGGGCCGATAGCGGTGACTTTTCCAGTTTGCATGGCGGCGTGGCCGCCAAAACCGTAGAATTGCCACGAGACTGGGCGGTCCGAATTCGGTTGCTCGAACACTCTGGAGTAAAAGAACGGTTCGTATTTGTAATCCGGGACGTCTTTTTCACCGATGAGAGTTCGCGCGCAGTGTGCGGCAGATGCTCGGGCATGTTTCACGTGTTCCATTCTGTAATGTTCTTCCTGGTCGTTCGGTCCGGTCAAACGAACCGGGAACGAACAGACGTCCCCGATGGCGTAGACATCTTTCTGCGACGTTTCAAATTTACCGTTAACTTTAATGCCACCATCTTTCCCTTTCTCCAACGCGACAGACGAAGAGTCACCACAGAATGGTTCCACGTTTGGTCGAACGTCTGAACCAACACCGATGATGACTAAATCGGCGTCCAATTCTCTACCGTCGTTCAAAACGACAGATTTCCCGTCGTTGATTTTCGTCACCGAGGCGTTTTTAATAAACGTCGCGCCTTTAGATTCGTACAACTGCTCGTAGTGCGCGGCTATTTCTTTCGTAAACAATCTCGCCATGATATTCGATTCTAACAAAATGACCGTTGGTTTCAAACCTCTGGCGCACATCCCCGCGGCTACTTCTAAACCTATGTACCCGCCTCCGACAACCACCGGATGTTTCGGCTTGGCGTCCAACGCTTTCGCGACTTCCAACGCATCCGCGTGACTTCTCAAAACTTTGCACATCTTCCCATCGAAACCTTCAATAAACGATCCTTTGTGTGCGCTCACGCCAGTCGCAATCACCAACGAATCGTACTCGATGATCTCACCCGTCGCAGTTACCACCCGCTTCTTCTCGTAATCGCAACTCGCGATCTTCGTGTTCAACTTTGTCTCCACGCCTTTCTCCTCATACCACTCCTCCGTTTGCCTCTCGCCGCCGCCTCCAACGCACGTGTGAAACCCAGGCAATCTCGCCGGAGACTGCTCGTTCAAAAACGCCTTCGTCAGCGCGGGACGCTCGTACGGAAGTACCTCTTCGTTAGAAATCATGGTAATTTTTGTCGACGACGACGACGAAAAGTCATCGTCGGCCCCCGCGGCGGATGAAGAAGTCGCCGCCGCGCTCCCGACTAAACTCCGGATCAAATATCCGCAGGAATTGCCCCCACCGACGATCACGACTCTTCGTTGCGCCATTTTTTTTAATATATATCGTTTGCGTTCGTGCCGTGTTCGTTTTTGTGTCGAGTCGCATCCCGGGACTTTGGGAGAGGGGTGCGCAAAATTCCTTTCGTTGACAAGTATTTAGGGTTTAGGTTTTAGCAGTTTTTTGAATTCCCTTTTCTATCTTTTTGCATCTCGTGTGTGCTTCGTCAGACGACGGACGTTCGTTTCCGCCCGCTCGAAGAGCGAAGACAAAGAAACTTCCTCTTCTCCCTCTCGCGACGCGAAAGTACACCGACGAGAACGGGCGGAGAGACGGGGAGAGCGTTCGCTCAGAGTTCAGAAAGGGGCCAAACTTTTAAGGCTAAACTTTTATCTTTTGGATTTTTTTTTAAACAACAACTCGTCGAGAGAGGAGGAAGAGTGGGTTCTGAAGAAGAAGAAGAAGAAAGACGATGTTCGCGCTCTCGGGGACACCGACGAGTCGCCGCGATGCTTTTGGAAGTTTGAGCGCGTTGCGAAGAAGCTCTTCTTCTTCTTCTTCTTCTTCTTCTTCTTCCGTCCGAAAAGTTTTCGATCGCGGCGTATTCTTCGCGCGTTCGACAAAGTCTCGAACCGAGAAAGGGAAAAAAACAACCCCGACGACGAGTTCTTCTTCTTCTTCTTCTTCGAACAAGAACGCGTCGAACGACAACACCAACGACAAAAAGAAGAACATCGCTCGCGGAGATTCTTTGATCAGACAAACGCACACGGACAAAATAGTCTCCAAATTAAACGCGGTGTCCACGAAAGACGAGAACAAGAAAAGCAAACAGGACATCGGGAACATCGACGAAGATTTGTGTCCGACGATAACGAGACCGTGGTCGGAGATTAAGAATATTGCGAGACCTTCGCAAACGGCGTGCGGTTGGGATTGGACGTTTTATAAGTTGGCGAATTTCTCGAGCGAGGAGTCGGCGCGGGAGTACATGGCGCTGAAACCGGTACCGGCGGTGAAGTTTCGGGGATATTATTACGTCGTCGATCATCATCACACGTTGGCGGCGTTAGAGTTAGCCGGATGGGACGTGGACGTGACTTTGGAGGAGATTTACGAGTTTGAAGACGACTTGAGCGAGGAGGCGTTTTGGGGCATCATGGAAGGGAAAGGGTGGTCGTTTTGCAGAGATGAGAACTATAAGAGAATCGATTTGACGGATTTACCTCAGAATTTCGAGCTGTCGTCGTTTCGTAACGACGTCTTTCGCTCGTTGGGAGGATTCGCGAGGAAGTTTGGCGTTTTGAAAAGAGGCAAGTCGTTGGAGGATCGATTGTTCTTCGAGTTTCAGTGGGGATACTTTTTCTGGTTGCACAGATCGGACAAGTACGGATTATGGCCGAGCGGGGAGTTATCGAGAGGTTTCGACAGACTGATGACCATGATTGAGAGCACGGACAAGGACGAATACATAGACAAACGACGAGACGTGACGGATATGATTGAACTCTCCGAACGCGTTTTACAACCGTTGTATTCGGTTTTGGTGCAATACATTGGTCCTTTAGCTGCGACGTACGACCAACTTCCGCCGGGCGAAACCAAGAAAGTCCCGGGTTTGAAAACGTTATTCGGAAGAGACTACTTACCCGGAGCGGTGAACGAATCTGCCATTCAAGGCTTGATTCACATCAACTCGTTGAAGAATAAAAAAGTGGTCAGGAAAGTTTTGAAAGAAGCAAAAGAAGCGAGCGTCGACGAAGATTGACGGACCGAAAGAATAAAGAATAAACAACCCAGCAGTGTACTACTACTAAACCAATCTACCAAAACCGACGAAAAACAATACGAAAAGAAAGAGAGAGAGAGAGAGAGAGAGAATGCGTTTTTGACTCTGACGCGCGCATAATCGCGTAGCTTTTTGTTTACAGGTTGAGCTCTTTTGAGCGTGTACAATACTTCAAACATCGTGCAAATATCATCCACGCATATCATCATATCATCCACGCGCGCGCTTTTACAAGTTCGTCCTCACACTTTTTTTCAAATACTTACGAGTATAAGCAAAAGAATGCCTCCGTCTTCGCACTCGCTGTTCAAGCAGCAGCGCAGGCAAAGGCTGAGACTGATTCTCGTTTTATTCTTATCGATACCTTTAATCGTGGAGATCAAATCGCATTATTACTCTGCAGTGGACGATGATGTGTACGTTGAAAATAGCGCCGCTCGTCCCTTCGTTCCGCGTCGTGGCAACGAAATGGAGCAACATTTGCAACAGTTAGGCCAACGCGTCATCATCGACGGCAACGACAAGGACGAAAACGACGCGACGCGTGGTGACGCGAACGCTCGCACTAAGTTACCAAAGTTCTTAGCCGGCGAAGAAGAAGCGATGAAATACATCGACAGTCACGGGAAGAAAGGTGGAGGTGGAGGACGAAGAGGAGGAGGAGGAGGAGGACGAACGCCAAGTGCGCAAAGGAGAGGATGGATCGCATCTTCGAGTAGCAGTAATAGTGGTAGCGGTAGCAATAACAATAAACCGGATAAGAAGTTTTACGACGTGTATTTGAAAAACGCAATCGAGAATAAACCTGCCTACCCTCTCTTGAAAGGTTTTCTTAGAACGGTTTTGGAGTCGTATCCGGCGTCGAGGACGTGGTTCGACGGAGGCGCGGGGACGTGTGGAACGATGAGAGCGTTGAGAAGCGCGGGAAAAATAGTAAGAGGGATTGAAATATCCGACGTGTCGAAGACATCGTGCAAGGAATTAGCAAAAGAAGGTGTGGTAGAGACGGGCGTTTTGAACGATTTGAGTCGCTTCGAGGACAAGCGGTTCGACGTCGTCTTCTCGAGCGAAGTCTTGGAGCACGTGCCGACGCATTTAGCCGAACAAAGCGTCAAGGAGTTGGTAAGAATCGCGAAAAAAGACGTCTTTGTCACCATTAGCTTGCGCAGGTCGGGGTTAGATCCAAAAGATCCGAAGAAACCAGCCATCGTGCATCTCACCGTCTGGCCTCGCGAGAGGTGGGAGCGAGCCTTCGAGAAACAAGGATGCGTGGTCAATCGAGAGGTGTTGAGAAAATTTGACAGGTACGACGAGACGAGGTACGGCGCGAAACCCAACTTTTTTGCGTTCACCTGTCACGCCGGTGAAGAAGAAGAAGAAGAAGAAGAAGAAGAAGAAGAAGAAGAAGAACGCGTTGAAGGCGACCGCGAAGAAGAAGTCTAGAAAAGAACCAAAAGCTAGCGAGTAGTTTGAAAAAAATTTGATACCCTAAATAAGACCGAATCTACTCTTTTCCCTTTTTTCCTTGCGCGTGGGTGGAATCCTCCTCATATCAACACACACCAATCACAACAAAACAACCATGTCGTTCGCTTTACAAACCGCCTTGCCGATGCGCACCACCGCGACTTTCTCCAGGTTCGTTGTTTCCTTTGCCGCGTTTTCTTTTAGTATTAGTCCGTCGTAAACGTTTGTTTGCTCGCGCGTGCTTGTGTGTAATAAAAGAGAGAGAACGGAGGAGAGGAGGATCACAGCGCAAAAATGTGTGTCTTTCCCGGGGTGGATACGCTCTTGTCTCGGGAAAAAAAAAAAATTGGAAAAAAAAGAAGCCCCTTCCTTGGAGCGCGCGAAAGGATATCCGCGCGTGCGTTTCCCGCGCGCGCACGTTACGACTAACACCCGTCTTTCTCTCTCTCTCTCTTTCTCTCTTTCTTTATGTATGTGTCGATGATACACAGCAAAGTCAAATCGCAAACGCGATCCACCACCAGAGGTGCTAAAGTGCAAACGAAAGCCTTCTCGGACGTGAACTTGGCCATCTCGGGTGCGAACGCGATGATGCTCGCGCTCGGCCGATTCGTGTTCATGCCGTACCAAAGAGCGCAAATCGAAAAGGCTGGTTTGCCGACGCAAAACGGCGAGACGCACTTCGCCGCCGGCGACGTGAAAGCGGAAGAAGCTTCGTTCTTGAACACGACGAACGACCCGGCTGGCTTTACGTTGATTGACGTCATGGCGTGGGGTTCTCTCGGTCACGCTTTGGGCTTCGCCGCGTTGGCGGTTGGTTCCTTCTCTTTGCTTTAAACTCCTCCTCGCGCGTAAATATAAACGAGCGAGTTGCGTTAGAAGAACCTTATTTAGTAGTCAAAAATCAATCGTTTGTGCACAATATTTGTTAAATAATACGTACTATCACATGTTTTATGTTCTCTCTCTGTCTCTCTCTCTTTTCGCTCGGTTTAGATTCATCTTCGCGTTGAGAAGCGCGGAAGGGGCCAGAGAGAAGCGCTCGCGCGGTTCCACGAATTGCTTCTCTCTTTTTTTTGGGAAACGCTTCTTTTCACGCTTCACAAAAAAAAAAACACATCTCGAAGTTTTTCTATTTTGTTTGGCGCGAGAGAAAGAACACGCATCGGCACGCTTCGTCTGCTGCACGCGCGACGACGACACGAACGACGATAACGAACGCGCGATACGCGAGAGCGAGAGATTTGTTTTCTCTTCCGCGCTCTTTGTATTTATTTCTGTTCGTGGTTGCGTATTTAATTCTGATCTCTTTGGCGACTGTCGTTGAACTGACTCGATCGGTGGTGCGGTTGAGCGCGTTCGCGTACGAACTAATCGCGTGAGGAAAGAAGGAGACAGACTTCAATTCCAACTTCTCTCTCTTTTTCTCTTCTCTTTCTCGCTCGTCTTCGCGCGCGCGCGCGAAGACGATGGAACCATCGAAAAGAAAAATGTATTTCTTTTCCTTTTTCGTTGTTATTTGTTGGGGTGCCTTTGTCGCGCGCGCCGGCGAAACGATAACGACGACGAATAATACTCCGAGCGTCTCGACGTGTTCGGTGATGCCGGACGTGACGAAGTGCGCCAATCCGACGTCAATCGCGTGTAAATCGTTGCTGAATACCTGGAACGACGCCGGGTGTTTTTGTGATGGCGTGGATACGGTGGATATTTCGGCGTTTGCGAGCCAAGTGGATGGCGCGATGCAAGCGAACGGCATCGCGAAGCATGACTCAGAGGCAGACTCTGTTTGCGTGCGGGCGTTAGAAGAGCAAGAATCGCTGAGTGCGCAGGACATTTTGAAAGCTCCGGCGTACGCGTACGCAGTGAAAACGTCTGCGACGTCGTATTCCGTGCATTGGGCGGCGAGCGAGAAGTACAAGAACGAGACTGTTTCCATATATTCGGTCACTCCTTTCATTCCCGGCGCCGATAAGATGCCAATTCAATACGCGTGGCCATATTATGGCTCTTCGTCGGAGTCAAATAATACCATCGTTAGGAGTGGTGCTTTATCTACCGAAATTGACGTATCAGAGATGGAGGAAACCGCGTCGGTCTTGAAAAGTGTGATTGTTTTTCTGGTACACGCCGTCGTGATCAGCGGTGATGGTACACAAAAACTCTCTCAAAATTTTGCATCGGCTAAATACGTCCCCATACCTGACGGTAATTCGGATGTTGAGATATTCACCTCGGCGAGTTCGACTGATTTTTCCTCGTCATGTGGTACCTTCGCGTCTCCGTGCGCTTCGTTAAAAGCAACGTTGGAGTCGACCCAATTCAGCTCTTTGAGCAAGAAAAAAGTGTTGTTGCTTCCCGGAACCTACTCTTCGACCTCGTGCGGTCTTTCGATAACATCGCTTGGATCAATCGAAATTTCTTCTCTCACCGGGTCGCCCAAATCAACGGTAATTGATTGCGAGTACACAGATCATTTCGCTACGATTTCTGGCGACGACGACGATATCACCATTACTGGCGTGACAATACAAAACGGTCGCAGCGAAACTGGCGGCGGTTTAAAAATTGCAAACTCGGCGACTTCTGAGCGCATTAAGCTCTCTGATGTTGTCATTCAAAACTCTTTGGCAGAGAATTTAGGCGGTGGTATTCACGTCGTGAGTGCATCTCCCAAGTTCGATAACGTCGTCGTGCAAAATTGTTCAGGAGGTAACGACCGAACAGGAAACGCCAATCGAGGCGGCGGTATTTACATCGAAACAAACTCGAATGTCATTGCGAACGATTTAACCGTGAAAGGTTGTTCCTTGGACGTTTCTGGTAAAGGCGGTGGTTTAAACGTTGACGAATCCTCCGGCGGCGTTTTCACCAACGTCGTCGTTGAAAACAACTCAGCCTTTTTCGCGGCTGGTATTTTCATCGGGAACAACTGCACGCCCAAGTTCATAAACGCGAAAGTCTCCGGAAATTCGGCGAGTTACGGATCGGGCATTGGTATCTTCAATGGTGGCGATGCTGAGTTTGTGAACGGCATTGTTTCTAAGAATACGCCAACCGCAAACGCCGAAAGCTACGGTGGTGGTCTTCTAGTTTATGCGGGCGCTAAAGGAACGTTTAACGGCGTTACTTTTAGCGAAAACGAAGCCGATTACGGAGCTGGAGTCATGGCGTGGACAGGAGCAATTTTACTTACGTTCGATTCGTGCACGTTTACAAGAAACATTGCGAAAGTCAACGGAGGTGCCATCAATGCAAAGACTAAATCATCAATTGTATTGTCTGCAAACGCAACTTTAGCTGGAAACGAAGCTCAAAATCTAGGTGGTGCTATTCACGCTGAACCTTTGGCATCGGTAACCCTTTCGTCTGGAACGACTGTGTATAAAAATATCGCAAAAAGCGGTGGCGGCGTTTCTTGTATCGGAGCGGATATCACCATCGAATCTGCTTCAAAATTCGTCGAAAACGTCGCGTCTTCCTACGGTGGTGGTGTTTACCTCGAGTCATCGTGTAAAACTTCCGTTCATACCTCGTCATTTTCAGGAAACGTTGCTGGTGGAGGCAAAGAGACGGTGTGCCCGCGAGTTCGCGGCGCTGGTGGTGGCGCGTTTGCTGTCGTCGGAGTATACAATGTATCTTCGGTACGCGATGGGCCGACTAATTTGGAGATCTCACAAAACACAATTTTGAAAAAGAACGCGGCTATCGATGGTGGTGCAATCTTCGTGTTGACGTCGAGCGATGCTGCAACGACGAGCGCTGTTTCCAGTTCCACTCTGTTGGCGTCTTTGTACTCCGAAGGTGCGGTCGTTACCATTCGAGGAGGAGCGCAACTTCTTGAGAACACCGCATTTGGATGCTATGGCCCTGGCGAAAAGCGCGGTGCTGGAGGCGGCATTTACGCGAGCGTTGGTATCGTCACTGCAAAGGACTCCATCTTCTCTAAAAACGTCGCCGCTACAGACGGTGGTGCTATTCGAGCCTTAGACAACGTCGCATCCTTAAAGCTCGACGCAACGACCATGAATGAAAATGTTGCTAGTGACGGTTTTGGAGGAGCTGTATCGAGCTCGGCAAGTGTTTTTCGAGTCGAAAACGAAAGCTTCATGTCGAAAAACGAAGCTACTAATGGTGGTGCAATCTCCATCGCTCCATCGTCGGAGGAAGGCGATTCAAACTCGGCGTCTGCGACGAATAGCGCGCTCAACTTCGAGCTGACATCTCTTCTGCTCGACAGGAACATAGCTTCCAAAGTAGGTGGCGCTCTCTATTTCGACGCCAATTTCGCGAAAGCTTCGAACACGTTGGCAACAATGAATACTTTATCAGAGTTGACTTTCGATTCAAACTCGGCGGAATCTGGCCCGAGTGTATATTGGACGCGAGCGTCTTCGCCGAGCGTCGAGTTTACGTGCGAAAATTGCAGTAACTTACCGTCTTTACATCCAAAAGACTACGCGACTGAGGCTCTGAAAGTTCAAGCGCCGAAGCGTGTTTTGGCTGAGCTTTTAAAAGGCGTCGTTTCTAGTGAAGTTGCCAAATCGTTTGCGGTAGAACTCGTGGACTATTATGGGAATATCGCTGTTTCAGAATCGGTGTCATCGATGTGCACAATTTCAACTGCCTCGCACGATCTGAACGACAATGACATCACGGATTACGCTGGAAACGTTTCGAGGCTCGGATTTTTGAGAGATTACTCTCCTTTGGTCGTTTCTGGCGAACTCTCTGAATATGTTCAGAAAGGCGTTTCAACGTTCGACAAGGTGACGTTTCGCGGCGAGCTCGGTGACGTATACCGCGTATCGTTCTTGTGCAAACGCTCAAACAATGTGCAGATTGGTGATGAATTGATACTAAACACGCAAATCTTGAACTGCTCTCCCGGATACCAACCGTCGTGGATGAACTTAGATAACGGCGCAAAATCTGCGAGAATATGCAGTTATTGCGAAGATCGAACATTCAACTTGGATGGAATACAATGCAAGCCGTGTCCTGAAGGCGGCGAATGCCGCGGTGGGAGTGATATTTCCTCTCTCGAAGGTTGGTGGCGCTCGAGTGATTTGTCCGAGTACATCTTCCAGTGTCCAATGGGGACGGAAGCGTGTAAAGCGACGAATTCGACTGGAAACGTTGCCTGCGAGGAGGCCTACGAAGGGCCGGTGTGCGCGTTATGCAAAGAAGGTTACCGGAAATTAGGCGGTAAGTGCTTGAAATGCCAATCCAAACCGATCACAGACGCTATTCCAGCTCTCGGGATTTTAGCCGGTGTTGGGTTTTTGATTTACATATTCAAAAAGCCTCTCCAAGAAGCAGCCGGAACGGTACTCGCCGCGTGCGTCATTTACGTCTTTCAGACGCTCGGTTTGTTGTACTCCTACGACGTCAAGTGGCCTTCTCCTATGGAAAGAACGCTAGGCATACTCGATGTGACTAACTTAAACTTGGACGCGTTAGCTCCGGGATGTTCGAACACCTCAAACACGTTTTACGTATCGTATATTGGCGCTTTGACCGTGCCGCCGATCATCTTGATTTTTACGTTCGTCGCCTATACGACCGCGGGTATGATTAGGAGGATGAATAAGAATAAATTTCTCGGGGTGAACATCAACGACGAGAAACTGATCGAGTTCCAAGGTAAATGTAAGCGCAACTGCGTGTGGATGCTCGTGTTGACCTACGCTGGTGTCACCAAGACCGTTTTACAACTCTTCAACTCGAGAACTCTCGACGTTGGAACGTTCCTTCGGGTGGATTATAAAATCGAAGCCGAAGGTGCGACTTTTAGCGCCTACCGTTCGTCTGCATATCTGGCAATGATCATCTATCCGTTTGGTTTACCGTTGTTCCTCGCCTGGAAGTTATTGAAACGCCGTCCGACTGGAAAACTATCTGAATCTAATTCCTTGCGTTCGACGTACGGTTTCTTGTATAAATCCAATCGCCCTGGATGCGAAGGATGGGAGCTCGTTTTATTGGCAACCAAGTTTTTCTTAGCCGCTATTCCAGTGTTTGCTACCGAGCGAAACTTGCGCGGTATTTCGGATTCTGGCTACGACGTATCCTCTGAATTCGCATCGGCGTGTCAAATTGCAATGGCGCAAATGCTCTGCGGCATCGCCTTCTGTTTGGCTTTATACGTCAAACCATACGCTCAACCGTTGCATAACCGCCAATTCTCTTTGGCTATAGGTACCGTCATCTCTTGGCTGGCAGTTACCACCGCCGTCTTTGCTAACCCGAAAGCGTTCACAAACACCGAATCCAGCGGTGTTGGTGCTGGTTTGGTCATCTTTTCTCTCGTCACTTTAGCCTACGCCGTATCGGCGTCGGCCAAAGCCGGCGAAAAACCTTTCGCCCGCGGCGAGAAAAGAGACCCAGACGAACCGTCGTTTTGGAAATCACAATCGCTGCTCTTCACGAAATCGTTTAGAAAAAGCAGTCGATCGAACGTTCAAACGACGCAACAAAAAGGCACGTCAACTACTGAAGACAAGAACGACAACGACGACGAGAGAGCTTCTTCTATGAAACCTCTCGCCACCGCCGCGTAAAAAAGCGGCCGCCGCCTGGCGCCGACTTTCGTCTTCGACTCTCAAGACCCGGTCCGTTTTTCTTCCGTTACTTCTCTGTTTCTCCTTCTCTATCGTACGCGTTAGCGCTCACCACGCGCTCACGAATGCGATGCGCTCTCTGGATTAAGGACACCGAACCCGTTTATTTTATTTATTATATTAAGTACGAGTACCATACCACTCGCGTATTTACGTTCAGTTGAAAGCACACACTCGTTTTTTTCTCGCTCACTTGTACACCCTAAACGTCCATTTTTTCTCTCACAGCCACACACCAAGAACCGCACAAAAACAAACTCTCTCTGTAATCGCAACCATGCAGCAACGCACGAACGCGGAATCGATCCGCGCCGAGAGCGAGAAAGTGAGGCAAGCGAACGAGGAACGATTGAGAGAAAAACGAATGGTGCGTGTGCCTCTTTTTGATCCGCATTCGCATGATTCGGGATGATTTTTTTTTGTTTGGGCGATGCTCTTATCGATTTGGATGCCGGGCACGTCCACAGACACGATGATCGGCCGTCTCTGAATTTTTTCGGACTTTCGCGCGCACTTTCTTCCCCACTTTGCCCCTTTTATTATCATCAAACGCTGTTTGAACGCGTGCGAAAAGAGGACTCTACTAATAACTGACCATCTCTTTTTTTCTCTCTTCTCCGATGACTCCGTGAAACGAAACAGCAAAAGTCCTCTCGCTCGAGCGGATCTGCCACCCCGGGGGCGATAATCTTTTCGTTGTTAGTACTCGTTGCCATCGCGGTGTTTGCGATTGGCCACCCGTCTGGGCAAAAATTGTCGAACCAAGCTTCGAGAAAGTTTGGATTAGGTGGACGTAGTAGCAGCGGCGGTGAATACGACGTTGATAGTAGCAGTGGCGACGTGGTGGACGTCTCGGAAGAGTTGGCGCCGTCGGAGACGATGACGGAGGAGGATCGAGAAGAGATTGCGGCAGAAGAGGCGGAAGAAGCGCAAGAAGAAGCGGCAGAGGAAGCAGCAGAGATGGGTTTGAATAACGATGCGGCTGAAGCGGTGCCAACGAGAGCGAATATGGATTCTATGGCGAGATGGGCGGCGTTGGGCGTGCCCGAGGTGTGCATTAGACCGGGCGTCGCGCCGAGCGGCGTGATTCCGGGATTAGAGCTTCACGATCGATACGACGACGCGTTTTACACGAAACCAGCCGGTACGACTGCGGCGCACACGGATAAAGTGCAACACACGGAGGAGCAAAAAGCGGAACACGAAGATGCGAAGGAGGAGTTGCAGGATGCTAAGGAAGACTTGAAGGACGCCGTGGAAGAGTTGAAGGAAGAGATCATCGAGGAGAAAGAGGAAGAAGCAGAATTGGCTGCCGAAGAAGGCGTTGAAATTTCCGACGAAGAGCAAACGGAAGACGAAACGAAATTGGAGGTTGGGCAAGAAGACGCCGAGACGATTGCGGGCGCGTCTTCTGATGAAGAGTCTTCCACCGAGGGTGAAAAGAGACGGGCGCGAAGCTTGCTCGCGAAGCAAAAGAGAGGGAGAATCACCGGTACGCCGTTGGCGGCGACTTCGGTGCCAAATGTCCCGTTAGCTTCTGCCTCGTTCGGTCGCCAACGATACGCCGGGCCGGAAACGAACCCGTTGCTCGTCGAAGGTATGTCTGAAAATGGCGACGATATCGACCAAGCGGATACGGAGCAAAGAGTCATGTTTGAAGTCGCGAAAGTTTCGCTCTTTGACATCGCGTGTCAGTTCGCGAACGCCGAGTGCGCGGATGCCGCAGCTTTACAATTGGCTGCTGCATTGAGAGCGGACGCTGAAGCCGTCATTAATCCAGACGTCTCTCCGGAAGAACTCACGGAAGTTTCCGCGAGACTCTCGACGTTGCACAGCAACCCAAGAACGATGTTGAACTCGTCCAAGTTACCGGCGATGGGCAAATCCGGCGAACTCGGTTCGTGCGCTTTGACCAGCGACGCGGAATACGATCCGAGTGGACAACGTTTCGATGCGACTGTTTCCCGATTCGCCTCGGTCATCGACGTTCACGACACGTTGGTGTATTGCGCGCCGGATTCTAAGTTTTGCAAATTTACGAAACTCACTGAGCCGATTACGGAGACCACCGTCCGATTAGACGCGGCTTCGTATTTGTTGGCCAAAGCGGCGGGTAAAACTATCCACTCCATCTTGGCGAACGACGAAGGTTTAGGACGAGGTATCTCCAACTGGGGCTACGAAGGCGAACCGACGCACAACTTTGTCACCACGTTGATGCTCTTGCGTTCTGGTTTGTGCGCTCGATTGGACGTCTACGGTCAACCGTCCATCCCTCTCGATTGGTTCCGCTCGCAAGGGTACGGTCACATCACCGCCATCCCGGGAGATAGCGAAGAGGACCAAAGATTAGCCAAAACGCTCGTCCAAGAGAGGTACGCTTATAGAGTGGTGATGGATCAAGGAAAAATGTGCTTCTTCAAGTAAAAAGAATTGACCGGACACCCCTCTCGCTGCTTTCATCGAGAGAGGTATGAAGGGAAGAGCTTGAAAGAGAAGATAATTAGGACACAATACTTTATATATAACATTATTATCACGGTATATACATTCTTTATATTCGATATCAATATACAACGCGTCCGCCGCGAGCTTCCTTTTTACGTCGCTTTCTTATTTCTCGTCTTGGCTCTTCTTCTCCACCCCGGCGACTTTCGCGTAGTGATCCGTCACGATGTTAATATCGCACCCGTACTGTGCGTAGCACGCCTCTAACTTTTTGCCTTCCAATCCTGTTCGCGTATTTCGTTCAAAGAGAGAGATATAGATGTCAGCGCGCGTTCTGTTCACGTCGCGCGTGAGAGTAAACAGAAAAGAAGAAGACGAAGAAGAAGCGCGCGAGAAACGTAACATCACAGAAAAAAAGTGGAGTCAAAACAGAGAAGCAACGCATAAAATGATGACTCGGATTTGAGAAACAAAAACTGATCGAATCATCTTCTTCTTTTTTTCCAAAACGCGTACCTTCGCACTCTTTGATCGCGTTCTTAATCTCCTCGACGTCGCAGTAGCCTCTCGCACCGCCACCACCAGCCGTAAAATCCTCCTGTTTTGATTGAAAGAGAGAGAGAGAGAGAGAGAAAATCGCGCGCGTTAGTTTCACT
>Ga0255767_1001842_pt1 | contig 18582 bp, 17 predicted proteins | sample 071ome_24_FD_179967 | JGI IMG/M metagenome (GOLD analysis project Ga0255767, IMG submission 179967) | Coastal salt marsh microbial communities from the Groves Creek Marsh, Skidaway Island, Georgia - 071402CT metaG (version 2) | ecosystem: Environmental > Aquatic > Marine > Intertidal zone > Salt...
TTCGGTTTGAAGCAGTCGATCAATATGAGCGTACACCGCTCCCGCGGCACCGGTTCCACAAGACATCAGATAACGATTCGGGTCGACACGAAAAGTGACACCATCGTCAAACAGGCGTCCGTCTTCGCGCAGCATGAGACCAAAACGGCCACGACCCACAGGAAGATTGTCAAACCGATTGGTGTACAGCCGATTCAGGAGTTCTCCCGTGTCCGGTCCCTGCAGTTCGAAGGTCCCAAGTGGGGTCCCATCGTAAATCCCACATGAAGTTCGCACCGCTGTCGCTTCCCGGGCAACGGCGTCCTCCATCGCCTCCCCCGGCCGGGGAAAGAAGAACGGCCTTCGAAAGTTGGCGCCCGCCTCATCCATGGCGGCTCCGTTTTCAATATTCCATGTCGTAATAGGCGTGGTTCTCGCCGGAATAATTAGGGGCCCACGTTCACTGCCGCCTATGGCGCCGAAACTCACCGGGGCAAATGGCGGTCGAAAGGTAGTAGTCCCTACCGATGCCTGCTCCTCCCCCAAGTCCCGAGAAACAAGACCAATGACGTTGGGATTACCAATTTTTCCCTGATCCACCGCCATCCCCGCAGTCGTATAGCGCTTCACATGTTCAATCGATTGGAAGTTCTCCCGCACCGCAAGCGCGATGTCCGCAGTCGTCACGTCGTTCTGAAAATCAACGAACGCCTTGCCCTTGAGCCCTTTTTCGGGCCAGATCTGATCGATTCGGTAGGCAGCCTCATCCTCTGCTCTCGGCGCAGTCGACGTGTCCGACGCCAGATTACCCGCGCTTTCACCAAACAATGAATTCGTAACATCGGTGGCTTCCTTGAATCCCTCAGCTAATGAGAATGTTCCATTGGCGCCCCCGACTGGATATGCCGCCTGCGCCCGTTCGCCCGGAACAAAGGCAGCAGAGGCCCGCTCAAAACGCGAGCGCCCGCCCGCGTGAGAATAAAGGTGAATTAGCGGGTTCCAGCCCCCCGAATGACAAACAAGGTCGCAACGAACAGTTTTTGATCCCGCTCCACTCTGATACGTCACACCCCTTACCCGGGAACGGCCCTTGACTCCCGTAATCCTCGCATCGACTATCACGGGAACCTCTAAATTGCTGGCAAGGCACAGCTCTGCCTCGCTCGGACTCTTCCGCAGATCGAGAATCCCCTGAATTTCAATGCCGGCCGTCTTGAAGGTTTCCAGATGTGCATACGGCGTTGAATTGTTCGTATAGATCAGCGCCCTTTTACCGGGAACCGCTGCAAACCTTCGAATATATCGAGCTGCCGAATCAGCAAGCATTACCCCCGGCCGATCATTTCCGGGAAAAATCAAAGGCCGCTCTACAGCGCCGGTGGCAATGATCACTTTCTTGGCGCGGATATGCCACAGCCGCTCTTTCAACCATGACTCCGCCGGTTCGTGCTCTACCGCGATGACCATGTTGTGATCGTAGTAACCTGTCGCGGTAGTGCTTTGCAGCCAGGTCACGTTCTCGCGACCCTGCAGGTCGCCAACCTCCCGTGACACCCAGTCGGAACCTGCCTGGCCATCAATCTCTCGAGGATGGAACAGCAAGTGGCCGCCTGGCGACTCCTGCATATCAATCACCATGACATCGTGCCCTGATCCCGCTGCAACTTTTGCAGCCTGTATTCCGGCGGGACCCGCTCCCACAATCAGGACATCTGTATGGTGGTTTACCCGTTCATAGCGACCCTGGTCTCGCTCTTTCGGAGAGTGGCCCAGCCCTGCCGCCTGACGGATAAATCGGCTATAGAAGTCCCACTTTCCCGCCATGAAAGTTTTGTAATAGAACCCAGCGGGGAACAGCGGAGCCAGGACACTGTTTATTGCACGCAGATCAAATCTTGCACTCGGCCAACAGTTGACACTTCTCGCCTCAAGACCCTCGCGCAAGGGAATCTCTGTTGCTCTGAGATTCGGTTGATCCCCATCACTAACCAACTGAACAAGGCCGTTGGGCTCCTCCGGTCCACACGTGAGAAGCCCACGGGGTCGGTGATACTTGAAACTCCGCCCGACGATCAGGACATCATTCGCCACAAGCGCGGAGGCAAGAGTATCTCCCTCATACCCCTGATAACGTTTTCCGTTGAACAGAAAGCGCAAAGGACGTTGCCGATCGATGACTCCCCCACTCGCCAATCGCGTCATTTTGACCGCTCCTTGACGGGAGCAATTTCATGCGTGACCGTGTCACGATCAATCTGAAACCAGCGCGTGCATCCAGCGACATGCCACCACCACTCCCGAACGACGCCTTTGGGGTTTGTGCTGTTGAAAAGATAGTCAGCCCAGGCCTCGTCCGTCTCGGCTTCGGGATCAGGGGGTCTCTTGCGATCTGCCTCACCCGCGCAGACAAACTCGCTTTCGTTTCTTGGACCGCACCAAGGACAGGGAATCTCCAGCATTACACAACCCCCATCAACGGTTAGCGGACACGCCGCCCTCCTGAATCAAACGTCCAGAGGAAAAACGCTCCAGCCCGAGTTTTTCCGCAAGCGGATGCGGCGTGTCTTTCGCAATCAGGTGGGCGAATGTTTTTGCCGCTGCAGGCGTCGTCTTGAACCCGCCAGAGCCTGCCACATCAATATAGAACCCGCGGGTGTTGGTCTTCGAGATAATGGGGCTTCCGTCATAGGGAATGTCCAGCATGCCGGCCCAATGACGCAACAACTTCAATCGGCCGAAACTGGGGAAAACTTCCAGCATGGACGTCGTCGCGTCCTCAATAATCGGAAACGTCCCCCGCTGCGCGTAAGAAGGATAAGGATCGCATCCCTGTCCGACCACTATCTCTCCTTTATCCGACTGCATCAGATAGGTACCGTAGTAACTTCTGATGACGACAATCTCATTCAGCACAGGCTTCACGGGTTCCGATACCCAGGCCTGCAACGGTTGGGTTGTGATCGGGAGGCGTTGGCCCACCATTGAAGCGACAACGCTGCCGTGACCGGCGACGGCCATACCGACTTTTTTTGCTTTGATCAGTCCCCGGGTGGTTTCGACACCGGTCACAGCGCCTTTCTCCTGCTGTATACCGGTAACCTCGCAGTTCTGAATGATATCGACGCCTCGGGCATCAGCAGCGCGGGCAAACCCCCAGGCCACAGCGTCATGCCTCACCATCGACGCACGCGGCTGATACACCCCGCCCCGGACAGGAAGCCGCATATTCGGCGAGGGATCAAAAATTGGGATCTTTTGTTTCACCTCGTCGAGCGTCAACATCCGGTACTCCGCCCCATAAATATGCATCGTGTTGGCCATCTGAAGCGCTATCCGATTTGCAGCAGAGCTTTGGATGAAAGTGATCATTCCCCGCTGACTCACCATCAGGTTGTAATTCAAGTCGCGACTTAACTGATGGTAGAGATCTAGCGACATTTCATGGAAAGGAACGCTGTCTTCTCTAAGAAAATTTGAGCGGACAGTCATGGTGTTGCGGCCCGTGTTGCCACCGCCCAACCAACCTTTCTCAAGGACCGCTACGTTAGTGATCCCATGCTCTTTTGCGAGAAAATAGGCGGCCCCGAGACCATGTCCTCCGCCCCCAATAATCACAACATCATATTCTCGTTTGGGATCCGGGCTGCGCCACATTTTTTCCCAATGACGGTGACCCGTCAGGGCGTTTCTTGCGATTGAAAAGATTGAAAACCGTTTCAAGGGAGTTCTTTTCCAGCTTGGAAGGAGAAGGAATTAAGACAGTTCAGGGTAGCCGACGCAGCTTTTATATCCAACACCATATAATTTTGATAGAGTCATAGAGCTAATCACATACCGTTAGATTATATAGAAACAACGCAGGAAATGACTGAAGTCGAAACAAGAATCGCCGTGAATCCTGGGCGAGTTGAGTGGGCCGGGGACAATCCCGGCATTTACCTTCGAGAATCTCCAGACGGACCCTGGACAGGGCTCGGAATATTCTTCCGCGTTCTATTCTCGGAGTACGGTCAAGGATCAGCCATGATCATCCTGGGTGACCCTCAAAATGCTCAAGGCTTCCCGGATGCCAGAAACCTATGTATCACGACTAATTCCGAACTGACGCAATATCTTGTTCAGGACTTTGTTTCTCGATTTCCTTCGTTTCGTAGTCAACCAGCATTAGAGGCGATGACCTGGCTAGAAGCCGAATCACATTTGTCAGACGGTGATATGAAAACCTCCTGGACCGAAACAATGACAGCGTCAGGTTGTGAAGCAAAGATGCACTGGGCTCATCTGGGAGAGCCCTTCGCGGTAGAGGTTACTCCGAAAGACTGTGCTACCGGGATCCATGACATGTACAGTGTGTTTCTGGAGGCGCGGAGTGCCTCGATTTGTCTCAACGGAGAGTCGCTATCAGGAAACGTCTGCGAGCGTGTCTTCTTTGGTCGAGAAATGAGTACCGCATTTTTGGCAGTTTCCGAAACATGGGTTTTACCCTCCGCAACATAGGACTGAGCCCTTATGCCTCTATCCTCTCCGATTCACCCTGGCCAGGTCGTCTGGACTGGCGAAAACCCGGGGATCCTGCTGAAAGAAGACCCCGATGGTCCCTTTTCTGCAATCGCACTCTTTTTTCGTATTTATCTTTCTCCCAAAGGCCGAGGCACAGTGCTGCTTCTGTTGGATTCACCCGAAGAACAACGTACCTTTCCGGACGGATGCAACGTTCTCCTTCATGACAACAAAGAACTCGCAGAATATCTCCTTGAGACTTTCATCCTCAAACTGCCCGCGTTTGCTGCCCTGCCCGCCTGCGAGTCCCTGTCTCTCATCCCCATGGAAGAATGCCGGTCAGAGGGTGACCCCCGGGTCCGTTACTCTGAAATCATCAAGGCCCACTCTCTGGAAATTGAACTCGTATGGGATGGTCTGGGAACACCGACTGCGCTCGAACTCCCCGCAGAACTCACGGGAGGTAAAGAGAATGAACTCTATACACTCTTAATCGAGTCCACTAATCCGTCGATTCACATAAACGGGCAGCGACTGTCGGGCTCCCCTGTGGAACGAGTTCAAGCGGGAATCAAGACGACGACCGCTTTTCTGTATTTCTCTGAGACCTGGATACGCCCGGCCTAGGCAATCGTCATGGTCACCCTTTCTCACGCAGCCGATACGGAGTCGATTTCTCGGATTTTGCGTGTAAATCCTGTCTGGCGAAAAATGCAAACTGCGGGCGATGCAGTTAATCTCGCTGACACTACGCTGCTGCATGCCGGACCAGCTTTTTCCGATCCCACTGAGATCGTTAGACCTATTTTGAACTCCGCAAAGGTTGCCCTGGTTTTCAATGGCGGAGCACAAGACTTTGAAGAAGCCGAACACCTCGTTCTCTCTGGGGCCATCACCCTAGAGCCTGCGCAAGACTATGATGTCGTCACACCCCTGGCAGCCGTGGTCTCCTCTAAAATGCTGCTGCACTGTATTGAGGACGACTCCGACGCGAACGTGAGATCATTTTCCCCGATAAACGGAGGCAACGGACCTGCCCCGCGATTGGGCACATGCTCTAGAGCAGCGCTTGAGCACCTGAAATGGCTTCATGACTCTCTTGGCCCCGCGCTTAGTCAGGCCTGTGATGACGGCATCACTCTTCTCGATATTGCGGCAGGTTCCCTGCTTGAGGGCGATGACTGTCATGGCAGAACACCAGTAGGTACGAGACTTCTCCTCGAAAAGATCAGGCCCCGGCTACAGGTTCAGCCTAGAGTAGAAAAGTACCTTTCCTTTATCGAAGACAGCCCAAGTTTCTTTTTGAACCTTTGGATGGCTGCTTCCAAAGCGATCTTGCTTGGCGCTAGAGGAACCCCCGATAGCAGTTTGATCATCACAGCGGCGGCCAACGGGCGTGAGACCGGTATTCAGGTTGCGGGGTTGCCAGGCCAATGGTTTACAGCCCCAGCGTCACCCCCTCATGGCGCCTTTGATGTGGATCTGCCACCGTCCCGGGCACTTGGCGCTATCGGGGACAGTGCCATAGTAGATATCTTAGGATTTGGCGCAATGGCGATTTCTTTCTCTAATGCGCAACAGAAGAACCTGGGTCATTTCCTACCCCAAGATGGTCTCAGCACGGGTGCTCTGCTGACTTCGTCTCCTCATCCGGCTTTTGCAGAATTGGGACTCCGTGTTGGCCTGACCGCGCGGGAGTGGCTTGCGTCCAACCGGCAACCATTGGTAAGCCTGGGAATCCTCGATAATTCGGGCGAAGTCGGGCGTTTAGGCGGGGGGATATTTGAGCAGCCACGGAGTTTGGCGACAGATTGCGTGGAAGCGCTGGCGATCAGTGCATGATTCGGAATGTCCGCGAACCAACTCCGGCCACTCACCCCAAAAATTATCTTGAAGGGATTTGGTTTCGGTGAATGTTTTCCTCGAGGAATAATCGTGCCGTCTCGGCGGCCGCAAAACGGCACTCGTTCATCGAGTAATCTGAAAAGAAAGCATTATGCGGTGTAATGATAACGCGCCCGAGCGTCCACTCTTCTCGTCTGCGCCAGGCGTTTATCAAACGGTGAGCGCCTGGCGGCTCCTCTGGCAAAACATCTAGACCTACTCCGCCGATTCTGCCTGAAACAAGGCCCTCTTCCAGGGTATCCAAGCTATCAATTAACCTGCCTCGAGCAGTATTTACCAACAAGAGTCCTCGCTTAGCTGCTCTTAGAAGTTCAGCATTGATCATGGACTCAGTTTCTGCAGTTAAAGGGCAATGAAGAGTCAGGACGTCAGCCTCATCGACTAAATCCTGCAAGGAAGTCGCCCGTTCAACCTGAAGCGCCCTGAACATGCCGTTGCTGACATACGGATCATACGCCAGCGTTTTATACCCAAAGGGCGAAAGTCGGCGCGCAACGCTTGTCCCAATCCGCCCAAGACCGACGATCCCAACCGTTGCTTTAGGTGAATGCAACATCGGGACTATATGATTCTCCTGCCACGTAGAACCGTAGGTTCTAGCCCGTTCGTCATGTTGAACGAGCCCACGCTGGAGGGCAAGAATCAGTCCGATCGCGGTATCAGCGACATCTTCAGGGCCGTATTCGGGATTATTTGAGAATGCGATGCCAGCGTTGCTGAGCGTGGGAAGATCAATTTTGTCGTAACCGACCCCGTAACGCACGACGATCTGGCATTTCGCTAGATGGCGAATCGTTTGAACACCAATCGAGGGCGTCCAAACCAGTAAGCCATCGACCTCCGACAGGGAATCTTTGGAAAACTCACGCTCGTCGCTATCGGGGAAATGAATGAAGCGCACGTTATCTCTAAACGCCTTTTTTTCTGGTTCAAATGGCGGCTTGATCAGGTGAGTCACCCCAATAATCCACTCTCTATTTGGCCTCATGTGCTGTTCCATGCTTGCTTCTGATTAAGGTTTGTGGGTAACTCCATTTAAGTGAATAATGATAATGTAGCACCGCATTAATGATTTAATCCTGCTATCCATAGAGCCCACTTTGATTACTCTCCGGCAAGTCGATGCGTTTCGCGCAGTGATGATGACAGGCACCATCACAGGGGCAGCTGAAATGCTCGATGTGTCCCAACCTGCAATCTCGAGACTTGTTAAGGATCTCGAACGTGTTTTGGGGTTTGAGTTGTTCTCACGACAGGGACGCCAGATTACCCCTACCATCGAGGGTCGGATGTTTTTTGAGGAGGTTGAAACTAGCCATCTAGGGTTGGATCAATTAAATCAATCCGCAATTAACATTCGCGATCATAAGGAAGGAAGCCTGCGTATCGTGACAATCCCAAGTGTGGTGACGATGTTTATAGGGCCGATACTCAAGGCTTTTAACAAGGCATATCCTCTCGTCGCGGTTTCTTTGGAGGTGCAGCCAACCCAACGGGTTTTTGGGTATTTGACGTCCGGGCAGTGTGATCTTGGGCTCTCTACATTGCCAATGGAGAATCCTGCCGTAGTATCTAAACCCGTACTGGCTGGACAGTCGGTTTGTATTTTTCCAAAATCGCACAAATTGCGCAGACTAAAAAGGGTGACTCCCGCGGATCTCTCCGATGAAGAGTTCATCTCCTACAAAAGTGACTCAGTCTACCGACACAAAGTAGACCGACTCTTTGCAACAGCCAAAGTCAGCAGAAGTCTTCGCTACGAGGCTCGGACCACAGACGCAATTTGCAAGCTGGTCGCAACCGGCATTGGGGTGTCTATCGTCGGCCCATCATTTGCCGGGCTGAAACTGGAAACAGGAATTGAGGTAAGACCTTTCGAGCCGACCCTCCATGGTGACCTCGCCCTGCTTTATCTTCGCAACCGTGAATCTGGCCGGCTAATTAATGCTTTCTGTGAGACAGTGACTAAGACAATTCGAGAGGGTCAGAAACTAAACTGAAGTTATCCAGTTTGGCGAACAGCCAAGGCTGATCTAAAACGCTCTCGCGCCTCTTCGCTATGAATTGCCGGATAGTCACGTGGATACGGTTCTCCCGCCTCGACTTTCAAATCTACAAGAATGGGGCCGGGTCTTTCCAACAACTCCGGCAGGCTTTTCGCCCACGAGTCAAGATCGCAGAAGGTGTGCGCCTCGCGATACCCCGCCGCCAGCGCCATGCTTGCGAAGTCCACCTCAGTTCCCCCAGGCACCGGAAACTCTCCGTTGACCTCATAGATGCCGTTCTGGCAAACGATGTGCAAAAAGTTACACGGGCCCTGATGTCCGATGGTCACAAGCGTTCCAAGATTCATTAACAGGCTGCCATCGCCATCAAGGACGACAATTTGCTCTTGTGGACATGCCAGCGCCAGTCCCAGTGCATGGCTGGAGCCTTGCCCCATCGCCCCGGTGCAAAGGTAGTTTAAGGGATGAGGCCGAATTGCCATCCAGTCAAAAGCCGCCTGGTATACCGGGACGACAATCCCATCCGGGTAGTGTTGGGCCAACACCTTCAGGGCCTGATCACGCTTGATAGTCATCCGCTGTTCCCCAGTCGAGGGATCAGAAAAACCAACGGACGGGGCGCCGAATAGGCCGAATCGACTGCTTTCGATATAGCCGAAGAATCCGAGTCATCGTTAAGGACCAGATATGGGATATCCATCGCTTTGAGAATCGGCTCCACGATACGCACTCCGTTTTGCGCGGACTCGCTTGGCGCCCGATCCTCTTCGAGACCTTGAAGACCGATCATCATTACGATTGGCAATTGATAGTCCATCGCCATTACTCGTATCGCGTTGATTGAGTCAAGAAACCCCGTATGCTGCATCAAGAGGATTGCACGCTTTCCTGCATATGACAGGCCTGCACAGATCGAGACACCCTCATCTTCCTTGCAGACGTTGACCAATCTAAAGTTATCTTCTCTGGCAATCGGCCAAAGCAGTTCATCGCAAGTGACGATATCCGGCAACGCCACCACAAACTCGATGCGGGCTTCTTGCAAAGCCGCCTGGATATTCTTTCCCTGAAGCGGCTCACCCATTTGCCATATATCCTTTTTCAAGGACAGCAATACAGCGAAGCATTTCCTCTTCCGTGCCCAAAGTGAAACGGACACATCTGGCGAACTCTCCACCCGCAAACCGCCTCGTGTAGATGCCACTGGCTTCAAGCGACTGATGGATACGAACTGCCTGGTCCGGTTCGGCGAAGCGGGCAAGAACAAAGTTGGTCTGACTCGGAATCACCTCAAACCCTAAACTTTTGAGCGAATAAGAAAACATTTCCCGAATACGATGATTCTCCCCAACGACCCTCTCAAAATGATCATGATCCTGAAGAGTAGCCTCACACGCCGCCAGGGCTGGAACTGATATTGGAAAAGTGATCCCGATCCGCCTCAAAGTATCGATAACTTCCTCCGGTCCACAGGCCCAACCCACCCTGAGACCGGCCAAGCCAAACACCTTTGAAAAGGTTCGAGTCATTACGACATTCGTGGAGGATTTAATTAGTGCTAGTGGATTCTCGTAGTCTGTGGCGGTGACGTACTCGGTATAGGCAGAGTCGAGCACCAATAGAATTTCAGGGCTAAGGCGCCCATGAAGCCGTCGGACCTCGGCCCCGCTGAGATAGGTGCCCGCTGGATTGTCCGGATTGGCCAACATCACGATCCGGGTGCGCTCCGTTACGCATTGAAGGATCGCATCTACATCAGCTGTGAACTCCTGATCGGCCGCACTGACAGGGACCGCGTCATTTGCATAGGCGTAGTTTGGAATTTTCGGATATCCGTGAGCAGAATGAATCAGTTCGTCACCTGGTGAGAGGTACGCCCGCGCCAAGCGCGCCAATAGGTCGTCCGAACCGAATCCACAGCAGATGGTTTTAGGGTCAATACCAAATCTCGCGCCGATAGCAACTGCGAGCCGGGCGGTTCCATCGTCCGGATATCGCTCCACGTTGCTCGCGCTCTGCATGATCGCTTCCTGGGCGATTTTGCCGGGCCCATAAACACTTTCATTTGAAGCGAGAAAGATACCGGTTGACGCAAGCTCTTCTGAAGGCGCCACCATGTGGCCACGAATGCTGCCTATCCCGGGCCGCGGGACAGGACGCCCGACCGCCACGATTAGTCTCTCGCTCCAGTCAATGCTTCATCCCCGAAATGCTTGCGAATCTCGTGCGCGATGAAATCCCGACGGTCGTCTTCTTCGTATTGGTCCGCGGCAAAGTATATCCGGGCGACCTCGCTCTGAGCATGACGCATTAACCCGTTATCGTCCGATGAATCTTGAGGCAGTCGAAGGACTGTGTCGCCACCATAGGTGTGAAAAGGCGACTCTTCGGAACCGACAGGATGCGAGACCTCTTTTCCGCGCTGGACAGCCCGAATATCCTTTTTCAGTTTAGTGCGAAGCAGAGAAACGCCTTCATCAGTTGTTCCGAGATATTCTCTCTGATGGATATTTATTGGACCTTGACTGGTCCACGCTTCCCAGTCTCCAGGACTTTCCAGACGTTCTTTCTCTGTCCGATGTGCAGTCTGTCCATAAAAATCTACCTTCTCCCAACCGACTCCAGTCTTGTCTCCCTGACGAAGCACCTCATCGGCATCGTTGAAGTGGCGCCAACCAAATTTACGGCTGTTCGTATCGTCTATCGGGGTTACCCATTTAGTAAGACTCGTTCTCCCAAATACTTTTGGCCCATCAAGCTTCTGGAACATGCCCCCGTTCTGCGCCATGGTCGGCGTGATGTGATCGTGGAAACGCATCATGATGAGATCGCCCTGCCGCCGGCAGTGGCTATACACAAAGCCTTCTGGACGCTTGAAGTACTCGACTACGGGAAGTGCGACAAAGTGCTCCAATCCCGGAAATTGCGGCCCGTTCACTCGGCCGTGCAAAAACACGCTGTGAAAGGGATCCATGGAGTTTTCGCTCTCCTGCAGCCAGTTACAGGGCGAATGGATCGAATAGGGGATCATCTCGTGGCCATCGATATTAAAACTATCAAGGATCGGAAATGGCGGTTTTTTGTCAGGCGGCCCCATGTACGCAAACACAAGCCCCTTGAACTCCCGAACCGGGTAGGCTCCGTGACAAATCTTATCTCTGATTGTGCTTTCCGCCGGCTCGCCGGGCGTATCCAAAATGGTTCCGTCGACGTCGAACTGCCACCCGTGATAGGCGCAACGAATTCCATTTTGCTCAATCCTGCCGTACTCGAGAGACATTCGGCGATGGGAACAGTGCCTATGCAGGAGTCCAATGACTCCACTGAGGTCTCGGAAGATAACGAGGTCCTCGCCCAAAATCCGAATCGGCACGGGCCGCTCGCCCAATTGCTCAGTCATCGCTACAGGGAACCAGAAACGCCGCATGTATTCGCCACACGGCTGAGTCGGTCCTACGCGCGTGAGGTCAACATCGTCTTCGAGGGGGTGCCTCAGGTGATACCCCCCAAACCTCTCATTAGTCCATCGAGTCGAATCAGTCATTTTGCCTCTCTTACTCCTTAATATGTGTCCCGCTGTTCTGCTCAACAGAACATTGCCTTATATAACTTAGCACTCTCGTTTTTACTCCATTGTTCCATAATTATTATACACAGACGGGGTTTCGTTGCGTGATCTAACGCAGCCGGAGGGACAGCTCGTTGCAGATAAGAAACCAGCGACCCACCGAGCAGTTCTGAGATCAGTGGCGCAGTTCTACCGGTAGAGAGAAGGAAACCCCTTCGTCGAGCGGAGAGGAAACTGTTATGAGAGATCCTCCAAGCGATTGGAGCTCTTTCACCACCTCATCAACGAGGATCTCGGGAGCAGATGCACCGGCAGTTAAACCGACACGATGAACGTCCTCAAGAACTTTTTTATCAATATCGTCTGCGCTGTCAATCAAAAACGCTCGGGCACCTGTTTGAGCCGCAAGTTCGCGCAGACGGTTTGAGTTGGAACTGGTCGCTGACCCCACTACGAAAACGACATCACAGCGCCCGGCAATCGCCCGAACCGCATCCTGACGATTCTGTGTGGCATAACAGATATCATCACGACGAGGGCCTTCGATTTTGGGGAACCGCTCACGCAATCTTTTGAGAATCTTGGCAGTATCATCGACCGATAACGTGGTCTGGGTGACATAGGCCAGAGGTGTTCCAGCGGGAATGTTGAGATTATCAATGTCTTCAACGTACTCCACCAGGTGAACCACTCCCGTGGCCTGGCCCATGGTTCCCTCGACCTCCGGATGCCCTGCATGCCCCACAAGAATGACCGTCCTGCCCTCCCGTCCGTAACGGCTCACTTCGGTGTGCACTTTGGTAACGAGCGGGCAGGTCGCATCCAGTACGCGAAGTTCGCGACCTGCGGCGGCAGTCTGGACAGCCCTGGCTACGCCATGCGCGCTGAATATCACCGTACTGTTATCTGGAATCTCTTCAAGTTCCTCAACGAACACCGCACCCTTTTCTTTCAGGTTCCTGACGACATACTGGTTATGAACAACCTCATGCCGCACATAAATCGGTGCGCCATAAAGCTCAAGTGCGCGCTCCACTATCTCGATCGCACGATCTACTCCCGCACAAAAACCTCGGGGATTCGCAAGTTCGATTGTGAATCCCCCCATCAGTTTTTCAGGCCCTTAGGCATTTTCTTCCCCCGCCGGTTCTGCGAATTCGACTAGATCCATCTCATAGACACAATCACGACCGATCAGGGGGTGGTTAAAGTCCACGGTGATCTCGTCCTCAGCCACCTGGGTGACACAGCCCGCCACGCCTTCGCCGTCTGGAAGAGTGAACTCCAGAAGCATTCCCGATTCTACCGCTCCGAACCCTTCGAACTGACTGCTCGGCAAGGACTGGATCTTCGTTTGATCGTAGGCTCCAAAGGCTTCGTCTTCCGCCCCGATTTCTACCCTGACATGGTCTTCCATCAAGTGACCCAACAGAGCGTTCTCAACGAGATGAGGCAGACTTCCCTCACCAATCACAATCTCAACCGACGTCTGCCTGGAATCTTCGAGAATCGTCCCGGCCGCATCCATCACTCGATATCGAACAAGGATCTTGTCATTTGCCTGCACTGATCTCATCTATGGAGCACCATTCTGAGACGGTTTAGTGGGATGAATCCGAAAAAGTCCGAGGCTATCGAAGATCACAACGAGCGCCCCTATCGAGATTGCGGCATCGGCGACATTAAAAGCGGGCCAATGCCAGTCCCCCACATAAATGTCGATAAAGTCGACTACGTAGCCATGGCGCACCCGGTCGATCAAATTACCTGCTGCCCCGCCCAAAATCATGGCAAACCCAATGTTCGTAAGCTTCTCTTCAGGCCTTGCCATCCACAAGCGCCACCCCAGATAAAGTATCACCGCGGCCGCCACGCCAATAAAAAACCCCCTTTGCCAACCCCCAGCGGAAGCTAAAAAGCCAAAGGCCGCGCCGTGGTTGTGAACCAGAATAAGCCTGAAGCCGGGAATAACTTCGATAGGACCACCTGTCTCCAACCAACCCTGAAACAATCTCTTGCTGAGCCAGTCCGCAAGCAGGAAAACGAGCGCGAACGCCGCAAAAATAAAGCGCTGTCGGCCAATGTCTGCAGTCATCTCCTTTTTCATAATTTCGATGTTGCTAGCACTGCTCAAACCATGAGCGGGCTGCCGCCGCATCCTTGTCAATCTGCGCTTTCAACGCGTCGAAGGAACCAAAACGCTGTTCGTCTCTAATCTTTGACTTGAATTCAACGCGGACCCGCTCTCCATAGATATCTTCTGAAAAATCGAAAAGATGGGTCTCAAGGAGAACCCGATCCCCACCTACGGTTGGCCGGACTCCGACGTTCGCTACCCCTGGTTTCGGTTCGGAACCCGGAAAGTGCATCAAGACAGCGTACACGCCCCAAACAGGAACATTGTCATGGGGCAGGATAATGTTGGCTGTCGGGAATCCGATCGTGCGGCCTCGTTTGTCGCCATGGGCGATCTTTCCGTGAATTGCATACGGATAACCCAAGAGCGATTGAGCGGTGTCGAAGTCGTCCTGTTTGAGCACGTCCCGAATTCTCGTGCTGCTGACCCGCTCGTCCCCTATCAAGTAGGTGTCGACAGTGCTGATACTGAAATTCCACTGCTCCCCGAGTTTACGTAACACGTGAACATCACCGGCGCGTTTTCGGCCGAATCGAAAATCATCTCCGATGACTACGTGCCGAACCCCAATACCCTCGACAAGATACTTCCTGACGAAATCTTCCGCCGAAGTCTGGGAAAGACTATCGTTGAATCGCAAAGAGAACACCTGATCAACACCAGCTTCCGAAAGCTTTTCGAGCTTGTCCCGCCAACGCAGCAACCTCGGGGGCGCATTCTGTGGACTAAAGAATTCGTGCGGATGCGGCTCAAAGGTCATCGCCGTTGCCTTTGCGCCCAAGGCCTGTGCCTTTTCTTTCAACAGGGCCAATAGGCGGACATGCCCCAAATGCACCCCATCGAAATTACCAATAGAGACCACCGAAGGCCGGTGTTGCGCCTGAACGTTGTAGGAGTCGCGGATCAGTATCATCAGTTGCAAGGGAGTCTATTGGTGTGCCCACTCGGGTTGGTCTTCCTCAATGACCTGCCCCAGCGGACGCCGCAGGGAAAAAATTTCTTCATAATGGCGAAAGTATGCCAGACGCAGTTCAGGATGACGCCAGCTCAGGTATCCATCGCCCGTATCGAATCCGACTTCCCATAGTCCTGACACCCGCAACCCCAGGCGTTGAACCTGTGAGATCCACTTTCGAACGATCTGCTCGAACTGTTCCCTTAAGGGTTCTTGTCGTGGATCACAATCAAGCAGTCGGCTCATCTGATCCTGCAGCGGAGCGAGTTCTTGAGCCGCTGAACGAGTGATTTTCTGGAGCACCGGCAACACCTGTTTGGCTTCCGACAAAGAGAAGTGCTTTGACTCGCCTGGGTGGCTGATCGAGGCGATAACCTCTGCGGGAAAAGAATTTAACTCCACTAGGGCCGCACCAAAAGCTTATGAACACGAAGCCCCGTCGCATAGAGCACACCAAAATAGGCCAAAGCCCCGGCAACAATCAGGAGTGACAGGCGGCCCAAACGCTCAACAAGACCCGCGGCCAGCCATTCACTCTGCAGACCTTGAGTAAAGTAGAGAAACACCGACATGGCGCCAGTAGCCACGACCACCCGTGCCAAAAACAGGCCCCAGCCCGCACTCGCGTAAAAGTGCCCTAACTTGCTCAGCCGGTGATAAAGCAAAAATGCATTCACCAAACCTGCCGCACTGGTCGCCAGCGCCAGTCCCACGTGCGCAAGATCCCACACCAGCGCGACAGCCACCAGGGCATTGATCCCCATGGCTACCGCACCAATAAGGACGGGGGTGCGGGTATCCTTACGGGCATAAAACCCGGGCGCAAGCACTTTTACGGTCACAAAACCGATCAAACCGATGGAGAAGGCTGCTAACGCGCGTGAGGCCATCACGGCGTCCTCACCCGAGAAAGCGCCATACTGAAACAAAGCGACCATTAATGGGAAAGCCAGGATGGCGAGCGATGCAGCCGCCGGCAGGCAGATAAGAAACACAAGACGCAGCGCCCAATCAAGCGTCTTTCGATAACTCTCTTCGCTACTCTCGGCTACCTGACGCGAGAGGGTCGGCAGAATCACTGTGGCGAGCGCTACCCCAAACACGCCTAAAGGAAACTCCATCAAACGATCAGAGTAATAGAGCCAGGACACACTACCGGTAACCAGAAATGAAGCGAGTATGGTGTTCACCAGCAGGTTGATCTGCGCAATTGACACTCCGAAAATAGCGGGGATCATCAGTTTCAAGACCTGCCCCACGCCGGCGGCCCCCACTTTATCGTCGGGGGATCGCGCCCCCACCTGCGGCAACGGGACTCTATCCAGCCTTTTCAAGAAAGGAAACTGAAATCCGAGTTGCACAATCCCCCCAACCAAAACCCCAATGCCTAGCGTCACCGCACCGTTTTGCGAATCCGGCACAAAAAGCCATACGGTCGTGATCAGACTCAGGTTCAGCAGAATGGGAGTCGCCGCCGCGGCGCCAAATCGGTCATGGGTATTTAGAATTCCCGCCGCCATGGCCACTAGCGAGATAAAAAAGAGATAGGGAAACGTCCAGCGAAGCGTGGAGACAGTTGAGTCATAGCGAACCGGGTCATCCAGAAATCCCGGCGCCATAAGCCCCACAAGGGCAGGTGACGCAACGATTCCCAACGCGGTGACTGAAACGAGGACCAAACCGAGCCGCCCCGCCATCAAATTCAGAAAGGCCCGGGCCTCGGCCGCGGGATAACGAGCCTCGTATTCGGAGTAAACCGGGACAAACGCGACCGAAAGCGCCCCCTCGCCAAAAATCCGCCGAAAGAAGTTTGGGATTCGAAATGCCACAAAAAAGGCATCAGCGAGAGCGCCGCTTCCGAGAAACTGCGCGAATGCGATGTCGCGGATTAAGCCTGTTATGCGCGAGATCAGGGTCATCCCGCCTACTGCACCTACGTTTTTAATCATAATCTGGCGTGAATCCCACCCTTTCGATCGCTATCAAATTTCACCGTTGACAAAAGTGCTGTAATTCCTGATACTTGCGCGTCTTTTTTTTCCGGAAGAATACCTTGGCCAACTCAGCTCAGGCACGAAAACGCGCCCGCCAAGCCGCAAACCATCGGGCCCGTAACATGTCGCAGCGCTCAAATATGCGCACCGCGATCAAACGATTTAACCGCAGTCTCGAGGAAGGCGATACCGCAGGCGCCCAGACTGCCTATCGCGAACTCACGTCAAGCGTCGACCGCGCAGCTCGCAAAGGTTTGGCGCACGCCAATCAGGCAGCCAGACTCAAAAGCCGCCTCAACGCCAGACTCAAGTCACAAGCGGCAGCTTGATATCAGGCGGCGCTTTGCTGCCGCACCTCCTCATACCAACACCATATTGTCCCGGTGGATGAGCTCTGGCTCATCCACATATCCAAGATGTTCTTCTATTTTAACGCTTGACTGGCCTGCGATTTTCGCCGTTTCCACAGCGGAATAATTAGCCAATCCGCGCGCGATCAATCTGCCGTCCTCGTCTGCCAGGCAGTCAACCAGATCCCCACGCCGAAAACCCCCTTCGACGCGAGTCACCCCAACGGGCAAAAGACTTCTGCCAGAGCCCACCAGGACGCTGCACGCTCCCGCATCGATGTAGACCCGTCCAAGGGATTGCATTCTGCCGGCCAGCCACAACTTGCGTGCGGCGATTCGACCAGACGCCGCTTTGAGCATTGTTCCCGGTACGTCACCTTGCGGGATACCCAGGAGCACCTGCGGACTTCTTCCTGAGCAGATGATTGTCGAGGCCCCCGACCGGGCTGCTTTGGCAGCGGCCTGGAGTTTCGTCAGCATTCCGCCGCGGCCTAACGCGCCACTTGGGCCTGCGTATGACTCCAACTGGGGATCCCCTGCGTTAGCTTCGCGAACTAACTGGGCATTCGGATCATGACGCGGATCTGCCTCATATAGGCCTTCCTGATCGGTCAAAATGACAAGATAATCGGCCTCGACGAGATTGCCCACAAGCGCCCCAAGGGAGTCATTATCTCCAAACTGTATCTCCTCCGTGACGACCGTGTCGTTCTCATTCACCACCGGGACAATGCCCATCTCCAGCATAGACCTTAGTGCGCTTCTTGCGTTGAGATAGCGATTGCGATTGTTCAGATCGGCACTGGTCAGCAGAACCTGAGCTGTCTCAACGCCATAATCTTCAAATGCTGACTGGTAGGCCCGAATCAGTCCCATCTGTCCTACCGCTGCAGCAACCTGAAGTTGATGCAGTTCGTGAGGACGGACTCGCCATCCGAGCCTCACCATCCCCTGAGAAATCGCGCCCGATGACACCAAAATGGGGTCGATCCCCTGCTCCCGAAGCCGAACGCAGACGTCAACTAGCGACGCAATCAAAGGTTGATTGAGGCCCTGTGTTTCGTGCGCCAAAAGGGCACTGCCGAGCTTTATCACCCAGCGTTGTCGAGCGCCGTCTTTAGGACTCGAGCTATTCACTGTCATCATCCAATTTATGCCAGATTGTTTGACACATCTCTGCGCACCCCT
>Ga0255767_1001853_pt1 | contig 18554 bp, 16 predicted proteins | sample 071ome_24_FD_179967 | JGI IMG/M metagenome (GOLD analysis project Ga0255767, IMG submission 179967) | Coastal salt marsh microbial communities from the Groves Creek Marsh, Skidaway Island, Georgia - 071402CT metaG (version 2) | ecosystem: Environmental > Aquatic > Marine > Intertidal zone > Salt...
AGGAGCTTAAGGAGAGCCTCACGGCAAGCTTGGAGGCCCTTCTGCCCCTGGGTATTACCGCGGTTACCCATGCCTCCGAACGTCTGGAACGCTGGCCCCTGTGGCGGGAGATCTATCAAGAGCGGGGCGCGCACCTCCCCCGGGCCCGAGTGCAAATGCACTGGGAAGGCGCCGAGGCCATGGCGCGCTTCAAAGCCAGCGCCCACGAGGGCCTGGATACGGATCGCCTCTCCCTGGGTGCCATCAAGATTTTTGCCGACGGCGGCTTTACGGGCCCCGCGGCCTTCACCAAGGCCCCCTACAAGGACATGGGTGACTACCGGGGCTACCTCAATATGCCCGAGGATGACCTGCGCGTCCTTGTCGATGAGGTGCATCGCGCTGGCTGGCAGATGGGCATTCACGCCATCGGCGATGCGGCCATCGAGATCACCGCCGATGCCCTGAAAAAGGCCATCGAGGCGACGCCTCGGGATGACCACCGCCACTACCTCAACCACTTCTCCATGCGCCCTTCCGACGAAACCATGGCGCAGATGGCCGCCCATGGCATTGCTATCGCCCAGCAGCCGAACTTCACTTACACCCTTGCGGGGCGCTATAGCACCTATCTCGACGGCTGGCGCCTTGCCCACAACAACCCGGTAAAGAGCCCCATCGATGCGGGAATCTTCGTTGCTCTGTCCTCGGACATCCTGCCCATCGGCCCCATGGTGGGCCTCTATGCCGCGGTGACGCGAAAGGGCATGGACGGCGTGGTGTACGGCGCTGACGAGGCCATCTCCCTGGAAGAGGCGCTCCATCGCTATAGCTACGGCGGCGCCTGGCTCGCCTTCCGGGAAGAGGACCGGGGCCAGCTGGTGCCGGGGCAGTTCGCGGACTTCATCGTGCTGAAAACCGATCCCCGAAGTCTCGATCCGGAAGCCCTTCTCACCCTGCCCGTGGAGGAAACCTGGGTTGAGGGTGAGCGACTCTGGCAGCGCACCCCGTGACGGACCGGGGCACCCTGCCCCAAAGCCTCGGACGCCGGGACGTCCTCACCCTCGCCTTCGGCGCCATGATTGGCTGGAGCTGGGTGGTGTTGTCCGGGACCTGGCTGGCCCAGGGCGGCCTCGGGGGGACCCTCCTCGCCTTCCTCCTTGGGGGCGTCATCATCCTGGTCATCGGCAGCGTCTACGCCGAACTGGCGTCCGCCCTGCCCTGGGTCGGCGGGGAGCACGTTTATGCACAGCGGGCCTTTGGGCCCGGCGCCGCCTTTCTATGCACCTGGGCTATTACGCTCGGCTATTTTTCCGTCAGCGCCTTCGAAGCCGTGGCCCTACCCACGGTACTCGAGACCCTGGTGCCCGGGCTCGACGCCTACCCCCTCTGGACCCTTGCAGGCTGGACCGTCACCGCGCCCTGGGCTGGGGTAGGCTGCGCCACAGCGCTCCTACTGACGCTGCTCAATATGCGCGGCCTACGCTTTGCCGCGGTGATGCAGACCGTGCTCGTGCTCGCCATGGTGGGGGTGGGGCTGCTGCTCTTCTTTGGCGCGTTCAGTCGGGGATCACTGGAGAACCCTGGCCCCCTCCTTCCCGAGGGCCTCTCCGGCTTCAGCGCCGTGCTCATGATGGTGCCCTTTCTCTTCGTGGGCTTTGACGTTATTCCCCAGGCCGCGGAGGAGCTCCGCATCCCCCGGCGCAGCATCGGCGCCCTGCTTCTCACGGCGGTGGCGCTCGCGGCGCTCTGGTATGCAGTGGTGGCGACCAGCGTGGCCCTCGCCCTGCCGACGGAGGGGCGCGCTGCGGAGGGCCTGGCAACGGCGGACGCCATGGGCGCCCTTTGGGGGCCCGAGGCCCGGGCGCTCCTTGTGCTGGCGGGACTTGGGGGGATTCTGAGTTCCTGGAACGCCTTCATGATCGGGGGCAGCCGGGCGATCTACGCCATGGCCCAGGCGGGCCAGCTCCCCGCGGTTTTTGCCCAGCTCCATGCGCGCTACCAAACACCCACGGCGGCCCTGGCCCTCCTCGGGGGCCTTTCCGCCTGCGCGCCCTTCTTTGGGCGCCCAGCCCTCGTCTGGCTGGTCGACGCGGGCGGCCTTGGCATTACGGTGGCCTATGCCTGGGTCGCTGCCGCCTTCCTCGCCCTGCGACGACGGGAGCCGGAACTTCCCCGCCCCTTCCGCCTCCCCGGTGGACGGCTTATCGGCTACGCGGCCCTTCTTGCCTCCCTGGGCCTATCCCTGCTCTACCTGCCCTTCGGCCCCGCCGCCCTCACCTGGCCCGCGGAGTGGGCCATTGTGTTGGGCTGGGCCGGCCTCGGGGCCGGCCTCTACGCCCTGGCGCAGCGCCCTAGCTGAGACGAATGGGAAGATCGCGTACCCGCTTCCCCGTGGCGGCGAAGATGGCATTGCCGATGGCCGGGGCCACGGCAATCAGCGGTGGCTCCCCCAAACCGCTGGGGAACGCCGTGCTCTCAGCGAAGTGGATATCAAGCTCAGGCACATCCTTCATCCGCAGAGGCGTGTAGCGATCGAGGTTCCGATCCCGCACCTGCCCCGCCTCGAAGGCCGTGCCCTCGTAGAGCGCAAGGCTTAAGCCCCAGAGCATGGCCCCCTCCGCCTGCGCCCGAGCCCCACCGGGATCGATGACCGTACCCACGTCGATGACCTGCCAAAGCTTCTTCACGGACACCGCATCGCCGGCGACGGCCACTTCAGCTACGCAGGCGGTCCAGGTGGGCATGCCCCGCTCCTGACCATGGGCGACGGCCACCCCAAGGCCCGAGCCCTTCGGCAGAGATCGGCCCCAGCCGGAGCGCTCGCGAACCGCTTCTAGGACCGCCCGGAGACGGAGCGCGCCCCCCTCATTCGCAGGGCCGTCGCCGCCGTTGGGACCGGCGCCGTCAAGGCGTGCGAGGCGGAAGTCGATGGGATCCACCCCTTGAGCATGGGCGAGCTCATCCATGAAGGATTCCACCCCCCAGCCAATCCAGCCCGGGCCCACGGCCCGAAGCCACCCCGGGAGGAAAGTTTTCTGCGCCAGGGGATTATTGATGGCCCGGACCCGATGGGCCGGCAAGGTATACCAATGGTCGGCCCCACTGATGGAGAAGCTATCAAAGCGACCGCTGTCGTTCAGACCCGGGGCGAGGAAGCCCGGCGCCATGGACAGGGTAGGCCAGCCCGCCGCCACCCCATGATCAATGCCCAGCACTTCCCCGTCGGCGCTGAGCGCCGCATCGAAGCGGCAGACGCTCGGGGAGCGTACGCAGTCAAAGCGGCTGTCCTGGTCCCGGTTCAGCACGAGCTTCACGGGACGCCCCAGGGCCCGAGCCGCGAGGGCTGCGGGAATCATTTGATCACCGAACAAGCGGCGCCCGTAGCCGCCGCCGAGGGCGTACTGGTGGAGCGTGATGTCCGACTCCTCGAGCCCCAGAGCCTTGGAGAGCACGGGCAGAATCAAGGACTGCCACTGATTACCCCCATGAATATGGCAGTGCCCTGCCTCGTCAAAATGCGCAAGGGCGTTCTGGGGCTCAAGGGTGAAATGCAGGGCCGACGCCGTACGGTAGTGAGCTGATAGGGTCTTCGCGGCGCCCGCCAGCACGGTATCGATCTCCCCGTGATCCACCACCCGCACGCCCTCCGCGGGATCATCGGCAAGGCGGGCACCTTCAGCGAAGAGCGCGGCCTCATCAACCTCTGCCGTGGGCCCTGGGGTCCACTCGGCAACGACCTTCTCCGCCGCCTTCCACGCCGCAGGCAAGCTCTCCGCAATCACGAGGCCCCAGCCTTGAATCGTCTCACTCGGGTCATCGATGCGCAGCGTTTGCAGAAAGCCCGGCACCGATCCCGCGGCGCCGTCCTCAAGGCGCGTGAGGACGCAGCCGTAGCGCGTGGGCGGCAGAAGCGGCACGGCGTAGACCATGTTGGGGAGCGTGGCATCTAAACCGTAAACCGCCTCCCCCGCGCTTTTTTCTGGGATATCCAGGGCGGCAACGGGTTTGCCCAACAGCTGTCGGGCCTCCGGCGCTTTCAAGGGCAGCGCATCCAGCGCCTCCGCGGACAGCTCCGCCTCGGGTAAGCCGGCGGAGACCAGGGTGCCAAAGGTGACGCTTTTCCCGCCGGCGCTTACCTCACCATCGGCCACGGTACAGGCCTCGACGGGAACCCCAAGGTGAGCCGCGCCGGCCGCCTGGAGGAGCTGGCGGCCCGCCGCTCCGGCTTGGGACAGGGCCTTAAAGGAGGTGTGCACGGACCAGGAGCCCCCGGTGACCATGGCGCCCCACTTGGGATGGCTATCCACGTGGGTGATGCGCACCTGGGACCAGGCGGCGCCGAGCTCCTCGGCAACGATGCGCGCCAGCGCCGTGCCGACGTGCTGGCCCATCTCCGCCTTGGTGATAAAGAGGTGCGTGGCCCCCGTGCCATCAATCTCATACCAGAGACTGGGAGCAAAGGTCGCGTCGGGGCGGGCGGCGGCGAGGGATTCCACTGCGGTCCTGGGGGAGCACCCCGGCAAGGCGAGCCCCAGGCCCATGATGCAGCTGCCGCCAACGGCGCCGGCGAGGAAGCGACGGCGGGACAGATCGGGTTTGGCTAAGCGACTCATGCTTGCCCCTCCCCGTGACCCGCGGCGACCTTCACCGCCGCCTTGATGCGCCCATAGGCCATGCAGCGGCACAGGTTGCCGTTCATGGCGTTGACGATCTCGTCATCGCTGGGGGAAGGATTGGCTTCCAGCAAGGCCGCCGCGGTCATGAGCTGCCCGGACTGGCAGTAGCCGCACTGGGGCACCTGCTCGGACACCCAGGCGGCTTTCAACGCTTCCCCCGCATCGGAAGCCAGCCCCTCAATGGTGGTGACCTGCCGCCCCGCGACGGCGCTGAGGGGAAGGACACAGGCGCGGGTGGGGGTGCCATCCAGATGAACGGTGCAGGCGCCGCACTGAGCGATGCCACAGCCAAACTTCGTGCCCTTATGATCGAGCTCGTCCCGAAGGACCCATAGCAAGGGGGTATCTTCCGGGCTCGACGACGACACCGGCGTTCCGTTGAGCATAAATTCCGTCACGGTGGTTCTCCTCTCCCAGACCGAACCCCAGTAAAGCAAGGGGAAAAGGCCCCCCGCAAGCTGCGACGGGCGCCGCTCAGCCATTGCCAGGGCCTAAAGGGGCATGGTGGGATAGGGGCAAAGACGATGAGGGGAGAACGCATGTATCCAGGACCTTACTCCCAGCAGCATCCCGATCGGCCCGCGGTGATCCTCGCGGAAACCGGTGCCCAACTGAGCTACGCAGAATTTGAGGCCCGGGCCAATCGCCTGGCCCACTTTCTAAAATCGCTGGGCCTTGAGCGCCTGGACCACTACGCGATCTTCATGGAGAACAATCTGCCCTACCTGGAGACCTGCGCCGCAGGAGAACGGAGCGGCCTCTATTACACCTGTATCAATGCCTATTTGACGGGCAGTGAGCTCGCCTACATCCTTCAGAATTCCGAGTCCCAGGTGCTCATCACCTCTCGGGAAAAGCTTGCGGTGGCGCAGGACGCCTTGGCGGACTGCCCGGGTATCAAGACCGTGCTCGTGGTCGATGGCGCGGGCACCCTCCCCGACGATCCCCGCTACCAGGACTACGAAGGGGCGCTAACCCCTTATCCGGAAACGCCTCTCGCCGAGGAATGGCTTGGTACCTCTATGCTTTATTCCTCCGGCACCACGGGTCGGCCCAAGGGCATCATTCGCCCCCTCCCGGCCCAAGCGCCCGCCGATATGCTGGCGCTTTACTATTTCCTGAGCGATCTCTGGCTTTACCGGGAGGACATGATCTATCTCTCCCCGGCGCCCCTGTATCACTCCGCGCCTCAGGCCGCCGTGGGCCTGACCCTACGCATCGGGGGCACGGTGATTGTCATGGGGAAATTCGACCCGGAGCGCTACCTCGCCCTCATCGAGCGCTACCGCGTTACCCATAGCCAGCTCGTACCGACTATGTTCAGCCGCCTCTTAAAGCTGCCCGAGGCAGCCCGGCAGGCCCATAACCTTAAGAGCCTCGAGGTGGCCGTGCACGCAGCAGCTCCCTGCCCGGTCGCGGTGAAGCAGGCAATGATCGAATGGTGGGGACCGATCATTCATGAGTACTACGGTGCCACGGAAGGACTCGGCTTCGCCGCCTGCAACAGTGAGGAGTGGTTAGCCCACCCCGGAACGGTGGGAAAGATCGTCCTCGGAGAGCTGGCCGTGCTCGACGAAAACAACCAACCCGTAGCAAACGGAACCTCCGGCACGCTCTGGTTTAAGACCGCCACGGAATTCGCCTACCACAACGACCCGGAGAAAACCCGGGAAGCCACCTCTGCCGACGGCTCCATGACCACCGTGGGGGATGTGGGCTTTGTGGATGACGATGGCTTTCTGTACCTCACGGACCGGAAGACCTTCATGATCATCTCCGGGGGCGTAAACATTTACCCCCAGGAATGCGAAGACCTCCTCATTTCCCATCCCTGGGTGGCGGACGCCGCCGTATTCGGCGTGCCCAACGTCGATCTGGGCGAAGAGGTCAAAGCGGTGGTGCAGCTCATGCCCGGCATCGACGAATGCGAGGCCACCACGGAAGGCCTGCTGGCCTATCTTCGGGAGCACTTGTCTCGCCAGAAGGTGCCCCGCTCCATTGATTATCGCGACACCCTTCCCCGCCTACCTACGGGTAAGCTCTACAAGCGCCTGCTCCGGGACGAGTACTGGGGGGACGGGCCCTCAAAGATCGTATAAGGCTAACCCCTAAGCCCAAGGGAAAAGGCGTCCGGGACCCACCCGCAGGAAGGGAGCCCCGGACGAAGGGGATCGCCAGGGGATTAATGCAGGACGTAGGCATGTACGGAAATTGTATTGTCCCGGCCATCGAACTCGATCATGTCGAGATTTTGCGAACCATCGGAGAGATTCACGACATTCGTCATGAAAATCCGAGAGCCTTCCCGACGCCAGGCACCGCGAAAGGTTCCCGACGCCATGGTGTCAGCATCAATAAATCCTCGGCCCGCCCCGGAAACTGATCCCTGGGTCGCCGATCCATCTCGATGTAAATGGTAGGTAACGTAGACCTTACCGTAGGCTCCCATGGTCCCTTCGGCTGAGATGTGGGTTTGCTCCGCGCCCATGACCACAGACGTCACCGTCATGGTGGCCGGCGCTTGCCGAGGCCCGAGGTTCAAGGCGCTCGGCTCTGCTGAGGCAAGCGCAGAGATGAAAAAACTAAAGAGGGCAAGAGTCACGCTTTTCATGATTGGATCCTCCGCTGACGCCGTTTCCCGGCACGACATCAAGCTAAGGAAAACCTGAAAAAAAGGGGGGTGAAAGGCAAAAACCTGGCAGGAGAATAGATCAGCGGTACCTTTCGTAAGCCGCCCTTACACCTTGACGGATCAAAGGTGCCAGAAAGGCATGACTAGCTCGCTAGGGAGACCGGCTCCTCATTGTCCTCTTGCCCGAGGCGCTTAAGGATCCCCACCAGTGGCTTCAACAGCGATTCGCTACTCGGGTCAAGGGGAAGGCCATCCAAGGAGGCCAGCACCATTCTTCCTGCTGAGGCTTCAGGGAAGTCGTCGACCCGTACCCGCGTAAGGCCGTATTTCCGCTGAAGCTTTTGAGGCAGCGCGCATAAGGGAAGGAGGGAAAGGTGATCAGGCTGTCGCGCGAAGCAGATGAGATCTTCGATATTGTCCGAAACAAGATCGAAGGCTGAGCGGGAGATGACTCCGGCATGCTTTTCCTCGGGAAGGCGCTCAAGAAGGAAGGCGCCAAAGCCCCGCGGAAGCGGCGGAACGGCCAGAGCGGCATTGCCGACCAGCGCGTCTACCGTGTAGCGCCCCCTTGCATACTGTGAATCCCAGACGGCAAAGAAGCCCGCCGGAGGCGTGCCGCTCGCGTATAATTCGACAAGGCCTTCGGGGTTCTCAGGCTCGGGCCCAAGCCAGAGATTGAACTGACCTTTTTTTAAAAGCTCCCTAGCCACGTCCCAGCTTGCGTAGCGCAGCTCGAGGCTAACGGTGGGATTCGCCTGCTTAAGGAGATGGCAGAAATCCGCTGGCAAGAACATGCGAAACACAGGATCAAGGGCGACAACGACCCGCCCGATCTCTGCTTCATTAATCGCACGCAGGGAGGATTCGGCATCAGAAAACGCCGCCAAACTCTGCTGTGCCGCTTGCAAGAACACTCGCCCTGCAGGGGTCAGCAAAAGCGTACGGCCCAGACGCTGAAAAAAAAGAACGCCGTAATGTCCTTCGAGGCGCGCGAGGGTCTGGCTGAGCGCCGAGTGGGATAGGCCCACCGCTTCCGCAGCGACGGTAAAGCTTCCATGTTCCGAGAGCGCGACGATCTGTTTGAATTGCGACAAGCTAAGCATGCCCCCTCCCCCCGAGGTTCATACATGCCTTATTGGCATGCCGTCTACTTCAGGTTTTTAACCCTCTCCAAACATATCGTCAATTTATTGACGCGTCTATTGATTATTTTCATTAATTTTTTATGACGCCGATGCAGAAGCGTATAAGCTCAGGAAGCACCCCAGGGCCTACCCCGACTCCCCCCAGGCGCCCTGAAATTCGAAGCAAACAGCAACCTCATCGCCGAGGACCCGAGCGTCGTGTCCTGGCGCAATGGCATAGGCATCGCCAGCCCGATAGACCTTCCGGGTCCCATCTTCATGGACGGCCTCCACGGCTCCGGAAATGATCACGCCAAGGTGGCTGGCCTGACACTGATCTGTGCCGACCCCTGGGCGGACATCCGTGGCCCAGTGCCATCCCGGAGCCAGCGTCAATCGCATTAGCCGACGCCCCCCGACCACAACGGCCTCTACCCGGGCGTTCGGCGGCGTGTTGACTTCATTGCTACTCGAAAAGCTTTCCACCTCAATGCTGCTACCCATGGCTATGCGCCTCCTAAATCGCCCCTTAGGGCAGGGCCGTTACCGTATAGACCTCTACCAGCCGTCCCATGGGCGCGGCGGAGAAGCGTTGAGAAAAGGCTTGGAAATCGGCATTCGGTGCCTTGCGCTGGGCGGCGAAGGCGGCGTGGGACGGGTAGCTCATCACGTAGTGCACCCGATTCATCTGGTCGACGTTAATGGCGATGTCCACGCCCGCCGCTTCGTGAATCTCCCGGGCTTGCCGCGCGTCGCGAAGGAAGGCGCTTACGTTTCCATTGAGCGGCTCCCAGAGATAGATCTGGGTGAAGCGCCCCGGGGCATCGGCGGATACCACTTCCTCCATGAAATAGTTTTCCACCTGCTTAGCCGCGGGATCGGTGGCTGCCCGGCCCTGCCACTGGCGCCAAGCATCGCTTTTCGGAAGGTCCTCATTGAAGCTGGCCCAGCCATCCCAATCCTCGAAGGTAACCACGTAATGAAGCCGGCCCAAGGTATCAAGGTGCATGGCCACCGTAGCCCCCAGGCTCCGATGAATCTCCGCCGCCGCCTGGGCGGAGGCGAGCATCTGAGGGGCCCTCCCCGGCGCCGGGTCCCAAATAGCGACCCCCACGGGCTTCGCGGTTGCAAAGGCGCTGCCAAGTGACAGCCAGATAATAAGGATTGCTTTTTTCATCACGAAATCTCCCTGAAGACCCTAAGGGAGTAACCCGATGCTGGATCTAGCTCCAGCTATTTTCGTGAGGCGTGCGGAATAAGGGGCCCTTCGTAATCGCCCCTTTCATGAACCGGTAGACGCGCTTACGCCTTCCCCGGCTCGGTCCCCAAATGGGCGCGAAGCTGACGAAGGGTCGCTTCCGCCCGGGCTCGAAGCCCGGCGTCCGTTGCGCTGCTCACGGGATGGGGAATGACCGCAAAGCCGTAGGTCGCATCTCCCAGGGCGCCAGCCATGGCCTGGGCCGCATCCACGAAGGTTTCCGTCATCACCCCGAGGGCCGGGGTGCCCAGGCGCTCGGCCGCCATCGCGTCATGCAGACTGCACGACGAACAGCTGCCTCAGTCGCCAAGGCCCGTGATAGCAAAGTCCCAATGCGCCGCTTCGTCCAAAATTTCTGCTTCCGCCGGCGCGCTGTAATTGCCCTTCGTACGCCAGCACACCTCCGCCACGTCGAGGTGCTCCCGAAGCAAGGCTTCCAGATGGGCAAAAAAGCTCTTCGTGCCTTCCTTCCCGTTGGAAATAAAGCCTACGGTGGCGCCCACCAGGCTTGCCGGGCGAGGCGCTCGCGCAAAGGCCCGGATCTCCGCCTCGTGGCTCGGATTGAAAAATCGTAAGGTCATAGGCCTTTCCTTCCTTAGCAATCGATGCATACGCCCACGGGGGCTGTCACCGCCCGGCTCTTATTGCCGAGCCAGGGGGGAATCACTGCTCCAAAGCCCCCCGCGGGGCCGCCGGCGGCCAGCACGAGCACGTCCTCTGGGCGCTCAAAGGCCGGGTACTCCCAATCTCCCCGATCCCGAACCACAGCGCCCTTGCCCACTTCGCCCCATTCCCGGCGCTTGATACGTGCGCGCTCAAAGACGAAACGTTGCACGTCGGCCTTACTCCAGCCCGCAGCTTCGAGGTGCGTGCGGTGCTGCTGGGGAATGACGAGGAGATAGTTCCCAGGCCAGATAGAGTAATGCCGAAGGTTCGCTCGAACCTCCGCGGCGTAGGTTTCAAGGATCTCCTCCGGGGCCGTGGTCCACTCATTCATGATTTGCCGCGGCGCCATGGCCGCCATCACCGTGACCGCGGAGGCTTCCCGAGGAATGCCCCGCTGCTCCGCAAGCGTTTCCCAGCTCGTGTTTTCCTCATCTTCCGCAAGGCACCAGCCGAGCTTTCCCGGATGGCCTAGGGTGGCCCGATCCGCCTCTCCCGGCCGAACGTCGAGCAAATTGATGAGCCCCAGACGCAACGCCCGACCAATGCAGTTCAAGGCCCGATCCCGGCCCCCAAGGGCGCTGAAGGTGCTACCGGCGCCCAGCTCGCGAATTTGAGGTCCATGAAGGATAGCGAGCACCGCGCAGCCGCCCGTGCTCGAGGTCGCACCATGAAGCAAGAAGGGGGGCGATAGCATGGCATTCCAGGCCGTGACCACCGCGGGAAAGTGTTCCGGTGCGCAGCCCGCCATCACGGCGTTGATGGCCACCTTCTCGGCCGTGATCGGCCGCCCCCGCACGGGCTCAATCCCAAGCAGCTGCTCCGGAGGCATGAGCGTCTCCGCAAGGCACGCAGCAACGGCCTCCTCCGTCGGCAACACCACGGGCAAGCCATCGGTCCAACCTTTATCATGCAAAAGGTCCTGGGCTTCGGCGAAATCCCGAGCGCTCAGGGCCGTGGATTGAAAATTCATAGCCCCCTCCGAGCCACCAAAGGCTGAGCGGTCAAATTTTTCAGCGAGGAAGAGGTCCCCAGGTAAACCGTGATGGGCCCAGCCGCAGGGCGGAAGGCTTTAGCAGCGCCGTCAAAGACATCGAAGGGATGGTGGGACGCCCTGGGATCGACGGACAGCGTGACCGACCGTGCCTCCCCCGGGGCGAGCGCAACGCGCTGGAACGCCACGAGACGCTTCGGCGGCTGCCCCGGTTCCGACAGGCCCAGATAGACCTGCACCACCTCGGCCCCCGCCCGGTCGCCCCGGTTCTCTACGGTGGTCTCCAGCTTGAGGACGCCGCCTTCCCAGCGCTGGGAAAAGGGCGCTAGGGAGAAGGTGGTGTAGCTAAGGCCATGGCCGAAGGGGAAGGCTACGCAGGGGTTCTCGCCTCCGGGCGTCAGCGCGCAGGCACCGCTTCGATTACCGTCGTACCAGCGATAGCCCATATAGCGCCCTTCGAGGTAGCTCACCGCCGCTTTTCCGTCCTTCAGCACCCCCGGGTAGGCCTCCGGAGCCAAGGCGTCCAGGAAGCTACGCCCCGCGATGGGGAAGGTCACCGGGGCCTTGCCCGACGGGTTCACTTTGCCGAAAAGCAGATCGGCGACGATGTTGCCGTCCTCCTGCCCCGGGAACCACACCTCCAGAATCGCCGGGCCCTGGGCACCAAGAAGCCAGGGGGCCGCCGGGAGGGCCACGCCCGCGTTGTCCTTCAGCACCAGCGTGGTTTTCTCCGCCATGGCCGGCGCAACGCTCATCACCGCTTCGATCATGGCGAGGGTCTGGCTATTTTGCCCGGGGTTCAGCAGCGCCTCGTCGCGGTGCACAACGCTACTGATTCGGTTGGGCTTCCCCGCATACCAGTCAAGCCCCTCCCCCAGGGTCACGGGCACCCCCACGCCCTGATCGGTTTCGAAGGTCGCCCGATCGGCATTTTCCTCGGCAATGGTGCCGGCCATGATGATGACCGCATCCGCGGCCTTTGCTGCGGCAAGGGCGGGGCCAAGATTGCCGTTATCATCATCCACGAGGAAAAGGGATACCTCACCGCCGAGCCCAAAGCCCTCGAGGGCGCCGCCTAACCCCTCCAGGGGGCTGACCGTGTAGTGAGGCACCACATCGGAGCTACCGCCTCCGGCCCCCATGGGTTTGCCCACCACCACGCCACCGGCCACGGCCTGCTGGGCATAGACCTGGCTCGCCTTACCAATGAGCACGAGGGATCTTACGGATTCCGGGAGGGGCAAGGCGCCGTTGTTCTGCAGAAGGACCGCCCCGGCGGCCCCCAAGGCTCGGGCCGCTTCACCACCATTTCCAACATCGAGAGGCTGCTGCACCACGGGACGCTGATCTACCCCCAAGCGGAACTGCTGGGTGTAGCGGCGCGTTAGCGCCCGATCTAAGTCCGCTTCCTCGAGCGCACCGGCCTCAAGGGACGCGGCGAGCTTGTCCGGCGCCCATTGAAGCGGCATGGGCATAAGGTGATCGAGCCCCGCCTTCATGGAGGCCGCGGTGCTCTTCACCGCAAAAAAGTCGGACTGAACGTAGCCCTCAAAGCCCCAATCGTCTCGGAGTACCTCGGTGAGCAGCCAAGGGTTCTCACAGGCCTGGAGACCGTTCAAATCGTTATAGGAGCACATGAGGGAGGCGACCCCTCCGTCCTTTACTGCCATTTCAAAGGGCAGAAGATAGAGCTCCCGAAGCACGGCTTCGTCCACGGTCTGAGAGAGATTGAAGCGATTCGTTTCCTGTTCGTTGGCGGCGAAGTGCTTCGCCATGGCAATGACGCCTTCCCCTTGGATGCGTCGAATTTGCGCCACGGCCTGGGTTCCGGTGAGGAAGGGGTCTTCTCCGAAATACTCAAAGTTCCGGCCGAGCACGGGAATGCGGGCCAAATTCACCCCCGGCGCCTCAAAGACGTGCAGGGCCAGGGCCTTGGCCTCTGCAGCGATCACCTGGCCGAAGCGATCCGCGGCCGCCGGATCGAAGGTCGCCGCGATGGCCATGGCCGAGGGCAGCGCCGTCGCTTTAGCGGAGGACGGATGGGTGTAGGGCACGATGCGCGGCATGTCGGGCGTGAGCAGCCCGGCGTCCACGCAGTCGTTTTGGCCAATACCGACGGGGCCATTGGTAATGCGGAGGGTGGGCAGGCCAAGGGCCGGAATACCGCGAACGTGCCGGCCCCCGAGGCATTCGGGCAACTCAGGGATAATTTCCGGCGCGTTGCCCACCAGCTGCTGGAACTTCTGCTCTAGGGTGAGAGCCGCCACCAGCGCCTCGGCCCGAGCCGCGGGGGAGAGCCCCTTATGTTCCCAGGGCGGGGTCGCCGCGGCGGTGGCGACGCCGGCCCCCAGGGCCAAGCCCAGCCCCAACAGCCCAAGGGCCACCCGCTTCCGTCCGCACTGTGCCATGCTTTCCTCCCCGCTTTTTTCCTTACCTTACCGTCTCCCCTCCCAGGCGCCCAGCCAGCGCAATTGAAAGGGGTGGGAAAAGGCGCTAATAATGCTCGGCATTACTTCTTTTCTTCGCTCATCACCACCCTGGGGAGGGGACGTTCATGACGTCAATAAAGCCCTTGCGCCTTAAGGGGGCCCCTGGCTCGCCCTACACACGGAAAATGCTTGCCTATCTGCGCTATCGCCATATCCCCTACGAGTTTTTGATTTCCGATCAACCCGAACTCGAGGGGTTCCCGACACCCAAGGTTGCCCTGCTCCCCACCTTCTATTTGGAGAAGGCCGACGGCACCTTGGAAGCAGCGGTGGATTCAACGCCCCTCATCCGGCGCTTCGAAGCCAGCTACGGGGGCAGGGGTACGCTGCCCACCGATCCCGCAGCAGCATTCTTGAACGATCTCGTTGAGGACTACGGCGACGAGTGGCTCACCAAGGCCATGTTTCATTACCGCTGGTATTACGACGCCGATATCGACCAAGCCGGCACGGTGTTGCCCCATTGGCGAAATATTCAGGCCGACCCAGAAAAGCTGCGCGCCCTGAAGGGTTACTTTGCCGAGCGTCAGATTAGCCGACTCTATGTGGTGGGCTCGAACGACACCACGGCGCCGGTGATCGAGGCCGCCTACGCGCGCTTCCTGACCGTGCTCGATGGGCTCATCGAAAAGCAAAAATTCGTCTTCGGCGGTCGCCCAGCTTCCGCGGACTTCGCCCTCTATGCACAGCTGACCCAGCTTGCGCGTTTTGATCCCACCCCGGCGGCCCTGTGCCTGAAGCTCGCGCCCCGGGTCTTTGCCTGGACCGATCTGGTAGAGGACCTCTCGGGCCAACCGGCTAAGGAAGAGGCCTGGACGCCCCTCGAGGAACTTGGCGCGAACCTACGGCCTCTGCTGGAGGAAATTGGTCGCACCTATGCGCCGGCCCTGCTGGCCAACGCCCAGGCCCTTGCCGCGGGGGCAGAGCAAATGGAGACCACCATCGATGGGCAGAAGTGGGTCCAGCCCCCCTTCCCCTATCAAGCGAAGTGTCTTCAAGCGCTGCGCGCGGGCTATAGCGCACTCGACCCCGCTTCCCGGAATGCCGTGGCATCCATCTTGGCCGGCACGGGCTGCGACGCGCTCTTCACCGAGGCGCCCTAGCCGTGGGCCGCGTCCTTCCTCGCCTGGCTCTTGGCGCCTTCCTACTCGGCGCCTTGGCCATCGGCACCTTTCAGCTGCCCGCGATGCAGGACGCGCTTTTTCAGCGCGCCCTCCGCCAAGCCATGACGGCGCCTCCGACCCTCCCCCCAGGGCTGACGGTCGTGGTGTGCGGAAGCGCCTCCCCCCTGGGAAACAGCCCAGACCACGCCCAGGCCTGCCTCGCCGTACTCACCCCGGAGCATTTCTTCCTCTTCGACGTGGGGGCGCGATCGCCCCTTCGCCTTGCCCAGGCGCGGCTGCCCCTGGGGCGCCTTACGGGGGTCTTCCTCACCCATTTCCACTCGGACCACATTGCCGGCATCCCGGACGTGAACCTGGCCTCCTGGGTGGCCGGCCGAAAGGCACCCCTAACGGTTTTTGGCGCCCGCGGCGTGGAGCGAATTACGAACGGCTTCAATGAGGCCTATGCGCTCGATCGGGGGTATCGGGTCGCCCATCATGGCGAGGCCACCTTGCCTCCCAACCTTGGGCCGCTCGTCCCCAAGGAAATTCCCCAAACGGGGGTGGTTTGGGAAGATGGGGCCCTCACTATTCGCGCCGTCGCTGTGGATCACGCGCCGGCCTCTCCAGCCCTGGGCTACCGCATCGATTACGCCGGACGCAGCGTCGTGATCTCCGGCGACAGCAACGCCAGCGAAGCCCTCTTTACCCTAGCCGAGGACGCCGACCTGCTCTTCCACGACGCGCTCTCCCGGACCCTCCTGGACCCCATGATCGCCCAAGCCAGGGCCGCGGGGCTGGATCCCCTGCCTGAGATCATGACGGACGTGATTGGCTACCACGCGGACGTTGAAAGCCTCCTAGCGCCGACGAAGGCCGCCAAGGTCGGTCAGCTGGTGCTTTACCACCTCGTGCCCGTGCCCCCGAACGGCCTCGCTGAGCGGCTCTTTCGTCGAGGCCTTCCCGGGGAGGTCATCCTCGCCCAGGACCTCCAGCGCTTTGACCTCCCCCGAGGCAAGAAGGACATCCTGATTCATGCACCCTAAAACCTGGCTGCGCTCAAAATTCATGATGCTTATGAGCGGGGAGCGTTTCGCCGCCCGGCGTCAACGTCAGGGCCGGCGCCACCGCGGGGCCGGGGGCCCGGTAGTCGACTATTTTCATCAGGTCTCCGATCCCTACAGTCACCTTGCGGTGCAAAAGCTGGACGCGCTGGGGCGCCGCTACGCCGTAACCTTTAAGCCCCATTTGGTCGCTGCGCCGGAGTCGAGCTTTAGGGGAGATGCTCAGGACTTCGAGCCCTGGGCCTGGAAGGACGCCCAGGCGATTGCGGAAGGTTACGGAGTCACCTTCGCCCCCACGGTCGGTCATCCCAGCGCGGAGGCCCAGGCTGCGGTCGAGGCCCAGCTCGCGCCCCTGCTTGCCCACGGGCGCTTTGCCGCAGAAGCCCAGCGCCTGGGGACCGCCTTGTGGACCGGCGAGGCGGTGCGCTCGCCGGAACGAGACGGCGGAGCCAAGGCCGTAGCCGAGGGCACCGCCCTTCGCGATCGGCTCGGTCACTACCAAGGCGCTATGTTCTATTTTGAGGGGGAATGGTACTGGGGCCTCGATCGCCTGCGCGTTCTCGAGGCCCGGCTGGCCGCGGAGGGCTTCGACCGGGAAGGGGGCGCGCCCCTCGTGCCCGAGCCCTCAGCGCCGCCCTGCGAAAACGCCAGCGCCGTAACCCTGGAGTATTTTCCGTCCCTGCGCAGTCCCTACACGGCCATCGGCCATGCCCGGGTGTGCGCGCTGCTCGAGCGCACCGGAGCCACCCTTTCCCTCCGCCCCGTCATGCCCATGATGATGCGCGGCGTGCCCAATCCTCTGCCCAAGCAGCGCTACATCATTACCGACGCCGCTCGCGAGGGACGCTGGTATGGCACGCCCCTTCGCCGCATCGTGGATCCCTTTGGCGCGCCCGTCACCCGGGCCTTTGCCCTCTTCCCCGGCGCTGAGGCCCTGGGCCGGGGGCTCCCCTTCGTCACGGCCTACCTCCGGGGCGCCTGGATGGAAGGCGTCGACATCACCCAAGAGAAGGGCCTTCAGTGGGTAACCGCGGAAGCGGGGCTCTCCTGGGAGGCGCTTACCGCCGAGGCAAAGAATCACGATTGGGAAGCGGTGCTTGAGGACAATCTCCAGGCGCTTAAAGGCGAACAACTTTGGGGCGTTCCCAGCTTCCGGGTCAGCGGGGGGAGCCTTCCGGGCGTCTACGCCTGCTGGGGACAGGATAGACTGTGGCGTGTGGAAAGGGAGATTGCGAGACGCGCCCCATGAGCCAGCAGGAAAATACCGACCATCGAAAAGCCCGGGGCGCCCTCACGCGCCGGGCGCTCATGCAGGCTGCGGAGCGCCTCATGGCGACCCGGGGCCTGGGAAACGTCACCATTCGACAAATCGTCGCAGCAGCGAAACAGAAGAACGAATCGGCTCTTCAATACCACTTCAAAAGCCTGCAGGGCCTCATCGACGCCATTCACGAGGAGCGCTCAGAGCAGGTGCGGCAGCGGCGAGCCGAAGCGCTGGCGGCGGTGCTAGCGAGGGAGTCGAATCCTAAGCTGGCGACCCTGGCAACGCTCATGGTGGACCCCACCTTCCGTTTAGCGCAGGAAAATGCGGGCTTTCGGCGGTACATCAAGGCCTTCAGCCTCGAGCTTACCCTCGAGGAGGGCTCCGCTCTGAGCCTTGTGCACCGCCACGGCGGCGGGGGCGAAGGGGGCAAGGTTCTTGGACAACGGCTTCGGGCTGCCCTTGCCCACCTTGACGAAGGCCGCTATCGCCAACGCATGGAGATGGCCGTGGTGTTCTGCGCCGCCGCCATGGCTCGCCACGCCCGCCAGCCCAGAGCCTTCCAGGGACCGGCGGCTGAAGCTTACCTGGCGACGCTCATCGAGAGCCTTACGGGCCTGCTCAGCGCGCCCTAGTTATGCCAGTAGACGTAGGTGTCCTCCGGGCTTTGCGCCTGCCGGAGATGCTTATCAACGTTGATTGGCGTCACCATGCCCGAGTCCCATAGGGGAGGCACCATCTCCGCATCATGCGCGGCTAAACGCGCCTTCAGCCCCGCCACTACCTCGGGATGGTCGGCGGCCACGTTGTGCCGCTCCCCCGGATCTTGGGCCAAATCAAAGAGCCAGGTCTGCTGGATGATGGGATCGACTGCGAGCTTCCAATCCCCTTGGCGCACCGTGCGATAGGCCCCGGCCCGCCAGAAGAGCGTTTCGTGGGGACGCTCGGCTGCACGCTCCCCCCGAGCAAAGGGCAGGAGGCTTACGCCATCAATCGGGCGCGTAAGCACCGCCCCGGCGGCTTCCGCAGCGGTAGCGAAAATATCGAAGTGATGCACCGGCGCCTCAAAGGTTGTTCCCTGAGGTAAACCCGCGGGCCAGCGCACAAAGAAGGGCACGTGAATGCCGCCCTCGAAATTGGTGATCTTCCAGCCGCGATAGGGCTTATTCAGATCATCAAGGCCTACATACCCGGCCCCGCCGTTATCGGAGGTAAAGATTACCACCGTGTTATCGGCAAGCCCCTGGGCCTCAAGGGCGCCGAGCACCCGACCCACTTCCCGATCCAAAGCCCGAATCATGGCGGCGT
>Ga0255767_1001856_pt1 | contig 18545 bp, 9 predicted proteins | sample 071ome_24_FD_179967 | JGI IMG/M metagenome (GOLD analysis project Ga0255767, IMG submission 179967) | Coastal salt marsh microbial communities from the Groves Creek Marsh, Skidaway Island, Georgia - 071402CT metaG (version 2) | ecosystem: Environmental > Aquatic > Marine > Intertidal zone > Salt...
CCGGCTGCGGTACGAGGAGCTCATCGAGGGAGAGCCGACGGACGCGCGCATCGTGCAGGCCGCCCATCGCTACCTCGCCGAGATCGAGACGGCGGTGGCGGACCTCCCCTCCTTCGACTGGATCGCGCAGGTTCAGGAGAGTCCGGAGATGCAGGCCCGGATCTTCGAGTGGGGAATGGCCCTCGCGTCGGAGGACACCGAGGGCGCCGCGGAGACCGCGAAGGGGAAGCTGATCGCCCTGGGAGAGGTGGTCCGACCGGTCGTCGAGACGATGCGGGCCGAGTCGCGGAACCCGCTGCACCGTCGCCAGCTCGCGGAGGTCCTCCTCCAGGTGGGTGGTCTCTCGCAGCTCGAGATGCTCCTGCGGGAGAGCGGAGAGCAGACCGACAGCGCCCTCCTCGTCACCGTCTTCGGCGACGCCCCGGAGTCGGTGCGCGCCGAGGGCAGGGCGCAGCTCCCGGCGCTGCTCCCGCTCGTCGAGAGCCCGGGGCTGAAGGCGGTGCTGCGTCGGCTCTTCGGAGATATGAGCCAGCTCACCGCGGATGCCCGCGACCTGAGCATGTCGAGGTACTCCCTCATCATCCGCGACTGGGTGACGGACCCGACCTTCCCTCCCCGGATGGTCGAGGCGATCGAGCCGCTCCGAACGACGACCCCCCGGAGCTACTTCCGGTGGCTGGAGTTCATCACCAGGGAGGGGCTCGAAGCGAGCGAGGGGCTCGGCCTGTACCGCCCTCTCATCGAGGAGACCGGACCGGTCGAGGAGATCAGCGACCTCGCCTCCCTCCTGCTGAGGATGGGGAAGGTGGATGAGGTCTGTCGAATCCTCGCGGGGGCCAACGCCCCCCACCTCCAGTTCCGCTTCCGGCTGGCTGAGGCCCGGACCCCGGGACCGGGGGCCCGCACCGGAAACCTGCGGGTGCCGAGCCACGCCTTCGACCTCTATCCGAGCCCGGTCTCCATCGAGACCCGGGTGGCGATCGCCCGCGCTGCGGGGCACTGGGAGGACGCTCTCCACCACGCCCTGACCGACGACCGCTTCGTCGAGGACTTCGTCGCGACTCTCTCCGCCTGGAGCCCCGACGCCGAGCAGGGAGACCGGAGCGCGGACCCGATGCTCGAGGCTTCGCGGTGGAGGAGCGCTCGCGCCGACTCGTGGAAGATCCCGGTCGAGTGGCTCCCCGAGGCATCCCCGTACCGTGCGACTCCGCGACTGCAGGCGGTGCTCCGCGAGGCGTGGGGGAGCCTGACCGAGCCCCGCGCGAAGTCGATCGTGCTCCACATCCTCGCGCGTTTCGCCCCGGAGGCGACGCCGGAGACCCGGCAGCTCTTCCGCGAGATCCTCACCGCCACCCCCGAGGCCGAGCTCGGTCTCCTCATCCCCGCCGCCGTGGGAGCCCTGCGCTGCGGAGCCGAGGAAGACCGCGAGGAGTCGAGCGGTCTGATCCTGCGCATCGAGGCGGGGAGGATCGAGGCGCAGGCCAAGGCGCTGTCTTCCTCCGTCGAAGAGCGCGGCCGGGCGCACTTCCGGCAGCAGGACCACCCGATCGGGCTGACCACCATCCCGAGCGGACTCACCACGCGCCTCGTTCCTGCGCTCCAGCGCTTCTGGATCGACCTCGTCTCGGAGGAGGCGATGGTCGGCGAGCTGGAGCGGTGCCTCCTCTCCGGTGCGGTCGGCCCCTCCGCGCTGGAGCTGGCCGGGCGGATCGCGGCGCCGAACGGCTCCCTCCGCCGCCGGGGTGGGGTCGAGACGCCGAGTCTCCTCTTCACGGTCGAGACCGCCCTCGAGCGAGGTGCCGAGCCCGCCGCGGTGCTCGCGTACCTGAAGTCCCACCCGCTCGCCACCCGCGCGGTCTCGAGGATCTTCGCCCTCGCGTGGGTGGGCCGCGAGGAGATCCCCGTGGAGACGCGCGCCCGGCTCTTCGCCATCATCGAGGACGGTGCGGACTCCCTCGAAGAGCTCCCCGCTCCATTCGAGGCCGCCGCCTGGTGGGGCGGTGGAGATCCGCTGGTGACGGAGCTGTTCCAGACCTCCGGTGTCGAGGAGAGAGCGAAGAGTCGCCTCCTCCCCCATGCCTCCACCCTCCGGGGCGCGGAGCAGACGGTCGTGCGTCGCTGGGCGTGGCAGCGGCAGGGGGGAGACGTCGGCCGAGAGGAGCTGCGCCTCGCTCTCGCCGACGCCGACTCCGAGGTGGCCGATCTCGCCTGGGAGATCGTGAAGGCCGAGGAGACCGAGGAGACCCTGCCCCTCCTCCATGCGGTCGCGCAGAGCCCCCGGAGCTCGCATCGCACGTCGGCGATCGAGCGCATCGCGGCGTTCGCCAGCCCTCGGAGTATCCCGGTGCTCACCGCGCTGCTCGATGATGACCTCCTCTCGATCCGCTCCGGGGCGCTGGCTGCTCTCGAGGAGATCGAGCGGGTCGCGGCGGAGCGGCGGAAGTGGCAGGAGCGGAAGGCCGAGGGGCGCCGGTGAGCCATCGACTCCTCCTCCCGATCATCCTCCTCGTCGTCGGGCTCGGCCTCGCCGGGCTCGTCGGCGAGGGGGTGATCGGGCGGGATCACGATCTCCGCCGGGAAGAGGCGCTCGGCTCCCTCACCCGCGAGGCGCGCGGCCTCGTCGACGAGGGGAGCGAGCTCCTCACCGAGCTCGCCGCGGAGCTGCGCGACGACGGGCGCGGGACGCGCTGGTGGCTGACCGCGGAGGGAGCGGTGCTTCCGCGCGCACCCGGCGCGGCGATCCCGCTCCTCTCCACCTCTCCCCGCATCGAGGCCGCCCTCGCCACCGGGGAGCGTCTCGCGGCCGCGGGAGAGCCGCTGCGGGCGATCGACGCCCTCACCCTCCCCCTCGCGTCCCCGGAGACCCCGGCCCCCTCGCCGGACCCCGCCGACGGGATCGACCGGGCCCGCCTCCGCCTCGCGGCCGGGCGCATCGCCCTCGAGGTCCCGACGATGGCGGCCTGGGGAGAGTCGGTGCTCCGCGCGCTCGCCGCCTTCCCCTCCCCAGCCCGCGGCGCGGCCCCCCCCGTCGACCTGCTCGCGGCGCTCGCCCTCCCCCCGGGGTCGGTCCCGGTGACGGAGCTCGACCTCTCCCTGCGCCTCGACGAGGTCGCCCCCCAGACCCTTGCCGCCCTCCATCGGCGCTTCTCGGTCCGGGTCGGCTGGAGCGATGACGCCCCCGGCTTCCTCGCCGAGCTGGAGGAGCGACGGGAGGACCAGCGGATCGTCCGCTCGGTGCGGTCGCCGGAGGGAGTCGCCCTCCCCCGCCTCGTCGATGGGCATCTGGTCCTCGCCGCCGACCCTGCGCGCGCGACGATGGGTTCCTTTCCCGTGGAGCTCCTCGTCGAGCGCGTGGAGACGGAGCTCCCGTCCCCGCGCTCCCCGCGGACCGCGCGGTGGCTCCCCCCGGAGGGCGAGCCGCTTCTCTCCGCGGAGGGGGCACCGCTCGCGACCCTCGTCATCGATGATCCGACCCTCCCCGCCCTCCTCGAGAGCATCGATCGACGGGCGACCCGCCTGCGACTCCTCCTCGTGGGGGTCCTCGCCATCGTCGGGGTCGCCGTGCTCACCACCGCTCTCGCCATCGATCGACAGCGCCGCCTCGCGGCCCTGCGGATGAGACTGCTGGCAAATGTCTCCCATGAGCTGAAGACGCCGGTGACCTCGGTCCGCATGCTCGGGGAGCTCCTCGAGGAAGGCGCCCTCCCCCCCGAGCGGGTGCGGGAGTTCGGGCGGCTCATCGCGCGGGAGTCGCGCCGGCTCCATCTGCGGATCGAGGAGATCCTGGAGACGGCCCGCGGAGAGCAGGATCGGACCCCCCTCCCCCGCGCGCCCCTCGAGCTGGGCCCGATCATCGCGGAGGCCGTCGGCCTCTTCCGGGAGCGGGTCGAGGCGGACGGCGGGTGCGTGGAGATCCGGGGGGAGAGCGCCCCCCTGCACCTCGAGACGAACCGCGACGCCGTCAGCAGGATCCTCGAGAACCTCATCGAGAACGCGATGAAGTACGGGCGGGACGAGGAGAGCGGTCGCGCGCCCCGGATCGAGGTGGAGATGCGGCGCCGGGGTGAGAGCATCGACATCGCCGTGAGCGACGACGGACCGGGGATCCCCGCGAAGGAGCGGGACTCGATCTTCGAGGCGTTCTACCGGGGGCGCTTCGACGACTTCGGCGTCCCGGGGAGCGGCCTCGGCCTCGCGATCTCCCGCTCCCTCGCGCTCCGCCTCGGCGGCTCCCTGAGCCACGCCCCCCGGCGGGGAGGGGGGAGCCGCTTCACCCTCGCCCTGCCCGTGGCGGGCGCGATCGCGCGACCGGAGCCGGTGCCTGGAAGGGAGAAGGCATGAGCAGCGCCCGCATCCTCGTCGTGGAGGACGACGAGGGGATCCGCACCGGCCTAGTGACCAAGCTCGAGCTCGAGGGGCACACCGTCGAGGTCGCCGAGGATGGTCGCGCCGCGCAGAAGCGGATCGAGGAGTGGTCTCCCGACCTCGTTCTCCTCGACCTGATGCTCCCCGAGGTCGATGGGATCGCGGTCCTGCGCTGGCTGCGCCGGCGGGACCGCGACCTGCCCGTGCTGATCCTGTCGGCGCGCGGTCGAGAGGATCAGAAGGTCGCGGGGCTGCGAGCCGGCGCGGATGACTACCTCGCGAAGCCGTTCGGCCTCGACGAGCTCTCCGCCCGCGTCCACGCGCTGCTGCGGCGCGCGCTCCCCGCTCCGGACACCATCGAGGTGGGAGGCCTGACGATCGACCCCCATGCGGAGCGGGTCTGCCGCGGGGATGAGGAGATCGAGCTCTCTCCCACCGAGTGGCGGCTGCTCAGCTTCTTCCTCCAGCACCCGCGCGCGCCGATTCCCCGGGAGCGCGTGCACGGAGCGGTCTGGAACGATCCCCACGGGTCGGATGTCCGCACGGTCGACTATCACGTGATGAACCTGCGGCGGAAGATCGAGAGCGATCCCTCCACCCCCGAGCTGCTCATCACCCGGATCGGCCGGGGCTACGAGTGGACCGGCGGGGTCTCGGACTGAGAGGGCCCGGCGCTGCGCCCGGTCACGGTGACCACGTCCCCGCGACCGAGAGCACGCCGAGTCGTCGTGCAACAGGCCCGATCTCCCTCCGGGGGGGTCGGGCTCTCTTCATCCCGAACTCGGAGCTTCCTGCGCGGCATCTCTCGCATTCCCCCGCTCCTCCGGTCATCCTGCTCCCCTCACCGGGAGCCCACACCTCCCTTCCCTCGCAGAGCACCTTCGGAGCCGGGCGGAGCCCGATCGGCCCCGCCTCAGGAGGAACCCGTGCCGGAGATCTTCGACCTTTCCAAGGACGCGGGGGAGAACCCCGACCGCCGTCCGCGCCGCAAGCCCGCCACCTCCACGGATCGGCGGCCCGATCCCTCCCCCCCACCATCCCCCGACGAGTTCTTCGATGCCTCACGGGAGGAGCGGAGCGAGGTGCCCTCCCACGATCGGGAGGGACCGCCGAGGGAGGAGGAGGCCCTCTGGGAGGACGAGGAGCCGCGCGGCGCCACCGACCCCCGGGACGAGCTCCCCGCGGGCGGTCACGAAGACTTGTCCGACGACGAACTCGACGACGAACTCGAGGAGGAACCTGCCGATAGCCTCGAGGACGATCCGGATGACGAGGACGAGGACGACGAGGTGGAGGACCCCTCCGCCTTCCTCGCCCTCGGGATCGAGGAGCAGATCGCCCGCGCCGTCGCGGACGAGGGATACACCGTGCCGACCGAGGTCCAGCGCCGCTCGATCCCCGACGCGATCTCCGGCCGGGATGTCATGGGGCTCGCCCAGACCGGGACGGGAAAGACCGCCGCGTTCTCGATCCCGATCCTCCAGCGACTCCACCTCAAGCCGCGCCGGGGGAAGAGGGCGATCCGCGCCCTCGTGCTGACCCCGACCCGCGAGCTGGCGATTCAGGTCCAGGAGAGCCTGGAGACCTACGGTCGGCATCTCCCCCTGCGCTCCACCGTGATCATGGGGGGGGTCTCCGCCGTCCCGCAGATCGCCGAGCTGCGCCGCACGCCGGATGTGCTCGTGGCCACCCCGGGCCGCCTCCTCGACCTGATCTCACAGGGGCACATCCGCCTCGATCAGATCGAGATGTTCGTCCTCGACGAGGCGGACCGGATGCTCGACATGGGGTTCATCCATGATGTGCAGAAGGTCGTCGAGAAGCTCCCCGAGCTGCGGCAGACCCTCTTCTTCTCCGCGACGATGCCGAAGGAGGTGGAGCGGCTCGCGAAGCAGCTCCTGACGCGCCCGATCCGGGTGGAGGTGACCCCTAGGACCTCCGTGCCGCGCAAGATCGACCAGCGAATCTTCATGGTCGCCCGCCTCGACAAGCGGAAGCTCCTCGCCCATCTCCTGAAGAACACCAAGGGGGCGCGCCGCGTCCTTGTCTTCGCGCGAACGAAGCGCCGGGCCGACTCGATCGTCCGACATGTGAAGAAGCTGAACGTGAATGTCGCGGCGATCCACTCGAACAAGGCCCAGGGGGCGCGGCAGAAGGCCCTCGCCGGCTTCTCCCAGGGAAAGATCCGGGTCCTCATCGCCACCGACATCGTGGCGAGGGGGATCGACGTCGAGGAGATCACCCACGTCATCAACTACGACCTCCCCTTCGAGCCGGAGAGCTATGTCCACCGGATCGGGCGCACCGCCCGCGCCGGAGCGGTCGGCGTCGCCTACAGCTTCTGCGACGGTGAGGAGATCCCCCTCCTGAAGCAGATCGAGAAGGTGATGAAGAGCCCGATCGAGGTGGAGACCGATCACCCTTTCCACACCACGGAGTTCGAGCCGCCTCCCGAGAAGCCCGCCCCCTCGCGGGGACGCTCCCGCGCCGCGGGCGGAGCCTCCGACCGCCCGGCGGGGCGACGGGGCGGCCGCGGGCGGGGGCGCTCCCGCGACACGGAGTTCGTGGAGGACGCCCCGCGGCGCTCCCGACGCCGCGGATCGAGGGGCGTCGCCGACCGGGAGAGGGAGCGAAGCGAGCACCGCTCCCGCCGCGATCACTCCGAGGGCGGGGAGTCCCGCCGCGCTCGACCGGAGCGGGACCGATCGGAGCCGCGTGGTTCCCGGCGCGAAGGAGGGCGGCGCCTCCCCGACGAGGGTCGCCGCCGCGAGCCGGCTGCGCGCACCGGGCGCTCGGGGAGGTCGGACTCCTTCTCCGCCGGCATCGACGACAACTTCGGAGACTCGGCGAACATCTTCGGGGGCGGCGGCCGCGCGCGACCCACCTCCGGACCGGGAGCGGGACCGGCCCGCCGGAGCTCCTCCGGGGGAGGATCCCATCGCCGGAGTGAAGGACCGGGGGGCCGATCGGGGGGTGAAGCGCGGCGACCCTCAGACGGAGGACGCCCGGGAGGCCGCTCCCGCCGCGGAGGCTCCTCCGGCGGGCGCCGCGGAGGCTCCTCCGGCGGGCGGCGCCGCTCCTCCTGAGGCTCCGCCCTCTTTCGAGGGATTCCCGGGGCGGGGATACTCTCCTGCGGGCCCCGGAGACTCCGGGGTCCTCAGGACCCCGAGGAACCATCGCGATCGAGGAGTGTCGTGCGCCGGATCCCCACCCTTCCCCTCCGCCCTGCGCGTCCTCGGCTCATCGCGTTCGTGCTCATCGCTCCCCTCCTCCTCACGGGACTCCGCGCCGGATCGAGCGCGGATCCTCCGTCCAGCGAAGCCCCGGGGTCCGCGCCGGGCTTCGTGGAGGCGGTCTCTCCCTTCCTCCAGAGCTTCTGCACCCGCTGCCACGGACCGGAAGAGAGCGAGGGGGGCCTCGATCTGGTCGACCTCCTCGACCACGCCCGGCGGGAGGGGGTCATCGAGGACCTGCAGGACTGGCGGACGATCCGCGACAAGCTGCGCCACCGGGAGATGCCCCCGAACCGTCCGGAAGATGAGGGACTCCGCCCGGACGAGGGGGAGTATGCCGCAGTCCTGGACCTCCTCGACGGACACCTCGCCGCGTCGATCGCCGCGCTCCCCCAGGAGCCGGGAGCCGTCACCGCCCGTCGGCTGAACCGGACGGAGGCGGCCGCGACGCTCCGCGACCTCTTCGGGGTCGAGGTCGAGATCGAGCGCCATCTCCCCCCCGACGATGTCGGAGAGGGGTTCGACCACATCGGGGATGTCCTCGGGATCCCGCCGATCTTCTTCGAGAAGTGGATGGGACTCGCGGAGGAGGTCGCCCGGCGGGCGGTGGTCCTCCCGAACGAGGACCGCGCCCACGAGTGGCGGCATGAGGGGGATGCCCTCGAGGGGCGAGGCGGGGTCGGTCCGGCCTCCGGGGGCGTCTTCCGCATGTACTCACGGAGCACCGTGTCGGTGAAGCAGCTCATCCCCGCGGATGGCGAGTACGAGCTCGGGGTGCTCGCCTGGGGAGAGCAGGCGGGGAGCGAGCCGGTGAAGCTGGCGCTCTCCGTCGACGGAGAGCGGATCGCCGTCCTCGAGGTGCCGGAGACCCGGGAGAGCGGGGAGGGGAAGACCCTCGTCGCGAACCTCCGGGGTGGCGTCCGCGAGATCGCGGTGAGCTTCATCAACGACTACTTCGCGCCGCTGGCGAAGGACCCCGCCGAGCGGGATCGAAACGCGATCCTCCGGGCGATCACGGTCCGGGGACCCCGAGGGGGCTGCCCGCCAACTCCCTTTCAGAGCGGACTCTGGCCGGAAGAGCCGCCTCCCTCGGAGTGGCGCTCATCGCTCGAGAGGGTCCTCCCCCCGCTCCTCGCCCGGGTCTGGCGCCGGCCGGCGGAGGCGGCGGAGATCGAGCGCCTCCTCGACCTCGTCGATGAGGTGACCCCGGAGGATGCGAACGCGAGCCGGCACCTGAGAACGGCGATCGTCGCGATGCTCGTCTCCCCGAAGTTCATCCTGCGTCTCGAGGGTGAGCGGGACGGCGCCCCGGGGAGCGTCCGCGAGCTCGATGGCTTCGAGCGGGCGACCCGGCTCTCCTTCTTCCTCCATGGCACGACCCCCTCCCCCGCGCTCCTCGCCGCGGCGGAGGCGGGGGCCCTCGACAGCGCGTCCGGCGTCCGCCGCGCGGCGCGGCGGCTCCTCGAGGAGCCCGGCGCTCGCGCCCTCTCCGAGCGGTTCGTCCCCCAGTGGCTGCAGTTCGCCCACCTCCGGGAGCACTCGCCCGACCGGCAGCGTTTCGCGGACTACGACCGGCGCCTCGCCCGGTCCTTCGAGGCGGAGACGATCGAGCTCTTCGATCACGTCCGTCGGGAGGAGCGCCCCGTCCAGGAGCTGATCACCGCGGACTACTCCTTCCTCGACGCCCGCCTCGCACGGCACTACGGCATCGAAGGAGTCGAGGGGCGTCGCCTGAGGAAGGTCCCGGTCGCGCACCCTCGCGGAGGCGGACTCCTCTCCCACGGCAGCGTGCTGACCGCCACCTCGAGCCCCCGCCGCACCTCGCCGGTCGGGCGGGGGCGGTGGCTCCTCGAGACCCTGCTCGACTCCGCGCCCCCGCCTCCCCCCGCCGACATCGGGGACCTCCCCGACCCGGGGCAGCCGGGGAGCGCGCTCCCCCTGCGCGCCCAGCTCGCGAAACACCGCCGGGATCCCCGCTGCTCCCCGTGCCATGTGCGGATGGACGCCCTGGGCTTCGCTCTCGAGGAGTTCGACGCCATCGGACGCTGGCGGAGAGACGATCCCGACGCCATGATCGACTCCCGGGGAGAGCTCCCCGACGGACGGATCGTCGAGGGAGTCGCCGATCTCCGGCGGGTGATCGCGGAGGACCGCGGATACCTGCGGGCCCTCGCCCGCAACCTCTTCGTCTTCGCCCTCGGGCGAGGACTCACCCCGGAGGATGAGCCCGCCCTCGAGGCATTGATCGGTCGGATCGAGGGGGAGCCCACGATCCCGGCGCTCATCGACGAGATCGTCGGGACCCGCGCCTTCCTGGAGCGGAGGGCGCCGCCGCGCGCCGCGACCGCGAGAGAGCTCTGATCGGAGGACCATGACGATGCACCGCCCCCTCTCGCGTCGCACCGTGCTGCGCGGCCTCGGCACCGCCCTCGCCCTCCCCTGGCTCGAGGCGATGACGCCCCTCCAGCGGGTCGGCGGGCGCCTCATGGCGGCGGAGCCGCTGCGGCCGCTTCGTCATGCCTTCGTCTTCTTCCCGAACGGAACCCATCACGACGAGTGGGCGCCCACCGGGGAGGGAACGGAGGTCGCCCTCTCTCCGCTGCTCGCTCCCCTCGAGCGCCACAAGGGATCGATCACCTTCCTCCGGGGGCTCACCCACCGGAACGCGCGCGCGCTCGGAGACGGACCGGGGGACCACGCTCGCTCCGCCGCCGCGTGGTTGACGGGGGCGCACCCCTTCAAGACTCCGGGCACCGACATCCGGTGCGGGATGTCGATCGACCAGCGCCTCGCGGAGCTGAACGGACGGCAGAGCTTCTTCCCCTCGATCCAGCTCGGGATCGAGCACGGCCGCCGCTCCGGCCAGTGCGACTCCGGCTACGCCTGCGCCTACTCGAATCACATCTCGTGGGCGGACCCCTACACCCCGCTCACCCCCGAGGTCTCCCCCCGCCAGTTCCTCGATCGCCTCTTCCTCCGCGGCCCCGCCTCGGAGACGGAGCGCGCCCGGGCGGAGCGCCTCGCCCGCCGCAGGAGCATCCTGGACTTCGTGCAGGAGGATGTGCGACGCCTCGAAGGGCGGCTCGGCGTCCGGGACCGAAGGAAGGTCGACGCATACCTCAGCGCGGTCCGTGATCTGGAGCGGCGGATCGAGCAGAGCGAGCGGGCGGTCGCCCTCGAGGCCGAGGGCTCGGGCCTCGGCATCCCCGAGCAGGCGCCGAACTCCTACGACGAGCACGTGAGCCTGCAGATCGAGCTGATGATCCTCGCCTTCCGCCTGGACCTGACGCGGGTGGCGACCTTCATGCTGGCGAACGAGGGGAGCAACCGCTCCTACCCCTTCCTCGATGTGAACGAGGGACATCACTCCCTCAGTCACCACCGGGGAGACGAGCGCAAGATCGACGAGATCCGCCGGATCAACCTGTACCAGAGCGAGATCCTCGCGCGGCTCATCGACCGCTTCGCGGAGACCGAGGAGGAGGGGGTCCCCCTCCTGGACTCCTCACTGATCCTCTGGGGGACCGCGATCCGCGACGGCAATCGGCACGATCATCACGACCTCCCGATGCTCCTCGCCGGTCGCGGCGGGGGACGGGTCGCGCCGGGGCGGATCGTCCACACGCCGAAGGAGACTCCGGCGTCGAACCTCTTCCTCCGGATGATCGAGTGGAGCGGGGGCGGGGACGCCGCCTTCGGGGACTCCACCGGCGCCCTCGCGCTCTAGTCCTCCACCGCGCCGAGGCGGGGCAGCCACCACACCTCGCTCCCCGCGATGAGGACTCCCTGCTCCGGAGTGAACGCGCCCCGGTCGAGGAGATCGAGGAAGAGCCGCTCCTGCGCCCGCCCCGCCACGATCAGGTCGTCGAGATGGGCGAAGGGGATCGTCGTGGAGGGAACCGGAGCGAGGACCCCCGCCAGCTCCTCGGCGTAGCGCGCCCAGAGGTCCCCGTGCGGCGCGAGGAAGCCGCCGTCCACCTCGTACGCCCCGGTCCAGACGCCGACGAGGGTCGACTCGAGCTCCGCGATCGCTCCGATGGGGAGGACACGGGCGGACAGCAGCACCATGTTGACGGGAGAGAGGGTGTCGAGGCGCATGCGATGCTGGATCTCCGGGACCACGACCACCGCGCGCTGGGGCGGGGTCAGGACCGCCTCGACCTCGAGCATGGTGTCCCGCTTGAGGGTGAGCTCGTCGAGGAGCTTCGTGAGCACCCAGGAGAACTCGTCGTAGCTCGCGTTCAGCTCGGCGAAGACCCGGTCGTAGCTCTCACCGATCGCGATCAACTCACGGCTCTGGCTCGCCGCGAGGGGGAGCCCCGCCTCGCGGAGCATGGCGGCGATCATGTTGATCAGGGAGAGGGGGTGGGTGAACTCCCCGTTCACCTGCATCGTCGCGTTGGTGGGGAGCTTGTCGAGGATCGAGACCCCGTACTTCACGAGCTTGTTGTTCTCGGTCATCACCCGCTGCTGCGCGGCCGCGCTCGGGGGATTCCCATCGCGGATGTCGGCGAAGAGCGGCTCCACCACCTCGTTGATGCTGCGAATCGCCCCGCCGAGCTCATTCCAGTCGGCGTCCCGGATCTCGGCCAGCTCTCCCCACTCCCCGAAGACGATGACCCCCTCCGGCACGGTCGCCCCCGAGCCGGCCTCCGCGAGGACCGCGGCCGCGGCGAGGGCCTCCTCCGCGCGCTCGGCCCTCTTGACGAGGGAGCCGCGCTCCGCGCGGAGCTGGACGAGCTCCTCCTCGACCCGGATCCGCCGCTCCTCCGCCGCAGCGGAGAGCTGTCGGAGGCTCTCGTAGTGGGAGACCTCGACGAGGGTCGTGCCCGGCGGCGCGGTAGAGCCCCCCGGCCCGGGCCCGAGAGTCCATCCCACCACGAGCCCGAACAGTGCCGCCAGGAGGATCTGAAAAGGAGTGCTTCGCATCGCAACTCTCCCTCGCGTCGGAGGCTGGGCTGGGATGGGAGCCGGAGTCCGACGCGAACCTGGCTCCCCCCGGAGGACCGGCGCACCCCAGAGGGTCCCGGTCGGCGGGGAACGGTGGCGGAGGACCGTCGATCCTACTCGGCTCCCCCCGCCGGGGCCACCGGGAGCGGGATCCTGTCGGAGCGAGCGCTCAAGGATCGCCCCCCGCAGAGCCGATGAAGGGAGGGTGGATCGTCCTCGGGGAGACCTCCCGAGGACGGAGAGCATGGAGCCCAGCGCCGCCCGTCGCGGACGCCCCGACCGGAGGTCCCCTTGAGAGCGATGACCCTGGTCCTCGTCGGGACCTGGCTCCTCACCACCCTGGCCCTCCTCGCCGCGCAGCTGCACTTCTCCCATGGGGAGCTGGTGGCGGAGCGACAGCGGGCCGCCATACCCCTGCTCGAGGACGGGGTGCAGCGGGCCTCCTCCCTCCTGCTCGGGGGGGACCGGACCGCGCTCGCGCGCCGCCTCGAGAGCTGGCGTCGCGGCGCCGGGGTCTCGACGGTGGAGCTCCGCGGTCCGGGAGGAGCGGTGCTCGCGCGCCTGCCCGGCGACGCCCCCTCGCCGACGACGGACAGGGACATCCTCCGCGACCTCCGCGGCGATGGTGCCCCGACCATCCTCGAAGGCCCCCTCCGCAGCTCCCTCGCCGGTCCCGGCTCCACCGCGCTCGGCCAGCTCACCCTCGAGCTCCCCGCGGATGCGGGGCTCCTCGCCCGGTGGCGAGAGAGGCTCGTTCAGGAGCTCGCGATCACGGCCGGTCTCTGCGTCCCGCTCCTCGTGCTGCTCGTCGCTCTCCTGCGCCGCGCGGCGCGAAGAGCCCGCACCCACGAGGACCGGCTCTCCGCCACGACTCTCGACCTCGAGCAGGAGGTCGGTCGCCGCGCCCGCACCGTGGAGCGACTGCGCGTGAGCCAGGAGCGCTACGAGCTCGCCGCTCGCGGCGCCTCCGGCGGTCTCTGGGACTGGAACCTGCGTACCGATGAGCTCTTCTACTCACCCCGCTGGAAGACGATGCTCGGCTACGACGAGAGAGAGATCGAGCCGACCCTCGAGGCGTGGCTCGGCCTCGTCCACCCCGAGGACCGGCCGGAGATGGAGAGGAAGCTCCGGCGGCATGTCGCCGGGAAGGTCGGCCTCTTCGAGGACATCTACCGCATCCGCTCCCGCTCCGGCGAGTACCGCTGGATGCTCTGCCGCGGCCTCGCGATCCGCGATGCGGGCGGCCGACCCCTGCGCGTCGCCGGGTCCCAGACCGATGTCACCGACATGAAGCGGGCCGAGGCGCGCCTGCGCCGCGAGGCGCTGCACGACCCGCTCACCGGCCTGCCGAACCGGAGTCACTTCCAGAAGGAGATCGAGGTGGCGATCGGACGGGCCCGCCTCGACGATGCCTACCGCTTCGCCGTGCTCTTCATCGATCTCGATGACTTCAAGGTCGTCAACGACTCCCTCGGCCACGAGGCCGGAGACCAGCTCCTGCGCGAGGTCTCCTCCCGCCTGAGGCGCTCGGTCCGTGTCCTCCCCCAGGAGGGGCGCCGGACGAGGGACTCGGTCGCGCGTCTGGGCGGAGACGAGTTCGCGATCCTCCTCGATGGGATCGAGTCCCGCGCCCAGGTCGAGAGCATCGCCCATCGGATCCAGGAGCGCCTGCGGGCGCCGCATCTGATCGGGAGCTCCCGGATCTCCGCCTCCGCCTCGATCGGCATCACCCTCCCGGCGGGGGCGGAGCGGAGCTCGCAGGAGCTGCTGCGGGACTCCGACACCGCGATGTACCGGGCCAAGGCGCGGGGACGCGGCTTCCACGAGTTCTTCGACAAGAGCATGCACCTCAGCGCGGTGCAGCGAATGCAGGTCGAGCGGGACATCGAGGAGGGCCTCGAGGAGCGGCAGTTCGAGCTGCACTACCAGCCGATCCTCGACCTCAACAGCGGCTGCTTCGCCGGGTTCGAGGCCCTCGTGCGCTGGAACCACCCGACCCGGGGCTTCATCGGGCCGGGCGAGTTCATCCCCATCGCGGAGGAGACCGGGCTCATCGTCCCCCTCGGGGAGTGGCTCCTCAACGAGGCGTGCCGCCAGCTGCGCGCCTGGGCGCTCGCCGACCCCTCCCGAGCCGGGAGCTTCATGGGCGTGAACATCTCCACGCGGCAGTTCGAGCTCGGGGATGTGGCCGGCATGACCGAGCGCGCCCTGCGGACCACCGGTCTCCCGCCGGAGCTCCTGAAGGTCGAGATCACCGAGAGCGTCATCATGGAGGGCTTCGACAAGACCCAGGAGATCCTCGAGCGACTCCGCGCTCTGGGAGTGCAGGTCGCGATCGACGACTTCGGCACGGGCTACTCGTCGCTGAGCTACCTGCACCAGCTCCCGATCGATGTGGTGAAGATCGACCGCTCCTTCGTCGGCGAGCTCGAGTGGGACGACCAGAAGCGGATGATCGTGAACGGCATCTGCGCCCTCGTGCACGGCCTCGGGCTCGATGTCGTCGCCGAGGGGGTCGAGACGCCGGGCCAGCTCGAGATCCTCCGGGAGCTCGGCTGCCGCTTCGGGCAGGGCTTCCTCTTCTCCCGCCCGGTCCCGGCGGACCAGGCGGAGGCGTTCCTCTTCGGCCAGCCGAGCTTCGAGAACACCTCCGGCCCCTGATCCGCGCCAACGACCGAGATCCCCGCCCCTCGCCTCCTCTTCGGCGTATCCTCCCCCCGGAAGGAGCGCGCCCATGACGATCCCCCTCTATCAGGCGGACGCCTTCACCGACCGTCTCTTCGCGGGCAACCCCGCCGCGGTCTGCATCCTCGAGGAGGAGCTCCCCGATGCGCTGCTCCTCTCGATCGCCCGGGAGAACAACCTCTCCGAGACCGCCTACCTGCGGCGAGGGGAGGACACCTGGAATCTCCGCTGGTTCACGCCGGGGGGAGAGGTGAACCTCTGCGGGCACGCGACCCTCGCGAGCGGCCACATCATCCTCACCGAGCTGGAGACCGACCGGGACCGGGTCGACTTCTCCACGGTGAGCGGCCCCCTCGGCGTCTCACGGGACGGAGGCGGCTACCGCCTCGACCTGCCATCGTGGCCGGGGCGGGAGGTGCCCGCACGGGAGGAGTGGGGCGCCGCCCTGGGGATCGAGCCCCGCGCCGTGCGGAGGACCGACCGCGACATCTACTGCCTGCTCGACTCGGAGGAGGAGGTCCGCGCCGCGGCGCCCGACTTCCGGGCCCTCGCCCGGATCGAGCTCGATGGGGTGCGGATCGATGGGGCGGGGATCGGCGCGATCGGCGGAGATGGGGACACGGTCTCCCGCTACTTCGCCCCGGCCCTCGGCATCGACGAGGATCCGGTCACCGGCTCGGCCCACTCCACCTGGGTCCCCTGGCTGGCGGAGCTCACCGGCCGAAGGGAGCAGACCTGCCGCCAGCTCTCCGCCCGCGGCGGCACGATGCGGGCGGAGCTGCGCGGGGAGCGGGTGCAGCTCATCGCGGGGGCGGTCACCTACCTGCGCGGCTCGATCGAGCTCGGCTGAAGACCACCCGGGCGGCTCAGTTCGCCGGCGCGTCCCAGCGGAACGGCTCCATCGGCAGTCCGTCCGCGTTGACCACGTTCCCTCGCACCGGGTTGTCGCTCCAGTTGTAGCGGATGTGACGGATCACCTCTCCGAGGGGATGGGTGAGGGTCACGCTCGACCGGGAGATCGTGCCGGTCGCCCAGTGCCACTCCTCCCCGTCGGAGGAGACCCCGAAGCCCGCGGCGGGGAGCCCGTCGGTCGTCTTCATCCCCTTCGCCTCGGTGAAGAAGACGCGGACGGTGCTCGCCACCGACCCTTCACCCTCCTCCGCCCGGACCACCTCGCTGAAGACCGGGCCGGTGTGCATCAGCCACTGCTCGTAGACCTTCGCCCGGGCCCAGAGGGCGAGCCTCCGCCCGACCTCCTTCTTGTTCCTCGGGTGAATGTCGTTCGCGTCTCCGATGTCGGTCGTGACGACGAGGCCGGTCTCCACCGTGACGCGATGCGCGTGGCGCTGCGCGTCCCGCAGATGAGCCCAGCCTCCCTGGTTCGGGTCGTCGGAGGCGGCCTTGAACGCCGCGAGCTGCACGATGCCGAAGGGGAAGTTCCCCTGACCCCAGGCCTGTCGCCAGCTCGTGATCATCAGCGGGAGGAGCTCCCGGTACGCCTCCGCCTGGTTGGCGTTCGATTCACCCTGGTACCAGGTCGCTCCGCGGATGGCGTAGGGGATGAACGGCCGAAGCATGGCGTCATGGATCAGCCCGGGTCCCGTGCTGCGTCTCGTCGGATCGACGGGGAGGGACGGGCGACCCGCGCCGAACCGTCCGTCGAAGGCGACCCCCGCCTCGCACAGCCAGGGGCCGTGCAGGGAGAGAAACGGCGGACGGACGGAGGCGTCGCCCGCGGGAGAGAGGCGGTAGCTGGACGGTCCGCCGGTGCCGCCTCCGGCTCCGCCGGTGTCGAGCACGGTCAGGGCGATCACATGCCGTCCCTCGGTGACGAGCTCGGCCGGGACGGTGTAGCGCCGCGGAGTGTTGTGGCTGTGGGTCGTCTGTCCCACGAGGACCCCGTCGAACCAGACCCGGTCCGCGTCGTCGAGCGGACCGAGGGTGAGGACGAGCTCGCGCCCGACCCAGCTCCGGGGGATGGCGACCCCCCGGCGATAGCGCACGATCCCGTCGAAGCCGGCGAGGCCCTCCTGGTCGCGCCAGAGTCCCGGCAGCGGCATCGTCCCCCACTGAGAGTCATCGAAGCCGGTCTCGATCCAGTTCCCCTGGCCGCCGCCGGCGACGCGATGGTCGCGATCCCGCGCGAGCTGCTCCTCCCACCAGGGCTTCATCGACTCCTCGTAGCGGGCGACCGCCGCGGCGTGCTCCTCCCGGATCCTCGCCTGATCCCGGTTCGCCCACTTCGCGACCTCGACCTCGAACTCGGCGACCGACGCGCCGAAGAGGGGGTGCTTCCTGAGAGAGGCCCGATCGGTCCACGGCTCCGCCCGGGTTCCGCCCCAGTGGATGGCGAGCAGGCCGACCGGCACATCGAGGGCCGCGATGAGCTCGAGCGCGAAGGCGGTCCCCACCGCGGTGAACTCACCGATCGTCTGGGGGGTCGCGACGGTCCAGGTCGCGCCGGTGGTGAACTCCGGCTTCGTGGAGAGCAGGTGCGAAGGCCGGATCACCCGCAGGCGGGGGTGGTCCCCGCCGAGGATCACCTCGTCGGCCCCGTCGGAGGCGCTGACCGACCACTCCATGTTCGACTGCCCGCTGCACACCCAGACCTCACCGACGAGGACATCCTTGCAGACGATGTGCTCCTCGCCGCTTCGGATGTGCAGGGAGCGCCCGAGGTCACTCGCCTCGAGAGCGGGGAGATCGACACGCCACGCGCCGCTCTCCTCCACCTGGGTGGAGACCTCATGAGGACCGAATTGGACGGTGACGGTGCTCCCCGGCTCCCCCCGCCCCCAGATCGGGACGGCGACGCCCCGCTGGAGGACGGCGTGATCGGAGAAGACCGATGGGACCTCGAGCTCCGCGGACAGGGTCGGCGAGACGAGGAGCAGGACGAGGAGAAGGGGTGCGAGCAGCGAGCGGGACATGGGTTCACCTCCGTCGGCATCATGGGCGGGGAGCCCGGGCGTGCAAGAGACCTCGGGCGGAGAGCTCGGGGCTGGGTCCTCGGGGCTGGACTGGGCGGGAGCCCGCGAACTCTCGATGGAATGTCCTGGCCCGAGGGGGTCCCGCGGGTGACGATCCTGTTTCGCTCGGCTCGCGCTGCGGTCCTGCCGGACCCTGGCCCGGGCACCCCGCCGGAGCGAACGCCCGGATCCCCGGTCCCCCCGGGGAGGACCGCCCGGGCACCCCGAATCGTCGAGACAGCGACCGAAGGCAGGTCTGTGCCCGAGAGCTGGGCCGTGACCCGAGTTCCGGGAGAGCCCCGCTCCCACCCGGCCCGCCGTCGCTGCGCCGCCTCCCGCCTCC
>Ga0255767_1001858_pt1 | contig 18531 bp, 14 predicted proteins | sample 071ome_24_FD_179967 | JGI IMG/M metagenome (GOLD analysis project Ga0255767, IMG submission 179967) | Coastal salt marsh microbial communities from the Groves Creek Marsh, Skidaway Island, Georgia - 071402CT metaG (version 2) | ecosystem: Environmental > Aquatic > Marine > Intertidal zone > Salt...
GGCTGCGTCAGGCTTTCGCCCATTGCGCAATATTCCCCACTGCTGCCTCCCGTAGGAGTCCGGGCCGTGTCTCAGTCCCGGTGTGGCTGATCATCCTCTCAGACCAGCTATGGATCGTCGCCTTGGTGGGCCATTACCCCACCAACAAGCTAATCCAACGCAAGCTCATCTAATAGCACGAGGCCCGAAGGTCCCCCGCTTTCCCCCGTAGGGCGTATGCGGTATTAGCTCGAGTTTCCCCGAGTTGTCCCCCACTACTAGGTAGATTCTTACGCGTTACTCACCCGTCCGCCGCTCTACTCACACCGAAGTGCTTTCGCGCTCGACTTGCATGTGTTAGGCCTGCCGCCAGCGTTCAATCTGAGCCATGATCAAACTCTTCAGTTGAAGAATCTTTAGCCTCTGCCGAAGCAAGAGGGAATGGTTACGCAAAAACCTGCTTTACCATTCAAATCTCAGCTCAGAAACAAAATCTGGAATCATTGAATTAATGAGTCACTTGTTGTTTCTGAATAGTTGGTGACAACTACTCCAACAAGTGCCCACACATCTGTCTTCATCAATTTTTTAAGTAACAAGTTGCCGCTAGGGCGAACTTTGCGGAAGGGGCTACCCCCAACCGAGGCCGCGCATTATACGCAGGGATCGGAACCATGCAAGCGTTTTCTTTAGAAAAACTTCTGCGGTGTTTCCTAGTGCGGCTGGGCGGATCCAGGACAGCTGGCTTCCAACCGCGGACCGTATATTTTACGCGGTCTGCAGGCCTTCGCAAGGGGTAAAAATCAGCACTTTTGAAAGCCCTCGACAGCGGAAATTAGAACCTCCCGCCAGCGAGGCGCGGACTCTAACAGGGTCGCTAATTCAGGCGCAAGCTTTTTCGCCAAAATGTGACGCCACGCCAGCCGAGCAGACCTCCAAAAACCAGCGCATACAGCAGCGCCTCTCCAACATCGGATCTGGATAGCCACAGGACGTGTAGCGTAGCCAATAGTGCTATCAAATAGACAGCCCGGTGCAATGATCGCCAATGCCGTCCCATGCGCCTCCGTAGGGTATGTAGGGAGGTGATGCTCAAGGGCAACAGCAGCAGCCAGGCGGAAAATCCAACCACCACGTAGGGTCGCTCAACGAGTTCTTCAGCAAGTATGGCGCCACTCCATCCCACATAAACCTGAGCAAACACCAGCAGGTGAAGACTCGCATAAAAGGTGACGAACAGGCCAAACATGCGGCGCACCCGAAAAAGGAGCGGCCAACCCCACCGGGAAAGAGGCCTGGCCAGTAATACCGCAACCAAGAACCGCAGGGCCCACTCGCCAGTCGCGTGCATCAACACCTTCGCGGGGTCAGGTCCCAGGGAATTTTGGGCGACAGCCCAGAGGAGCCACAGAAAAGGTCCTAGCCCGACACTAAACAGCAACCACCACTGCACGCGATAAGACAGCAGTGGCTGGACCGTGTTGATCATCATGAGGGCTGAGGCCTCACCTTAGGCGGGATCTAATCGAGCCACCTACTCTCATGGCAAATGTCTCAATAGTGCACTCGAAGGTCCATCCCCTGATACAACGAAGCCACCTGCTCACCATAGCCGTTGAACGGCAAGGTCGGGATGCGATTGGGATTGAACAACGATGAGGGTAGGCGGCGCTCGTACCGCTGACTCCACCGAGGATGATCAACCTGGGGATTCACGTTGCTGTAGAACCCATACTCCTGAGGTGCCAGCTGCTGCCACGACGTCTCGGGCTGTCTGTCCACCAACTCGATTGATACGATCGACTTAATACTCTTGAATCCGTATTTCCAAGGCACAATTAACCGCAGGGGGGCACCGCTCTGGTTAGGCAGCACTTTGCCGTAGAGTCCTACCGTCATCAGCGTCAAGGGATTCATGGCCTCGTCCAGACGCAGCCCCTCTTGGTAGGGCCAGTCAATAATTGATGTAAAGGAGCGCGTGCCTCGCATTTCTCCGCGCCGGTACAGGGTTTTAAAGGCCACGTATTTGGCGTCGCTGGTGGGCTCAAATCGCCCAAGCAAGTCGGCTAGCGGAAAGCCTGTCCAGGGCACAACCATCGACCAGGCCTCGACGCAGCGAAACCGGTACACCCTCTCCTCCAAATCAAAGGTGGTCAGCAAGTCCTCAAGATTAAGCTTGCCCGGTTTGTTGACTAACCCACCGACCTCTACTGACCACGGGTCAACGTTCATCTCATGGGCGTAGCGGGCAGGGTCTGATTTATCGGTCCCAAATTCGTAAAAATTGTTGTAGGAAATAGCATCGCCGTATGGGGTCAGGGCTTCCGTGGTCGAACAGCCATCACAGGATGATGGCGCCGCCGGTAAATCACGCAGCGCCGGCGACTCAGTGGCTTGGGCCCCTGAACCCAGTCCAGCGGCGGCCAATGCGCCAAAGCCAGCCTGTTGCATCAGCTCACGACGATTGAGCCAAACACTTTCGGGTGTGATTTCAGACGAGGCGATCGTCGGAATGTGTGTCTTACGGCGCTTCATTGCCATCCTGCTCCTTGATTCCTGCTCTTCTGACAACATTACGTCGCAAATGTTGCAGCAGTCCTGAAAGGGCATAGACAAAAGACAAACACCACAGCACCAGAGGTGGATCAAGCGCAATGAGTGCAAGCACACCGATCATCAACAGTATTCGGGCAAACGGAACTCTCTCGTCTAACTGAATATTTTTAAAACTGAAATAAGGGAAGCGGGCAATCATCAGAAAGCCTGCTACCACCAGCAATCCGGCGTGTAAGTAAGACCAGGGCGCGGTGGCCGCTGGAAAGCCGTGGGTCTGTCCGAGCCAAACACTACTGGCGATGAGTGCCGCTGCGGGGGGGCTTGCGAGACCCACAAAAAAACTGGCGTCGACCACGTGGCGTTGGCTGTTAAAGCGAGCCAAACGCAGGGCGGCACACACCGTATAAAGAAACGCGGCGACCCAACCCACTTTGCCGGCATCCGTCAGAGCCCAGTTGAACATCAGGAGAGCAGGCGCCACGCCAAAAGACACCATGTCGGCCAGGCTGTCGTACTCGGCGCCAAAGGCACTACTGGTTTTAGTGAGACGCGCCACTCGACCATCCAGACCATCGAAAACCATGGCGACGAATACCGCAACGGCACCTGAGTAGAAATCTCCCTTCATGCCCGCGATCACCGCATAAAAGCCGCAAAAGAGCGCACCCGTGGTAAATAAATTAGGCAGCAGAAAAATACCGCTCGTCTTGGGATGACTGTCCGCGCCAGATTCCTCCTCGTAGTCCCCAACCAGGGATTGCAGAGGCCGCTCTATTTGCTCAGCGGCGCGCCCGAAGTCTCCCTCCTGCTCGCTACCGTCCTGCGCTTCAATTGTTGACCTATCGTCCATGCTCGCCCTCGGAGGCTTTCAAGATGAATAAAGACGCCAAGTTTAGCAGTCAATCCTCGCCATAACGCCTGTTTTGGCTGATGCGGCCCGGAGAGGAGCATTTTTAGCCTTCAATGGGTATACTGCGCGCCCATTTTTCAACAACTAGTCATGTCTGCCTCAGGAGAACCCGGTGAGCAACTACTTCAATACTCTACCTCTGCGCATCCAACTTGAGGAACTCGGCAAATGCCGGTTTATGGATCAATCTGAATTTGCCGATGGCGTTGATGTCCTCCGTGGCAAGAAAATCGTCATTATCGGGTGTGGTGCTCAGGGCCTCAATCAGGGTCTGAATCTCCGCGACAGTGGTCTGGATGTGGCCTATGCCCTGCGCCAGGAAGCGATTGATCAAAAGCGCGACTCCTGGCAGAGAGCAACTGACAATGGATTTACCGTAGGCACTTTCGAAGAGCTTGTCCCGGTTGCCGACGTTGTGATGAATCTCACCCCCGATAAGCAACACACGGGCGTCGTCAACACGGTAATGCCTTTGATGAAGGAAGGCGCCTGCCTCGACTATGCCCACGGTTTCAATCTTGTTGAAGAAGGGATGCAGATTCGGAAAGACCTGACCGTCGTGATGATGTGTCCGAAGTGCCCCGGCACCGAGGTGCGTGAGGAATACAAGCGAGGCTTCGGTGTTCCTACGTTGATAGCGGTGCATCGGGAAAATGACCCCAAGGGGGAAGGCATGGCCATCGCCAAGGCCCTGGCCAGCGGTACCGGTGGAGACCGGGCGGGCGTGCTCGAGTCATCGCCTATTGCTGAAGTAAAGTCAGACCTGATGGGCGAGCAAACCATTCTCTGCGGCATGCTGCAATCTGGCTCCCTGCTTTGCTTCGACCGCATGGTTGAACTCGGCGTCGACCCAGGGTACGCCGCCAAGCTCATGCAATATGGCTGGGAGACGGTTACCGAAGGCCTCAAGCAGGGTGGCATTACCAACATGATGGACCGCTTGTCCAACCCAGCCAAGATTCGAGCCTTCGAACTGGCTGAGGAAATGAAGGATCTCATGCGTCCGCTATTCGAGAAGCATCAGGACGACATTATGTCGGGAGTATTCTCCAGCACCATGATGGCAGATTGGGCTAACGACGATGTAAACCTGTTAAAGTGGCGCGCCGAGACCAACGAGACCGCATTTGAAAAGCAGCCACTTACCGACGAGGACATCAGCGAGCAAGAGTATTACGACAAAGGCATCCTGATGATTGCAATGGTGAAAGCCGGGGTTGAGTTGGCTTTCGAGACCATGGTGGATGCGGGCATCATCGAAGAGTCAGCCTATTATGAATCCCTGCACGAGACGCCTCTCATTGCCAACACCATCGCTCGTAAAAAGCTCTACGAGATGAACGTGGTGATTTCAGATACCGCCGAGTACGGCTGCTACCTCTTCGACCAGGCTGCGCGGCCATTGTTGAAGGACTTCATGAGCAGGCAGGGCACCGACGTGATCGGCGCCGGCATGGAAGGAGATAACGCGGTAGACAACCGTACCCTCATCGAAATTAATGATGCCATCCGCAATCATCCGGTCGAGTATATTGGGGCTGAGTTGAGAAGCTTCATGACCAACATGAAGTCGATTGTGTAAATCACGCAACAAATGAGCGATAAAAAAGGGGCCACAGGCCCCTTTTTTGTTTTGGAGATTTTATCCAGTACGCAACTTACAGTAGCGGCGCAATCACCAAGCTTACAATAGCCATCACGTTAATCAGGATATTCATCGAAGGACCCGATGTATCTTTGAAGGGGTCGCCCACGGTATCTCCCACGACCACCGCCGCATGGGTGTCAGAGCCCTTGCCGCCGAGATTGCCCTTTTCAACGTACTTCTTGGCGTTATCCCAGGCACCGCCCGCGTTCGCCATCATCAGCGCCATAAGCACACAACCAAGCAATCCTCCGGCCAGCATTCCGCCGAGAGAAGTCGCTCCCAAGCCAAAGCCCACAATGACTGGGGCCAACACTGCGATGGTACCGGGAACAACCATACGCTTAAGGGCCGCGGTGGTCGCGATATCGATACAGCGCGCCGTATCCGGCTCCGCATTGCCCTCCAAAAGACCCGGGATCTCACGGAACTGACGACGAATTTCATTGATCATATCGAAGGCAGCTTCTCCCACCGCAGTCATAGTGATAGATGCGATAAGGAAGGGAATCGTGCCGCCAATGAAAATACCGATCAGTACCTGAGGATCTGAGAGCTGCAAGGTGAAGTCAGGATTGTTCACCGTGACCGTCTCAACGAAAGCCGCAATAATTGCTAACGCCGCCAAAGCAGCTGCGCCAATAGCGAAGCCCTTGCCGATCGCTGCTGTGGTATTACCCACCTCATCGAGACCGTCGGTGATCTTGCGCGTTTCCTCGCCCATGCCCGCCATCTCGGCGATACCGCCGGCGTTATCGGCAACAGGACCGTAAGCGTCAATAGCCATGGTGATGCCTACGGTAGCCAACATGCCGACAGCAGCAATACCCACACCGTACAGTCCTGCGAGGTTGGTAGATACAAAGATAATTGCTGCCAGAAACAGTACTGGCGCCACGACTGACTGCATCCCGACAGCCAAACCCGTGATCATCACAGTGGCCGAACCGGTTTCGCCTGACTTGGCAATGGTGCGCACCGGCTTGCCACCCGTGTAGTACTCAGTGATGAGGCCGATGGCGATACCCCCCACGGCACCCGAAACAACCGCCCACCAAACATTCTGATCGATACCCATGTGCGAGGAGAGGAACCAAGCCATGGCGATAAAGATCAGCGGTGCGCCCAGGGTGCCACTGCGCAGAGCCGCCTCAGGAGCGGCGGAGGAGCGTGCTCGGACAATGACGATTCCCGCCACCGACGACAACAAACCGATGGTAGCAAGGGCAAGCGGGAACGCCATCATCGCGCCCTGCTGTTCGGCAGTAAGAGCCATGGTGGATGCAATGGCGATACAGGCAATCATGGATCCACAATAGGATTCGAAGATATCGGAGCCCATACCAGCGATATCACCCACATTGTCACCAACGTTATCGGCAATGACGCCGGGATTGCGCGGGTCATCCTCAGGGATGCCGGCTTCCACTTTACCCACCAAGTCAGCGCCCACGTCAGCGCTCTTGGTGTAGATACCACCTCCCACTCGGGAGAACAGGGCCACCACGGAGGCGCCCATACCAAAACCATGAATTGAATGGGCCGACTCGGCGCTGGTGCCAAAGAAGTAAAACAAGCCCCCAAGACCCACGAGCCCCAGTGAGGCTACGCACAAGCCCATGATAGAGCCTCCGTAAAAGGCAATATTCAAGGCGGCCGCAGCCCCATGATTATTAGCTGCCACCGCTGTACGCACATTGGCCCGGGTGGCCGCATACATACCCAGATAGCCAGCCGTGGCCGAGGATAGTGCGCCTACCACGAAGGCTATCGCCGTGTCCTGACCCAAGGGCGAAAGGAATATCCCCACCACCAGGACGCCAGCGAAGATAGCCAACATCTTATATTCGCGATGCATGAAAACCATCGCTCCCAAATGAATCTGGTCAGCAATGTGTTTGACGTTGTCGGCACCGTGGTCGTGCTTTGACATGATGTGATAGATGGCAAACGCCACTACCAAACCGGCCAGCCCCAGTGCAGGAGCCAGAATAGGATCAAAAACCATAATGAAGTTCCTTTCGTTATTTTATTCCCCGGCGCGCAGTCTATCCATGGGACCGGTAGACCGCAATGCCGGGCAGCGCTTCGATTGGCGATTTTGACGTCCGTCAGGGTGACAGTACTTTTTCACCACGAGCCATGCCGGCGACACCCGATCGGACTACTTCCATGATTTCGGCTTCACTAAGCGCCGTCACAAAGGAATCCAATTTCTCAGTGGGTCCGGTGAGCTGAATAATGTAGGTCGTTGGACCCACATCCACGATCTGCCCCCGAAAAATATCGGTGGTCCGCTTCACCTCATCCCGCTGCTGCCCCACGGCCCTGACCTTAACCAACAGTAAGTCTCGCTCAACGTGTGCCCCTTCAGTCAAGTCGACGACCTTAACCACATCAATGAGCTTGTTTAGCTGCTTGGTGACCTGCTCAATCTTGAGATCGTCACCGCTGGTGGTAAGCGTCAGCCTGGACAGAGAGTGATCGTCCGTTGGCGCAACATTGAGGGTTTCGATGTTGTAGCCGCGCTGAGAAAACAAGCCTACAACCCGCGACAGTGCACCAGGCTCATTCTCTAACAAAACCGAAAGTATCCGTCTCATCTCAAGTCCTCTCTGTTTTGCTGAGCCACATATCCTTCATGGCGCCGTTGGGGGCAACATGCATGGGATACACATGTTCATGAGGTTCGACAAAAACATCGAGAAACACGAGCTGATCTTTCAGAGCAAAGGCTTCACGCATGGCCGGCTCAAGGTCCTCTTTCTTTTCAACCTTGATACCGACATGACCATAGGACTCCGCCAGCTTCACAAAGTCCGGTAACGAAGCGGCGTAATGGCTTTCGGAGTAGCGGCCCTCGTACTGCATGTCCTGCCACTGTTTGACCATGCCCAGATAGTTATTGCGCAGGCTGATGATCTTGATGGGCGTTCGGTACTGAGAACAGGTCGATAGCTCCTGAATATTCATTTGGATACTGCCCTCGCCGGTCACGCAAGCGACCTCCGCATCAGGCAGAGCTAGCTTAATGCCCATGGCGGCGGGCAAGCCAAAGCCCATTGTTCCCAGGCCACCAGAGTTAATCCACCGACGCGGCATGTCGAACTTGTAATATTGGGCCGCAAACATCTGATGCTGGCCCACGTCAGAGGTGACGTAAGCCTCACCATTGGTGGTCTCGTATAGGCACTTAATAACGTCTTGGGGCATCGCAAATTCGCTCTCGCCGTAGCGCCGCCCGTGCCACAAACCATGGGCTTCGCGCCAGCTCTCAATTTGTTGCCACCACTGAGCCAGAGCGTCGGCATCGGGCAGCGGTCGGTCGGTTGCCTCGATTTGAGCGGCTACCTGATTGAGTAACTCTTTCAGGACTGTATCGACAGGGCCAACAATCGGAATATCAACAGGGATTATCTTGGCAATTGAGGCAGGGTCGACATCGATATGAATGATTTTCGCGCCGGGACAAAATTTCCCCACCGTGTTTGTGACGCGATCATCAAAGCGCGCACCAACGGCGAGAATAAGGTCGCAGTGATGCATAGCCATGTTGGCCTCGTAAAATCCATGCATGCCGAGCATGCCCAAAAATTGCTTGTCAGAACCGGGGTAGGCGCCCAAGCCCATCAGCGTGTTGGTGACTGGGTAATTTAGCTTCCTTGCCAGTTCCGTGAGTAGCTCCGACCCACCGCCCTGAATCACACCGCCGCCTGCGTAGATGACCGGTCGCTTGGCAGAGAGCAGCAAACGAGCCGCTTTCCTGATTTGACCCGTGTGGCCCTTTTGGGATGGCTGATAAGAACGCAGGCTCACCGACTCGGGGTAGTGGTACTCGAACTTGTGCTCCGGGTGTGTCAGATCTTTCGGGATATCAACAACCACCGGGCCGGGCCGCCCCGATGAGGCGATAAAAAACGCCTTCTTGATAATCGACGGTATATCCTCGGTTCGCTGCACCATAAAACTGTGCTTCACGATAGGTCGCGAGATGCCGACCATATCTGTTTCCTGGAAGGCATCTTCTCCAATCAAATGGCTTTGCACCTGACCAGATAACACAACCAGCGGAATGGAATCCATGTAAGCGGTAGCGATGCCGGTAATCGCGTTGGTCGCACCCGGTCCCGATGTCACCAGGACCACTCCGGGTTTCCCGGTTGCCCGCGCGTAACCGTCAGCCGCGTGGGTCGCCGCCTGTTCATGGCGTACTAAAATGTGCGGCACCAAATCGAGTTTGAAAAGGGCATCGTAAATGTGCAGGGCAGCACCACCGGGATAGCCGAACACGTATTCGACCCCCTCATCCTGCAGGGCGCGGACGAGCATCTCGCCGCCAGAAAGCATTTCCATGTTTCGCTCCAGCCAGTTCGTAGTGAACATCCATGGGACTACGACGCTCGGGTCGTAATAGCCCACACTTGTATGTCCCACGAACCACTGGTTGGATCGAATCCCTGCTACCAGCGAGAACATCGATCACGAAACCCGTGTATCGGTGACCTGCGGGGTAGCGCAGTGTCGAGCCCGAGTGTGCAAAGCACACTAAACGGAACCCGCAAACAGCCTACACAACTATCCCGTCGTGAAGGTAGGCCAGCGGATGAGGGTACTCATCAATAGCCGTTGCCGTTCGCGTGACGGAGCGAATAGTCGGAACTTAAGGCATCAAAGTCAACAAAAGCAGCGTATTTATCTGTCAAGATGTTGCAGAAAACCCTCAAGATCCGCAGTTTTTACACAATTCTCGGCATAAAAGTAGCGACCATAGCTACCGCAATCATCTCAGCTTACGTAAGTCCCCCGCTAACGCGCATGATGCCAAGCACCCCCGATTACGAACTGGGGTTGCTACGGGTTTGTCCAAACTCGACGGGCATTATCGCCCACTGAGCTCACTCAACAACAAATTGCAGGTCAATGCAGTTTTAGTCTGCTCACTATTCGGTACGGTTCTGGTCGGAGATGTTAGTAGATAGATAGGCGCTGAGGGCTAGCTCCCTCGCCGACAACAGGGCGAGCAGTGAAATAAATAGAATTAATAGGGTCACTGTAGTAGTCAACCAGCCCCGATAATGGCCTAGGAATTTGTCACGAGTCCTCACTGGTCAGATAGTGCGCTGGGGAAAAGGGTCAAATTCAGGCTCAACCCGTCTTCTTCATCATCCCAGAACACCCCCTCTTCAAGGCGCCAATCGGTCTCCAACTGAACACCTTCCTCGCCCGCTGCAGAAATGATGTTCGAACCCACCCAAGCAACAAGCCCAGCAGCCATCATCTCGGCTCGGCCGTATGCTCCCTGACGGTCGAACTCCTTGACCATCAGCGCGCCCCGTTCATCGCCCGGTCGCCAGGCGTAAGCCCGTCGATACCATAGGCGTCGCCGCTGAAAGACACCAGCGCAGCTATCCTCGCAGGGCAATATCTGACTGCTCAAAAGAACAGTAGAAGTTGGTGCGTCCGGAAGTCCGCTTGCACAGTTGATCTCGCGAGGACTCAACACCCAGACTCCGACAGGGTGCAGTCCGGGCTCACAGGGCAGCAGTGATATATCTGTACCCGCGCTTGTGGACTCTTCAACCGATAAAGACCTAGCGGTAGCCGCAAGTGCACCTATCGAATGAGCTACTGTCGCCAGAAAATCAGCTCTGTGTGCGACGCGTGTCGACGTTGCTATCAGTTGAACCGAGACATCAATCAAGGCCGCAATCAAACCAGTAGAAAGTGCCATCCCCACGAGGAGCGCAGGCAGGGTCAGCCCACGGCTTTGCCCAAGAGAAGATTTCACCTCACCGCCAATCATGACGCTGAGATTTCTCGGTTGCCCGCCAGCACTGCGACAGAGGCCTCCCAAGATCGATCCAAACGATCCGTGCCTGTAGCTGGCCCGACGCCTGCTGTCTCAGGCAAGCCTCACTGTGAAGCCGACGTTTTGCAAATTTCGTAAACAGCTCGTCACACCAACTTCCGAGGACCTCCATACTGACGTGACACAACGAGGTGCTGTCGAGCAGGCGACGGCGGTCAGACTCCGCTAACCCTCGCCACCTACCCTCAAGACTAAGCAAAGATACCCGAGCAATCAGGTTGTTATAGGTCTCGTTACTCATTGCCACTGCGTCATTGGTTAACTGGTAAGCACCAATGAGGACGATCAGAGCAATAACCCCCGCCACCATCACGTCGATCATGGCCAATGATCCTCTGGCGTACGGGTGCCTTTACTATCCAAAAAGATGGCTGTGCCATCCCCCTCGGCATTCGGCAGAAGCGCTAGCTTAAAGTAATCGCCCAGGTCACTGATCTCTACCTCAAGGATGTAAACACTTGCTAAGCGGGATGGTAGCGGTAGATGAGGCGCCACGATATCAAGTGTCTGATAGCGTTGCGTCGCCCGCCGAAAGCGCTCCTGGACAGCCTGCAGGCGAAGCAAATAAAGCATGCCTTCCCGCTCCAGAGACTGAACGAAAACTCCTCGATAACTCGGCAAAGCAATTGTCGCCAAGATACCGACAAGAGCTAATACGATGAGGAGTTCAACTAGTGAGAACCCCCACAAGCACCTTACTCTGCTCTGCTTGCAAGCAACGTATTGCTCAGAGTTAGAAGAGTTGCCACACACTTACCGACTCCTTGTTGCCCATCAAGGGATGTCCAACCAAAAGGATGATGGCTCTTGCTGACAAATACGTCATCAGTGGTCAGGTAGCGCTTAAAACGCATTGAATTGATAGCTTGCAAGGCTCTGATGACGCGACAGGTTATTCTACTTCGCTGTCATTTAGTGCCCCTGCGGGCGCAACCGACATAGCGGGCTCTTCTAAACTCAATAATGGCGGGAGAGGAGGCGACTCCTAAGCCCCTATCCTCAGTAGCTAATGCAATGTCGCAGACTCAAAAACAATCCTATCCTTGTCTACAACACCCTTAATTGTGGCCCCCGGGGCAAAGTCACCACTCAGAATGGACTGAGCCAGGGGGTTTTCTATCAACTGCTGGATAGCTCGCTTAAGTGGTCTGGCCCCGTAAACCGGATCAAATCCGGCCTGTGACAGATGATCAAGAACACTCTCGTCCAAGTCCAAAGACAGTTCACGCTCGGCAAGCCGTCCACGCAGGGCCGCCAACTGGATCGTCGCAATGCCCCGAATCTGGTCCTGACGCAGGGGATGAAACACGACAGCTTCATCGATACGGTTGATAAATTCCGGTCGAAAATGCTGGCCCACAACGCCGAGTACCGCCTGCTTGATTGCACCGTAATTTTCATCACCCGCCATGTCTTGAATCAGCTCAGAGCCCAGATTCGATGTCATGACGATAACGGTATTCTTGAAGTCGACCGTGCGGCCTTGTCCATCGGTTAGTCGACCGTCCTCCAAGACCTGAAGCAAAATGTTAAATACATCGGGGTCGGCTTTCTCCACCTCATCAAGCAATAGGAGGCTGTAGGGTCGCCGTCGCACTGCTTCAGTCAAATAACCCCCCTCCTCGTACCCAACATAACCAGGGGGCGCACCGATCAGGCGGGCCACCGAATGCTTCTCCATAAATTCAGACATGTCGATGCGAACCATGGCACGCTCACTGTCGAAGAGATACTCTGCCAGCGACTTACACAACTCGGTCTTGCCCACCCCCGTCGGACCAAGAAACAAAAAGGAACCATTGGGACGGTTTGGATCTGAGAGCCCAGCCCGAGATCGACGCACCGCATTAGCAACGGCAACAACAGCTTCTGATTGACCCACCACGCGCTGGTGCAATACCGATTCAATCCTGAGCAGTTTCTCTCGATCACCCTCCAGCATTTTTGTGATAGGAATACCGGTCCAACGAGAAACCACTTCCGCTACCTCCTCTTCAGTCACGCGGCTTCGCAACAGCTGAGGTGCCGGTTGGTCCTCACTGGAGGCTTCTGCGAGACGCTTTTCAAGCTCAGGCAACTGTCCATACTGGAGCTCCGACATTTTTGCCAGGTCACCGGCTCTGTGAGCCACCTCGAGCTCGCTCTTTACTCGCTCAATCTCACTCTTTAAGTGCGCTACTCCTTGCACCGCTGCCTTCTCAGTCCTCCAGATCTCCTCAAGGTCGGAAAACTCCCGCTCGATCGTGCCAATTTGATCATCAAGCAACTGGACCTGTTTTTTTGCCGCATCAGTGGTGTCTTTTTTTACCGCCTCGCGCTCGATTTTTAATTGGATCAGCCGTCGCTCCAGACGATCCATCGCCTCAGGCTTTGAGTCGATCTCCATACGAATACGGCTTGCAGCTTCATCGATGAGGTCGATCGCCTTATCGGGCAATTGTCTGTCAGTGATGTAGCGCTGGCTCAAACGCGCAGCGGCGATGATCGCGCTGTCAGTAATGTCAACGCTATGGTGAACCTCGTAGCGTTCCTTTAAACCGCGGAGGATTGCAATGGTGTCCTCTTCCGATGGCTCAGTTACCAATACTTTCTGAAAGCGCCGCTCTAACGCCGCATCTTTCTCAACATACTGACGATACTCGTTCAAGGTGGTGGCACCCACGCAGTGCAACTCGCCCCGGGCCAGTGCCGGCTTTAGCATATTGCCTGCGTCCATCGACCCCTCGGCTTTACCTGCCCCTACCATCGTGTGAATCTCGTCAATGAAAAGGATGACGCGACCCTCTTCCTTGGATAACTCGTTGAGTACCGCCTTGAGGCGCTCTTCAAAGTCACCACGGAACTTCGCTCCCGCCAGTAAGGCACCCAGGTCGAGAGCCAAAATGCGCTTATTTTTTAGGCCTTCGGGCACCTCGCCATTGATTACACGCTGGGCCAGCCCCTCGATTATGGCAGTCTTACCGACACCCGGTTCTCCAATGAGCACCGGATTATTTTTGGTCCGACGCTGCAAGACTTGAATCGTGCGCCTTATTTCATCATCGCGACCAACGACGGGATCAAGCTTTCCTGCTTCGGCTCGCGCAGTGAGATCGATGGTGTATTTTTCAAGAGCTTGGCGAGATTCTTCCGCCTCAGCCCCGGATACGCTTTCGCCGCCTCGCATGGATTCGATCGCCGCGCCGAGCGCTCCATCGGTGACTCCCGCCTTCGCTAAGAAAGAGGCGACGGGCGAACTCTTGTCCAGCATAGCCAGTAGCACCAACTCCGAGGAGAGGTAGGTATCCTTGCGCTCTTGGGCAAGCTTGTCGGCTCTGTTTAAAAGACGGCTGGTGTCCTGCGAGATATGAACATCCCCCGCGCTACCACTAACCGTTGGCTGTGATTCGAGGCTGTCCTGCACTACAGACGTAAGTCGCTGGAGGTCAGCTTTACACTGCTGCAGAAGTGGTCGAATTGATCCCGCGTGCTGACTCAACATAGCGCTCAATACGTGAACCGGCTCGATGAACGCATGATCTCGACCCACGGCCAGTGATTGGGCATCTGCCAAAACCTGTTGCAGTTGGTTTGTGAGTTTATCCATTCTCATTGCCTGGTCCTTTTCCCTCGTAAGCAGGAAATCCTTTTCGATGGTAAGGAGATGGTGGCAGAAACCCCTTTTTTCAAGGGGCTTTCCCAAAGGGCTTTTCCCAAAGGGCTTTTTCCTAAAGCTTTTTTCGGGCTTTCTCTGGCAAGATCAAAACGATAGTTCGTGGAGCGCCATGGTGGGGCCTGTTGCGACAGCGCGATTGAGAGAGCGTCAGGGGTACGCGAGCCGCAACGTTGAGGCTCCTGTTTCAAGGTAGCAAGGCCACAATGGTTGCCATCCGCCCTGTGAGGCCATCACGACGATGAGAGAAAAATTTTTTAGAGTCGGTGGCAGTGCACCAGGTGCCTCCTGAAATATTGAGCACCCCTGCACGCTGTAAATCTATCTTTGCCAAGGCGGGCAGGTCGGCATAAAACTTTTCCGACTCAACCCCCTGCTGAAAACATGACAAGACCTGCTTGCCTAACGATCCGACGAACGCTCGGACAACATCGCTGCCAACCTCAAAAGCTGGTTGCAAAATCCCGGGGCCAATCCACGCTCGCAGGTCTTGCGGATTACCGAGATGACGCATCAACTCAGGCACAATGCCAGCCGCTAACCCACGCCATCCTGCATGAGCAATGGCGACTTTTGTCTCAGCTCTATTGACGAGAACAATAGGTAAACAATCCGCCGTGAGAATCACGAGGGGCAAACCAGGCCGACTCGTCCAGCTTGCATCCGCAACCGGCATTTCCCCCGCCGCCACATCATGCGCAGCAACGACTCGCACCCCATGCACCTGCTCAAGCCACACCGGTGGGCTGCACCCGGGGAGATAGTCCGCAATACGCGCACGATTCTCTGCTACATGATCAGGGTTATCCCCAACATGCCCCGCGAGATTCAAACTATTGAAAGGCGCCTGACTGACCCCACCGAGACGCAAGGTGGTGAAAGCTACAACTCGCTCTGTAGATATAGGCGACTGAACAATGTTTATCCCGCCCACTACGCCGGGTCCTCGGTGCGCAGGACTGACAGAAGCTGAGTGAGATCATCGGGAACCGGCGTCGTAAAGCTGACGTCCTCATTACGTGCGGGATGCACGAAACTCAGGGATTGCGCATGTAATGCCTGCCTTGTGAAACCACGCAGTACCCTCAGCAGCTCATCACTCGCCCCTTTAGGTACCCGGGAGCGACCACCGTACACGGGATCCCCGAGCAAGGGATGCTTATACCACGCCAGATGCACCCGAATCTGATGGGTACGGCCTGTCTCGAGGTTCACCGTAATCGCCGTGTAATGCCCAAAGCGTTCTCCCACATGAAAGTGGGTAATTGCGGGCTTGCCCGACGACGTCACCGCCATTTTTGTGCGCGCCGTCGCGTGGCGGCCAATAGGCTCGTTAATGGTTGCTCCGCCTGAGAGCACCCCCTGGCAAACCGCCACATATTCGCGCTTGACCGTGCGGTCGGACAGTTGCGCCACCAGAGACCGGTGCGCCATAGACGAGCGGGCAACGCAGATCACACCTGAGGTGTCTTTGTCTAATCGATGAACAATACCGCCTCGGGGCAAGGCCTCCAGCTCCGGGGCATAGCCGAGCAGCGCATTGACCAGCGTGCCTGTAGGATGTCCCGCTGCAGGGTGAACCACCAAGCCCGCGGGCTTGTTTACAACGAGCACATGCTCATCCTCGAACAGAATATCCAGGGGGCGCGCCTCCCCTTTCCAGCTCACTTCGGGGCTGATCCGGGCACGAATCGCCAGGTTTTGGCCTACCGACACCTTGTCCCTGGCCCGCCGCTCGCCCCCGTCCACCGTCAGGCTGCCCTCAAGAATCCAGTCCTGAAGCTTGGATCGCGAATACATGGGAAAAAGCTTCACCGCAGCCTGATCCAAGCGGATTCCATGCATTTCAGCAGGTATCTGGGCGTCCAGTGACACCATATCGGAAGAATCAGTCAATCCGTCATGCCCTTATCAATGCCTCCGCGGGCTGTTGGCCAGCGACCGCTTCGCGTTACAATGCCGTCAGACACAGGTCCGCAGGGAAATTCCACCTTTGACTCTATCGACGCCCGCCAGCATGTTTCTGTCAAAACCAGCACGCCTCATCAGCACCTTGATGTTACTAGCCATGATATCAGCCTGTTCCTGGTTTGGTGGCGATGACATTGAAATAGCAGATTCCGGTGAGCAGCAAATTTATTTTGATGCCCAAAGGCACCTGGAAAACGAGAATTTCGATATGGCCATTCGCACCCTTCAGCTACTGGAGAGTCGATATCCCTTTGGGAGGTATGCCGAGCAGGCACAGCTAGAGCTCGTCTATGCGCACTACGGCGCTTATGAATTCGAGGCAAGCATCGAAGCGGCCGACCGATTCATCCGCCTCCATCCCCAGCACCCCAGTGTTGACTATGCCTACTACATGAAGGGTCTTGCATCCTTCGACATGGAAGGTGACTTTCTCTCCAAGTTCGTGCCAACAGACGATACCAAACGGGATATTTCTCACATCAAACAGGCATTCGCTGAATTCGCCCAGCTCCTGGCCCGTTTCCCCGACAGCGCTTACGCCCCGGATGCCCGGGCGCGAATGGTTCATATGCGTAACATGATTGCCCGCCATGAAATTCACGTCGCCAACTACTACTTCAGACGCGGGGCTTACATGGCAGCACTCAATCGAGGCCGCTATGTCGTCGAGCACATGCAGCAGACGCCCTCAGTCGCTGACGGACTCGCTATCATGGCTCAAGCTTATCTCTTGTTGGGCCTTGATGACTTGGCAGTTGATTCGATAGACGTATTGCGGGAGAACCATCCGGCTCATCCCCTGCTGGATCAGAACGGGCAATTTCGCAGTGTCTATGACCTAGACGGACTTCACCGGTCGTTCGTCAACAAGATGACGTTTGGCCTGTTTGATCCCCCCAAACCACCCCAGTTTAACTACCGACCCAAAAGCTAGCGTCGTCCCCGCTCGCTCTAGGATTGACGCCACGCCCAGGTAATGGGGTAACGTCGGTCACGGCCAAAGCCCCGCTGGGTAATGCGGACACCAACCGGCGCCTGTCGCCTCTTGTACTCGTTGAGATCGACAAGACGAACAACTCGCCTTACATCCTCCTCAGAGAACCCAAGCGCGATGATATCGGCGACAGATCGGTCTTGTTCAACGTAGTGCTCAATAATGGCATCCAAAATATCGTAAGGAGGCAAGCTGTCTTCGTCTTTTTGATCAGGAGCCAGTTCGGCTGAGGGCGGCCTGGTTATCACGCGCTCAGGGATACATGCCCCAAGGGTATTTCGGTAGTTGGCTAGCGCGTATACCAGCATTTTCGGGCAATCTTTGAGGACGTCAAAGCCCCCCGCCATATCCCCGTAAAGCGTGGAATAGCCAACCGCCAGCTCGCTTTTGTTACCGGTGGTCAATACCAAAGCGTTTTTCTTGTTTGACACTGACATCAGCAGCACGCCGCGGCATCGGGCCTGAAGATTTTCCTCGGTAATGTTCGCAGGCAGACCCTCAAATTCGGGAGCGAGTGACCCAACAAAGGCGTCATAAAGAGGCTCAATTGAAATGACCGAATAGGTCACGCCCAGCGTGGTAGCCTGAGCCTCCGCATCCTCAAGTGACATTGAGGCGGTGTAACGAAAGGGCATCATGATAGCTTGCACCCGCTCCGGCCCCAGCGCATCCACTGCCACCGCGAGAGTCACGGCGGAATCGATGCCTCCCGACAAACCCAGAACGACACCAGGAAAGCCATTTTTATTGACATAGTCCCTGACTCCCACCACCAGCGCCTGCCACACTGCAGCCAAGTCGTCCAATGGGCTCGGCAGGGATTGCGGCATTATGGTCGGAGTAACTCGGTTTTCCACCTCGACACTGAGGGCGCTCTCGACAAAGTCAGGAGCCACCGCGGCCACTTCGCCGGAGGCGTTCACCGCAAAGGAGCCACCATCAAAAACGAGCTCAT
>Ga0255767_1001860_pt1 | contig 18521 bp, 11 predicted proteins | sample 071ome_24_FD_179967 | JGI IMG/M metagenome (GOLD analysis project Ga0255767, IMG submission 179967) | Coastal salt marsh microbial communities from the Groves Creek Marsh, Skidaway Island, Georgia - 071402CT metaG (version 2) | ecosystem: Environmental > Aquatic > Marine > Intertidal zone > Salt...
ACGCAAAAAACCCGTGCTCTTCCTCGCTCTGAGAAGAGTTAAAAGTACCTCTGTTTTCTTCTTCTTCTTCCGTCGTGTGTTTGATATATAAAAAAGATGATGATGTCGACGAGAGCACCCAACAACGCGCTGACGAGGTTTCTTCCTCCCGGGAAAGAAGAAAGGGGAAGCGTCGCTTCGTCGTCTTTGTCGATGAAAAGAAGCGCAATCAGAAGAAGAAGAAGAAATAAAGACGTCGTTTTCAAAACCTCTCCTCGAGCGTTCGCGAGAGAGTACCCGACGTACGACGAGCTCGGAGCGCAGCCGTACGAGACCAACGATAACAACATCATCATCGGTGGATGGCAGGAAAGAGACCCCGGGAACTATTACCAACAACACCAACAACAACGACAGAAGAGCGGCGAAGATTTTTTCTTCGGCGATGAAGCCACGGCGGCGCAGCAAAAGTCATCGCAACAACAACAACAGCAACGACGAAAGAATAGCGCGGGATCATCCTCTGTTTCGATGGTTTCGTCGTCAATGTCTCCGCTCGCCTCGGCGGCGCGAGAGTGGTTCGAGGCGTGCTTCGGCTTGCTCAAGGTGACGATGCCGCTGACGGCGATGTGCGCGTGCATCGCCGCGGCGAGCATGCATAGCGCGAGGTATACGATGCTGAGTCAAGTGTACCAGTTGGCGACGGGAATGACGACGGCTGGGGTTCTTATATCCGGGTTTGCGGTTGTCGCGAGCGTGATTAGCGGGTTCTTTGTCGCGGCGAGCGCGTTTGCGGATTTGGGGGGGACTAGCGGGGGGAGTAGCGCCGCCGCGCGAAGGAAGAAGAATAAGAATAAGAAGAGCGCAAATGGTTTTCAACAACAACAACAACAACAACAACAACAACAAGGATACAACAGCAGCAACGACATCTTTTCGTCGTCGTACGAGCAGCAAAGTTATCAACAACAACCTGTACAACAACACTATCAACAACCGCAGCAGCAGCAACAACAACGACAAAGACGCAAACCGGTGGAACGGTACGAGCCACCCGTGATCCATCCGACTCGACCGCCATCTTCGCCATCTAAACGCGCCGCGAGAGAAGCATACGATTCGTGGACGCCGGAAGTTCCAATCGTCGATCCGCGAGCGCAAGTTCCGCGCCCGTCCGATGTGGATTACTATTCTTCTTCCGCCTCGGCGCCGAGATCCCAAGCGTTCTCGCAGCAGCCCGAGTGGGACAGGAACGAGTCCTGGGGCTCCTACAAATCTCCGGGCCAGCGTCGCCGCGAAATGGGATACGAGTTCAAAGGCACCGAGGCTTTGAAAAACTACGTGGACCCTCGCGACCAGTACGAACGACGCGTCTCCAACAGCTCGCCGGAAGCCGAGAGCGTCTACAACCAGTACGCCTCGAGGTCGAACGGCGATCACTTACGCGCGCCTCGACACGACATCAACAACTACACGAACCCAATCCCAGAGCGAGACCGTTTAATCCCAAAACCCATGGAGCGCCCAAAACCTGGATACATCCCGACGGAAGTCCTCATCGCCATGGGTGGTGCCAGTTTAAGCACCCACATCAAGAACAAGTTTGAGGACGGGAGCATACGCGAGATGAGAAAACAAAAAGAAGAGTTCAACAAGAGGAAAAATGCTGCCACCGCGAATCGTAAAAATAACGAACAACCGTCGTCGTCCAACGCGACGAACATGTTCGGAGAGAGAGTCAATCCGGACGATATGTTTCGACGCGCTCGATGATGATTGAAAATTTTTGTAAATATAATTAATTAGTTTTCTACACGCACGAAAATAACTAAAAACTCTTGTATTTTGTCTCTCTTTTCTTCACTCTGAAGAACAAAAGAGAGAGAAATACGAAACACAAAAGAATTCGTAGCGATGACAGAGTCCGACGACGACGAAGAAGACGACGTTGAAAACGAGAGCGTCTTCCTCTCGTTGAATCCAATCACCAACGCGTCTGGGTCGGCGTACGTTCAGTTAGGTTTATCGAGCAACGAATCCGATGATTTCGACGGCGGGAAAAAGACGACCAAAATTTTCGTCTCTGTTTTTGGCCCGAAGAAGACGACGACGCGACAACAGGACGAGCGCGTTTCGAAAACGAGAGGGGCGATCGACGTGTCCGTGAAGGTGGCGTCGTTTGCGACGAAAAAAAGAGGGATTTCTTCTTCTTCTTCGAGCACTTCTTTAACGGACGTGGAGATTGATTTCACGGAAAAAGTGGCAAAGTGTTTGCGAGGGGTGGTCGTGCTCGAATCCTTCCCGAAGGCGGTGGTTGAGGTGCGGTGCGTGGTAGCGGACGCGCACGGAGACGAGTTGCGAGGGTTAATTTTAGCGGCGAGCGCGGCGTTGATGCACGCGAGAGTAGAGACGAGAGATGTGCTGTGCGCGTGCACGGCGGTGATTGATGAAGACGGGGAGGTGAGGTTAGTTGAAGATTATAACAATAGCAGTAGCGGCGGTAGGAAAACATCGAAGAACAAGAAAGCGGTGGGCGCGGTGACGGTGGCGTACATGCCGAGAGTGAAGAAAGTGACGAATATTTTATCGGTCGGGAGGTGGGAAAATGCGAACGATTTGAAAAAAGCAGAGGGGGTGGCCATGGACGGGTGCGAATCTGTCGCGGAGATCATCAAGGCTGCGTTTTAACAGATGTTGTGTAGATTTATAGCGTTTTTTTATGTATCTAGAACAAGCAATTACAATGATTCTATGGACAGTCGCAACTGCTCTATTTGTTTTTCTAAATCTTGTTTCTTCGCGTGCGCGCGCTCGCCGTTATCGGGAAGTTTCGATAACAGCGCTTGGTTGGAAAGTAGCTCGTTGGTTCGCGTTTCCTCTTTTTGCAACTTTTGCAGGCGAGCCACGGCGATTGCTTTATCGTCTTTCTTTTCTCCGGCGTCGCTCCCTCGTCTTTTGACGTTAACCGCAACGGCGTCAGCCTTGGCGGCTAAGGAGGAGAGTAAACCAGCGCCGCCCCAGTTTGAATTGTTGGCGTTGCCTTTGCCGAGAATGCCGCCGCTGCCGCCGCCACCAGTCTTCGACGAGCCTTTCTTCTTTCCACCGCCGCCTAACTTTGAATCCGGAACTTTACCTGCTCCTTTACCCGCGGACGTCGAGTCGCCTTGCGAGAACAGCAAATCGTGATCAGATACTTCAAACATTCCTTTGGTGGACTCCAACTCTCTCTTCAACTGGTCGTCGTACTCTCGATGCTGCGCATGTAAACTGTTGAGCGTTTTCGCGGTGCTCGAAACGTCAGAGTTTTTGGCGTCAAACTTAAACATAACATTCCCATCCGTTTCCGCGGTAGAGAAGTATCTGAACTCGTCTTCCTCTTTCCCGTTATTATCCGTTTCTTTAGACGGACTGAAATCTTCGTTACCTCCGCCTTTCTGCGCGTCGTTAGCGATGCCTTGCTTGAACACTTGCTTTCTATACGTCTTCTCTTCAACGGTGCCAATCGTTATCATGCGATAGACTACGACGTTTTCGGTTTGGCCAATACGGTACGCTCGATCGACGGATTGGTTATCCGTCGTTGGATTCCAGCTCGGATCAAATATGATTACTCTCGTTGCCGCAGTCAACGTAATACCTAACCCACCAACGCGCGTCGTCAGCAGCATGCACTGATTTGGGCTGTCCCTTTCTTGAAACGCCGTGACGCGATCGTGCCGTACGTTCGCAGAAACGTTACCATCGATGCGGGTGACTTGATTTTCATCGTCGAAGATCTTCTTAGCGATGACTTCGCATCGGTCCAGCGCGTATCGCGATTGGGAAAACACCAAGACTTTCTTCCCGTTTCTTTTGAATTCAGAGAGAAGTGCGTGTAAGCGCTTCAATTTTGCCGAGAAGAGAAGAGGGTTCTCGCGAAGTTGATCGACGTCGAGACCGATGGAAGAAGCAACTTCGCGCAAAGCGTCGGTGGTATTAATGGAGCGATCATCGTCGTCTCCATCGTCGCTCGGTTCTTGCTCATCTGCGGTAGCACTTTCCAGTTCACGAAACGCCAAATATGGATCGTCGCATATCTTTTTCAGCGCAGATAACGCCGCCAAAGCAGATCCGGTTTTATTCATCACTTTTTGAATCGTTGGCGATTGCAGGAACGCCTCGTATAACGTCTTCTGCGCTTTTGAGAGGGGAATCCACGCGACGAGGTCGTTCTTCTTCCCTAATTTTTTCGGGGCGTTTCGCGTGGATGCCCATTTCGTCGTCGCAGTAGCCTTTGTCTCTGTTTCGCTCTTCTCCTTGTTTTCCGCGTCTCCATCTTTGTTTTTCTCCTTCGAATCGCCGTCTCTCAAAACGCCATCTTTTTCGCGTCTCAAGAAATACGGTGCGCAAATCTTCCTCAACATTTTTGACAACTCTCTCGCTTCGTGTCTTTCGGACTCGCTCGCGTCGCGAGACCGTCCAGAGGTTATTTTTCTCGCAAAGTTCTTCCTAAACTGGTCCTCACTTCCTAACAATCCTGGCGCCGCTAAATCATAAAGCGCCCATAACTCTCCTAAATGGTTTTGAATCGGCGTTCCAGAAACCACCAATCGTAAATCACACGGTAATCGTCTCACGTACTGGGCAATTTTTGTGTTTGGATTTTTCATTTGATGGCCTTCGTCCATGACGACCCATCCGAACCGAACGCTTTTCCCGCCATAGTTCTTCGCGCTGATTTCGAAACCGCGACCTTCTCTTCGTTCGATGTCTTCGATTTGACGATAATTCGTCCCTTCTTCGTTCTCTACTACTACTCCAAACTCATCGGGATTGTGTGACAACATCCCGTACGTACACAAAAGAACGGATCCTTCGCCTTCCCGCGATTGGACTTTCTTTAAAACCTTCGCGCGTTGCTCTTTCGTACCGGTGTAGGAGAAAATCTCCTTCTTCCCGTTCAAACCGCACACGATCAACTCTTTCCTCCAGTGCGGTAAAAGCGTTGTCGGCGCTAATATCAACGCGCGCTTTATCGTTTTGGACTTTAAACTACCCGCAATGAACGCCGCGGATGACATCGTTTTACCCAAACCCATATCGTCGGCTAAGATCCCTCCCTTGTTCCGCAACTGTAAATCCCACAGCCAGCGAACCGCATCGCGTTGGTGATCGTAAAGTTTCACCGCCACGGAATGGTCCAAGGAGAACTGATTTCCTTCGCTAGTTTTTCCTTTTAATCGCATGTTGTTCGGTTTATTTTTCGTAGAGGAGGATGGCGCCGGTGCCGGTGGAGGCGCCGACCGCAACGGAGGGGATGGAGGAGAAGGAGAAGCCACGCTCTCGTCAGCAGCCAGAGAAGGGGAAGGAACCGCCGTCGGTGTTAATACCGAAGACTTCACCGGTACTGTCTTCGTCGCCGCGACCGTTCGCGTTGGCGTCGTCGCAAACGCTCTCTTCGCTTCCGGACTCCGAAACGCTTGGAAGAGCGATATCTTTCTCGCCTCGGCGACGACGGGAGTCTTCGAAGTCGACATCGGTCGTTTCACCACCGTCTCCACTATAGGCGTCATGTCCTCGAATTCATCGTCGTCGTCGTCGTCCGACGAAGAAGCTTTCGAAAACGAAACGTTCTCTTCCTCTTCGCTCGGTGCTGTTTGAGAAGCCTCCGCCGGCGCGCTCGCGGCGAAGGCACCGTTGCTAAAGCTTTCATCCAAAGCGTCTTCAAACTCATCGTCTTCTTCTTCTTCTCGGACGTCTTCGGTCGTGAATTCGACGTCAGATTCGCTCTCGTATTCCTCGTTTTCTTCTTCTTCTTCTTCTTCTTCTTCTTCCTCCTCGGACGAGGACGACGACGCGTCCATCATCGCGTTTCTCTTTCCTCGCGCGGTGGAAATCTCCGACGACGAACCGTCGTCGTCCTCCTCGTCGGAATCTGAATCCAAAACGACGACTCTTCTCCCGCCGTTGTTGTTCCTCTTCTTATTTCTGTTCACGACGATCTCCTCCTGGTCGTCGTCGTCCTCGTCTTCGTCGGTGTTTTTCATCGTCGTCGTCGCTGGTAGAGAAGTGCGACCAAGCGGAGAAGACGACGCGTTCATTCTCGAGGAGGAAGACGCGAGCATCGAGCGCGTTCGTTGGGAACTTTTTTTTTGTGATTTGTGATGTTTCCCCCCCTGTTTTTGTGATTGAAAAAAAGATAAAAAAGCGTTGGATTTTGACGACGGCGCGCGGAGGAGGAACGAACGACTACTCCGCCGAGGAAAACGGGTTACGAAGCGCGAGTTTACAAACGTCTGCGGGTGTGCTTTCGCTCATACTCTTCTTATTATATTTTCATTAAAAAATCGTATTATATTTTGTTTCACTCTCTCTCACTCTTTCTTCTCTCTCTCTCACTCTCGCATGTGTTTTCTACGACGCGGACGCGCGCGCGCGTCCACCCGCGTTTATGTTTCTCACTCTCACCAATTCTCTCTTTTCTCTCTCATTCACTCGTTTTACCTCCTCAATAAATTACCTCCTCTCGATGCATTTTCTCTTCGTCGCCTCACTCGTAGCTCAATAATACAAAAAAGTCGTGTAGAAATATTCGCTTATTCCACGCCTTCGATCTTGTCTTCGACTTCCATGTACAACTGTCGCAAGCGCTCGATGTTTTCTTCGCTGGTTTCCCAGTAACCTCTGCCGTTCGCTTCCAAAAAGTTCGCAACCATCTTTCTGAACGAGTTCGGGTTGGTTTCCATCAATCTCTTTTGCATTTCCGGATCGGCCATGTAGACGCTGTTGGCGTCTTCGTAGACCCAGTTGTCGACTTGGCCGGACGTCGCGGACCAACCGAGAGTGTTGTTCAATCTCTTTTGGATTTCGCGAGTACCTTCGTAGCCAGAGGCCAACATGCCTTCGTACCACTTCGGGTTCAACAACTTCGTTCTAGAGTCCAAACGCATGGTTTCGGACAAGGATCGGACTTGCGCGTTGGCGGTGGTCGTATCGGCGATGAAGGAAGACGGCATCTTACCATCCTTTCTCACGCCGGCAACCAACTTGGTCGGATCGGAATCGAAGTAGTGCGAAACATCCGTCAAGGAAATTTCGGACGAATCGAGGTTTTGGAAGGTGACATCAACCTTGGACAAGGAGGATTCGAAGATTTCTCTCTTGATTTCCATGCCGCTGCCCGGGGAATCAGAGTTGAACGCAAAGGATTTACGGTTCAGGTACATGTCTTGCAATTGAGATTCGTCGTTCCACGAGGAGTTCTCGACCGCCAAGTTGACGTTGGAGGAGTAGGAACCAGACGCGTTGGAGAAGATTCTCGTCGCGGCTTCGCGAACAGACAAGCCGAGTTCTTCGGCTTGCTCCAAGGCGTGCTTGCGGACAAAGTTCATCTCAGGCGGTTCGTCTTGCTCGGCGGCGAGCTTGACGGCGCGATCCAACAAGTTCATTTGGTTGACGAACAAATCTCTGAAGACGCCAGAGCAGTTGACGACAACGTCGATTCTCGGTCTGCCGAGTTCTTCCAACGGAATCAACTCCAACTTGTTCACTCTGCCCAAAGCATCCGGAACCGGGTTGACACCGACCATCAACATGACTTGCGCCAAAGATTCACCGTACGTCTTGATGTTATCGGTACCCCACAAGACCAAAGCGATGGACTCCGGGTAGACACCGTTGTTCTCGACGCGTTGACGTTCAATCAAACGATCGACGACAACCTTCGCGGAGGCAACCGCGGCACCAGTCGGGATCGCTTGCGGATCCAAGGCGTGGATGTTCTTACCCGTCGGCAACACCTTCGGGTTACGGATCGGATCCCCGCCCGGGCCCGGCAAGACGTACTTACCGTCCAAAGCTTCCGCCAAGGATCCGAGCTCGTTGTCTTTGACGACTTGCTCCAAGCAAAATCTGAGGTAGTCGAACAACGTGCGCATCTTGGCGACGTCAACCTTTTCGAACTTGGTGCCCTTCAAGGAGTCGCCCCACGGCAACGCGATGGAGGCATCGCCAAACAATTTGCCGAGTTGACCGAGCGCGTTGGCGGCAACTCTGCCAGTCGGATCAGACGCGTTCTTGACGAACGCTTTGACGGCATCTCTGGACGCAAACGTGATGTCTTGCAACATTTGGACGTATTCCAACTCACCGGCATCGTTTCTGCGGTAGATGTTCTCGATGTCTTCACCGATGGCTTGCGCCAACAACTGCGGCATACCAACGATGCCGTCTTCCTCTCGGTCGATGCCGGCAATGTTGACCAAAGTCGCAACCGCTTCCTCCGCGGACGGCGGGCAACCGACGACGTGCAAACCGCACGGCAACAATCTCGATTCAATCTCCATGATCTTACCGTACACTTTACCGACGATCATGTCTCTGAAATCTGGCTCCAAGTCCGCGGCATCGGTGTCCGCCGACGGCAACTCCTTGATATCCTTGTCCAAGTTGCACGTGATCGCCGTGGTAATGATGGTGTTCACGATGGACGGACCACGACCGGAATCTTTCAAAGTTTGGTACGAGGAAATCAATTCCTTCAATTCTTTTAATCCTTTGTACAAGCCAGCGTTTTCAGCCGGCGGCGTGAGGTAGGAGATGGTGTTGGCGTAGGAGCGTCTCTTGGCGATGGTGGCTTCCGAAGGGTTGTTCGCGGCGTAGTAGTAAATGTTCGGCGTGGAACCAATCAACAAGTCCGGGTAGCAGACACCGGACATGCCGACTTGTTTCCCCGGCATAAATTCCAAAGAGCCGTGGGTACCAAAGTGCAAGACTGCATCCGCTTTAAAGATTTTTTCGATGTACGTGTAGTACGCGGCGAAGCCGTGGTGCGGCGACGCAGACTTGGAGAACAACAATCGCATGGGATCACCTTCGTAACCAAAGGTCGGTTGGACACCAATGAAGACGTTACCAAACTTCTTGCCATACACAAGCATGTTTTGGCCGTCGGTGTTCAAATTACCAGGCGGCGGGCCCCAGTTTTCGTGGAGTTCCGGTTCGTACTCGCACAACTTCTTGTACTCGTTCACCGGCATTCTGTATTCGACGTTCAAGTCCGGCGACGCGAATTGCGCTTCCTTGTCGTTCAAGACGGAGTTGATCAAGTCCATTTCGTTGTCCGGGCAGTTACCGATGTTGTAACCTCTCTTCTTCAAATCTTGCAAGACTCTGAAGATGGAACCGAAGACGTTCAAGTACGCGGCGGTGCCAACGTTTCCTTTGTCCGGCGGGAAGGAAAACACGGTGATCGCCAAGTTCTTTTGCGAGTTCTTCTTGCGTCTCAACGAGGCCCACTTGATGGCTCTTTCCGCGATTTGCGACGAGCGATCTTCCAAAGCGTGCGATTTACCAGACTTGGAGTCTCTGCCGGAGAAGATGATCGGTTCCAAACCACCGTCCAATTCCGGAAGCGCGACTTGCAACGCGACTTGGACCGGGTGCAAACCGAGCGTAGAGTCTTTCCACTCCTCGGTCGTTTGGAAGGACAACGGCACGGTAACCATGTACGGCACGTCCAACTTCTTCAACGACTCGATCGCTTTCGGGTGATCTTGTCTGGCCGGGCCACCAACCAAGGCGAAACCAGTCAAAGACAACACGGTGTCGACCAAAGCGCCCTTAGTGATCGGATCGAAAAAGAAGCGATCCACCGGGACGGAGAAGTCCAAGCCGCCGGCAAAGACCGGGACAACCTTGGCGCCTCTCGCTTCCAAGTCCATGACCATACCGTCGTAGTGACCGGCATCACCGGTGACCAAGTGCGATCTTTGGAGAACGACGCCAATAACCGGCGCGTCCTTCTTGAACTTGATGTCCTTTCTGGTATCGTACCAGTTCAAGTACTCCTTGACGTCTTCGAACATGGTCGGCGCCATCGGGTGCCAGATACCAATGTCCGGAAACGTCACCGGCTCGGCAACTTCCCCGACGTCGACATCGGCCAATTCCGGAACGTACGCCTTGGAGATCATCAACAAGAAGTTCTCCAAGTTTTCCGAGGAACCGCCCAACCAGTACTGCAAAGAGTTCATGAAGTTTCTCGCATCCGCCGCCTTGTCGCTCGGCAAATACTTCAAAACCTTCGGCAAAGTTCTGACCAACTTCAACATGCCCTCTTCGAAACCGCCGGATTCTTTCTTCTTTCTCATGAAAGAGGCGATCGCAGACTTGGATTGACCCAACTGCGCCATGGAAAACGTACCCAACTTGTTCAATCTCATAACCGCCGGCATGGACGGGAAGATCACGCACGCGTCCAAAGAGTCTCTCAACGGGGCGACAATGTCCACGATCTTTTCCGCCAATTCTTCGATGAAGATCAAAGAACCGATGAACACGTTCGCGTTCTCCACGTCTTCTTTAAATTGCTTCAAGTTCTCTTCGTTTCTCAATTCCTCCAACAAGTAACCCGAGACTTGAACGCACACGTTCTTGTTCGTCGCGTTGATCTGCTTCACCGCGGCGGACAAGGAAGACTGATATTGCGATTCCAAAACGACGTAAACCATCTTCACGACCGTTCTCCCGTTCGCTTCCGGAATGATCGTACGAATCGCCGGGTCAACGTTCGTGAACATCCCTTTCGAACTGTCCGCGTCCGCCAACAACTTGTCCTCCTCAGAGGACGTTCCAGCCTTCTTCAAAGGCCCATTTGGTGGCGAGATGACCGCTTTGGTGACGACTTGCCTCGCGAGTCTTTGGCTCTGTTTCGCGGAAGTAGTTGTCTTCGCGCGTAAGCTCTGCGCAGTTTCAACGTTATCAGGTAAAAGATGATCATCGGGTCAGCGTTTGTTGTTGTTGGGTTTCGGTGTGGATATGGTTTCACATCAAAAAAATGTACGAAAAATCTGTGATCTCTTTCCCCACGAGAAGAAGGGAGTGACGTCGACTCTGAAAAACCATCTCTCGCGTATCTCTTTTCTTTTCGATCGCAAAAAACGAACGGTTACGCTCGCGCAAAACCGCCGATGCGAGAACCAAAAGAACGAGCGAAACGCGCTCGATCTTCTGCGCGGATAAAGATTCTCGTTTGAATGCGTTTACGCGCGTTTTTATCGCCGCGCGCGCTTGGAAAATCTCAGCCATTTTCACACCCGGAGCCCCTTTGGAGAGATAAAAACAAAGAAAAAATTTCCCCCCAAAAGAGAGAGATGGAGAGATGGAATCGCGAGAAACTTTCTCGAACAACGAGAGAGTAATAAAAAGAACGTCTACTGAGACGACGCGACGAAACGAACCTTATGCAAAGCGAGTTTGCTCCCGAGCGCCGCGGACGATGCTGACATCGAAGACGACATTTTAAAACTAAAAGTGTGGTAAAATAGAGTGAGGAATGCGTTTGTTTCTCTTCCCAAAGTCCTGGTCTTGTGTTTTTTTCCTTTTTCTCTCCTCTGTCGAGAGAAGATTTTTTCCCGTTTTGGGAGAGATGAAGATCTTTTTTTTTCCCTCTCGAGGCAGGAGAACCTTTCAAATCACGCGAGAGTCCACTTTTTGCTTTTTTTCACTTTTTTACGTAAAATACGTTTTTTTGTACGAGTACTCTCGTCGCTTTTGGTTCTCTCGCAAACATCATCAAAAGTGCTCGTATAAATACTACATTATATACATATAGTACACGAGTCCTCTAATAAACATCGTGAATATCAGAGTAATAGTTTAGTCAGAACGCGATATACGACAGCGCATATCATCGCTCGTGTTTGTTTGTTTGTGCTTGCGTGTGTGTGTGTGTGTGTTTAAGAAAGAAAAGGTTCATAAAAGAGAGAGATGGGCGCCATTTCCTTGCTCCTCCGCCACCCGTTCGATGTGTTCCCGCTCTTGAAGGTGAAAAAAATGGCGGACGAGGCGAAGAAACTCCCGAAAGAGGAGAATCTGGCGTTCTGTTACGACATGTTGAATAAAGTGTCGCGGTCGTTCGCGATCGTGATTCAACAGTTGGACGAGGAGTTGAGAGACGCCGTGTGCATCTTTTATCTCGTGTTGCGAGCTTTGGATACGATCGAGGACGACATGGCCATCGATAACGCGGACAAAGTGCCGCAACTTTTGAAGTTTCACGAAGACATATACGATCCGGAATACAAACACACGACGTGCGGGGAGAAGCATTACAAGACTTTGATGATGGAATATCCGAAAGTGACGAATGTTTTCTTGCGATTGAAGAAGCCGTATAAGGACGTCATCGCGGACATAACGAGACGCATGGGAAAAGGTATGGCGGATTTCATCGAGAGCGAAGTAAACACGTTGGAAGATTGGGACGTGTATTGTCATTACGTCGCTGGTTTAGTCGGGATTGGTTTGTCCGATTTATGGGCCGGGTCAAATTTGGAGGCGAAGAGGTTCAAGACGGAGATGGAGGATTTAAGCAACGCCATGGGGTTGTTTTTACAAAAGACGAACATCGTGAGAGATTATTTGGAGGACATACAGGAGATTCCGCGACCGAGAATGTTTTGGCCGCGAGTGGTGTGGGAAAAGTACGCGACGAGTTTGGACGATTTACAATACAAGAAGAATCGAACGAACGCGGTGCATTGTTTGAACGAGTTGATTACGAACGCGTTGACGCACGCGTGCGATTCGTTGGAGTACATGAGCCGAGTGAAAACGCCGTCAATCTTCCGATTTTGCGCGATTCCGCAAATTATGGCCATAGCGACGTTAGCAGAGTGTTACGATAACGGGAAAGTGTTCGAAGGCGTGGTTAAAATCCGAAGAGGCTTGTCGGCACGCATCATGTTATCTTCCAACGACACGTATCAAATCGGCCAAGGCTTCAAACACTTTCTGAAGATTTTGAAGAACAAAGTGCGAAAAGAAGACCCGAACCACAAGGAAACGATACGATTGTGCGATTTGGCCACGGAGAAAGCGCAAGAATTGATCGATTCGAGCGATCGAGGTAAACTGGAAAAGTTGCGAAACGCGAATAACGATAAACCGTTATCTTTGGGCGTAAAACTTGGGTTGTTGACGTTGTTTGGCGGATACGCGGTCTACGCGTTCAACTTGGAACAAATGCGCGAAAGTATGGGATTGAATCCTAAAAATGGCGCTCGATGGGTTGATCAAATGCAACAATTCTTTGCCGTGTTGGGTGTCATCTTCGTGATGTTTTTGATGTACTCCACGCGCGGCACCACTCGTCGATGAGTGTTTGAAAATGGACTCCCGCGCGAAAAAATTTACTTTGCGTCATCACGACAATAATACAACAATAGAGAGTTTAGCGAGAATATAAAAAACGAAAGCTATTTAAAAAATAGACGCATCGAACTCGTACTATATCGTCGCGTTCGCGCGCGTCGATTCGCCGCTTATTCTGTTTGTTTATGCTCCTCTCACTCTCGCGCAAATATTATTCGCGCGAATCGTTTTTCTGTACTAAATATCTTCTTCTTTTTGTCTGTGTGTGCGTTGTTTCGCTTCCTCAGAATTTCACACGAGTTTGAGAGACAGGGAGACAGAAAGAGAGAGAGAGAGAGAAAAGAAGCGAACGAACGCACAAAATGCGTCGATTCCTCCTCTTCTGCTTCCTCTTTCTCTTCGCGCATTCGCGCTCGACCGTCGCCACCGCGCGTTCTTCTCCTCTTCAAAAGAACGGACGAAATTTGTTGCAACGAACCCATCGGTCATTGTACTTGGAAGATTTTTCTTCTTCTTCTTCTTCTCCTCCTCCTTCCCCTCTTCCTTCTTCTCCTCCTCCTTCCCCTACTCCGGCGCCGGAAACGGAGGAAAAAGAATGGAGAGGCGCGGACACGAAGACGCTCGCGAAACTTCTCGAGTTGGAGCAAAAATACAGCAAGATGATGTCCGATTTCCGAGAACAAAATAAAGGCGAGATTTCGTTGACTGAGCTCGATCGAATCGGAGAGGAGTATCGACAAGCGTCGAGGGCACATCACGAAGAGTTGGAACGTGCGAAGATGTTGTTGTCGTCGGAAAGCGAAGATGCGAGCAAGAGCATTAGCGGTGGTGGTGATGGTGGTGGTGGTGGTGGTGCCAATGATAGTAATACTAGTAACGAAAACATCGACGTGAACGACCCGCGGACTCGCGAGCGTTTTTTCAAAGCCCGAGCGAGAAAAACGGACGATGAGTTGATTGTGTTCGCGGTTGGTGACACGAGAGATCACCGTAGAGTAACAAAAGATCCAGCAATTAGCACGATTAGTACCGACTTTGTCGCCAACGTGGCGTTGAATTTGAAAGCGATGGGCATCGAACACTACGTAGTCTTGGCGAGTTCGAAGGAATTATGCGAGACGTTAAAAACGAGATATAGGGAAGCGTTCGGGGATTACGGTGCTTGCGGGTTCTCCTCTGCGTATACCGAGAACGCGCAACAGTTGGAAAAGTGGAACTTGAAAGTAGGCGATATGTTTTTACTCTGGATGCAACAATGGTTGTTGGTCTCGCAAGCCATGGAGGCGAACTACGGCGTCATGAGAGTAGATTCAGACGTGGTATTTTTAGAGGATCCGTACAAGATTATAAACGGGCCATTGATGACTCCGTTTCGAGTGATTTCACAGACGGATTTGTTCGCCGCAAACACGAGGCCAAACTGTGAAAGGAAAGTTGATGGCCAGGCAACGTTGTCGGAGGAACGAAAGCGGTATGCCGTGGCTCTTGGAAGCGACATTTCTTTGTGCGATGACGCGGTACCAAATGCCCTGTTGAACATCGGGTTGATTTACTTTCGTAAGAGTAATTCAGTGCCTCACAAAGAGACGGCGTTGTACGATTTCTTCGTGAAATTAAATGAAAAGTTTCAAAGTATTTTACAAGATCCAAACGCCGATGGGAACGCCGAACGATTGCTCGATCAACCAATCTTTCGCGACGTTATGAACCAATTTTTTGTGGGAAATTTCAAAGTTGCCGCCGCCGGGGATGGAATGACATCGATGTACCAGCACAATGCGTGTCCTCACGACGCAAACGAGTGCGAAATCATTCAAAAGGAAAGAAAGGTGACCGCGATTTCGTTCGTAGAAATCTCGAAACAACCGAGAAACGTCGGTGATGCCATCGTTCCGGAACTCGTACTGGGCGCTCCGGATTGGTTTTTTGGACGAGGATGTCTTCGAGGCGTCGCGGATGGTACAAAAACCGTCCGTTCTATTCGCGACGTGATGACAAAAGCTAATTTAGACAAAGTCGACTATCCTATCGGGAAGGATACGTGTCCGGCAAATCCGCGTGCGGGAGCAAGCATGAGAGCGCCCGGAAAAGCTGCTAGAGGTGGCGGGCTAGTCGCCGTCCACGCGGTTTACAGTAAAGCCAAGAAACGCGTCGATGCAATGCGCACTCTTGGATGGTGGCGCTTGGACGATTCCTCTGCAACGACGACACAAAACGACAACGGAGACGCGTGCGAAAACAATTCGGGAAATGAAAACGGTATTCTCTTCACGCACACGTACTTTCGCCAAAACGAAATCGGTTTCAAAGCCTTCGTTTGCGCTGGAAAGCCAAAGTCCGTCGGTCAGTGCGCATGTTGCTCGGGTGTTCCCGAAAACTCGTTAGATGACGAGTTAAAGTTCATCGAATACACCGCCGACGACCAGATTCGCCAGGTTGGGAACACGGAAAGACTGCAGCGCGTTGCGCACGGTTGCGGCGCTTTGGACGACTTCAACGGCGGTTGGAACGAGTTTTGGAACTAGCGTAGAAGATAGAGGAGAGATGTTTAATGCATTGAGACACATGTATATGTATAGTATAAATAGCAACACAAAAGATTACACGTAAGAAACTAAAGCGGCGTCTGAGAAAAGATACGAGTCGAATCGACTTTTTAATCATACCCATCTAATTTATCCGTCAACTCGCTCGCTTTATTCGCGCCTTCGATCCCTTTCGTCCACAAAAACGCGCTCAGCGGGAACCCCGTAACGATAAACCACCCCAAAATGGGTTTATACAATCCACTCGTCGACTCGACGACGCCGAAAATCGGTTTCGAAAACGTCCACTCGAAGCAACTCCCCGTCGCGGCTAACAGCGTGATCAGACTTCCCAAGAGGAAGAGCGGCCACGGAAGTTCTCCGGATTCTTGCTGCGCTTTTTTTTCGAGCTCTCTGCGCTCCCACGGCGGGATGTCTTCCTTCTCTTCCTCTTCCTTCGTTTGCTCGGTCTCCGGGGTCGCTCGGAGAGGCGCGAGCGATGGATAACGCGCGTATCTTTTTCCATCGTGCTTTTGAAACGTCGTCGTCATCGAACTTTTCCCCACCGGGAAGAAACTTTTTCTTTCGAAAGACGACGACGACGAAGACGAAGACGAAGACGACGAGCACGACGCTCTGCGCGAGGACGATTGTCTGGAGGAGGAGGAGGAGGAGGAGCTCGAGGAAGTGGGCGCGAAAACGTGGCGCGCGTAAGTTATCATTGTTGTGTTTTCGTGTTTTTTTATAAAGAATGTGTACTCAGTTTCTCGTATTACAAAAATTTCCTATTCTTTATTACTTATACGTATATAAACGGAGAGAGGAGAGCGTCTTGCACACACTCTCTTCTTTCTCTCTCTCGTTTCGATGGGGTATCCATTCGCTCTGAAAAAACGAACGACCGTCTCTTTTTCTTTCTTTTTCTCTGTTACTTTTTAAATATTATCGCGTTTCTTCACATCGTATATACATTTCTTCGTTTGTCCGAGAGACGGTTTTCTTTGGCGATGGTGACGCGAAAAAGCTTCACAGGAGCGATTTAAGCCTTGCCACCATCGGCGCTGTAGCCGACAACTTCCATGTCTTCCGGTAAGATGGCGTTCAAGACCATGGCCAAGAGGGTACCGATGGAGTACGGCGTCGTCAATAAGATGATAATACCGTCTCTGATGCCTTGTTCGCCTTTGCTGCAGTCGCCGCCTTCGCGGAACGGACCGGTGCACGGCCAAAACGGAGCAGTACCGGGACTCGCTCTTTGGTCGCCAAAGATCCACGGGACCGCGGTGACACCCAAACCAATGCCCATGGAGATGGCCAAGATGATGCGGTTTCTGCGAGAGTTGAGGTCGGCTTTAGCGACGACGGACAAGCCGGAGACGAAGACGTTGCAGAAGAGAAACGTCGTCATACCACCAACCACACAGTCAGGCATAGATGAAATAATGCCGGAAATCTTGGATAAGACGCCCAATACGATCAACCAGAGACCGCAGCATACGCCAGCTCTTCTGGAAGCGCACTTGGTCAAAGCGATGACCCCGTTGTTTTGGGAAAACGTGGTGTTTGGCATGCCGGTGGCCAAAGCCGCCGCGAAGGAGCACACGCCGTCGGAGAGTAAACCACCTTGCACGGATTTGTCGAACTCTTCCGATTCAGTGTCTTCCTCGGACGCTTCGTACGTGGCGGTGAGATCACCGATTGTTTCAATCGTAGTGACCAAGAAGGCGATCAATAACGGCAATACAGCAGGACCGTAAAAGCCAATCGGAAAGTTTTCCACCCACGCAAACGTAATCGGTTCCGCATTTTCAATCTTAGTGTCGGGAACGAACTTCATTCCTTCCGCTCTCGACACACCAGCGACGAAGTAACCGAAGAGCAAGGCGATGATAACGTTCGCATTCTTCATGAACGGCGAGCCGAACAACTCGATAATGATGAGCATGAGCATGACCGAAAAGCCAAGCGCGACGTATTCCGTAGAACCAAACGCTTTGATAACTTCACCGTTACCGTCGCACGTGGATTTACCACCTGCGGTTCCACCAGGGAAAGGCGCGACACCGGCTTGTTCAGGACCGAAAAATTTTCCCTCTCCCGAACCAACCAAACCATAAACTTGAGCGTTGTTCTTCCAAGCCATTTCCGCGCACACGGCGCCGCCGCCCCAATACTTGATACCGGTCGCCGTCAAACCAGCGCCGATGAGCATGACAGCAACACCAGTGACAACGCTCGGGAACATTCTTCGTAACTTATCCTTCGGGAGGAACGACAAGAACACCTCGAGCAAAGCGCATACCATGGTCGTACCCAACATTTTCCCGTACGCTTCCTTCCCGGAATAACCTTCGCCTTTCATCTGCGCGATCGCATTCTCATAAATGGGCAAAAACCCAAAAGAAGTGCCCAAAACGGACAACATCCCAGTCCCAAACACGTATTTCGTGCCCGGAATGTTAAACTGCACGCAGTTCAAAATGGTAAAAATACCGGATAAAATGAGCGAAGCCGCGATGGCGTATTGCTGCAAATCCGTATCCGCGAAAGCCACGGAGAATTTCATCACGACGAACGGAGGTACGATGAGACCACCGACCATCGCGAACGCGTGCTGAAGACCCATGACTAACGCCACGAGGATCGGGAGATCGTCGTTCTGCGAGAAGAAGTAAAAGAAGAAGTAAAAGAAGAAAAGTTGTTGTTGTCAGTTCGAGTATTTTTTGGGAAAAAAAAAATCGATCGATCGATCCCCTTATTTCAAACGGAAAAAAAGGTAGTCGTTGGGGAGCTTTTTGAAAGAGAAAAATTGAGAGAATTGGACGACCACTTGGGTGGGGTGTTCGCGATCAAAAACCATCCCCTCCAAACGAACGATTCGTT
>Ga0255767_1001870_pt1 | contig 18467 bp, 17 predicted proteins | sample 071ome_24_FD_179967 | JGI IMG/M metagenome (GOLD analysis project Ga0255767, IMG submission 179967) | Coastal salt marsh microbial communities from the Groves Creek Marsh, Skidaway Island, Georgia - 071402CT metaG (version 2) | ecosystem: Environmental > Aquatic > Marine > Intertidal zone > Salt...
AGAAGGTGAAGCCGAACACCTGGAAATGGCGCGCGGGCAAATCGAGGCGAAGGAGGGGCTCGCCGTTCCAGCTGAGCCAGGGTAGAGCCAGAAGGAGGGCAAAGCCTCCCCAGCGAAGGGCGAGGCGCAGCTGGCTAAAGAAGCCCGGCACCTGCCGGACGTGAATGGGCTCATGGCTCGCGTAGAGGTCGATCTGCCGAGGGCCATCAAGCTGCGCCTTGCTCACGGTTCGCGATGCTCCCTTTTCCTTGGGGCGGGCTACTGTCCCGCCGCGGTGGAGGTGGCAGCGGCCCTCGCCCCTTTACTTAAGCTCAGGACATAGGCGGCGACGAGGTGGATGCGGGCATCGTCCAGCACCCCTTCGTGGGAAGGCATCTGTCCGTTCCGGCCATGGCGTAGGGTAAAGGCGATCTCATCGGCGGAGCCGCCGTAGAGCCAAATATTGTCCGTTAGATTTGGAGCGCCCAGGGCGATGTTCCCCGTGCCCGCGGGGCCATGGCAAGCGACGCAAAACAGGCTGTACTTGGGGGCGGCCTCCGCGGCGAGGGCGGCATCGTGGGCTGCGCCGGAGAGGCTGCGTACGTACTGCGCCATGGCCCTTACCCCTTCTTCGCCGAGGGGCGCGGCCCAGGAGGGCATGGCCGCCTGCCGACCCTGGCGAATGCTCGCTTGGATTTGGGCCTCGCTGTTGCCCCAGAGCCAGTCATGGTCTCGAAGGTTCGGGAACCCATGGGCCCCTTGAGCCGCGCTGCCGTGGCATTGGGCGCAGTAGTTTCCAAAGATGCGCTGGCCCATGCGCATGGCCTTCCGGTCCTCCGTGAGGGCGAGGAGGGGCGTGTCGAGGTAGCGCTCAAAGAGAGGGTTGTAGCGCTCCGCCGCCGCGGCCACTTCCCCCTCCCATTGCCCCGTGCTGCTCCAGCCCAAAAGCCCCTTGAAGTTTCCAAGCCCCGGGAAAAGCGCCAGGTAGGCGAAGCTAAAGGCGATGGTCAAGAGAAACAGGTAGTACCACCACCGGGGGAGAGGTGTTTCCAGCTCCGCGATGCCGTCAAAGGTGTGGTCCTTCTCAAGGTGGGCCCCATCCTTCACTTCGCTTTTCCGCGTCGTGGTGAGCAGCCAGTAGGACCCCAAGAGCGTCCCGATGGTCACCACGGTGACAAAAATGCTCCAAAAGACGGTCATGGCGTGCGGGTCTCCGAATCCGTGGGGGAGTGGGTGTCCTCAGCATCGGCAAAGGGGAGCTTTGCCGCCTCGTCAAAGCGGTGCTTGCCGCCTCGGAATACCCAAAGGAACAGGCCAAGGAAGGTGAGGAGCATGGCCACGGTCATGAGACCGCGAAGCAGCGGCAGATCCATGCTTACCTCCGGCTCAGCAGGGTGCCGAGCTGCTGGAGGTAGGCCACCAGCGCATCGGCTTCAGAATGACCGGCGACGGCCCTTTGCGCGCCGGCCATGTCCGCGTCCGTGTAGGGCACGCCCACCGTGGCCAGAGCCTTCATCTTCGCGGCGGTTTCCTCGCCATCGAGGGTGCGCTCAAAGAGCCAGGGGAACGCTGGCATGGTGGATTCGGGGACCACGGCCCGGGGGTTGTAGAGGTGCGCCCGCTGCCAGTCATCGCTGTAGCGGCCGCCCACCCGGGCCAGATCCGGCCCCGTGCGCTTTGAGCCCCAGAGGAAGGGGTGTTCGTAAACGCTTTCCCCGGCCACGGAGTAGTGGCCGTAGCGTTCCGTTTCCGTGCGCAGGGGGCGAACCATCTGCGTATGGCAGACGTGGCACCCCTCCCGAATGTAGATATCGCGGCCCTCAAGCTCCAGCGCCGCTAGGGGTTTGAGCCCGGCCACGGGGGTGGTGGTGCTTTCGCTGCTGAAGAGCGGCAGGATTTCTACCAGACCGCCGAGGCTGATCACGAGGATGATCAGCGTCACCATGAGGCCGGTTTTGCGTTCGATCAGATCGTGGTTCATGCGGCGGCTCCTGCAGCGGCGCCGGCGGCGGCATCGGGGGCACTATCCGCGGGACGGGGGGCCTCCGGTGCCGGAACGGAAATGGTCTTCAGAACGTTGTAGCCCATGATGAGCATGCCTGTGAGGTAGATCAGGCCGCCGAGGGCGCGGACCAGGTAGCCGGGACCGCTCGCCACCACCGATTCCACAAAGGTATAGGTGAGGGTGCCGTCGTCGTTAACGGCGCGCCACATGAGCCCCTGGAGCAGGCCGTTGACCCACATGGAAGCGATATAGAGCACGGTGCCGACCGTGGCCAGCCAGAAATGGACGTTCACCAGGGCGATGGAATACATCTCGCCAGCGCGGCGTCCGGAGACCGCTGGAAGCATGTGGTAGATGGAACCGATGGTCATCATGGCCACCCAGCCGAGGGCGCCAGAGTGAACGTGACCAATGGTCCAGTCCGTGTCATGGGAAAGCGCGTTGACGGTCTTGATGGCCATCATGGGGCCCTCAAAGGTACTCATCCCATAGAACGACAGGGACACCACGAGGAACTTCAGGATGGGATCGGTGCGGAGCTTATCCCAGGCCCCCGAGAGGGTCATGATGCCGTTGATCATGCCGCCCCAGGAGGGGGCTAGGAGTACCAGGGACATCACCATGCCCACGGACTGGGCCCAATCGGGCAGCGCCGAGTAGTGCAGGTGGTGGGGCCCGGCCCACATGTAGATCGCAATCAGCGCCCAAAAGTGCACGATGGATAGGCGGTAGGAGTACACCGGCCGGCCCGCTTGCTTCGGCACGAAGTAATACATCATGCCGAGGAAGCCGGCGGTGAGGAAAAAGCCTACGGCATTGTGGCCGTACCACCACTGGATCATGGCATCCATGGCGCCGGCGGGCACGTAGTAGGACTTCGTAAGCGATACGGGAATTTGAATGCTATTGAAAATGTGCAGCACGGCGATGGTGATGACGAAGGCCAAAAAGAACCAGTTCGCCACGTAAATATGCTGGGGCTTACGCCGGGCGATGGTGCCGATAAAGTTGATGGCGTAGGCCACCCAAACGATGGCAATGAGGATATCGATGGGCCATTCAAGTTCGGCATATTCGTGAGTGGTGGTCATGCCCAGGGGGAGGGTGATGGCCGCAGCCAGGATAACCGTCTGCCAGCCCCAGAAGGTGAACTTCGATAGGGCGTCGGAGAACAGGCGAGCCTGGCAGGTGCGCTGCACGATGTAGTAGGACGTGCCGATGAGCGCATTGCCGCCGAAGGCAAAGATCACCGTATTGGTGTGTAGGGGGCGGAGGCGGCCAAAGTGAAAGTATTCCCAGGGCGTATTGAGCTCGGGAAAGACGAGCTGGAGCGCAATGAGCACGCCCACGGACATGCCGATGATGCCCCAGAAAACCGTGGCCAGGGCGAAGGCCCGAATAATGCCGGTGTCGTATGGTTCGGCGCTGACCTGCGTATTCATGAGCCCGTAATCACCCCCTTTGTCCGCCGCTGCGCAAAGGCAACGCAGCTTCCATGGCTACTTTAGCGACGCCGGGGCCGAAGTCGCATGACTTAGGTCAAGGGCCCAGACGAGCGGTGCTTCTTGGCCTTCCATCGTGCGCCGAAGGAGCTCAGGTTTCAAATAAAAGAATAACGATATAGCTAATTAGAATATAAAGCGTCGCCCTTAGCCGTCGACCGGGGAAACTCGCTGGGGGATCGCGGTCATGGTCCTGCGGTAGCGGGCCGGCACGGTTCATGCTGCAATGTTTCGACATTCTTCTGCCGAGGTGAGTTTGTGGTTACCAAATGCGTTTTTCCCGTGGCCGGTTACGGCACTCGCTTTCTTCCGGCCACGAAGGCCATGCCGAAGGAAATGCTCCCCATCGTCAATAAGCCGCTCGTCCAGTATGGCGTGGAAGAGGCGGTGGAAGCGGGCATGCGAGATATCTGCTTTGTGACGGGGCGGGGCAAGCGCGCCATCGAAGATCACTTCGACGTGAGCTTCGAGCTCGAGACGCAGATCGCGGGCTCGGGAAAAGAAGCCGCGCTGGAAGGCATCCGCACGCTGATGGAGCAGGCCAGCTTCAGCTACACCCGGCAGAACGAAATGAAGGGCCTTGGCCATGCCATTCTCGTCAGCCGGCGCCTTGTGGGGGATGAGCCCTTTGGGGTGGTGCTGGCGGACGATCTCTGTTTGAACCCCGGGAGTGATGGGGTGCTGGCCCAAATGGCCCGGCTCCACGCCCAGTTCCGTTGCTCCATCGTAGCGGTGATGGAGGTTCCGCAGGAGGAAATCGGCGCCTACGGCGTGATTGCCGGGGAGGCCATCAGCGACGATTTGATCCGCGTCACGGACATGGTGGAAAAACCCGACCCCGCCGAGGCCCCGTCCAACTTGGCGGTGATTGGACGCTATCTCCTAACCCCCGACATCTTTGGACTCATCGAGAGCACGGAGGCAGGGAAGAACGGTGAAATTCAGCTTACCGACGCGCTCCGGGCCCAGGCTCAGCAGGGCTGCGTGATGGCGTACAAGTTTAAGGGGCGGCGCTTCGATTGCGGCTCCGTGCCGGGCTTTATGGAAGCCACCAACCACTGCTACGACACCTTCTTTAAGGGCGCCTAGCCCTGCTCGGATGGCGTGCTCGCCCCTAGGGACGAAGCACGCTCGGCGGCCGAGGCAGCTCCAGATCACAGCACAGCACCTGGCGCTGGCCGTCGCACAGAAAGCTTGCCGATAGGGTCTGGCAGGGGCCGCCATCGGGTAAGGAGAAGTAGGGGTCGCTCACCAGTAGAGCGCCGGGATGGGCGAGGGCCTGGCGGAAGTAAGGGCGGTGGGCCCAGCTCGCTCCCTCGGCCTGGGCCAGGGGCCAATAGCGCGAATCGCTGCGCGTCCCCGCCGGAGAGAGGTTTTCCACCAGCTGCTCCCCCTGGTCATTCAATACGTAGCAACGCAGCACCCCGGCTTCGTATAGCAGGGTGGCGCAGGCCGTCTCCAGCGCGTCTCCCGTGCGCAGGGCGGCGAGCGCCTTCTCGAAGGCGGGGAGGGCGGCCGGTCCGGCAAGGGGGCTTCCCCCGGTCGTAGGCGCGGGGGATGCCCAGGGCCACACGGCGGGGCCGCTCACAAGGTCCACAGGGGTATCCAACGCCCAGCGGAGCGCCTCCGGCTGGGTGAGACCTTCTAGCCCCACCATCGCACCACTTTCGTGCAAAAGCGTGATCAGTGCCCGAAGCTGTCCCAGTTTTCGGGGCGAGCCCTCGGCCGTGGGGAGGAAGGCGGCGTCGAGGGTCACGAGCTCCGGCGACCCCGCCCAGAGCAGCGCAAGATCCCCACGGTGGGGGGAAAGCCCTCGAACTTCCACGGTAAAGCCAAGGGCTCGATGATATTGGGCGAAGTCGGCGAGCACCGCTGCCTGGGCGCTATCGACGGACACGCTGAGCATGACTTCCGAAGGCGTGAAGCCATCGCTGGCGAAGAGATCCTGGGGCACGGGCGGCCAAAGCGTCGCGTCCTGGAGCGCCGGGCCGGGCACGGGCAACACCACCCAGGCGCCGGCGCCCTTGTGGGTCGCCTGAAACTGCTGCATGTGAAGGGTCGTCACGGCAGCAGTCAGCTCGAGATCGGCCCCGCCCTCCAGGAAGGCGACGGTCTCAGCATCGCTCTGCACCGTGGCCCGGTAGGCCACAGGGCGCCCGTGGGCCCGGGAGATAAGCGGCGCAAAGCGGCTGCGAAGGCGCTGCCCCCGGTGGAGGAGGCTAAGCCCCGCGCCATCGTCCCGAAGCGTCGGCTGAAGGCTCTGGCCCAGGGGGTTCTGGAACAGGCTTTTGGTGGCGTCCCTTTCCATGTCTTGGCACTCTCTCCGTGGAGGGATGGTGATCCGGACCCGCGATAAGGATCAATAACACTCGTGTTAGCAATTGCCGCGCCAAGGTGGTCCTGCCTCGGTGGGCGACAGGGAGGACAGTATGGCCAACGGCGTTCCTACGCCCCTGGGGCACTACGGGCCCGATGCCCCCGTGGTGCTTGAGCAGCCTCTGCCCCGGGAAGCCCTTCCCACGCCGGCGCTCGTGCTTCAGCGCAGCGCCTTCGAGCGCAATCTGACCGCCATGCAATCTCTAGTGTCTGGCTACGGCTTGGGCCTTCGACCTCACGGAAAAATGCACAAGTGCCCTGAGGTGGCGCGGCGCCAGCTGGCTGCCGGCGCCCTCGGGCTTTGCGTAGCAAAACCGCGGGAAGCGGAGGTAATGGCCCGAGCCGGGGTAGGGCCCCTGCTCGTGACTTCTCCGGTGCTGGCCCCCCAAGCCCTCGATCGCATGATCGCACTTCGGGTAAGCGGCGCCGATCTTACGCTTGTGGTGGACAGCTTTACAGGCATCGAGGCCCTGGCTCAGCGTGCCGCTCAGGCCGGGGTGGTCATGCCCGTATTGGTGGATCTCGATCCGGCCATGGGGCGCACCGGCGTCGCCCCCGGACCCGAGGCCCTGGCTCGGGTAGAGGCCGTGGTCAAGGCGAAGGGCCTCGCTTTCCATGGCTTTCAGCATTACGCCGGCCAAGTGCAGCACATTGCGGAGGCTGGGGAGCGGCAGGCGGCTTGTGAGGCCCATCACGAGGCGGCGCGAGGCTTGGTGGCGGCTACGGAGGCGAAGGGCGTTCCCGTTGCCGTCTTCACTGGCGGTGGCACGGGCAGCGTTTTCTACGATGGCCCGGCGGGGCTCTACACCGACCTTCAGTGCGGTTCCTACGCCTTCATGGATCAGGAATATGGGGTACTTGAGGGCCCCGAGGGGACCCTCTTGGACAGCTTTGCAACGGCGCTCACGGTCCACAGCACGGCGATCAGCCAGCCTCGGGAAGGGGCCATTACGGTGGACGCGGGGCTTAAGAGCCTCTGGCCATCCCCCCTGCCCGCGGTGCTGGATCTTCCGGGGGCGCGCTATTTCTTTGCCGGTGATGAGCACGGGGTGGTGCGCTTTGGCGATGGCGGTGCCCTGGCCCTCGGGGAGCGGCTCCGCCTGCGCGTGTCCCACTGCGATCCCACGGTGAATCTCTACGACTGGCTTTGGGTCGAAAACGACGCCGAGGAGATCGTCGAAGCCTGGCCCATCGCCGCTCGGGGAGGCGCCTGGTAATGGCTTGGGAGAACTGGTCCGGGGCCCAGCACTTTCCCGAAGCCGAGCTAATCCCCTTGCCCTCGGAAGCTGCGGTGCAGCGCTGGCTTGCGGCGCCCCAGGGCTCGGGCGTGCGCCGGGTGGTGGGCGCCGGCCATAGCTTTTCCCCCCTCTGGGGTGCCGACGATGCCCTAGGCTCCCTGGAGGGCCTTGATGGTGTGGTCCTTGAGGACGGCCAGCTTTGGCTGGGCGCCGGGCAACGCTTGGCAGACCTGGGACCGAAGCTGGCGGCCCACGGCCTCGCGCTGGCGAATCAGGGGGATATCGATCGCCAAAGCCTCGCTGGCGCCCTGGCTACCGGCACCCATGGCACGGGTTGGGCCCTGCCGTCCCTAGCGGCCATGGTCACGGGTATGCGCCTGGTGGATGGGGACGGGCGGATCCACGTGCTCACGGGCCCTGAGACGTTAGATGGCACCCGTATTCACTTAGGCCTTTTGGGGGTCGTGACGGCCCTTGCCCTTCGCCTGCGCCCGGCCTACGGGCTGGCCGAGCGCAATGCCAAGATCCCCTTCGAGACCCTTTTTGAAGGGAATCACGCACGCTTCCGTAGCCAACGCCACGGGGAGTTTTGGTGGATTCCCGCGAGCGATGAAACGCTCTTCAAGCAGCTCCGGGAGATTCCCCTTGGTCGGTCCATAAAGCTCGACCCCTTGCCCTTCGGGGGCGAGGGGGAGCGTTGGGGGCCGGCTTGGCAGATCTTCCCAAGCGATCGGGACGCACGCTTTAACGAGATGGAATACTCCGTGCCCCTCGAGGCCGGGCCAGCCTGCTTCCGTGAGCTCCGGCAAGCGCTTTTGAAGGATTTCCCAAAGCTACCCTGGCCCGTGGAGTACCGCATCGTTGCCGGGGATCGGGGCTGGCTGTCCCCAACGCAGGGGCAGCGGGTGGCGGCGATCTCCGTGCACCAGGATGCACGCCGTCCCTATGGGCCGCTCTTCGACTGCGTTGAGCCGATCTTTCGAGCCTTCGGTGGCCGGCCCCACTGGGGCAAGCGCTTCTCCCTCGATCGGGCGGCCTTCGAACATTGCTATGGGAAAAACCTTGAGCGCTTCCGGGCCCTGCGCGGGCACTGGGATCCGGAGGGCCGCTTCCTCACCGCCGGCCTTGCCCCCATCTTTGGAGACACTGCCGATGTTTGAATGGTTCCTTGCCGGTGGCCCCACCATGGTGCCCCTTGCGCTGGCCTCCGTGCTGGCCCTCACTTTGATTTTTGAGCGCCTTCTGGCCCTCCGCGCAGAGCGGGTAGTGCCCGCTGCGCTGCGGGGCCTGACGCCGGAAACCCTGCCCCGGGTGGCCCCGGAGGACCTGGGTCGAAGTGCCTTGGGGCGCTTGCTCGCCGTGGCCCAGGCGCGGGGGCCGGGGGAGGGCCTCAAGGGGGCCCTGGAGCAACAGGCGGCGCAGGAGCTTCAGGGCCTCGAGCGCTATCTCACCCTGCTGGGGATTTTGGCCATGATCACGCCCCTGCTCGGCATGCTGGGCACGGTCCTGGGGATGATCGATGTGTTCTCCAGCCTCGATGCGCTCGAGGGCGGAGCCGGAGCGCTCCTCGCCGGCGGTATCGGCGCCGCCCTCATCAGCACCGCCACGGGGCTTACCATCGCGATCCCGGCGCTCATGGCCCATCGTCTACTGTCCCGGCGGGTGGATGAGCTGATGAACGCCCTGGAGCACTGCCTTGGGCCCTGGCTGCAACCGGAGCCGAGGCCTTGAGCTTTCCCCGCCGGCGCCTCGAGGCCCCCGCCCTGGAACTCGCGCCCCTCGTAGACGTGCTCTTCCTACTTCTTGTTTTTTTTATGGTGGCGACGCGCTTCCCCGATCCTCCCGGGGCCCTCACCATCGAGCGCCCCGCGGTGAGCGCCCAGGGCGCCGTGCCCGAGCGCGCCGTGCGCTTAAGCCTCTCCGCGGAGGGGGCAGTGGCCCTGGAGGGCGCGCTCCTGCCCGAAGCTGCGCCCGCGCGCTTGGAGGCCCTCCGCCGGGCCGCCGCGGCGGGCCGCGGGGAGCTGAGCTTGGCGGCAGATCAGGGGGCCCCCCATGGCGAGGTCCTGGCGCTTTTAGCATTGGCGGAGCAGGCCGGCTTTTCATCCCTTAAGCTAGAAACCCAGCACACAGAGGAGGGCAAGCGTGCCCAACCCTAGCGGTCCCTTTCATATCGTGATTCCGGCGCGCTATGGCTCGAGCCGCCTGCCGGGAAAGCCCCTAGCGCCCCTCGGGGATGCGCCCATGGTGATCCAGGCTTGGCGCCGGGGCTGCGCCGCGGGGGCGGAAAGCGTGGTCATTGCCACCGATGATGCGCGCATTGAGGGCGTGGCCCGGGACTTCGGCGCCGAGGTGGTACTCACGGACCCAAACCATCCGTCGGGCACAGATCGTATCGAAGAGGTTTCCCGGGTGCGGGGCTGGGAGGATGACGCCATCGTCGTGAACTTGCAGGGAGATGAGCCCTGCGTACCCGCAGCAGTGCTGCGTCAGGTGGCTGCAAACCTTGAGCGCTCCGGCGCGGCCATGGCTACGCTCTGCGAGGCCATCACTCGCCCCGAGGCCTTTCGCGACCCCAATATCGTCAAGGTGGTTATGGATGAGGCGGGCGCGGCCCTCTATTTCTCCCGGGCGCCCATTCCCTGGCCCCGGGATCTCACTGCGGTTGAAGGCGAAAGGGCGCTACCCGCTCCGTGCTGGCGCCACCTGGGGCTCTACGCCTATCGGGTCGGCCTGCTGCGCCGCTTTGTGGCCTGGGCGCCGGCGACGCTCGAGCGCCTCGAGGCCCTTGAGCAGCTTCGGGTCCTTGCCTATGGTGAACGGATTCACGTGGCGGAGGCGTGCGAGGCCGTGCCCGGGGGGGTGGATACGCCCGAGGATTTGGCCCGCTTACAGGAAAGCTGGGTGGGGGAGAACGGATGAGTCAACGCTATGTTGTGGTCGTGAAAGCCGATTGCCCCACCTGCCAGCTCATCGCGCCGGTGCTCGAGGCCCTGGCTCCGCGGGAAACCGTTGCGCTTTGGACTCAGGATGATCCTGCCTTTCCCGCCGTGCCTGGCGTTCAGCACGATGTGACGCTGAAGGCCTCCTTCGATCTCGGCGTCGAAATTGTGCCGGCCCTCATCGCTTTCTCCGGGCAAGAGGAAGTCGCGCGCTGCGAAGGTTGGGAACGCGCGGCGTGGCAAAGCATTCTCGAGGACCCGACCCTCGGGGCAGAGCTTCCGGCCCTGCGCCCGGGCTGCGCCTCCCTGTCCGTCACGCCGCCGCACAGCGAGCGGCTGCGCGCGGAGCGCCTTGCCGCGCGGCGCGTGACCCTCGGGCAGGAGGAGGATATTCAGGAGGCGCTCTTTGATCGGGGCTGGAGCGACGGCCTGCCCGTGGTGCCGCCCACTCCAGAGCGGGTCGCTCGCATGCTGGAGGGCACCTCCCGGGATCCAGCGGAAGTGCTGGGGGATGTGCCTCCGAACTTGGTACCCGTCACCGTGGAGAAGGTGGCTATCAACGCCGTGCTGGCGGGCTGTAAGCCCGAGTACCTGCCCGTGGTGCTTGCCGCCGTGGAAGCGGCTCTTTTGCCGCCCTTTTGCATGCACGGCCTTCTGGCCACCACCTATTTTTCCGGTCCCATGGTGGTGGTGTGTGGCCCCCTCGCTAAGGCCATTGGCATGAATAGTCAGGGCAATGCGCTGGGGCAGGGGAACCGGGCGAATGCCACGATTGGCCGTGCGCTCCAGCTCGTGATTCGTAACGTTGGTGGCGGTCGACCCCAGGGGGTGGACCGGGCCACCCTGGGGAACCCCGGTAAGTACACCTTCTGCTTTGCAGAGGACGGGGACCCCAAGTGGTCCAATCTCAATGAGGACGCTGGCCTTGCTCGGAACGCCAACAGCGTGACCCTCTTCGCCGCCGATGGGGTGCAGGGCATCGTCGATCAAAAGGCCCGTACCCCTGAGCCCCTGTGCCGCTCCTTTGCCGAGGCTCTGAAGGTGGTCTCCCATCCCAAGATGGTGCAGGCGGCGGACGCGTTCCTTGTCGTGTCCCCGGAGCACGCCCGGGTCTTCCATGACGCCGGGTGGAGTAAGGAGGCCGTGATTAAAACGCTCCGCGACTATTTAACGCGCCCTGGGCAGGAGCTTGTTCGCGGCGCTGGCGGGATGGAGGAAGGCCTCCCACCGGCCCTGGCGGAGCGCAGCTTCGAGAAATTCCGGGAGGGCGGCCTGCGCCTCGTGCGCGCGGGGGGTGAGGCCGGCATGTTTTCCGCAGTGATAGGAGGGTGGGGGGCCAGCGGCACCATCGGCAGCAGCCCCGTAACCCATGAGATTCGCCTTTAAACAAAGGCCTTTAGAAGGAGCACAGCCATGAGCACTGGCTTGGTGGTGATGGACCCGACGGGGGAAAGCGCCCCGGCGGCCCGAACGCCGCTGCCCCTTCCCGCTTCCGTGGCGGGGAAGGTGGTGGGGCTTTTGGATATTTCTAAACCTCGCGGCGATGTTTTCCTCGATCACGTAGAAGGCAAGCTCAAGGCTGCCGGGGCTGAGGTGCGGCGCTACAGCAAGCCCACTTTTACCCGCCCTGCGCCTACGGCGCTGCGCCAGCAGATTGCCGAGGAATGCGACCTCGTTCTGGAAGCGCTGGCTGACTGAGGCTCTTGTACGTCGTGCAGTCTGCATGACCTGCGAGATCTTGATCAGCGTGGCGTACCCGGAGCCTTCCTGGCTTCTACGGCCTTTGTGGAGGCTGCGGAGGTGCAGGCGGAGGCGCTGGCGTTCCCAGCGCGGCGCTGCTTCGTACCCCATCCCATTCAGGACCGGACCGATGCGGAGATGGTGGGCTTGGCGGAAGCTGCCTGGGAGGAAATTCTGAGGAATTTGCAGGCACCGGAGTAATCCGGTGCCTGCGCATGCGCACCTTACTTCGGCTGCATCCGGATGCCGCCGTCGAGGCGAACGGTTTCGCCATTGAGATAGGTGTTTTCCATCATGTGCACAGCAAGGGCCGCGAACTCCGGAGCGTCCCCCAGGCGCTTGGGAAACTGCACCATGTCGATGAGGGGCAGGCGGACCTGATCGGGCGCGCCCATCATCATGGGGGTTTCAAAGATCCCCGGGGCGATGGTGTTCACGCGAATCCCGGTGCGGGAAAGGTCCCGTGCGATAGGCAGGGTCATGCCTGCCACCCCAGCCTTGGAGGCGCTATAGGCCGCCTGGCCGATTTGCCCGTCGAAGGCCGCGACCGATGCGGTGTTGATGATCACGCCGCGCTCGCCGTCTTCGTCGTCCGGGGTATTCTTCGCCATGGCTTCTGCGCATAAGCGAAGGACATTGAAGGTGCCGATGAGGTTCACGCCAAGCACGAAGTTGAAGGTCGCGAGGGGCATAGCACCATCCCGGCCCAGGGTCCGAGCGGCGGCGCCCACGCCAGCGCAGTTCACATTGATGTGGATGGCCCCAAAGGCCTCGAGGGTGCCGGCGATGGCAGCCTTTACCGACTCTTCATCGGAAACGTTCACAGCGAAGGCCTTTGCGGACGGGCCCAGGGCTTCGGCCGTGGCATTGGCAAGCTGCTCATTGAGGTCAAAAATGGCGACCTTGCCGCCCGCGGCGATGACTTTCTCGGCGGTGGCGCGACCCAGGCCCGAGGCCCCCCCGGTAATGACGGCAACTTTGTTCTCAAGCTTCATAAGGCCCATCTCTCCCTGTGGAATGAAAAACTGGCCCGCCCCGGCGCGGGGCGCGGGCGGGGGGCGTCAGTGTACCTTAAGCGGTTCCCCGCGGTGAGCGGACCCTCTCCCCCCGTTCTCCTCGATCTCTCGGTCCGCAATACGTTGGCCTTAGCCTGCCGTGCGGAGAGGGGGCGCACCCTTCGAAGCCGCAGCGACGCCCTTTTGGCTTGGGCGGAGGACGCCCCCGGGGGGCGCATCACCGTGCTGGGGGAAGGCTCGAACGTGCTGCTGCCACCGCGCCTTCCGGGGACGGTTTGGCATCTCGCGGCCCTAGCGCCCCGCTTTGAGCGCCATGGACGCGTCGAGGTATTTGGGGGGCTGCCCCTCGATGCGCTGGTGCGTGCGGCTTGTCAGGAAAGGCTTTGGGGTTTGGAAAACCTTAGCGCGATCCCAGGAACGGTCGGCGCTGCTCCAGTCCAGAACGTTGGCGCCTACGGCCAAAGCCTTGAGGAGGTGGTGGAAGCGCTCGAGGTGCTCGATCTTCGAACCGGGCAGTGCGCCTGGTGGTCGGCGAAGGACTGCGCCTTTTCCTATCGCGACTCGCGCTTTCGCCGAAGCCTCGGCGCCTATCTGGTGCTGACGCTGCGCCTGCGGCTGCATCGCAGCGGCCGTCCCGTGTTGGGCTACGCTGGGGTTGAAGCGCGGTTGGCGCAGCGCCTCTCTCCCAGGACCCAAGCGCAGCCGAGCGATCTCGCCCAAGCCGTGCGCGCTTTGCGCGCAGAAAAGCTGCCGGACTGGCATCGCCTTCCGAACGTGGGAAGCTTTTTTAAGAACCCCCAGCTATCTCCCGAGGCCTTTCAGCGGCTGTGCGCTCGGGCTCCGGAGCTTGCCTTGCGAGCCTTTTCGGCGTCGGGGGGCAAGGTGTCCGCGGCAGCGCTGATTCAGGGAGCGGGGTGGCGCGGTCGACGTAGGGGACCCGTGGGCATGGCTCAGCAGCACGCGCTGGTGCTGGTGAACCACGGAGGGGCGACTCGCGACGATGTAGACTGGTTGGCGGGGTCCGTGCAAGCAAGCGTCTACGCGCGCTATGGGGTGCGCCTAGAGCGAGAGCCACTGCACCTGTAGGAGAGGGAGCAACCGAGCCCCGGGCGGGGCTCGGCGCTTCTAGGCTTGCTTACTCCGCGGCGGCGCGTTGCTGCCGCGGATCGTTGGCCGCCCGGGCGCTTGGGATGGCCTCGAGGGGCGCGATGGGCTCTGGGGCCTTCGTCACCGCCGGACGCTGAGGCCGAGCCGGAGCGCCGTCCTCAATGCTCACCACCGGACGGGTGTCCTGCCCTGCATTCCGAGGGTCGTTAGCGGCTCGGGTGCCCGCTGGGGCTACGGTCGCCGGGGCCGCCGGGGCCGCCGGGGCTGCTTCCACCGTAACCTCTGGGGCCGGAGCTTCCGACTCCACAGGGGCTTCAACGGTTTCCGTGGCGTCCGCCTCGAGGGCAAGAGCCCCCTGTGCGGGCTTGACCGGCTCGACGGCTTCTTCCGCCGCGGGCTCGACGGCTTCCTCTGCCACGGGCTCGACGGCTTCCTCTGCCACGGGCTCGACGGCTTCCTCTGCCACGGGCTCGACGGCTTCTTCCGCCACAGGCTCGACGGCTTCTTCCGCCACAGGCTCGACGGCTTCTTCCGCCACGGGCTCGAAGGCTTCTTCCGCCACAGGCTCGCCGGCTTCTTCCGCCACGGGCTCGAGGGCTTCTTCAGCCACAGGCTCGGCGACTTCTTCGGCTGCCGGTTCAGCGGCCAGGGCGGTGTCGGCCGCAGTCACGACGGCTGCAGGCGCAACTTCGGCGGCGATGTCGCTAGCGGCTTCCGCAGCGGTGTCGGTGCTGGCCTCGGTCGCGGTTTCCGTCGTAGCCGCATCGTCGGTGCGGCCTCGGCCACGACCGCGGCCACGGCGGGGCCGGCGACGGCTGTTTTCCGGCGGCACGTGGGCTTCCGTGGGTGGGGTGAGGTCGTCGTCATCGCTCAGATCAACGGCGCTTTCGCCGGCGTCGAAGTCGTCATCGTCCTCGGCGCCTTCGTCCTCGTAATCGTTATTGCCGTCCAGGTCCTGATTACCGTCTTGGGAACGGCGACGGCCCCGACCGCCCCGGCGACGGCGGCGACGACGACGGTTTCCATCGTCCTCCCCCTGGCCGTCGTTTTCCCCGACGTTATCAGCGTTCTCTTCGTTCTCAGCGCTGTCGTCGTTGGTGGCTTGATCGATTGCGTTCTCGTCGCTCGGGCGACGACCACGGCGACGGCGATTGCCCCGACCTTCCCGGGCCTGCTCACTGCTGTCCGTGCTGTCGTCGCTGGAGTTCTCATCCTGCGTGTTCGCGGATGGGCTCCGACGGGGGCGATCGCTGCGACGTCGATTTCGCCCGCCGCGGTTGCGGTTGCCACCGCGGTTGCGGTTCTCAGAGCTATGCTCTTCTTCTTTATCGTCCTGCTGAGTCTTGGCCTCTGAGGGCTCGGAGACCGCTGGGCTGCCGAAGAGGCCCTTGAACAAGCGGCTCAGGAAGCCGCCCTGGGGCACGGGCGTCGCCGCGGGGGCTGCGGGCGCTGCCGGAGCTTCCGCCTGGGCCTGCGCCGGCGCCGGCTGCTGGGGCGCCACGGACTTCACAATGGCGTCCTGGGCTTCGGGAATGGGCGGCGCTTCGTAACCGTTCTCCGTGCTGGCCTCGAGTACCGCTTCTGCCACCTCATGGCTTTCCTGGGACAGAAGGGCTTCCACCTGATCATCCCGGACCCGAACCACCTCAAAGTGGGGCGTTTCCATGTTGGGATTGGGAACGATCATGATTCGAACGCCGTTGCGGGCTTCGATGGCCGTGATGTCCGAGCGCTTCTCGTTCAAAAGGAACGACGCAATGGGCACGGGGACGATGGCGCGAACCCCCGCACTCCGCTCCTTCAGCGTTTCCTCTTCCAAAATCCGCAGCACGGAGAGGGCGAGGGAGCGCACGTTACGGATAACGCCTTGCCCCGTGCACCGGGGGCAGATGATGGCCGTGGTTTCCTCGAGGGAGGGCCGGAGCCGCTGCCGGGACATTTCCATGAGGCCGAAGCGGGAGATCCGTCCCACCTGCACCCGGGCACGATCCGCTTCAAGCGCATCGCGCATGCGGTTTTCCACTGCCCGCTGATTCCGGGAAGCGTTCATGTCGATGAAGTCGATGACGATGAGGCCGCCCATGTCCCGCAGGCGTAGTTGCCGGGCGATTTCTTCCGCAGCCTCGAGGTTCGTGTTGAGGGCCGTTTCCTCGATGTCCGCGCCCCGGGTGGCCCGAGCCGAGTTGATATCGATGGACACGAGCGCTTCCGTGGGATCGATCACAATGGCGCCGCCACTGGGAAGCCGCACTTCGCGTTGGAAGGCGGTCTCGATCTGCGTCTCGATCTGGTAGCGAGAGAAAAGGGGGACCGGATCTTCGTAGCGCTTGATACGGCTCTCGTAGCTCGGCATGACCTGCTGGATGAATTCCAGCGCCTGGCGATGGGCGTCGGCAGAGTCGATGAGGACCTCACCGATATCCTGCCGGAGGTAATCCCGGATCGCCCGAAGGATGACGTTGTTTTCCTGGTAGATCAGCTGGGGCGCGGGGTTCTCCTCCACGGCGCGGCCGATGGCTTCCCAGATCTGTCCAAGGTAGTCGAGGTCCCACTGGAGCTCTTCGCTGCTCCGGCCCACACCGGCGGTGCGCACGATCACGCCCATGCCGTCTTCGATGGTGAGGCCGCTCATGGCGTCCCGCAGCTGATCCCGCTCTTCCCCTTCGATGCGACGGGAGATGCCGCCAGCGCGAGGATTGTTCGGCATGAGGACGAGGTAGCGACCGGCGAGGGAGATAAAGGTGGTGAGGGCCGCACCCTTGGTGCCGCGCTCTTCCTTATCAACTTGGACAATGAGTTCCTGCCCTTCCTTCACCAGCTCGGAAATGCTGGCCCGGCCTTCGCCGTTTCCGCCTTTCTTTTGGAAGTACTCCTGGGCAATTTCCTTGAGGGGGAGGAAGCCATGGCGCTCGGCGCCGTAGTCGACGAAGGCCGCTTCGAGGCTGGGTTCTACCCGGGTGATGCGCGCCTTATAAATGTTGGCTTTGGTTTGAACCCGCATGCGGGATTCGATATCGAGATCGTAAAGTTTTTGCCCATCAACCAGCGCAACCCGAAGTTCCTCGGGTTGGGTGGCGTTAATCAACATCCTTTTCATGCTGTGCACTCAAGTGAGGGCGTGGCGGGGCGGGCGTTAGGGTAGGGCTCAGGCTCGATGGCGAGACCACGGTTTGCAGGGGCTAGGCGGCGCCATGGGGGCGCGGCTTTGGGCCTAGGGGGCGAAAACCCCCGAACTGCGCGAGACTTAAGCTGTCGCTTCTTAGCTTCGCTTACCGGCGGCCGCGGCTCATCGCGGCCTGCGCACTATCCTTGACGCCGCGCAACCTTGCGCCAGCGCGTGTACTCTTCATTGATCGATAGCGCTTTAAGCATCGCTATCGGCGTAGCCGGACTTTTCTTGCCCGGCGTGTTCCATTCCGACGCGGCGCGTGGGCGCTCGGCGGCGGCGGGTCAGGCGAACACGGGGCGGCTCTGCGATCCCAGGGGAGCGAGCGCCGCGGCTGACCTTGAGGCGAGGTTAACAGGGTTTTTTAAGTGACTCAATCAAAAGGGAAAAGCAATCATTCCGGGGGCGGGGAGCGCCACAGCGCCCGGCTGTACGAGATTGAGTCCGGGGAGGGAGGGCAGCGGGTCGATAATTTGCTGCTCCGGCTCCTGAAAAACGTCCCCAAGAGCCGGGTTTACGCCATGGTTCGAAAGGGCGAGGTACGCCTAGACGGGGGGCGGGTGAAGGTCACCACCCGGGTACAGCCGGGGCAGAAGCTGCGCATTCCCCCGCACCAAACGGCTGAGCAAGGCCCCGAACCCACGGTGCCCGAGGCGCTCCGGAACCAGGTGCGGGAAGCCGTGATTTTTGAGGATCGAGACGTGCTGGTGCTAGGGAAGCCCCCGGGGCTTGCGGCCCATGGGGGAAGCGGCGTGCGCTTCGGGGCCTTGGAAGCCCTGAGCCCCTGGCCGGAGGCGCCGGCCCTCGCGCTGGCGCACCGTCTCGATCGAGACACCTCGGGTGTTCTTCTGCTCGCCAAGCGGCGGGCGGCGCTTCGCCACTTGCAGCAGGCCTTTCGCGAACGCACGGTTAGGAAGCGCTACCTCGCGGTGGTCGCGGGGGCCTGGCCGGCGCATCTGAAGCGCCTAGAGGCGCCCCTGGAGCGGGTGCTGGCTAAAAATGGGGAACGCTTTGTTCGCGTATCCCAGGCGGGTAAGCCCGCCCGGACTGAGGTTTCCGTGGCCGAGCGCCTGCCCGGCGCCACTTTGCTCTCCCTAACGCCGGAGACGGGGCGCACCCATCAGCTGCGGGTTCACCTCTCCCATGCGGGCTTTCCCATCCTGGGCGACGAAAAGTATGCGCCGCCCGTGCTACGCAAGGCCCTGGGGGCCGTCTCCGTCCCCCGGCTGGCGCTTCACGCACAGGCGCTGACCGTGCCCGCCCGGGATCCGGAGCAGGGGCCCTGGCATTTCGAGGCCCCCCTGCCAGGGGATCTCGAAGCCTTACTTAGGGCCCTCCGGGCGCTGAGCGAGACGCCGCCCAGGGGGTTGTGAGGAGGGGGTAGCCAAGCTCCGAGGTC
>Ga0255767_1001872_pt1 | contig 18457 bp, 20 predicted proteins | sample 071ome_24_FD_179967 | JGI IMG/M metagenome (GOLD analysis project Ga0255767, IMG submission 179967) | Coastal salt marsh microbial communities from the Groves Creek Marsh, Skidaway Island, Georgia - 071402CT metaG (version 2) | ecosystem: Environmental > Aquatic > Marine > Intertidal zone > Salt...
AGCTGCTTTAGCTGCGTGTGCTGTACCAAGGGCTTCTTGTTGAATAGCTGTAGCGACAGGGTGGACGGCCTCGATTACTTCTTTGTGATTGGGAGCTACGACGACGCATATTCGTTCAGCATTAAGCCCGTTTATCAAATTTAGAACATGATTAATCATAGGCTTGCCGCCTATTTGGTGTAAGACTTTGGGCAGGCTGGACTTCATTCTTGTGCCCTGGCCAGCCGCAAGCACAATAGCGCCAAGTGATTTTTTTGATGAATTTATTTGTTGGTTCAAGATGAGATCCAGACTTTCAAACAAAGTGTTGCTAGAGGCCTTACCTAAGAAAACATGTGTTAATTATCACTCGCATTTAATTTTCCCAAATTATTTAAAAATCAATGTAACCAAAGCTGAGAAACTTCAAAGACGCGCCGAGCTGTGCGTTCTTAACATCAGTGGAAAAACGAGTGATGAATAGCCCGCGTGCACTTATATTTGATCTTGATGGGACGCTAACTGATAGCGCTCCTGCTATTGGCCGTGCGCTCAATCGTCTTTGGGCCGACATGCAGCGGGCGCCAATACCTCAGGTGGCTATCAGGGGATATATTGGCGATGGTCCAGCAGCACTGATCAAATGTGCCCGCAGAGACAGTGGCCTAGAGCCTGACCTAGTAGCCGAACAGGCTGAGGCTAATGAGTTTTTGAGAATTTATGCTGAAGATGGGCCAGGCGGAGAGATCTTCCCAGGTGCAATTGAGGTTTGTGAAGAATTAGTTTCAGCTGGTTTAGAGTTGGCAGTTTGTACAAACAAACCTCAAGATGCCGCGTGGCGTTTGCTATCAATGCTGGGGCTTGCTCCTTTTCTAGTCGGGTGCGTGGGTGGAGATGCAGCGCCATTGCGCAAACCTGACCCTGCCCACGTTCTTGAGACTCTGAAACTTTTCAATAATGTTGCGCCGTCGCAGGCTCTGATGGTTGGAGATGGTTTGCAGGATGTGGCCGCAGCAGAGGCGGCCGGGGTGAACGTGATAGTGGCTTCGTATGGTTACGGGGGCGTTTCAACTGCACGCCCTGACTTGCCAAGCATCAATACGATTACAGATCTTCCAGAGCTTCTAGCGCTAAAAAGAGATTAACCCTAGACAATTGTTGAATGTCAAAAAGCGTAAGGTTTAATTAGCCTTTTGCGTAGATGCTTATGTTATTATTTTTGCTCAGCAGTGATGCTGCTTCGAGCTTTGTTAATGGCGGCTAAAACTTGATCCAAGTCGCCAACAAGGTTTGCGAGAAGTAATATCAGCCTACTGTTCATTTGGCGGCTTTCTGCATCGGTGAGATTTTCATGAGCGTCGACTAAAGCTTCAAAGAGATCATCCGGCTGCGAAACACGGATCTCTTTTGGGTACTGTGCCATTAGTGTCTCCCTGCAGATCGTGCTAGTGCAGCGGTAAGCCATTCTTGATTAAACTGATGTGTTCGTGCCGCGATATGCTGGTCGGGCCGGAAAAGATAAGTTGTTCCTACCCGCATATTATAACGTTCTTTGATTAGACCACTTGGGTCATTTTCTGGACCAATCTGTATTACAAGTATGTCAGTAGGAATATTAGGAGGAGTAGGACCCCATATCATTATCGTAAAATTTTGACCTATCTGTTTAAGAAGCCAATCCTCCTTACCATCAATTAAAATAGGAGCATCAACTGCGGCAGAACCCGGCAGCAAACCTCTATTAAATGTGCTGGCATCACAGGTGATGAGAGGCGAACTTTCATAGCGTGCAGGCACAGAAAGACGGCCACTATTCACCATTCTTCTGGCGAAAGGTTCTTGCCGAGCTAAAGCTAATACTGCATCTCGAAGATCTTTAACTGCGGCAGATTTTGGGGTCATAAAATCAGTTGAGCGACTTGAGTTTTTGATGTTTTCATCCGCTGCGGGAATTCGTTCTGCTTCATAGCTGTCTAGTAAATTATCTGGCGCCTCTCCTTTGATAACTTTAGCTAACTTCCAGGCAAGATTATCGGCGTCTTGTACCCCACCGTTGCCCCCACGTGCGCCAAATGGTGAAACTTGGTGGGCGCTATCGCCAGCAAAAAAGATATTGTTATGTCTAAATTTTTCGAGGCGACGGCATCTAAACGAGTAAAGGCTTATCCACTCAATTTCGAAGGGAATATCAGAACCAAGCATACGTTCTATACGACCTCGGACTTTGTCCTCTTTAATCTCTTCTTCTGGATCAGCGTTGGCCGCGATCTGAAGGTCAATTCGCCAAACCCCATCAGGCTGTTTATGCAGAAGAGCTGATTGGCCATCATGAAATGGGGGCTCGAACCAAAACCACCTTTCCGAGGGAAAATTAGCTTTCATAAAAACATCTGTGATGAGAAAACGGTCATCAAATGCCCGTCCAACGAAAGGTAAGTTTAAGGCCTTTCGTATGGTTGAATGAGCTCCGTCACACGCAATCACATAACTAGCATCAAGCTTATAGGCTCCATCAGGGGTTTCGATACCGAGGCTTGCCCCCTCATCATGAACCTCTAGCCCTACCACTGCATGTTTCCACCGCAGCTCTATCCCAGGTGTGGTCTCAGCCTTTTGGACTAAAAAATCTTCTACGTAATACTGTTGTATATTGATAAATGCAGGCCAGGCATGGCCCGGTTCTGGCAAAAGATCAAAATTGTAGATTTCGTCATCTTGGAAGAATAGGCGCCCTTTATTCCAGATCACGCCTTTTTCTTCTAACAGTTTGCCAATGCCTATCCGGTCAAAAATTTCCAATGTTCGTTTGGACATGCAAATAAGCCGAGATCCGTGGCTTGTAGTATCACCATCATCTAGCAATATTACGCTAATGCCTCGTTGAGCGAGATCAATCGCGACAGTCAAACCCACAGGCCCCGCTCCGACGATAGCAACCTTGGTGCTATCTTTTCCAGACTTAGGAGCAGGTGGGGCTATAAATTTTGGATGGGTATAACCTTTAGGCATGGATATAAAATTTGTGAATGCGACGGCGTTTAAATGGTCTTGGCGATAACACCTGTCATCTGAAGCCGGCCTCCTTACCCTTTAGCAGCACTTGGTGTCATTAATAACCGGAATGGCCCAAGCATGGCTAAGGCTATAACAACTTTGACAAGAAAATCCCCAACCAGAAGAGTAGTCCATGGAACCGAGGTGCCATAGAAAGCCAAGCTGAAAAATAGCGCAGTATCAAGGGCAGAAGCCGCGGTGGTTGACACCAAAGGAGCTCGCCACCACGAACCAACCCTGAGTTGGTCAAAGATTTTAACATCCAAAAGCTGAGCAGCCATAAAAGCTGTCACCGAAGCCAAGGCTATTCGTGGACCTGCAAGAATAATTGAGACAACTGCCGCAACGCCGAAGCCAACATACACAACTCGGCGAGCTACTTTTGGTCCGTCCGCACGATTTATAAGATCAGTTACTAAAAATGTAATTGGGTAAGTCAGTGCGCCCCAGGTTAGCCATTCATTAATTGGATGTTGAACCAAAATATTGGAGGCAACAATAAGTAATACCATGGCGGCAATCGCAGCAATAAAGCGTTTGTTACCCCAAGTTTTTTGAGAAACAGGCATCAGTGAATGTCCTTAGGGCCCAGCATGGCATTTTTTAATTTTTCAAAGCTGAATTCTTGGGACTTACACAAATCTAGAATTATTTTTTCTTTAGCTGCCACTCGTCCAGCTGCAGCTACAACTTCTCCCGCCACTTCTTTTGGCACTACGACAGCGCCGTGTTGGTCAGCATGGATGAGATCATCATGCTCGACGACCATACCGGAAACTGTAACTTGGCAACCAAAGTCGAGCATATGAACGTGCGCGTGGCTCGGTTTAATTGAACCGGCGAGAGCCTGGAAACCTTCTGCCCAGTCTGGGATATCTCGAATACATCCGTCGGTGACGACGCCTATAGCACCTAAGGCTTTGTGCACATTTGAATTCACCTCGCCCCAGAAAGCTCCGTGGCCTGCATTCGGGCCGTCTAAATCTTGCAAGATAGCAATTCTTGGCAGCTCGCCTTTGGATACGTACTCGTAGTAAGAGACCCGCTTATCGGCTCCGATAGATTTATTTGGACGAACCGACCTGATCATGCCTGTTCGAGCAACCCCTACTATAGGTTTAAGATTAGGGAACGGACAGACTAAAGGTTCCGTTGTAAATCCTCGATCTCGAAATTTGTTATCAATTTCTTCCAGAGCATTACACACTGTCGGTGTATCGAGCGCCGCAAGATTAGAAAGTAATTCTGCAGTAATAACCGTCATCATGAGGTTCCTATAAAATAAGCTTTAACAATTCTGTTAGCTTGGCTGATTTAGATAGCCTAAAGGGCTATTTTTAATGAAAATCGGTACGCATCTCTTAGGCTGATCATAGACCCAAGACATCATTCATTGTGTATAGCCCTGCGGGCTTGCCGTGTATCCAACTAGCAGAACGGACAGCCCCCCGCACGAAGAGCGAGCGGTCTGTGCATCTATGAACCAATTCTAGACGTTCACCTGCGCCTGCGAACATAACGGTATGCTCGCCGACCACATCCGCTCCTCTCAGGGTTGCGAACCCAATCGCCCCATCAGGCCTTTCTCCTGTCTCACCCTCTCGTGACCAAATTGCTACATCATCTAAGTTAACACCCCTGCCTCTAGCTGCTGCCTTGCCGAGGCCAACAGCTGTACCTGATGGAGCGTCAATTTTATGTTTGTGATGCATTTCCATAATCTCGATGTCGTACTCAGGGTCTAGAATGCTAGCCACACGTTCAACGAGATTCATAAATACATTCACAACAACGCTCATGTTTGGAGCGTAGACAATAGGAATTTTTTTGCCGGCTGAAGCAAGCTCAGCCTCTTGATTGGCATCTAAGCCAGTAGTTCCTGTGACGTAGGCGGTATTATGCTTTGCCGCTAATTTAGCATGTTGGGCAGTAGCGGTTGGGATGGAGAATTCGATTGCAACGTCCACTGTTTGAATGACGGTTTCTGCATCCCCTTCAACGGTTACTCCGATAGATCCGATCCCTGCAAGTTCACCCGCATCTTGTCCAATGAGTTCTGAACCAGGCACTTCAGAGGCCGCTACGACTTCCATATTCTTTGCTTCATGGCAGAGTTTTACGATTAGCCTGCCCATGCGCCCACCTGCACCAATAACCCCTACTCTCATTTGCTATGCTCCTTGCACTCGCAAAAAAAACCAACTTACTTTATTCCATAAAGGGTGTTGCAGAGATTAAAAATCCCTAGGGCGAGGAGCAGAGAATTTTTTACGCACCGCTAAGTGCAAATTAACGCTCCTCAAAACCAAACAATATTTATGATTGGGTGGAAGTGGCGGGAGTGACGGGGCTCGAACCCGCGACCTCTGGCGTGACAGGCCAGCGCTCTAACCAACTGAGCTACACCCCCTTGAGAGGTCTATTTTTTTAAACCCTCTGGAGACGGCGGTTAATACGGACCACCATCGTTTTCGTCAATAGGTACCCTTCAATTAGGTTAAGTACACCCCGCCATTTATATGGATTGTTTGCCCGGTGGTGTAGGCTCCCTCTGGCGTACATAACAGTCGAACCATGCCGGCAATCTCATCAACTGTTCCCATTCTATTCAGGGGAATGCCACGATCATTCATTCCTGGGCGAGCGCCAGCTGATGCACCGCGGGTTGTATCGATCATCCCTGGTGCGACAGCGTTTACATTAATTCCATGCGGAGCCATTTCTCGGGCTAGACCCCTTGTAAAACCTTCCAATCCAGCCTTGGCCGCGTTCACATGGATTCGATTTAGCGTTCCCACGCGATTAGAAATGCCACTGAGTGTAACTATTGCGCCACCTTCGCCATTTGCCACCATATGCTTTGCACAGGATTGGCAAACATTAAAAGCACCATCAAGCGCAACGCTGATTACGCCTTTCCATTCATCAAAGGGCATATCAAGGAATGGTGTCTGTTTACGATGGGCTGCATTTGATACTGCAATATCTATGCGACCAAATTTTTCCATTGTAGCTTCAACCATAGCATCAACGGCAGCGCGATCGGTGACATCGGCTAGGAAAGGCAAAGCTTGGATGCCGTAGGTTTGCTCAAGCATCGCGGCTGTTTCATCTACTGCAGCCTGATCAAAGCGTCCATTTACGACAATATTGGCGCCAACAGCTGCTAGATGTTCCGCTATTCGCTGACCAATATTTTTTCCAGCGCCTGTAATTACAGCAGTTTTACCCGCTAGAACTTTTGCTCCTGGGTCGATCATCAAGGTCACCTAGCTTCTGTAGTTAAAAAAAACGCCGCTCTAGAGCGGCGATGGTGGGCGATGACAGACTCGAACTGCCGACATCCTCGGTGTAAACGAGGCGCTCTACCAACTGAGCTAATCGCCCGATGCGCTATAACCTTTAAGTGTTAGGCGGCATACACAAGTGTAAGCCGCCTAACAACTAAAAAATTAATTTAAAGCGTCTTTAAGGCCTTTACCTGCCTTGAACTTAGGCTGCTTTGACGCTTTGATTTGGATGGTTTCGCCGGTGCGTGGGTTGCGACCAGTTGTTGCCGCACGGCTTGCTACGGCGAATGTACCGAAACCAACAATGCGCACATCATCGCCCTTTTTAAGGGCGCCCTCGATGGCATTGAATACGGCATCAATGGCATTTCCGGCATCGGCTTTAGTGATACCAGCTTCTTCCGCTACTGCGGCGACGAGTTCATTTTTATTCACTTGCTGCTCCCCTATTCTGAGTCCATTCCTTTTGCTGGAGTGAACAAAACCAGGTGTTTCTAATAAATCGCAGAATACAGGCGATCGAGCTGCCGTCAACGCGATAGTGCATTGGATTATCAACAGCTAAAAAAAAGGCCTCGCAAAAAATTTGTGAGGGGAGCAACATGGTTTCTCAGGAGAAGAATATGAGCGAGCAAACAAAGCGCTACCGGGATGGCCCTGGCTACGACCATAAACTGTATCCTTGGAGCACGCTTAATGGACGGAAATCATTACAATGGCCAGGAGGCGCTAGAATTGCACTTGCCTGCTTTGTGCACCTGGAAAATTTCGAAATTGACCCTCCACGTGGAGCAATTGCCGATCCACGATTTGGTGGAGCACTAGGGTCTTACGACCCTGATTATCAAAATCACACTAGGCGATTACATGGATTGCGTGTTGGGTATTTTCGTGTGTTGGAAATTCTGGAGAGGTATGGGGTTAAGGCAACAATTACCTTCAACTCTTCAGTAGCTGAAAGTTATCCCTACCTAGTAGAACGTGCCCTCAAGGGCGGCCACGGTTTGGTAGCTAGGGGTGTTTCCGCTCGTCAGATGATTTCTCAAAGCATGAGCGAACACGAAGAAAAAACACACATCCAGCATAGTATTGATACCCTTGAGAGGATTTCTGGTCGTTTAGTCAAAGGCTGGGCTGGTCAAGATATGGGAGAGAGCGATAGGACCCCGAGGATACTCAAAGAGTTAGGGTTAACTCACGTTATAGATTGGCCGAACGATGATATTCCATACCCTATGGATGTATCAGGAAAGGGTGATACTCCCCTCATTTCTATTCCTAATCAGACAGAATGGGATGATGCTGAACTTTTCGCTGTACGGCATGTGGACCCCTGGAGATATCCTGAAATATTCCGAAGCGCCTTTAATCATCTCTACAATGAAGGCGGTCAGATGTTTGGTTTTGGCGTCCATCCATGGATTTTTGGACAGGCTTTTCGCATTAAATATCTAGAAGAGGCAATTTCTGTCACCGAGGACGTGCCTGGTATTTGGAGGGCCACGTCAGACGAAATTGCAGAATGGACAATTTCAAACCTCTAGGATTTACGCTCAAGCAAGCCGCATTTTAGTTTTTGAACGGATCATGTCGAAGTCGATATCGGCGCCTAGCCCAGGACGTTCGATAGCATGAACGTGCCCATCTACGATCTCTATGTCAGGGTTGAGGCCATATTTTTGAGCACCAGCAGGTAAGAGTACCTCAAAGAAAGACGTGTTGGGGATGGCCATTGCAAGATGAAGGTTTGCTACATTGTTCAGAGAATTACCTCCATGGTGGATTTCGTAATTCATTTTAAAAGCCTCGGCGAGGTGGGCTGCTTTTAAGCAGCCAGTAAGCCCTCCTTTCACAGCCACATCACCTCTTAAATAGTCCGTCGCCTGCATTATCAACCAAGGAGCATACGAATAGAGTCCGCCAGGCGAGTACTCAGTTGCCATCAAAGGAATGGAGAGTTTTTGGCGAAGTTTTGGATAATTTAATAAATCTTCCTCGTCGAGAGGATCTTCAAACCAGTGGAAGTTTAAGTCTTCGATAACACGGCCAACCTTAAGCGCCGCTGGATAGTCATAGGCCCAAGTGCTATCCAACATTAAGCGATAATCATCGCCCACAGAGCGTCTAACCGCATTGCAAACCTTGATGTCCAGATCGGGGTCAGTGGGAGGGTGGATTTTGTAGGCAGCCCAGCCATCCTCCATAAATGTCAGTGCTTCTTCAGCATACGCTTCTGGAGTGTCTAGAACGGCAGAAGATGCATAAGCAGGGATTTTATCTCTGAACTGGCCAATAAGCTTAGCGATGGGCAGCCCAGCAATTTTGCCTGCTATGTCCCAAAGTGCAATGTCACATGCTCCAATTGCACGGAGAGTAGTCGTACGATTTTTACGATATAGTTTTTTGTAAATGAGCTCTCGGTCTAGTGGGTTTTGACCCATCAGGACAGGCTTCAAATAATGGATCAGGCTTTCCCCATCCATCTGGGCACCACGGTTAGCTGAGCCAAGAAAGGCATGCCCGTCGACACCATCGCGCGTTCTTACTGTTAGTAAGCCAAGTTGGCTGGCACCAGCAAAAGTACCAGTATGATTTCCATACTGAGTTGGTGGAATATCGTCCCAGGCAAAGAGGTCCAGGGTAACATCATCTATTACGTCAGCCATTTGCCTCCCCTAATTACTTGGGTCCTGCTTTGCCAAGTATTACTCAAACGTCATGATGGTTTCGTCGGCAGCGAGGCTAACACCTGCTTCCACTAACACACTAGAAACCGTGGATGACTTCTCGGCTCGAAGCACGTTTTCCATTTTCATAGCTTCAACGATCGCGAGAGCCTGACCAGGTTCGACAGTATCGCCTTCAGAAACAAGCACTGTCTTGAGTAGCCCCGGCATAGGTGACAGTAAGAGGTTCGAAGTGTCCGGTTCCTGCTTCTCGGGCATGAGGTTGTAAAGTGCTGCTACACCAGGAGACAGAACAAGCGCCCTCGACTCTGTTCCGCGATGGGTTAGGCTGTATCCCGCACCGTCACGATCGATTTGAACGGCGACAAGGGTGCCGTCAATTTTTCCATCAAAAATTAGAGATGCTGGATCAAGATTGCCCTCAAGCCTTATCGAACGCTCAGCCAACTTTACGATAGCCCCGTCTGCTTCCAGGCTAACATTTACATCTCTTCTCTCGTCTCCAATACAGACGGTAAGCTCTAATTCATGAGAGATCTCTCTCTCTCTTCGAATTTGGGTCGCATGGCGCGCAGCAGAAACTGATGAGAGAACATCCATGCGCGTTGGAACAAGTTCCGTCTCTACAAAACCATCACTGAATTCTTCATCAATGAAGGCTGTAGAAATTTGGCCCTCCCGAAATCGATTGTGGTCAACCACTGCTGATAGAAAAGTAAGATTGTGACGAATTCCCCTGACCTGGAATTTGTCTAGTGCGAGACTCATACGATCTATGGCCTCTGTGCGATTGGCACCATGCGTAACCAACTTCGCCAGCATAGGATCATAGAACATCGATACTTCACCACCCTCAGCGACACCGGTGTCTACACGCACATGATTGGTCTCTACAGGCGGACGATAGCGGGTAAGACGTCCAATCGATGGCGCAAAATTGCGCGTGGGGTCTTCGGCATACAACCGACACTCGAGTGACCAGCCGTTAATTTTAAGGTCTTCCTGACCGAAGGATAGGTTCTCGCCATTGGCAACACGGAGCATCTGTTCAACGAGATCCAGCCCCGTAATCATTTCAGTTACTGGGTGCTCCACCTGCAGTCGAGTGTTCATTTCCAGAAAATAGAAATCACGGTTGGGACCAACAATAAATTCAACCGTACCTGCAGATTGGTAGCCTACGGCTTTCGCTAGTGATACGGCTTCAGCACCCATTTTATTACGGGTTGCTTCATCCAAAAACGGGCTAGGGGCTTCTTCAACAACTTTCTGATGACGCCGCTGGATAGAGCACTCACGCTCGAAGAGATGAACAACGTTACCGTGGCTGTCAGCCAGCACCTGAATTTCGATGTGTCTTGGCTCTACTACAAATTTTTCAATGAAGACGCGATCATCACCAAAACTCGATTTTGCTTCTGAGGCGGCGCGCACAAGGCCATCACGCGTTTCTTCATCGTTAAATGCAATTCGCATCCCTTTGCCACCACCACCAGCTGATGCCTTTAGCATTACTGGGTAGCCAATTTCATTGGCTATTTTCACTGCTTCATCAGGATCGGAAATTGCGTCTGCGGATCCGGGTACGGTTGATACACCCGCTTCTTTGGCGAGTCGCTTTGATTCGATTTTATCGCCCATTGCATCGATGGCATTGGGTGGTGGTCCGATGAATACTAATCCTGCCTCTGCAACCGAGCGGGCAAAATTTGCATTCTCAGAAAGAAATCCGAAGCCGGGATGAATGGCTTCTGCTCCCGTATCCTTTGCGGCCTGAATGATCTTGTCTGCGAGGAGATAGCTTTCTGCTGCAGGTGGTGGCCCGATATATACCGCCTCATCAGCCTGCAACACGTGGGGACTATCGATATCTGCATCTGAAAAAACCGCTACTGTTTTCACACCCATACGCTTTGCCGTCTTAATTACGCGACACGCAATTTCGCCGCGATTTGCGATTAGGATCTTGGAAAACATGCTTGCTCTCTCACTTATGGAACTATTTTTTTATTATATACCAACAAAGTTTCCTGAAGCCGCTTTAGCATCGAGAAGTAATGGCAGGCTGCGGGAGGATCTCTGTGATTTTTGCCTATCTTAAATATCGGCTTGGTCAGAATTTGTCATCTGCTTGGAGAGATCCTTATTAGCTCCCTCTCCAGAAAAAATTTAAGCTGTAATGCCTGATTTGCTATCAGTGAGAATCATTTCAGCACCCTTTTCTGCTATCATTAAGGTAGGAGAGTTTGTGTTGCCTGAGGTTATTCTTGGCATCACTGAAGCATCTGCAATACGAATATTAGCCAATGCTTTAAGGCGTAGTCTCGAGTCTACTGGAGCATCGGAATCCTCTCCCATACGGGCAGTCCCAACGGGATGAAATATTGTAGTGGCAATATCGCCTGCAGCGCGCGCCAATTCCTCATCACCATCAATGTGTGGTCCAGGCTTAAACTCTTCAGGTTGGTAACGTAGCATTGCTGGCTGACTGGCGATGTGCCTCGTCAGACGAACGGCTTGGGCTGCCACAATGCGATCAGCTGGGTCAGAAAGGTAGTTTGGGTGGATTTCTGGGGCCTCTCTGAAATCAGAGGAGGCAGCTCTTACTTCACCACGGCTCTCAGGGCGAAGGTTGCAAACCGAGGCTGTGAATGCAGGAAAGGGATGTAGTGGTTCTCCGAATTTTTCAAGGCTTAGAGGCTGCACGTGATATTGCAGGTTTGGCGTCTCACGAGATGGGTCAGATTTGGCAAAGCAACCAAGTTGGCTTGGGGCCATAGTAAGGGGTCCGCGCCGAAAGAGGGCGTAATCTAGGCCCATTCCCACCTTTCCCAAAATGGAGTTAGCCTGTTCATTAAGTGTTTTTACGCCACTTACTTTGTATGCAAGTCGTACTTGCAAATGGTCCTGCAGGTTTCGGCCCAAGCCATCGACATCTGATACCAAACTGACACCGATTTTTTGCAGCCACTCGCCAGGTCCTATTCCAGAAAGTTGAAGGATGTGGGGTGTTCCTATGGAGCCCGCTGCTAAAACAACTTCCCCTGCAACATTCGCCTGCTTTGAAACTCCATCTTGGTTAAAAAGAACAGCAGTAGTTCTTGCTTCTTTGATTTCTAGTTTCTCGACTTGGGCATTGGTAGCGACAACTAGGTTTTGCCTGCTAGCAATAGGTTTCAGGAATGCTTTAGATGCGTTCCATCTTACACCACGACGCTGATTCACATGAAAATAACCAACGCCCTCATTGTTGCCGCGGTTGAAATCTTCGACCGCAGGTATTCCTGCCTGCACAGCAGCTTCGCGGAAAGCGTCTAGTATTTCCCATGAGAGTCGGGGTTCCTCTACCCTCCATTCCCCTCCTGCTCCGTGCAGGTCATCAGCACCACCTTTAAAATCCTCTGTTCGCCGAAAATAAGGAAGTACATCGTCCCAGGCCCAGCCCACGGCGCCAAGCTGACGCCAGCCATCATAGTCCCGAGCCTGACCCCGCATATAAATCATACCGTTGATTGATGAGCACCCTCCCAAAACCTTCCCTCGTGGGTAGTCAAGCACGCGGCCATTGAGACCTTCCTCTGCCACAGTTTTGAAACACCAATCCGTGCGCGGATTCATCATGGTGTACAGGTAGCCGACCGGAATATGTATCCAATGCCAGTTATCTTTTCCGCCTGCTTCAAGAAGCAAAACACGGTTTTCTGGATTTGCCGAGAGACGGTTGGCAAGTAAACATCCAGCGGTCCCAGCACCTATGACCACGTAGTCGAATAAGCCGATACTTTGGCGATCTTTCATGCCATTACCCTCTTCGCGCAAGATACTTTTACAGGCATATACTTATTTTACAAAAATTCTAAGGGGGAACGCGGCGTGATGGAGTATGTGGAGGCTAATGGAGCAGTTTTTCGAACCGAAAGGGTTGGGGGTGGTTCAGGCCATCCGTTACTGCTGATCCATGAGCTGGGCGGTGACATGATGAGTTGGGATCCCGCAATTGCAGCGGGCTTGGTGAATAATCGACCTGCACTGCGCATGGATTGGCGTGGTGCAGGGATGTCTGAAAAAATTCGCGGACCATTCGACATCGATATTATGTGTGCAGACATCATGAAAGTTGTGAAGGAAACAGGTTTTGGTGATAGGGGACCTATTGATGTACTCGGCATCGCGTTAGGCGGGGGCGTAGCTATTGGGCTTGCAATTCGCTATCCGGAGTTAGTGCGTCGGATGATTTCTACTAGCTCTGCAATCGGTGGAGCAGGTGCTAGAGACCGCATGTTGCAACGGGCTGCAGGCGTAGAAAAAGAGGGTATGCGGCCTTATTGCGAATCTAGTCATGCTGTTTCTTTTGCTGAACCTCTGCGAACAGACCCAGAATTGTACGCTTGGTACCGTAAAAAATGGATATCCCAAGACCCGGCAAGCTTTGCAGCCCATAACAGGATGCTAGCTAATATGGACGAAACTCCAAATCTTGGGAAAATTAAGGCGCAAACTCTTATCCTCTCGGGTACTCATGACCCCTTGAGGACCCCTCAAGCTGTTAAAGAAATTGCAGATGCTATTCCGGGATCTCAGTATGAAGAGTTGGATACAGGCCACTTTATGCACGTACAGACCCCGAATCTGTGCGCAAATCGCATTCCGACATTCCTCGACGCATAGAGTTTTACTCGAAAGGACTTGATCAATGAACGACGTCTATGAGTTATACGCCATAAAATATGGCGAAACTGAAAACCGACCTATGAGTGAAAATTACATAGGTGGAGATCCTCACGATACCAGTCAGAATTTGGCTTATTTCATCTGGGTGGCTACGAACAATGAACGGACGTTTGTTATTGATACGGGTTTTAACTACGAAGTAGCGGCCGCGCGAGGACGGAAATTAGATCGTTTGCCGCGGGAAGGGCTTGACCTGATCGGAATTGATGCAGGGAAAGTTGAGCAGGTTATCATAACTCACCTCCATTATGATCACGCTGGAACATTTACAGATTTTGGCAATGCTCGGCTGCATTTACAGGACAGTGAAATGGCGATGGCTACGGGGCGGTGTATGTGCCACGCACCCCTGCGGCTTCCGTATCATGTTGACGACGTATGTGAGATGGTTCGTAAGGTTTATGCCGAGCAAGTTGACTTTCATAATGGAGATCAAGAGATTGCTCCTGGCATAAGTTTACATCTATGTGCTGGTCATGCTGCTGGTCTTCAGTCAGTTAGGGTAAAAACTCGCCGTGGTTGGGTCATGGTTGCTTCAGACGCAACCCACCTCTACATGAATTTTAAGGACAAAAAGCCATTCCCCATAATGGTAAACATGGCAGAGATGATGGAGAGTTGGGGAAAGCTAATCCGGCTAGGTGATAGTATTGATCACGTTGTGCCTGGCCATGATCCTAAGGTGCTTGAATATTATCCAGCAGCTGACCCCAAACTTGAGGGAATTGTTGCTAGATTGGATGTTGCGCCAAAGGTGTCTATCGCATGACTGACTGGTCAGAACGCCGGAAAGCCTTCCGGCAAGTAATCGAAGGTCAAGCATGTGTTCATCCAGCATCTGTTTTTGACCCAATGTCAGCTCGAATTGCGCAGTCAATTGGATTTGAGATAGGGATGCTGGCTGGATCTACGGGATCACTGACTGTCTTAGGTGCCCCTGATTTGATTGTACTAACCCTAACAGAATTTGCAGACCAGGCGCTTCGTATTAACCGGGCAGCAGACATTCCATTAATGGTTGATGCAGATCACGGTTATGGCAATGCATTAAGTGTTATGCGGACCGTACAAGAACTCGAGACTGCCGGCGTTTCCGGAATGTCGATTGAAGATACGGAGCTACCCCAACCGTTTGGTGAGACTAAACAGCGCCTTCTTTCCATCGAAGAGGGAGTTGGAAAGATGAAAGCTGCGATGGCCGCCAAGCAAGATCCAAAGTTAGTCGTGGCCGGGCGCACAAGTGCGATCCAAATTGCTGGGCTGGAGGAATGTTTGCGTCGAGCAAAAGCCTACGAGGCTTGTGATGTCGATATTCTCTTTTTTGTTGGGGTAAAGACGCGGGCAGAATTAGATGCGTTGTCTGCTGCTACGACGTTACCAATAATGCTGGGGGGGGCGACACCTGAACTTTCGGACAAAGACTACCTTGCTAGTAGGCGCGTACGAATTGCTCTTCAAGGTCATCAGCCCATCATGGCGGGTATAGAGGCGGTAAGAGCTACTATGCAGGCTCTTCGCGATGGAACCGCACCAAAAGACTTAACTGGTTTGCCGTCGGCTGAAACTGTAAAAGTTGCTACGCGATCGGCTGATTATGACCGTTGGAGTGCGGATTTTCTCGGCCAATGACGCCAGAAATACTTCGCCTCTCCGTGGAAGAAGATGCGCCACCAGCAAATCTTTCGCCGCTGCTTTGTGCTCTTTGGTTCGCTGCTAAGAACCAATGGAATGTGGCACATGAGATTGTTCAAGCAGAAGACGGCAAGGATGCCGCCTGGGTCCATGCCCACTTGCATCGTATTGAGGGCGACCTTGCTAACGCTAGCTATTGGTATCGTCGTGCTGGAAAGGTGGAGCGTTCGAGCTCTTTGAGTGATGAATGGGAAGAGATCGTAACGGCACTATAGCTCCTCGGTCCAAGGGTCATAGCCGTAGCACCATGCTGGATCGGTTTTGGCCCTCATCCAGGTATTGGCCTGAGAGACGGCCTGTGCTTTAGCGGTTCTGGCAGACCTTTCCTTTTTTCCCGAAAAGTATAGAGGCTTGTATCGTAAGGGGTGAAAGCACACTCGCCAGAGCGAGTCCCCCCATTCTTGCTTCAATGATGACAAGACGAATATCTTTAATCATATAGATTTGCTGCGCTGGACGCGCCCTACCATGGCGAGCGCGCAGATAGATATAACTCCCAAGGCTGCCAGCGCCGCCGTCGCTGAAATGACTACCCCGTAACCGCCTAACTCCCAAATCAGAGCGCCCAGGTGGGGTGCAAATGCAAATGCAGCCAAATATGGCAATGCCAGCCAACCAGCTATTGATCCAAAATTATCGCGCCCAAGAAATTCGGCTGTCAGCGCCGGTTTTAATATGCTGGTGAGACCGTATGCGCCGCCCTGCAACACTGCGAATAAGAAGGCTAACTCAGGCTCTCCCCCAGCTATTAACAGCACCATAGAGGCTATCATAACTATTAAAAATGCTAAGCCTGACATAGTTAGTGATTGCACGCGCTTCTCGAACAACATCAACATAACCCGGCCAAAAACTTGCATCGGTCCAATAGTCGAGGCGATAAGGATTGCTGTTTCTCTTGTTATTTGACGTTCTGTTAGAATGGGCATGATGTGGTTGAGTAGGATGCCGTGGTTCAACGCCATAAAAGGAAATGCGATAGCCAACATCCAGAACTGTGGCCGGCGGATTGCCATTTGGACAGCAGCCGTGTTCAACGCCTTGACTTCGTTGCTGGGTCTATTTCTTGGCTTATCGTTTTCCACCAAGGCCGTGCCATAAAAAAGGGATGGTACAGCAACAACGGCGGCAATGATGGCAAAGACTAACAAACCGGTCCGCCAGTCAGTTTGCTTAAGTATCCAGGCCGTACTTAAGAAGCATAATGTGGACGCTAAGCCGGCTATCAAGGTGATTTTGGTAATTGCTGGCCTGGCTTTTTCACCAAACGCCCGAGTGACCACAGAGAAACATGGCTCATAGAGGCAGCAACCTTGTGCGGCTCCGATTACAGCCCAAACGGCAAGGAATGTCCAAGGGTCATTTACGAAAGAAAGCCCAGCTAAGGCCAGGCAGCCAAGAAAAGCTCCGCCTCCAAGGACCCAGCGACCTAGCCCTTCATCAATCCGACGGCCAGCCCAGGGTGAAACTAAAGCGGCGATCAATATTGCTACGGTTAGCCCTAGTGTTAAATCTGCCTTTTGCCAACCAAGCGTTTCCTCCCAGGTCAGTAGAAGGCCAGCAAAGATGTAGAAGATGTAGGCCCAGATAACTGTCTCGCCTAAGCCGAGCAGCCATACTCCTAACAACCGTTTTTGGCCTGCATCAGTCATTAGAACTGTTAAGCCTGAAAAACTCTAAGAAACCAAGGTGAGACATAGCGAAACCAAACAAAAATGTTTCGCCATAATCGAAGTCATGGTGATCCAGCGCAAGCCCCTCTCATACTAGCCCCAACTCTTTCAATTCAGCTAGCATCGAGGCTGGCATCGCTGGGTCGATTTCACCTGAGAGTTCGTGAAGATCTTCTGGGGCATCTTTGGCTTCAAGATATCGCCAGCCTTGGAATGGCCGAGTGGCGCGCGGGACGACTGGGATCAATTCTGGTGCCAGTAAAATGCCACACCGTCGTATCCCGTCTTCACCATACACTTCTTCAAAGTCTAAAATAATTTGGCGAGCTTGCATAACGCCCTTGATCACCCAGAACATGCTTCCACTATTGGCAAGCAGTTCATTGGCTCGCTTTGGCCACATGCGTGTCACATGACGGCTGATTGGTGGCTCACCGCGTTGCTTGCGTTGGAAGCGGCGCATTGCCTGGATTGTAGCAAGATTATCGATGCTATCTGTGCCTACAGAGAGTTTTCGGAGATGTAGCGTCATGAGTTAAACTTATAGTTATGTTGCTGCTCGTCTATGGGATGGATTGTGGATTGTCTAACGGTTAGAGTTTTGTGGTACATCCATTTTCTTTCAGAGGAGCCCTTCCCATGTCGATAACTCTTTACGGCATAGCTGCCAGTCGCGCGTCGCGCTGCCTTTGGGCGCTAGAAGAAACTGGTTTGCCTTACCAACACGTTAAAACAGTGATGCGCAAGGACACTGGGACACCAGAGTTTCTAAAGGTTAATCCTAATGGACGTATACCAGTCCTTGTTGATGGTGAGGTCGTAGTGTTCGAGTCTTTGGCTATAAATTCTTATATTGCCAGTAAGGCTGGAGGAGACTTGGCGCCTAAGAATTTAGTGGAAAGCGCAGCTTTAATGCAGTGGTCACTTTGGGTGATGACGGAAGCTGAAAAGGCCTTGCTCGATGCTATGTTCCATACTCTGGGTATTATGGGTAGAGAGAAAGACCCTGATAAAGTTGCGGAAGCAGTTTCAATACTGGAGCGTCCATTTAAGGTATTGAATCAAGAGTTAGTCAAAAAGAATTGGCTTGCGGGAGATCGCTTCTCAATGATCGACCTAAACGTTGCCAGTGTTCTCTCGTGGGCAAAGACTGCAAGGTTAGATCTATCTGCGTTTCCTAATATTGAACGTTGGCTTACGGCTTGCTTGGGACGGCCAGCTTTCGGACGTGTGAGGGAAATGCAGAAGGCGGGTTAGCAATTACTGACGGAACTGTTTTGACAGCTTCAGGCCCTGACTTTGGTAGTTGGAGCCCGCGTCTTGGCCATAGAGGAGATCCGTAGCGCTAGTA
>Ga0255767_1001873_pt1 | contig 18446 bp, 20 predicted proteins | sample 071ome_24_FD_179967 | JGI IMG/M metagenome (GOLD analysis project Ga0255767, IMG submission 179967) | Coastal salt marsh microbial communities from the Groves Creek Marsh, Skidaway Island, Georgia - 071402CT metaG (version 2) | ecosystem: Environmental > Aquatic > Marine > Intertidal zone > Salt...
GCACGCGGAGATGGCAAGCGTCTCGAGTTAGCGGATTTTCCGAGTTAATGACCACATTGGGAGGACTCAACCATGGGTACTGGTGCAATTACTGGATACATAGACGTCGCACAACTCGCGCTATATGCATTCTGGATATTATTTTTCATGCTGGTGCTGTATTTACACCGGGAAGGTAAGCGTGAGGGCTGGCCATTACAAATGTCATCGGGAGAATTGCGTACCGGTATGGGCGGTATGCCAAAGCCGAAGACGTATCGCCTGGCACACGGGCAGGGTGAACGGGTCAAGCCCGGGCCCGAGCCTGCTCAATATGAAGTCAACGCGACACCGATCTATGACGCCAGTGGCGCACCATTACATCCCAACGGTGACCCGATGGTCGATGGCGTGGGTGCGGCGGCCTGGGCGACCCGCCCAGACAAGCCTGACCTCACTGTCGATGGCCGCCCCCGTATCGTGCCGCTGAGAGTGGATAGCGATCACAGTGTTAACAGCGGTGACCCCGATCCTAGAGGTAAAGCGGTTTACGGATGCGATGGGCAACAGGCTGCGACCGTAGTGGATCTCTGGGTTGACCGTGCAGAGCCCCACTTCCGATACGCCGAGCTCGACGCCGGTGGCAGGCGGATTTTGTTGCCGATGACCTTGGCGATGGTCTCAGCTGACGGCTCGATCAACGTCAAGTCGATTCGGTCTGATCAATTTGCCCAGGTGCCGGGATTGTCCAATCCTGACCAGGTCACCTTGCAGGAGGAAGATCGCATCACAGCCTTTTACGGTGGCGGACACCTCTATGCCGTTCCATCCAGATCGGAACCGCTGATATGGGTATGATGGAATATGAAGGCGAGCCCGTAGAGGGGTTGCCCGAACAGCTGCCGGACGGCGAGAGTATGGTGTGGCAGGGCCGCCCCACGGTCGCTGCCATGGCCAAGCGGGTCTTTTTCGTACCGCATCTCGCCGTCTACTTCGGGCTTTTAATCTCCGGCCACACGATCTATCGCCTGATGGAAGGCGTGTCTCTCGCTCAGGTGATGGGCACGCTCGTATGGCAAGCGGGTCTTGCGGTGACGGTGCTCGTGCTACTGCTTTGGCTGTCTCGGTCGTACGCGCGCTCGGTGCTGTATACGCTGACGAGCGAGCGGCTGGTGATCCGTTCCGGGGTGGCATTGCCAATGATGGTCAATATCCCTATCGAGCAGATTACCGCTGCGGATCTGTGTGTGTATCGGGACGGCACAGGGGATATCCTGCTGAGGCCTTCGGCTGACCGAAAACTGTATTGGGTGTTGTTATGGCCCAACGTCTCTGCATGGTACTCAAGACCCGTCAGGCCCTTGCTTCGCGGTCTCGAGAATCCCGAGTCAGTGGCCAGGGCATTTGCGTCGGTAGCCAGTGCCCACTTCCCGGTAGCGTCGACGTCATCGATTGATCGTCACGACACTGCGGCTATTGGCAGCGGTGCGATACCAGTAGGCTGATCGAGATGGAAGGGGGGCAAGCGCGGTCGGGAGGTGCACTCGGATACCCAATGATCTGGGTGGTCATCGCCATGGCCGTGTTGTGGGCATGGGGTGTGTCACGTGAGGACGCATCCTACGTGCCCCCCCAGCCGCAGGTTTCTCCCCTTGTCTCCTCGGCTGATCTTTTGTTTCTCGATGGTCCCGATGGGACCATCGATGTGCTCGAGGCCGCATCACAGTCACTTTTAGCGCGTTACACCTCCGGTGAGGGAAGTTTTCTTCGCGGCATTCTGCGGAGCTTGGTGCGCGAACGACGCGTTCGTGAGCTAGAGCCTGGTGGCACCTTTACGCTCTCGTTGTTAGAAAACGGCAGTCTCGTGCTGTCAGATCCAGAGACCGGTTACTGGATGGCGCTCGAAGCCTTTGGTGTCGATAATCGGCGTGTGTTTGCTGAATTACTGCAAAGCGCCAGACAGCCAGCCAACCTCGCGGCTTCGACTCGGAGCATGATGCCGTGATCTGGCTCGCTCTCGGTGTGGCAGTGCTGTTGTGGTGGCTCATGACGGGACTTGCGCTGATGAGCGTGCACCAGCCGCTGAAGCTCAAGAAGCCGATCTTAGTGGGCAGCGCCGTATTGGCGGTGCTAGCCGTGCTGGGTGTTGAGGGCAACGCCGCTGCGCACACCACCGTCGCCACGATCGCGGGATTCGCCATGGCGCTCTTGATATGGGCGTTTCTCGAGCTCAGCTATCTCATGGGCTATATCACCGGTCCTATTAAATCTGCGGCTCGCGATGACATGCCGCTACACAAGCGCTTTTATTACGCGCTGGGGACCACCATCTATCACGAGTTACTGGTGGTGGGGGTCGTCGGCCTGGTTTGCATTCTCGGTGCAGGACTTCCCAACCCGACCATTCAGAATACCTTAGCGGTACTGTGGCTCATGCGCTGGAGCACAAAACTCAATCTTTTCTTCGGCGTGAGGCATTTCAATAGTGATTGGCTACCCGAAAATATGCGTTATATCACCAGCTATCTAAAAGCGGGGGAGAATAGTTGGTTTATCGTATTTTCGACGACGTTAGCCGCTTTTTTTACATATTTACTGTTTTTTTACGGCCAGATCGCTGTAGAGCCCGCAACCACGCTATCGCTATTTTTGATTGGCTGGCTCGCCGTGTTGGCGGTACTCGAGCATTGTTTCTTGATGGTGCCCATGGGGGAGACCGCTCTGTGGCGCTGGGCAGAGGCGGGTGGCCGTAAATCGGGCCGATAATGTCCAGACATTGTCCAAGTTTTTCTTGACGTTGGGTGGGCCTAGTCATAGTGTAGCGACAGAGCGGTCTGAAATGATAAACAGACTGACTGGAGCTTCCTTGACGCTACCGTTTGCGGTCTTCGGTGTCGCCACTTGGTAGAAACCAGCCAGCAAGGCAGTAGGGGGCAGTAATGGCAACAAAATCGGGGGTATGGCCTCCCTCGGTAGCAGCGTATCCGCTGCCGCTGGTCAGGCCATCGGATTCACTGTCATTGGGCGAGCGCGCAGTTCCCGCCAACGAATCCTTACTTCGACCTTATTTTACAGCGCTCCGCGAGCAGCCTGACGCTGGCCTCGCGTTGAACGTACATTTGCCATTTTGCCCATCGAGATGTTTGAGCTGTGACCGTGTCGCGGTCGTGCAGCATCAGCCTGACGAAATCGATCATTACATCACCAACCTCGACGTTGAGTTAGCCTTAGTTGCCCGCCAGATCACAGCGCAGGAAGGCGCCGGTCGTCGGCTCGCGCGAGTTCATTTGGGGGGAGGATCGCCTAACCATCTATCAGAGTTGGCACTGGCGACATTGTTTTCCCATATTGCCACGCACTTTACGATCGACTCGGACACGCATGTGTCGATGGAGGTAAACCCGCGAAGGGCGTCAAGAGCGCAACTGAATTTTTTGAAAGGTCTGGGTGTCGAGCACATTAAGTTAGAGGTGCGTGACGTCGACGCCAATGTCCAACGCGAGATCGGGCGTATCCAGTCGCTGGAACTGCTAGAGGATGTGATCTCGATTGCTCACGGCGTTAAGTTTAAGTCGATCGGCATGGACTATCTGGTCGGGCTACCGGGACAAACTCCTGATTCTTGTGAGCAGAGTGTTGAGGCGATCGTCTCTTTGTCTCCCGATTGGCTGGTGTGCTTGCCTTTCCATCGCAGGGAAAATGCGTTCCCGCATCAAATCGCGGTGGAGCCTCAGCATTTACCGTCGCTTGCGGATCGTCTGGTCATGTTTAACCAAGTGCAACAGGGATTCGCAGAGGCTGGGTACGAGTGGGTTGGGCTCAACGTGTTCGCCAAACCGGATAGCGAGCTGGCCAATGCACAGCGCGAGAGGACACTCTCATTAAACGTGCTTGGGTACGCGGCTCAACGGGACCTCTCTGTGATTGGAGTGGGTCTCGGCGCTTTGGGCGAGTTGCCCGGCGTGGTCGTGCAGAATGTGACGCGCCTCGCGCCCTGGCATGCTTTGCTCGAGTCAGGAATGTTGCCCGCCGCAGCGGCGGTTGTCGCTGACAGTGATGAGACGATCAGACGAAAGGTGATGCGCGCATTGGTGTGCGGCCAGACAGTGCCCACCGACGATCTTGGCGCGGAACAGCACAAGGCATGGCTGAAACCGCTGCTCGCGGAGGGCTATGCCAATGAGGTCGAAGGTCACGTGCTGCTGACGGATCTGGGCCGATCTCTGTTGCCCCATGTCTGGACCGATTCTTCGCCTGCTTTCCGGGCGGTATAACTACACTGCCCGGGCTTTATCGAACGACCAGTCCAACCCAGCGCGTTGTAATACCTCCGCGTGTTGTCCCGACCGTAGCGCCTGCCATTCGAGTTTTAACCACGGTGTGAGTGTCTCGGGCGTCTTGGCAATCCATGCATCGAGGGCTGCCGGCGCGATCCATTGATGCGCAGCGATTTCTTGAGGATTGGGGGCAGGGTCTCTGTCATATCTACCGACGTACACCGAGCACAGTTCATGTTCCGCTCCATTGGCGTCGTACTGAGCCTGATAACGAAAGCGATGTGTGAACCAGAGTTCGCATTCAATGCCGAGCTCTTCCTTTAGGCGCCGTTGGGTGGCCAATGCATAGGTTTCGCCGCGTCTCGGGTGGCTACAACAGGTATTGGACCAAAAACCTGGCCATAGTCGCTTATGTTCACTGCGTTGTTGCAGCAAGACATTGCCTGCGTCATTGAAGAGAAAGATAGAGAAAGCGCGGTGTAGGGTGCCGGCGCCCTCGTGTAGTGCTGACTTGGTATCGTGCCCGAGAATGTGATCCTGCGCATCGACAATGATCAATGCCTCATGATCGAAGGAAACAATGTCTCCTGTGTGCTCCGCCGTTTCCATAGTCAGTTCCCCAAAAAATAAAATGACCCGCTTCCCGAAGGAATGTGGTGTCAGAAAAGTAGATCAGTTTTCATGGCGATCGACAGCTCTGGGGGCAGGGTGATCGCAAACTTTCCACTTCCGTCACCACAGGTTCAGCCGGACGGCGTCACCACGGGTCGTAAAATGTCAGGCCCCCAGGAGGGGCCTGTAACACGTGTCAGCTCCTAGCAGGAGGCAGGGCCTCTTGCTGAGAGCTAACGGCAAGGCCGCCGCCATTCGGATCGCCCAGCCACCCATATCTGTCAGTACTCAACAGAATAAAGTGGATAGTCAGTGCCAATGTAAACAATGCCACTGTCAGACCCGTCAGGACTTGGCGTGGATCAAACAACATCCAGAATCTATGCATAGTTTCTCTCCGTTACGTTGTTACGAAATGGTTTTTAGGCCATTCGCTGTGAACAAAGCGGATGCTCTGGTTCTTAGAACCAGGGCTTCCACACGTAGAGCAAATAATGCGCAACGATCGCGATGCCCACGTAGCCGATCAGTCCACGGACATATGCCGAATGGAATTCTCGAGCTTCACTTTCAGACAAACTACTCATGGTTAATACCTCCCATGTATGTTTGTTTCCTACTTTTGTCGCCCAATCGCACCGAAGTGTTTTCGGGAGACGCCTTTTTGGATCAATGCGTCACTCGAGAGTGTCGTATCCATCCTTCTCGGCCTGACCAAATCGATCCGGCCAAGATCTGTCCCACCAAAACTGCGTGGGGAGGGCGGCTGTGAGGCCGCCCGCTTTGATTGCTCAGTGCGCTTCTCCGGATAACTCTCCGGATTCCACGCTCGCACTTTCCATCTCGGCGCTTTCCGCGGCCTCATCTGACTCCATTGCTTCCGCAGCATCAGATGAGCTCGGTGCTAGCGATCCGAGGTTGGGATAATCAGCAAGCATGTTGGCGCCCAGCAAGGGTTGATAAGCGCCTTGGTGACAGGTTGCACAGTTCACCTTCTGTGCGTCGCCCAAGGGCCCCTGGCGGTAGCTGGGTAGCCATGCATTGGTCGGATTGATGTAAGCGTTATTCATCTCCTTCACCATTTGCTGCCCGTGCCACGCCTTGACGCGCTCCGAGCTGCTCTCCTCCCATGAACCGAATGCCCGACTGTTATGGCAGTGCGTGCAGTTCACACCCAACGCATCCGAGTAGTGCATCATCAGGCTGTATACCTGCTCTGTGCTGCGAATAGAGGCTTCGTGGCCCTGAGGTAGGGCGGTGCTGCCTTGATCTCGCGCCACACCGTCTTCAAGCAGGTACGGTGTGAATGGGTCGATCGAGAGCGAGGTAAATACCGAGGACTCCTGGTGCGCCACGTTTTGCATCAGATGCTTATGTCCTTCCGCATGGCGGGGCGGTACGCCGACGGTCCACACGTTCTCGGGGACGTTGTTTCCGCGGTGACAGGTGTAGCAAGTGACGCCAGCGCCACCCACATGTGCATCCCAGTTCTGGTTGGCGTTTTGTGTCATTGCAATCATTACCCGGGCGACTTTCTTGGTGTAGAGCGTGTCCTGCTCAAAACCTTCTCCGGGAACGTGGCAGTAATTGCAGCCTTGTTCTGGAGAAACCCACTGTGTGATAGCTGCCATCAGTCGCGTGAACTCACCCACCGAGAGATGGCCGAGCACTTCAACGTTTTGGTAGATATCGGCTGCCTTTGGCCCCTCAGAGCTGACCGCGGGTATCGCCTGGGGGACTTGGTTGGCAGCCACTAGATCTTCTAGTACCTCAGGGCTATAAATAGCCTCCATCCCGGTGCCCCGATAACCCCGTTGCACCGATTCCTGAGGTGGCAGATCGCAACCACTTAGCATTGCCGCGCCAATCAGCGCAGCGCCCGCAAAGGTTTTCATGTTGAGGAATTTCATTGCGCACCCTCCATCATTGGGTCAATCACGGGAGTGGCTTCAATGGGGGGGTATGCCGGCACGATGCCGTGCTTCATGCCCCAGAGATACCAGTTCTCGACAACGGTACCCGTCAGCAGAATGCCGATTGCGCCAGTGATCACGGTCAACACCGCGAACCACCATGCCCAACGGTGAATGGATTCCATGGACGCGTTAAAGCCCATGCACCATCTCCAGAAGAGGGCGCCGCGCTCAGCTGCAGTGCCGCGGTCGGTAATCTGATCAATTTCCCGATCGGCGCCGTAGCGGCTGGTTGCGAGGATCGTTGCCCCGTGCATGGCGAACAGCACTGCGGAGCCATACAGGAAGGCGATCGACAGCATGTGGAACGGGTTGTAGAAAAGATTGCCGTATCGCAGTGAGAAGGCAGCGGTCCAATCCAGATGCGGGAATATCCCGAATGGCACAGCTTCGTTCCATGAGCCCATCAGTATCGGGCGAATAAAGCCCAGTACCAGATAGAGGAAGATCGCGGCACCAAAGGCCCAAGCAAGGTAGTTGCTCATGCCCAGGTTGCGGGAGATTCTGAAGGTGCGTGCCCACCAGAGCATCACCGACAGCGTTAACATCGCCCCCGCCAATAGCCACCATCCACCATCATTGAGCGGCGGGATTGACAGCCCGTACTCTGGTGCAGGCGGGTCGAGGGACAGCCAGAATAGCTGGCGCACAAACTGGACGGGGTCCCAGTTTACCGAGGCCATCATATTCAAACCGATGATCAAAAAGGCGAGCACGCCGGCGATCAGGGAGAAGACGCCGAGTGCACCCAGATAGATCGGACCAATCTGGGCGTCGCCCAGCTTGCCTAGCAAGTGATTGTGGAACATGCCGCCCACACGGTTATATTCCTCGTCGCCAATGGGGACGCCGGGGTAATCCGGTGCGGACACCTGCACCTGCGTAAAAATGTTTTGATACTCTCTCATGACGCAGATCCCTCCTTAATACCAAACCGGCAGCTCAAGCCACCAGTTCCACCATTCGGGCCAACCGCGAGTCCAGAAGGGACCGCTGATAACGATGCAGACTGCGCTCCAGAACGCCGCAGAAATGGCGACGAAAACACCCAGACGATGGATGCCGAGAGCGCCGATCGAATAACCGATATCGTCGCGGAAGAACGTGTTCTCGTGCTCGCCGGTCTTGACCGTTTCGCCTTCGCGAGGGTCGGTCGCCATCAAGATCAGAGAGCCATGCATGGACAGCGCCATTGCGGTGGTGAAGAAGAACGTCACCGCGATCATGTGCGCCGGGTTGTAGTGGAAGTGCAGGAACTGGTATCCGACATTAGAGACCCAGTCGAGGTGGCTGAGAATCCCGTAGGGGAAGCCATGCCCCCATGCGCCTAGCAACACCGGACGAATAACAACCAAGGTGACGTAAGCGAAGATGGCGAAGCTGAAGGCGAACGGAATATGCAACCCCATGCCTAGCTTGCGCGATATCTCAACCTGACGCATTGCCCAGGATCCGAAGGCACAGACTGCGCAAATCGTAATGATTTGCCAAAGTCCGCCCTCTTTCAGCGGAGCCAGTCCCAACCCATAGGACAAGTCCGGCGGGGCAATATTAATTTGCCAGATATTCCAAGTTGGGCCGATGGCTGCACCATAGATCAGCAACCCAGTGCCCAGACTGGCGAAAAATGCCGTGGTTACGCCGAAGAAGCCGACCCAGAAAGGACCTATCCAAAAATCAAATAGATCCCCACCGAGCAGAGTCCCTCCCCGGACGCGATACTTTTTCTCAAACGTCAGCATCGACATGACATGACTCTCCCTTTTTGACGCGAGGCGCCAGTTTCAAACAACCCTCGATACCCCCGCATCCAGCAGGTTCGATCGAGTTAAATCCTCATAAAGGCATAAGGCGTCAGGCTGTATGCCGAACGCCGCGCCTCTTGCCAGCAGCTCTCCGTGCTGCTGCCCCGTTGCAAAGTGATTGACTTCAGTACTGCGGCAAATAGAAACCACGTAAACACCATCGCAAACAGCATCCGGAACTGGAGTTGCTCCCAGACGCCGTGCGGCCCATCGCTTGTTTTCTGTTGTATTGCCATGAGTCTTCCCTCCCCAAAGGGTGCGTTTGTCACTGTCGAAGTCGTGCTCTTATTCATGCGGCATCTCCGAACTGCAAGCTGTCGCTTGCATGCTGGACGTGCTCAATTTCCACTGTGGCTACACCGGCGCTCCGTGCGACCTGTTCTGCGGCGTCACGCAGTCTTTTTGCTGCGGAAATCCGAACCAGGACGGGTTGTGCGGCAACGATGCGGTCAAGGCCATCCTGAGCGGTGCTGGCCCATGACAATGTTTCTGCTTGCCGAGCGGGGGTTGCCTCGACTTTGTCGAGTTCAGTTCCGAGCGGCAGGATGTTAAACAGGGCGTCGAACAGCGCGTTGCAGACCTCCTGAACGAGGTAGCACGTGCCCGCATAGCCCATGAAAGGGGTTCCCGTATGCCGGCGAATAATGGTGCCGGGCAGTGAGGCGGGTATATAAACGCTCTTGTTGCCGGCCTCATTGACATACATCCGCTCGTTATAGCCACCAAATACCAGCAGGGCGCCTTTCTGATGAATCGCGTCACGCACCTGTTGGTTGTCTGGCTTTACGCCCGCTTTCCGCGAGAAATGGAATGCGCAGGGAAGACCCAATTCGCCCTCGAGGAAGTGCCGCAGGCCTCGGGTGTAGGTTTCAGTGGCGACTACGCCAAAGCTGGCGGTGCCAAAGAAATCCTGTGTGACGGAGCGCCATAGGTCCCATACCGGCTTAAGGGTGGTGTGCTTCTCGCGCTCAATGAAGGGCTCCGGGTCCAGGTCGAGCGCCTCTCCGAGAGCACGTAAAAATTTGGTCGTGCTGTCGAGACCAATCGGCGCCTGGAAGTAGGGCTTTTCCAGCGCCTCGCATAGCTTCCGACCATACTCCCGGTAGAGGCAGATGTTGGCGTCGGCGTCTGCCAGCGCAACGATCTCATCGAGTGGGCAGCCGAGCGGAAAGACCAGATTGATTTCGGCACCGATGCCTTCGACCAGTCGTTGAATCTCCGCCAGGTCGGAAGGGGTATTGAAGTAACCGTAGGCCGGGCCAATGATGTTGACCCGTTTGCCGGCGTGTTCGGTCTTTTTGGCTTTACGCTTCTTGGCAGCGGGTTTTCCAAATTGATCCCATAGCCATACCAGCGCGCGGTCAGCGCTCTGCCACTGATCTTCATCGATTGTGCGGGGCAAGAATCGCTGGATGTTGGTGTCTACCGGCGTGACCCCGCCACCGATCATTTCTGCGATGGAGCCGGTCACGACCACGCTGGGCTTCTTGGGGTCCAGCGTCTGGTGCGCACGACGCAACGCACCCTCGGTTCCCCGCTGGCCTAATTCTTCTTCGGCGAGCCCCGTGACCACTATCGGTAGCTCATGTGGCGGCAGGGCGTCGGTATAGTGCAATACCGAAGTCACCGGCAGATTTTCACAGCCGACCGGCCCATCAATAATCACTTGCAGGCCCTTGACCGCCGTGAACATGTACACGGAGCCCCAGTACCCGCCTGCTCGATCATGATCGAGGACTAGCATTCCGCCCCCCTCATTCCGGTGCGATCGATGATTTGTGGGGTCCAGATACCGGTCTTGCCGCCGGTGCCGACTCCGGCAAAGAAAGCTTCCATGGATTGGAAGCGCTCGCGCCCGGCGATAGCCGTATTAATGACCTGCGCCAGTGAGCCGGCGCCCGCAACGCCCATCAACGGCCGTGCGGAGATTAAATTCGTAAAATATAGACTGGGAATAGACAGTTCTTTGGCGCGCTGTACGACGGGCGTCGTGCCAATCGCAATATCAGGTTCAAAGGTGTCCATCGCGTAAAGGTCATCCTCCAGAGAGGCTCTGAACTTGACACTGACTCCCCGTGATTCGAGCCACTCACAGTCGTGTGAAGACCAATCGGATTTTGCACAGGCGGTGCCTACGTAGCGCACGTTGGCACCGCTCTCGATGAGCAACCTGGCCACGATCAGCTCCGAACCCTCGTAGCCAGACAGCGTAATACGCGCATCGATCGGATTCGCCGCCAGTACGCCCCGGATTGCGGAGAGTTGTGCGTTGATCGCCGCATCGATTTGTTTTTTCGGGAGATTCAAAACGTCTCCCAAGTGGGCAAGCCAATCTCTGGTGCCCTCGACCCCAACAGGTGCGGACCCGAGTAGCGGCCTGCCTGCTGCTTTGAATTCTCGCGCAGTCGCCGCGTAAAACGGGTGCAGCATGGCGACGGCGGAGCAGTCCAGCGCGGCGTAAAGTTCGCGCCATTCGCGGATAGGAATGACCGGACCTGCCTGCACGCCCATGGGCTGTAACATGCGCCCGATCGTAATGGCATCGACAGGGAAGATTTCTCCCACCATCGCCACTGTGGGTGCGTTGCTCTGCTTTTCGAGCCCGGCGGGACGGGCGACGGGTCCCGCCTGCACTTCACCGCGTGCATAGCGCAGCATGGCACCGGCGAGCACATCTTTCGCTTCCGCATGGGTCGGGACGCCGAAGCCGGGTACATCAATGCCTATGACACGTACACCGTTGATTTCGTCGGGCAACAAATCGAGTGGCACACCCGAGGCGGTGGGGACACATAGGTTGATGACGACGACCGCGTCATAGTCGTCCGGGTTAGCGAGTTCGTGTACCGCTTCGCGGATATCCTCAAACAATTTCCCCGTAACTAGGGATTCGGAGTCGAACGGTACATAACCGACGGTGCGTTTAGCGCCGTAGAAATGGGAGGTAAACGTTAATCCATACACACAGCACGCCGAACCAGACAGCACCGTCGCGGTCCGGCGCATACGCAAGCCAACCCGGAGTGAACCGAATGCGGGGCACATGCTTTGGGGCTGGTCGTGCGGGCCTTTCGGGTAGTCCTTGTCATACTGCTCGAGCTGCGCGCTTTTCCCCGCTTTTGCTGCGGCATCGCGCATGACATCCTCGCCCGCATGGCAGCCTGCGGCGGCGGGGGCGTCAGTATCGACGGCGATGACGGCGTCAGATGCTGTCATAGATGACTTCCAGGGAGGGCTTGTTGAGCGTTTCGATATCGCACAAATCCTCCAGACTTGCCGGTTGCAGTTTGACGTCGCGGCCTACGGTGTCTCCATCAAACAGGGCGAGTAAGCCGTCTTGCGTCAGCGGCTCGGGGCGGTGCGGCGGCGCTTCTGCCACATTGGTGGCGAGGGTGGCGAACAGAGAACCCCATTCCCCATCTGGATGGCCGATAATCTCGTAAGAGGCGCTCTTGCGGCGGATATCATCGTGCGCCGGGATCGAAGCGAGCTCTGGGATGCCCACAGCCTTGCAGAACGCCTGCGCTTGACCGGCACCGTCATCCTTATTAGTCACCATGCCGGCTACGCCAACATTGCCGCCCAGCTTGCGGAAGTATTCGACGGCTGAGCAGACGTTATTGGCCACATAGAGTGACTGAAGGTCGTTTGAAGCGACCACGATGACCTTTTGGCACATATCTCTTGCAATCGGTAAGCCAAAGCCGCCGCAGACCACGTCGCCGAGAAAGTCCAGCAGCACATAGTCGAAATTCCAATCGTGGAATCCGAGCTTTTCGAGGGTTTCGAACCCGTGGATGATGCCGCGCCCGCCGCAGCCTCGACCGACTTCGGGTCCCCCCAATTCCATGGCAAAAACGCCGTCGCGCTTGAAGCAGACGTCGCCAACCGTGACCTCGTCACCCGCGGCTTTTTTAGCCGATGCGGTTTCGATAATGGTGGGGCAGGCCTTGCCACCAAATAACAGTGAGGTGGTGTCGCTCTTGGGGTCGCAGCCAATGAGCAATACTTTTTTGCCCTGCTGCGCCATCATGTAAGACAGATTGGCAAGCGTGAAGCTCTTGCCAATGCCGCCCTTGCCGTAGATCGCAATGATCTGGGTTTTGGGCGCGTCATCCCCCGAGGACGCCAATAAATCGGCTCTCTCCCCGGTGGCTTCAAGGCCGGGGTCGTACAGCTTGGCACTCTGCGGTGCGTTCATGCGTCTCTCCAGTCGAGGATCATCTTTAGGCAGCGCGGGTCTGAAAAAGCCGTGTGATAGGCGCTTTCGGCGCTGTCGAATCGCTGATCGTGGGTAATGATGCCGCTGAGCGAGAGGTCTCCTGCCGTGACCAACTCCATGGCGGCTTGCATGTCGTCTGGCTGCCACTCGGCGCTGATGCGTAAATCGATCTCACGCATGAAGGCGGCAGGAAATTGAAATTGGATTGCGCTGGCGTAAAAGCCCGCGAGCATGAGCGTGGCGTGTCTGCCCAAATGGTGCACTGCCTGGTCGATAACGAGGCTGTTGCCGCTCACATCGCAGACCCGCTGATAGTCTTTGCGGTCATCCTCGGAGGGATCGATGACGGGGTAGCCATGTGATCCTTCACGTCGTTCTGGCGCGGTTTCCCAAACGGTGGGAATGGTCTGATAGCGCGCTTCGGTGACTCGCGCCAGCAGGCGGCCGAGGGCCCCGTGACCGATGATCAGTTCCGGCGCGCCGAGGTCTTCAATCCGTCGAATCGCGTGACAGGCCGTCGCGGCCAGAGCCAGCAACGTGCCGGTCGCTTCCATCTCGGCGGGCAATGACACCAGCCGCTGCGCGGGTACCACCAGAGCGCGCGCGGCGCCGCCAAATAGACCGTGGGCGTCGGTGAACCCGCGACTCCCGGGGACAAAGACGCGCTGACCGACGTCGACGTTGGTCTCAGCGCCACAGGAGATAATATTACCCACGCTTTCGTAGCCGGGCACCAGCGGATAGGCGAGACCCGGGAACGGCGGCATACGTCCATCCCAAAGCAGGCGCTCTGTACCCGTGCTGATGCCGGTCCATTGGACCTCTACAACGCAATCTGTGCTGCGGGGCTCGGGCAAACCGACGGGGCGTAAAGACATTTTCCCCGGTTGCTCAAATACCACCGCAGTGGAGGTCGCTCCCATGACGGTGCTCTCTTTTCCCTGTTATTGCTGCTCTTTCTCTTATCTTCAGCGCCGCATGGCACCTTTTTGGGGCGCTTCAGCGGCTTTACAGCCTATTTGTCATTCTAAATTAACAACAAAAACTGTCAACAAATACATACACTACGGTTAATTGTTGATTTACAGCGCCTTTTCCGCCACAAGCACTCTTGTCAAGGCAGGAATCGGGGTTTTGAACTCCCGCACACCGCTAAATCCGGCCGCCAGACACATCGTTTGCAGCTCTCTGGCAGTTCGCGGGCGGCCGCTACCCATCGCCCACAGATAGAGGCTGAAGTAGGTGTCTCCAATGGGTTCCGCACCTCTGGTGCCCGCCATGGGTTCCGCAATGAGCAGGTGCCCGCCGGGTCGCAGGGCGCCGTGAAGCCGGTTCAGCAGATTGAGTACGGGCTCGTCGTCGTGGTCGTGCAGCACCCTGATCAACGAGAAAAGTTCGACGTGCTGGGGTAGGGATGAACGAAACATGTCGGTGGCAACAAAGCCGATATCACTGTGGGGATGCAGCCTTTTGGCTTCGGAGACGACCTCGGGCAAGTCAAGAACATGTGCCGCGAGTTCGGGATAGCGTTTTTTGACGGCCCGGGCAAAATGCCCAGTGCCGCCGGCAACGTCCACCAGTGTCTGGTATCCCTTGAGCGGGTAGGTGTCGAGGATGTGATCAGCGATGAGGGCTAGTGAGCTACTCATGAGCTGACTGTATTCGCGATGGCCCTCGTCGGGATGGCGACCGCCTGGCACGTAGCTCCAGTAGTCTCGTAAACCCGTTTTCTCTCGGTGTTTGAGTACGCCGAGTGGGTCACAGAGGTCTCGGTACAGCACGGCGTGGTGTTTGACCATGTCGGCGACGGCAGGGTTACCCAATACCGAGGCACCGAGCTCGCCTACCATCCAGAAGCCTTTAGAAACCTCCTCAGTTAACTTCAGCGCTTGGGCGGCCGTTAACAGTGTCTGCGTGGCGGCGAGTGACAACCCGCACATGGCGGCCACGGACCGCGTAGATTCGATCCGTCCCTGTAGTACCGCGAGCATGTTGCTTTGCACTACCGCGGTCAGTGTTTGCGTGTAGACAAAGCCTGCGGTGAGGTGATGCAGTTCGGTCGCTTTCTTGCTGGCAACCCGCTTGATCAGTGGGGTTTTTGCGGCCCATCGCTGGAATTTTGGCTCGGCCAGTAAGCGATTGCGAAATAACCGCCATCGCACCCGCCAGTCTGTAGGTGTCGGTTTTTGGTCGCGCCAGATATCGGGATCAGCGAGCATGTATTAGGCGGCGGATCGCCCCATTTTTTCTGGAACGAACCGTTCCGATTGGGCACGAACCAGCTGCACCAGATTAGCTCTTCCCGTGCAGTAAGGCACGCTGTCGAGGCCCTCCTCGAGTAACCGCTTCAATCGGTCAGTCGCGCCGTCCAGGCCAAGCTCCATCACCACGTTCGGGCGGCCGAGTTTGGCGTCGATGCCCACGGCTTTGCCGATCAGTTCGGGATCGCCCACTGCATCCTTGATGTCGTCTGCGACCTGAAATGCCTCGCCAATGCAGGCCCCGAGGTTGACCCAAGGACCCGGATCCACGCCAGCTGCCGCCGCGCCCGCGCAGGTTGATGCAACAAACAGAGCGCCGGTTTTGGCGCGGTGGTAGCGCGACACGTCGACACTGGGTTCACACTCCCAGGCTTGCCCAGCCGCAATGCCATGGGGGGCACCAACGCCGCGGGCGAGAATGGACAGCACCAGCGGAACACGCTCCGCCCTCACACTGTGAATCGCATAAACCGCCAATGTCTGAAAAGCGGCGACGATCAGCGCGTCGCCAGTGAGGACCGCGATACGCTCGCCAAATTTTGCATGTACAGAGGGTTTGCCGCGCCGCGAGGTTGCGTCGTCAAAGCAGGGGAGGTCGTCGTGGACCAGTGAAGCGCAGTGCAGAAACTCGACTGCCGTCGCCGCCGCCGCCGCGAGTGGCCGGTCGCTACTGTTATTGGCCAGGGCCACTGCCATACACAACTGGGGGCGAACTCTGGCACCGCCAGGGAAGACTGCGTACTCCATCGCCTGAGCCAGAAGCGGTGGGCATTGGGCCGTGGTGTGTTCCGCGAGGTAGTCGCGAATATCTTGTTCGCAGTCCAGTAATGGGTCCCGCACGGCGGCGCTCCTCAACGTCATATAAATATGACATATATAAGTGTTATATTTAAATGACACGCTACGCCGATCCCTGCCTGGGCGCAACCCCCATGAACGATGTCACAACCATGCGATCTACCTCGCCTGCAGAATCGGGACTGGCCGATACGGGGTTGGGTTTTGATCGGCCGGTGCCCGTAGATGGCTACCGGTGGTGGTACGTCGATGGCTTTAGCGACTGCGGGCGCTATGGCTTTACCGTGATTGCCTTCATCGGTAGCGTTTTTTCGCCCTATTACTTTCGCGCAAGACGGCGCGGGCCGGCCGCAGCCGCCAACCACGTGAGCCTGAATGTGATCCTTTATGGCCCGAAAGCGCGTTGGTGTATGACCGAGCGAGGCAGTGACGCATTGCATTGCGCCGCCCGCAGGCTCGACATCGGACCTAGCGCGTTAACCCTGTCTGAACGCTCGCTGCAGATCGACATTTGCGAGCGTGCCATGCCCTCAGGCTTGCGGGTAACCGGTAAGGTCACGGTGGCATTTGACCGCATCCTGGATGATTGTTTTGAGCTGGATGGCGTTGGACGGCACTGGTGGTGGCCAATGGCTCCGGCAGCGCGCATCGGCGTCGAACTTCAGCGTCCCGACATTCAGTGGTCGGGCAGCGCGTACATGGATTCCAATTTTGGTGCCGAGCCGATCGAGAAGGCATTCAAGTCCTGGAATTGGTGCCGCGGCCACTCCTCGAGTGCCGGGTGCGATATTCACTATGATGCCCAACTGAGGAGCGGCGAGGAAAAGCAGTTGTCATTGCGGTTGGATCCTGAAGGCAGGCTGTCGCGTCAAGCGATTCCCGATCTGCAGCAGCTACCAAGAGGGGCCGTCTGGCGGGTTGCCAGGCCCGCCCGCCTCCCGCGCGCCGTCGACAGGCGGCTCGTCACGCTTGAGGACACGCCTTTTTACACGCGCTCGCGGATTCAGCAGGGCGATGCGCACTTTATGCACGAGAGTCTGGATCTCGACCGGTTTGGCAGGTCTTGGGTGCAATATTTGTTGCCGTTTCGAATGCCGCGGGTGGCAAGCCAACCGAGTCGGTAAATTTAATCGCGCTTAGTGGTTTGGGCGTGGATCGCCATCTCGTCGCGTTGCGCCATCACCATGAAGAGCTCAAGCATCCATGACGCCGTCGGCGCAAAGCGGCGGGGCTGGTTGCGATGCAGCCACGCTTCATCTCTCGGAATCGCATCAATCAGGAATCGGTTTTCAGCGGCGCAGGGTAGGGTCAGGTGTGCCGGGCATTCGGGTGGTGTGCGCGCTAAACCAAGCAGAATTGACAGTTTTCGGCCGCGTGATACGACGGCCCGTTTGCTGATGGGGTCGTAGTTTCCCGCCGCGACGGTCGCACCGATTTCGGCGTAGAGTCGTCGCGCTGCTCGAATCCCGAGGCGGCAGCGCTTGGGCAGTTGGCGAATACCCTCATCAGCTAACTGATAACGTCGCGAAGCTTCGGTTAGCAGCTGCTGGATCACCGACGTCAGTTCGGGTCCGGGTTGCGGATTCTGCAGGAAGGTATCGGGGTCGATGCCGGCGCCACGCAGTAGGTTGCGGGGCAGGTAGAGTCTGCCTGCGCGGGCATCTTCACCAACATCGCGACAGATGTTGGTGAGCTGCATCGCCACGCCAAGGTCCGCCGCCCGCGCTAGCGTATGCGGATCGGTGACTCCCATCAGCACCGCCATCATCACGCCGACTGCGCCGGCAACGCGAGCGCTGTAGTCGCACACTGCTTCGAGGCTGTCGTAGGTTCTCCCCGAGGCATCCCATTCGAATCCTTCAAGCAACGCATTGAGTAGCTCCCGCGGCAGCTGATGATCGATAACAATCTGACTCAGCACCCGATCAACGGGATGATTTTCTGGTGTGCTTGCATAAATTAAGTCGAGGCGCCGATGCAGTTCGGTCAGCGCCCCTTGTGGGTCTGTGCCCAGGTCCACCAGGTCGTCTGCAATACGGCAAAACGCGTACAGTCCGCTCGCCGATTCGCGCAATGGTTGTGGCAAGAAATGAGACGCAATGTGGAAGGACCGTGAGCCGTGCGACAGTAAGCGCCGGCACTCCCTCATGTCGGTGTGCGGCGTGGTGATTTGGTGATCGCTACGCACGTGCGGACGTCGCGGCAGGTATTAGCTGGTCGATCACTTTCGCCGACGAGATCACAGCGGGCATGCCGGCGCCGGGGTGAGTCCCCGCACCGACCAAGTAAAGCCCTTTGATGTCTTCGCTGCGATTGTGCGGGCGGAACCAGGCGCTTTGAGTGATGCGAGGCTCAAAGCTAAACCCCGCGCCTTTGAAGGAGCAGAGTCGATCCTGAAAATCCTGAGGAGTCAGCAGTCGCGAGGTGACGACTCGCTCGCTCAGGCCGGGTAGCATGGTCTCCTCAAGCCGCTGACAAATCCGTTGCCGGAATGTTTCGCCGTACTCGCGCCAATCCAC
>Ga0255767_1001879_pt1 | contig 18418 bp, 16 predicted proteins | sample 071ome_24_FD_179967 | JGI IMG/M metagenome (GOLD analysis project Ga0255767, IMG submission 179967) | Coastal salt marsh microbial communities from the Groves Creek Marsh, Skidaway Island, Georgia - 071402CT metaG (version 2) | ecosystem: Environmental > Aquatic > Marine > Intertidal zone > Salt...
ATCCGGTGGAGCCAATGGGGTGGCCTTGAGCACAGGCACCACCGTGGATATTGACGTTGTCGTGGGACAGGCCGAAGCCTCTCATTGCCAGCATAGTGACCATGGCAAATGCCTCGTTGATTTCCCATAGATCAACCTCGTCGGCGCGCCAGCCGGTTTTCTCGAGTAAGCGCTTGATCGCCCCTATCGGCGCCAGAGTAAATTCATCGGGTGCCCGGCTGAATCTTGCGTGCTCAACGACGCGTACCATGGGCTTCAGTCCTTGGGCAGCCACTGCCTCTTCCGAGGCGAGGCAGAGTGCGCTCGCGCCATCAGAGATGGAGCTTGAATTGGCTGCGGTGATAGTTCCATCCTTGGCAAAAGCCGGTCTCAGGGACGGAATTTTATCGGGTTTGCCTTTCAGGGGCTGCTCGTCCTGGGTTACCAGATTTTCGCCTTTTCGGGTCTTAACCGTCACTGGCGCGATTTCCTCTTTGATCAGGCCGTCGTCGATGGCTGCTTTGGCGCGACGCAAGCTCTCAATCGCAAATGCATCCATCTCGTCGCGGGAGAGTCCGTGTTCATCAGCGGTCTTCTGAGCAAAGGCTCCCATTGCGCCGCCGGTGTAGGCATCTTCAAGTCCATCAAGAAACATATGGTCGTAAGTTTGTCCGTGTCCCAATCGAACACCACGGCGACCCGACAGCAGTAGCTGAGGCGCGTTGGTCATGCTCTCGAGCCCGCCGGCGATGACTGTGTGGTTGGTACCAGCACGGATGCTGTCGATACCATAAATGGCGGCTTGCATCCCACTGCCACAGGCTTTGTTGACCGTGACAGCGCCCGAGCTGCTGGGAATATCCGCGCCCAGCATGGCTTGTCTAGCCGGACACTGCTTGAGGCCCGCAGGCAGCACGCACCCCATGAACACTTCGTCTACGTTGGTGGGATCAACCTTACCCCGCTCCAAGGCGGCTTTTATTGCAACACTGCCGAGTTCTGTGGCCGCTACCTCCGCCAGATCCCCAAGTAATCCACCCATGGGCGTTCTGGCGCCTGATACCATGAAAACGTCTCGGGACACTGCATCTCTCCGCGTTGCTAGTGATATTTCGGAGGCGCATTTAGCCACATCGGAAGGCGAGAGTCACTCAGCTGGCTGTGCTGGTTGGAGTATGCGGGTCTTCAGTGGCTATTGGGGCTTCAGACCTCTGAGAGTTTTGGGACCTCGAAGCGTTTTCCTCGCGTCGCCGCCCGATACTGTCGAGGGGTGACCCCAGCGTGACGTTTGAAGTGTTGGGTGAAGCGGGACGGATCCCGGTACCCCACCTGCCAACCAATCTCGGCAATGGAGAGATTGGTATCCATGAGCAAGTTGCGGGCTTCTCCAATTCGTCGTTGGGTCAAATAGGTGCCGGGTGTCACGCCCGTTGCCTCTTTAAAGCGTCTGTTCAAGGTTCTGGTCGAGACCCCCAACGATCTCGCCAGCCCATTGAGGTCTAACGGTTCGGATAGCCGCTCATTGAGTGCCAGTTGGCCGTCCATGACTTTCTCGTCGGTATGTGAATCTCCCTCGCGTCCAAACTCATGAGGAGCGAATCGGCGCCGGATCTCTGGAGAAAACTGATTCTCAATGGTGCGAGCCGCCGTTGATGAAAAAAGTTGGGAGCAGAAATAAACCATCAGGTCTGCCACCGAGTTCACAGACCCAACACAGAATAGGTGACTGGACTGGGTGATCAGTTGATCCCGGCGGAGACGGACGGCAGGGAAGTGTCGCTCGAAGTCATCGAACCAGTGCCAGTGTGTGGTGGCCGCACGATGTTCCAGTGCCCCGCTGGCCGCCAGCAGGAAGCTTCCTGTGCCTACGCAGGCCACCCAGCTGCCGTGATCGATGCAGCGTCTTATGACATCAAGCTGCCACTCCTCGTGGTGCAGGACCCAGCGCGGATTACGCCAGATCGCGGGGATAATGAGGATGTCAGGTAGCGTCAGCTCCGCTCGAGAGACAGTTTGAAGAGTGAAGCCCTCTACCAGCTCAAGTGGTTCCCCCTCTTTGGAGATCAATTGGGAGGCAACGGTGAGTCGCGGGCGGCTACGGGAGGACTCAGCTGCGGCTTTGAGGATTTCAAGAGGCAGCGATACCGACGTCGCGAGCACCCGGGGATGCACCAGCGCGGCGACGCGCAGGATTGATTTTCCTTTGCCTGCAGTTTGCTCAGTTTTGCTCGCCATAATGACTAGATAGACATATTAAAGGGCCAGATAAGCATATCAGGTGACCAACGAGACAGTAAACTGCGCTTCATCTCATGACACCGCGCCCTTGGGCCCACGATAAAGAGCTGAGCGATATGCTGCATTTACCCATTCTGGTGGCCGCAGGAGGCGTTAACAGCGCTGGTAGGACGTCCCATCGCCACGCGTTCAAACGAATGGTTATTGATAGCCTTTCCGCGGGGACCGCGGGAAAAACAGTCGAAGCCCTCACGGCTATGATGGGCGTGAGTGACCCGTCGCAGCAAAAAGCGGGCACGCTGATTCGTGCCATCGATGCAGATTATTTTTCACCTCAATCGATGCCCTGGGGACGTCGAGTCCAAACGGAGAGCCCAGTTACCGCGTCCATGTCGGCAACTCAGGTGATGAGCGGACTTCCCAACTCTTTGTCGCCAGTGCTTACCGAGGATAGGCGTACACGGGTTGAATTGCCCTCCGACTCGGAGTTAATTCTGCCGGGCACTCGTCTTTTTGAAGTGGGCGCGGCCGGCCAGTTGCCGACAGGATTCAGGCCGGGTGATTTGTATCCGTCGAGAAGTCATCCGCGAGCCCTGCAAATGAGCGTGTTCGCCGCCTCCGACGCCTTGGCCGACCTCGGAATGTCTTGGGATGATATCGCCGCCCGCGTTGCCCCTGATGCCATTAGTGTCTACGTCAGTAGTGCCATGGGTCAGCTCGACGAGGATGGAACCGGTGGCATGCTGCGGGGCAGAGCTATTGGCAAGCGCGTCACGTCCAAGCAGTGTCCATTCGGTTTTGCGGAGATGGCGGGGGACTTTATTAGCTCCTATGTGCTGCGCTCGATGGGTAATACGGGTCCTGCACTGGGCGCATGCGCTACCTTTCTCTATAACTTGCAGCTCGCGGTTCAGGACATCAGGGCGGGCCGGGCTCGGGTGGCAATCGTTGGCGCGGCGGAAGCACCGATCGTTGGAGAAGTCATGGAGGGCTACGCCGCCATGGGCGCATTGGCAACAGACAAGGGTTTGCGCGCGCTCGATGGACTTTCGGAAGAGCAGGCACCGGACTGGAGCAGGGCATGCCGGCCGTTTGGCGACAACTGTGGCTTCACCATGGCCGAGTCAGCACAGGTGGTCGTGCTATTCGATGATGCGCTGGCGATAGAGATGGGAGCGCCACTGTTGGCGGCGGTGCCCGAGGTGTCTGTCAGTGCGGACGGAGCGAAGAAGTCGATCAGTGGTCCGGGCGCGGGCAATTACATCACGGTGGCACGAGCTGCCGCTGCGGCAGCAAGCATAATAGGGCAAAAACGATTCGAGCGTGGGGGTATGGTGCAGGCCCACGGGACAGGGACCCCGCAAAATCGAGTCACCGAGTCCACTATTCTCAGTCGCGTTGCCACGGCGCTTGGAGTCGAGCAGTGGCAGGTTGGCGCGATTAAAAGCTTTATTGGCCACTCGCTCGGTGCCGCTGCTGGGGACCAGCTGTCGGCCATGCTTGGTGTGTGGGAGACGGGCCTTCTTCCCGGGATCACCTCGATCAGTGCTGTGGCAGATGATGTAGTCAGCGATAAATTGATATTCCCTCTTGCCACGGAGACCTGTGAGCAACCGGAGTATGCGTTGATCAACAGCAAGGGCTTCGGGGGCAACAATGCAACGGCAGCGTTGCTTGGGCCAGCGGTTACCGAGGAGCTGCTTCGTCGACACCACGGTCAGGGCGGCATGAAACATTGGGCGAAACAACACGAGAGCGTCGAGCAGATCCGCCAGGTGACAGAGCAACGTCGATTAGCGGGGGCGTGGTCGCCGACTTACCGGTTTAATGATGGTGTTGTCGAGGATGAAGACATCCAGATCGACAGTGAGCGCATCACAGTCGCCGGGAGAGTGGTGGAGTTGGATGCTAACTTGCCATCCGATTGGCGACTTTAGATCTCCACGCTGATTCGCCCATGGTGGAGCCTTTCGCATCAGAGCAGGGGCAGTGAAGCAGCCCTAATTGCTCTCAATTGGTAATAGCCTGTCGGGTCCCTTATTCTTGCCCTTTGTCCTAATCGCCACGTTGTTGATCCCCATGCTGCAAGCCCTTCAAAACCGTAACTCTCATCCCAGATTGACAGACCCGGGGCCTACAGCCGCCGAGCTTGAGCAACTTCTACTCGCCGGCCTGAGAGCGCCGGACCACGGTCGCTTGCGTCCCTGGGAGTTTGTGGCGGTGAGTGGCGAGCGTCGGCACTCCCTGGGGGAAGTTTTTGAGCGCTCCCTGTTAATGACAAAACCGGAGGCAAGCGAAGCGGAGCAGGAAAAGGCCCGTCATGCACCCCTGCGCGCCCCTCTCATTGTGGCGGGGCTTCTCAAACCAAAGGTGCATCCAAAAGTACCAAGAGTTGAACAGGTGGCTGCGGTCGCCTGCGCTCTTCACGGTATGCTGTTGGCGGCAGAATCTTTAGGTTATGGGGGTGTCTGGCGCACGGGTACTTATGCACGGGATCCCAGCGTGATCTCGGCACTGGGGGGTGAACCCGGAGATGAAATTGTTGGCTTCCTGTACATCGGGACCCGCGAAGGGGAGAGCAAACCTCTCCCTGAAGAGAAGGTCGCTTCCTTTTTTCGCCAGTACTGAGCAACAATGGCTAGCGGCGATTTGTTGACCTCGAATGATCCTCATCGAGAGGCGCCGCCGTGATACATTTTGTCGCTCGTTGTTCCGCAGTTTTCGTTTGAGAAACCGCGGCAGCTGGGGCAAGGTGGCCGCCTGAGTTGTTTGTTAGTGAGAAGTTAATCCGGGAGATACTCGATGTCACAGGTTCCAAAGTATTCCACTCTCGCTTTGTGCCTCGATGAGCAGGTGCTGGATATTTGCCTCAATCGGCCGGCGAGTGCCAATGCGCTGAATGCCGATATGTGGGTTGAGCTTCAACAGGCATTTGAGTGGGCCGATGCGACCCCCGAGGTCCGCGTCGTAATCCTGAGCGGTGAAGGTAAGCACTTCTGCGCGGGGATCGATCTGTCGATGTTTGGTGACATTCACAGCAACCATCAGGATCCTGCGGTGGCAGCCGAGCATTTCGTCGCGCATGTTCGTGGTTTACAGCGCAATCTGCAGTCGTTACAGGTCTGCCGGAAGCCAGTTCTTGCAGCGATTCATGGCGCTTGCGTGGGGGCGGGAATCGACATGGTGTGTTACGCGGACATGCGCTACTGCACTGAAGGAACGTCCTTTTGCGTCAAGGAGATCGATATCGGGATCGTTGCAGATGTTGGCACTTTGCAGAATATGCCCTCGCTGATGCCCGAGGGTTTGGTGCGCGAATTGGCCTACACCGGCCGAAAAATGTTCGCTGAGGAGGCCTGCCGAGCTGGATTTGTCAACGGCGTATATGCCGACCGGGAGGCGATGATGGCCGGCGTCAGAGAGATTGCCAAGACAATCGCATCAAAGGCGCCCTTGGCTATGCGCGGCACAAAACAAGTCATCACCTACACGCGGGATCATTCGGTGGAGGAAGGGCTGGAATACGTCGCTCTCTGGAACGCGTCGATGATGAGCCGGGTAGAGGTACAGGAAGCGATGACGGCGACTATGGAGAAACGTGCGGCAAACTTCGACGACTGACTTCACTTCGATGTTTTTTTCCAAACGACTTCTTCCCGGCCCGGTCTGGACCCATTTTCTGGCAGCGGGGTGCTTGCTGTACCTCATTCTTGGTTGGCTGTTTCCGCCACCAAAGCCCGTGCTGGGTCCTCCCAGTGAAGCTCGTTTGGATCTTATGGTCAGCGGTTTTGTTCGGATGACTGGCGAAACCCCAAGCGAAAGCGATATGGCGCGTTTCATCGATCTCGAGCTGCGTGACGAACTGCTGTTTAGGGAGGCTCTCAAACTCAAGCTTCACCTGCGGGATGTGTCGATTGAGCAGCGCCTCATTCGCAACATGCGCTTTCTGGATCCGACAACGGAAGAAACCGATCGGGCGCTCGTGGCCCGGGCGATGGATCTCAATCAGCATCTGACCGATGAGGTGATCAGGCGTCGCCTGGTGCAGGTGATGAGTCAACTCATCACCGCGAGCTCCGGTGCAGATCTGATTAGTGAATCGGAGCTTGAGCAAGCCTATGAGGAGCGCAAAGGAGAATTCGTTGCGCTGCCGCGGGTGAGTTTTAGTCACGTGTTTCTCAGCGACGCTTCACCTGCAGAGGCCGGGGAGGTCCTCGAACAGGTGGTGGCGGAAGGGCTTACGCCGAGAGAGGCGCTGAACTACGGCACCGCTTTTCTGGCGGGTTTTGATTTCAGGGATGTCCGATGGAACGAGGTGCACTCGCGATTTGGTCGGGAGTTCGCAGAGGCTTTGGTCAGTCTTGTCGAGCAAGACCCCTCTCGCCGCGGTTGGATTGGCTCAATCACTTCGGTGTTTGGTCAGCATCTTATTTATCTGGATGCCTATCAGGCGGAGCGGCCGCAGCGGCTTGATGAAGTTGCGGAGCAGCTCCGATGGGATATTCGCTCCTTTAAGGAACAAGAGGTACTGGATGAGGTGGTACAAGCAATGATGGCCAGCTACGAGGTTCGCCGACAATGAGATACCTCACGCTGCTGGGATTGCTGCTTGCAGTCTTTGATGTGCAGGCACATCGGTTTGCCCCCTCACTGCTTCAGATACAGCAGCTAAGCACCGAAAGATTTGCCGTGACATGGAAGACACCGATTCAGACGGCCAGCGATGTAGCCCTCGTTCCGCTATTGCCAAGTATCTGTGTTGATCAGGAGGTTTCACCCTTCATTCAGGAGGGGACGGGCAAAATGCAGCAGCGGGTTGTGGATTGTGCGGGGGGCTTGGTTGAACGGGTCATTGGCGTAGCAGGCATTCCGGAAAATCAAAGTTCGGTCATGCTCACCGTGTCACTCCTCGATGGTATTGCGCATCAGGCGGTGTTAACCCCCGAGTCCACCTCTTTTCAAGTGCCTCGGGAACCCGATTCGGGACAGGTGGTTTGGCGTTATACCGTTCTGGGTGCCGAGCACATTTGGGCAGGTATCGATCACCTGTTGTTTGTTTTGGGGCTATTGCTTCTTGTCGGTGGTGGCAAACGACTTATTTGGACTATCACCGCCTTCACTGTTGGTCACAGCATCACTCTCGGGATGGTGACCTTGGGTTTGTTTGATTACCCGGTCGCTCTGATCGAATTCTTGATCGCACTCTCCATTTTTTTGTTGGCAGTGGAACTAACCCGCGAGCGAGGTCAGTCTCCACTGTGGCGCCATCCATGGTGGCTGGCCGGGGGCTTTGGACTGCTACACGGGATGGGTTTCGCGGGTGCCTTGGCGGAGACGGGGCTGCCTCAAGCGAACGTTCCTCTGGCACTGCTTTTCTTCAATATCGGGATCGAAGTTGGGCAGTTAGCATTCATCGCAGTGCTGCTAGTGCTCGGAATGGCCGCGAGCCGGCTGGCCCCAACTCGCCTAGGCGCTCTTGCTCAGGTGCCCGTTGCGGTGTTGGGGGTAGCCAGTGCCATGTGGTGCATCGAGCGGGGTTTGGAGGTAGTCCTCTAAGCTGGTTTTAGTTAGCTTTGGCAGTGTCACCCGGCCAATTAGACATGGGAATAAGCGGGTGTAGCGCCAGTGCGATGCCTTCATCAATGTAGTCTTCGTTTTGCAGCACGTCTTTCCGCCGAACCCAGCCGTTACCTGACCGAGTATCGATTGCATCGGTCAGATCAATCCCCCCAACCCCGAGAAAGACCTGATCAAGGTCGAGGTTATAAAGGCTGACCTGAAGAGAGACGGCCGCGACAGGTGCTCCCCAATCAAAGTCCGCCGATACGCCGTCGCCCGGTCCCTTTAGGGAAGGCTTCCGCGTAACCCCATTGAACCGTGCCACGTGGTTCATTCCCCCTGACACGACCGCGTCATGTTCCATCAAGTCGGTAAACAGGAATCCTTGCACATCGGTTTTCTCACGCATGTCGTCACGGATGTACTGGATAATTTGAATGAACGATTTGGTATTCAGTCTGCCCGTCGTTGGGTCAATCGGATCTCCGTAGATCAGCTTCGCATTTTCCCATCGTTGGGAGAACTCTCGCTGGGGCAAGAGCTCGTAGCCATTGGAGCGTAGATAAGCCGCTACTCGCCCATCGACCATGGGCTCGGATTTCTCGATGTAATTTCGTGAAGGCGTGCCGATGTTCACGCTGGTGATGACAACGGTCTTCAGCGGCCCTTTATCGAGGGCGGCCTGATTAAGTTGGTTGGCGTTGGTGGTGGGGTTATATTCGCTGGTGGTGCTGCAGCCTAGGCTGAAAACCGCGGTGAGCATGACACTGATGCAGAGCCAGCCTGATAGCGGGCGCGAAAGAGGGCGCGAGAATTGCACGAACTGGGACATCGATGAGCTTCCTTGTTTGACGATGAGTGCATGCTAGCAGAGGAGGAGCGAAAATGAACTTTGAATTGCACGACAACGTGCTCGGTGACGGGCCCGATGTGGTGCTGCTTCATGGTCTGTTTGGTCAGGGGAGCAATCTGGGAGGTATAGCCCGCGCCCTGCAGACTGAGTTTAGGGTGCACAGCCCCGATTTGCCCGACCATGGGCATTCACCGTGGACGGATGACCCCTCTATTGCCGGTTATGCTGAAGCCGTTGGCCATTGGATGGCGACACGGGATATCCCCAGAGCCCATGTTCTCGGGCACTCTTTGGGGGGTAAGGTAGCTATGGAGCTTGCTTTGTCCTACCCCTCCCTCGTCGATAAACTCGTGGTCGCTGACATTGCTCCGGTCACGTATCAGCCTAGTCATGAGGGAGTTTTTGAGGGACTTTTTGCAGTCTCGTCTGCTCAGTGCGAATCCCGACAAGAAGCCGCACGGGTGCTCGAGAAGACGATTCCGGATCCGGGGGTAGTGCAGTTTTTGTTACTCAATCTCAGGCGAGTAGGAGTGGGGCAGGGGCCAGGAGAAGGCGACTGGCGGTGGCGCCTTAACCATGAAGGATTGGCGGCAGCTTACCCAAATTTACTTCAGGGAATAGCTGCGGCTCACCCCTTTTACGGTGAAACCCTCTTTATTCGTGGAGATCAGTCGTCCTACGTGACCGATGCCCACCGGGAGGCGATCGACGCTCTGTTCCGTCATGCTGAGGTCGCGACTATCGAGGGTGCAGGTCATTGGTTGCACGTTGACAAGCCCGAACAGTTTAATCAAATGGTCATGGATTTCCTGAGTTGACAGATTTTTGCGGGTTGGGAGGGGTGACGACAGGCACTTGCCCATCCGAATACATCTTAAGTGACCGTTATTCATCCACAGAACCTGTGGATAATTTAGTGGATATTTTGTTCAACGGATCTTTTCAGTCTATAAATAAAGTGTTGTGTTTAAATTGGTTAAATTTTGATCAATTGTTTATTAAAGTTAAAAAACAATGACTTAGAGGCCATTTATGATCTCTAATTTACTTTGTTACGATAAAGTTGCAATTTGAAACAGCGCGCACCGACCGTGTGCATAACACGGGGTGAGTCGTCAAGTGTCATGACAAAAATTTATCAGCCTTTTTGTCATGAGAGATGTGATTTTTATTCAGTTATTTTTAGATCTCGCTGACAAAAGATGCTTAGTTACACCTTAGGTCATGTTCCTCTGTAGGTGCAGCCAACGGTACAGGTCTCCCGTATCTCTACGCTGGACAATTCGGGGAGTTCGGGTTTGAGTCGGTCCCAGATCCACTGCGCGAGAAGCTCGCTGGTGGGGTTTTCAAGCCCGGGGATGTCATTTAGATAGTGATGGTCTAACTGATCAAGCAGAGGTCCAAACGCGTTCTTAATGTCATCGAAGTCCATGAGCCAGCCCGTTTGAGGGTCGACCTCCCCTGTTATGGTGAGGCGCACAAAGAAGGAATGTCCGTGAAGTCGGGCGCACTTGTGCCCCTCGGGGACATTCGGCAAGCGATGGGCCGCTTCGAAGCGGAAGTCCTTGTAAAGTTCCATGATGTAGAGCTCTTAATTGGGTAGCTGAGGTGCCCTTTAAGTGCCTCGTCGCTAACTCTGACTGAGGCGCTGGCGCGAGAGTGTACCGCTTCTATGGTTTATGTGGGAAAAACATTAATTGGCCCGTTGACAGCACCGCCTCGCCACTTATAATGCGCCGCTCTGGTTTGGGGTGATTAGCTCAGCTGGGAGAGCATCTGCCTTACAAGCAGAGGGTCGGCGGTTCGATCCCGTCATCACCCACCAACTTTTTCAAGAGTTGGTGCCACCACAACCGACACGCAGTGTCGTCTACCTGGAGCGGTAGTTCAGTTGGTTAGAATACCGGCCTGTCACGCCGGGGGTCGCGGGTTCGAGTCCCGTCCGCTCCGCCATACTCCTAAAAGCCGCATAAACGCTTAAGTGCGGCCTTTATTTTACGACAAATACGCCCATTTTTACGACAGTCTCTTACGACAATTTGCTCGTGGGCTGTGTTTATGGGCGGCGCATATCTATAGCCACGGGGAGGGGCAAAAGTCTCCTGCTGATACCGGTGATCCCGCTGGTACACATCAGAAGCCAATTTAAAAAAAGAAGAAGCAATGTATTGCAGACGCTGACGCTATGGCCCGTGGTTAATACAAGCGGTGACGCAGGGTTGCCCAAGCCTAACCGCAGTTTGGCCCGCTGTTGCAGTTTGGGGGCTTCATTCGTCTGGTGATGAGCACTAAAACATAGATGGCGTTGGACATACCCCATAGCCTGATGTGGTGATGAAGTGCTCTCTGGAAGTGCATTTCCATTGGCACAGCTTCTCACCGCTCTCTAAAGGCTGTTCAGACACTTTTTGCCAATTATGATTTGGGTGGGTTGGAATCTCAGCGCAACTAACCAGAAACACCAGTGCGGCAAAGGCGATTAGTGTTCTCATCATTGCCTGCCCTCTGAAATCTCAGACCTGATCTGATCCTACCCCGAACAAAAAAAGGAGCCAATACAGGCCCCTTTGATTCTGTTGCCTTGCCACAACTAGCATGAGGGCGTTGCCTTTTTAAAAATACTCGGGTTGTACCAGCCTATAGAGCAACCAACTCCTGTCTATCCTATAAACGCTCGGTATAGAGGCGTAAATGGGGTGGTCATCAGTGAACTGTCTATTGCGGTAAACGGAGAGGTCGAGAACGTGAGTACTGTCGAATGTAGGTCAGGTGACGGCGACAGTGTTTTTCACCAATGTTTGATACATGTTGTGTCCCTCAGTAAGTGTTTGATATGCCGGGTTTTAACCCTTAATTCGCTAGTTTGATGTTATAAAACGTTCTTTGGGACACGGGCTCGGCCAATTCCTGGGAGTCAAACCAGAGCGTTCGCAAAGACCCTATTCTTGGATCTTCTGACAACCGCTTCAGATTGGCGGCCCGTTCCTCCCAAGTGGTGGATAGCGCGACAAACTCCAGATGCCCAAGGCTACCCTCATCCTGCATCCACAGGTCGACCTTAAAACCCGCATCCTCAAACATTTTCTGGGTTTCTTTCATCGCAGAGATGGCTTCTGTTTCCAGATTAGGTCGGGGAGCAAAAGAATATTGGTCAACCACAAAAACGCCCGATTCCGGTTCGTCGATGAGGGCCATTGAATAGCTATCAATGGGCCTAAGCGCGGTCTGTGGGTACCACTTGTCATTGAAGTACTGCTCCCAAGCCTCCCCCTTATAACGCACCTTTTCTCGGTGAAACGCGTCCTCATAAAACTCAGCCCAAATCACGACACCATCACCGCCGGGGCCGTATCGCTGAAAGTGCAGCGCGAGCGTCATATCGGTTTCATCTGCGATCTTAGCTGCCTCGTTGAGAAGCTCGTATGCCTCGACTGCTTTGCCGGGCTCAATCTCGTAGTAAAAAATATCTGCGACCTGCGGCATTGCCGACAAAGGCAGTAACCAGCCTGCCAGCAGCGCGATAATTCGTTTTCCCATGAAATACCCCCTCTTTTTTTGCTTACATCTCCCAGAATCAGAAACTTACATAACGGACCGCTCAAGGTAAAGGTTTGGTGGACTAAGGGTAGGAAATATTTTTTTGAGAGTGCGCCTTCGCTGATTCTATCGACAGGACTTGCTGTTCTGTCAAAATTCCCGGCTATTGACCCGAATACCCTGTTCGCGGCCTTAAGCATGCCATTCAAATCCGTTCATTCCTGAACGGGTGCACGCGTCATTCCACTCTCTCGAGAAGCGCCGAGTTTTCACTGGGCTGACCGTCCAGCATGATGGTAGCAGTGAACATCATGGTATCGCTGTCAGGCTCTTCCGTAGTCCACTTCATCGATGTTACAAAACTCTCATGTTCCGCATGCAAGTCGTTTGCTGATTCATCCAAAGCGATTGCGAGCTCAGTTTCCGAGAGGTTACTAACCTTGAAAACTGGCTGGGTTCCGAGCGCACAGTAATGCTTTACCACCAATTCCCCATTCCGATCAGCATAGGTCGTGAGCATTTCCACACCATCTTCTACGAGGGTCTCTGTGATGGTTTTACCGCCTGAAGTCACTCGCCATTCATACGACACATCAATAACTTGCCCTGTGGCTCCCTGCGTCATCTTGCCTTCCCATTTGCCGACCTTCTCTTTTACTTTTTGAAATGCAGCACTGCTCTCCACAGTGGGCATTACCACATCACCAATGACTACCGGCTCTTCCGCAGCGTGAACTGAACCAGCTCCTACCAATGAAAATAGTGCTGTAATTAAAAAGACTTTCATCATTCCCTCCTGGCTTGGATGTTTGTCGACTTCGGTATGAGCATACATTTATTTCCATAAGTAAAGCCAACCCTATGCACACCGTGACGCTAGACTGCTGGAGGAGCTTCAACGCACAAGCACAGTCCCGGCCTTATTTCTGTAAGGCTTTTTTTTGAAAGACGGTGGGTTTGTCCCTAGTTCACTGAGACCTTCACCTCATAGATGCTGTAGGTCAGTCTTCCTGCGTCGTCAATCACTCCGGCAGCAACGGCCTGCACTCGGTTTAACCAGAGATATTTTTCGTGGCTTGTCTGAAAGGTTGGCGCAGTTGCAATCTGCCCTGTTTCCATTTCGGCTCGTCCAGAATACTCGACATAGATATAAGCCCCATCATCCGTCTTCAGCGTGAATCTCACGTCTAGACAGCCCAGGGTTCCATTGTCACTAATTGTTAGCCAATCAGCCGCGTCATTCGTTGCCAGAGAGGCTCTTATGCGATCACTCTCGACCTCCACAGACACAACGTCGCTGATTAATCTGACCCCCTTTGGTCCGGAACCAAGTTCTATTTGGTCTCCCAGCTGAGCGGTAATTACTCCCATTGGAATAAGGGTTGCGACGGGTTTCATAAAGAGTTCCAAGCAAGCGATCGACTTGCTTCAACCTTACTTCACATAGCCGACGGTTATCAATCGATCTCCAGTGTCTCAAATTTTATGCAGCACAGCTTCGCTTGGTAAAGAACTTTTACACCAGCATCGCTGCAACATCGTAACCGGCCTCATTTAATTTGACGCCAGCCCCTGTTCTCAGATCATTCGACCTCTCACCTCAGCAAGATCAAAGTTTAGTATTCTTGCCAGTACACTTTATAAAGAGTTGCATTGCCTTTCAGAGACTTCATATATCTGCAAGTCCACCGCACTAGGCCGCTTAGATAACCTCAGTCGGGCGCCTAGGCGGACTGGTCAAGCTGCTCCGCAGAGTCGTTCTACAGCATTTCGCAAGTATTGCGTCAAATGGGAAGATGTAAAGAGTTTCGGTATCGCAACGGTGTCAGCCCGATGCAACAAAAATAGGTTTCTTGGACGGAACTATAAAAACTAAGCCCAAGCGTCCCAAATCAGCAGGCAGACATCTCAATTGTTATCAGGTAAAGAAGCCTGTTTACCCAATACCTATGGTACAAAGATGGAGGAGCTTCCGTTGTTCCTAAACGAACACCTTGAGCGGAGTCGCGCTACGCACTGAGGGTATTTTTAGCGGCAGGCTGAGGCAGGATTTGGCCAGGTCAAACAGCCTTGGTCCTCTGCTCATTGATTCGAACGATAGGGGATGCAGGATGAAAAAAGTATGTCTGGTGATCGGGGCCGGCTCAGGAATAGGCGGCAGCGTAGGGAAAAAGTTTGCCCAAGAGGGTTATCACGCTGCCCTATGCCGTCGAAGCGATGAGGAAGGCCTCAATGAATTAGTTGATGAAATTAAGGGGAATGGCGGATCAGCCAGCGGTTATCTTGTGAATGCCGTCAAAGAGGGGGCGATCGAGAAATTAATTGCGCAGGTAGAAGAGATAGGTCCGATTTCAGTAGTGCTCTTTAATCTTGGAGCTCAGATCGGTGGTCGGTCATTGCAGGATACCTCTCTCAAGGTATTCGAGCTGGGGTGGCAGATGGCTTGCATGGGGTTGTTTCGGGTGGCGAGAGTGCTCCTCCCAGTCATGGCGGACAGAGGTGAGGGGACTCTTTTGGTCACCTCCGCCACCGCAGCGGTTCGTGGTAACGCGGGGCAGCATTCTCACGCTGCGGCGATGGGTGGCCGCCGCATGCTGTGCCAGACATTGAACGCCGAGTACGCGGCAAAAGGGGTGCACGTGGCGCACATACTCATTGATGGTGCAGTGGATGCGCCCGATACTCTAGGCAAGATGCTCGGTCCGGAGCTTTATCAGAAGCTGCGTGAGACCAAGGGGATGGAGCACGATGGACTGTTATTGCCTGAGCAGATCGCGGAGACTTATTTTCATGTTGCTCATCAGCATCGATCCGCCTGGACTCACGAGCTTGATCTGAGGGCGTTCAGTGATCTTGCTTGGTGGAATCACGAGACGGCGGTGTAGGAGAGTTCAGCGTTGGAGAGGAAATGATTTCGGCAAAGACTGACTCGACCGGGTGGAAGAGCAGCTAGGGCAATGTGGCCGCTGAGGTCAAAGCGCCGCGGTTGAGAAAAATAAAAGCATTGAATTTGAGGGAGGAACAATGTCATTACAAGTAACGCCAACGGACGCCGCCTGTGGAGCAGTAGTGACCGGTGTCGACCTCACGACGAATCTTGATCAATCGGTTATTGACGAGCTCCGTGCTCACTGGCTGAAGCACAAAGTGCTCGTATTCCCACGACAAAAGCTGAGTAATGACGACCTTGTTCGAGTCTCACGATACTTCGGCGAAACGGGGGAGGATCCCTTTTTTGGCCACATTGATGAAAACGAATTCGTTTGTGCCATCCAACGAAATGCCGACGAAACCGCTCCCGTTTTTGCGGAGGTCTATCACTCTGATTGGAGTTTTATGAAGGTACCTCCGGCGGGTACAGCGTTATACGGCATCAAGATACCCCCCGTAGGGGGCGATACGCTGTTTGCAAATCAGGTGCTGGCCTATGAGGAAATGCCTGATGACCTGCGTGCTCGCACAGAAAATTTAATAGCGATTCATTCCGCTGAATTGGGCTATGCGCCCGATGGGGTCTACGGGGACAACGACGAATCCAAAAAAAGGAGCATGCGGATTCGTCCCAGTGAAAAAGCCCGAGAGAAGCAGGAGCATCCGCTCGTCAAGCCGCATACAGAAACGGGAGAGAAGGCGTTGTTTTCGTCTTTTGCTTACATCCAGGGCTTCGTCGGCATGAAAAAGGAAGAGTCGGACGCGCTGTTGGGCGAGCTGTACATGCACCAATCAAAAGATGAGTTTGTTTACCGCCACAAATGGGAAAAGGACATGCTGGTCATCTGGGACAACCGGTCTTTACTCCATTCGGCCACGGGTGGGTATGACGGTTATGACCGCCTTTTGCACCGGACGACGATTGCCGATTCAGCGGCCTGAGACGCAGGCCTATAACTTCTCCCCTTGTGCAAGCCCAAGACTTTGCTGATGGTCGGCACATTATGGATAACGCCAATAGTCTCTCCGAGTTTTTTCAGACGTGCCGCATTAGCCAATCAGTCCCACTGTTCTGCTTTTTTGCAAATTTAATAGGCACTCAGTGTTTTGGTCGGGATAGTGCTAGCGATCTCATCGGGCACGAAGAAATCCCGGAAGAGGTCCGCGCCCGGCTCAACCGCATACTGATTGAAATCGGTCACGCCCTCCTCACGCAAAACGACCTCATCGATGTAAAAGTTGCCCGTGCAGGTGCTCGAGTCTCGGCACAGGATTGCGTAGGCGGCATCGGCCATGATTGAGTCAAGGCGACAGCCTTTCACCATCTCGTCATCGCCCAAGACGTTGCGGATCGCTGCGGTATCGATAGCAGTAAGGGGCCAAAGGGAGTTTACGGCAACTTTGTCCGGGGCGAGTTCCTTGCTCATCCCAAGGGTACAAAGGCTCATCCCCATTTTGGCGATCGTGTATGCCACATGGGGGGCAAACCATTTGGAATCCATGTCGAGTGGGGGGGCGAGATTCAGGATATGGGCGTTACTGCCTTTTTTAAGATAAGGAATGCAGGTTTTCGATACCAGAAAGGTGCCACGGGTATTAATCTCATTCATTAGATCGTAGCGTTTCATCTCGGTATCCAGAGTCCCCGTCGGGCTTATAGCACTGGCATTGTTGATACAAATATCGATGCCGCCGAAGGTATCGACGGCTTGTCTAATCGCTGCCTGCACCTGATCTTCAAAGCGAATGTCGCATAAAATCGGAAGAGCCTTTCCGCCGGCCTCTTCAATTTCATTGGCCGCTGTATAAATTGTGCCGGGCAGTTTGGGATGAGGCTCTGCGGTCTTCGCAGCGATCGCAATATTCGCTCCGTCTCGTGCTGCTCGTTTGGCAATCGCCAGACCGATGCCGCGGCTGGCACCGCTAATAAAAAGTGTTTTGCTTTGTAAGCTCATTTAGTGGCCTCTTCAATAATGTTAAATTTGCCGAGCGTGCTGATCATCCTGCCCAGTAATGAGATGACTGGCGAGCGCGGCTCAATGGTTATACGTCGGGTTGCGCTGTCCCGTTTAATCGCTCCGCCCGCCGCGCCAGCTTGATGGCGAGGCCCTCACCAACATCCGGCAAGGACCACGGGCAGACAGCGATGCAAATGGCACACCCGGAGGTCTCTGCAAAGAAGGGGATGCACTTATCAAAATCCACGTACCACTTTTCGACGCCCCGGACCATCTGTTTTGCCGGCGCTATCGCTTCGGGAGGGCAGGCATTTTCGCAGACACGACAGCGGCTACAGAAGTCGTCGATCCCGAACTCGCGTGCTGGTGTTGATTCGAGCGGTGCATTGGTAAGCACTGCCGATAACCGGAAGGCGGAACCAAATTCGGGATTGATGATTGATCCGTGCTTGCCCAGTTCTCCAAATCCGCACTCGAGCGCTGGGGGAATCATCAGTATCTTTCCCGTCATTGGGCCGGTAACAGCTTCGGCCTGGTAACCACATTCTCTTAGCCAGGCTGCGACCTTTTTGGAGGCAACAGCGGCTCGCAAGTACTGGCGAGTCACATCCTTACCGCCTTGCAGCGCAGGTACGTGTTTTAGCTCTTCATAGTCATGCTGCACCCCAAGCATGACCACCGTGGTCAGCTCAGTGGTCTCATGATCGAAAATCCACTCAGGCCGCAGCCGGGTGACCCCGGTCATTTCGCAGTCGCCGTTGGTGACAAATTCATTAAGTTGCTGTGCTAGGGTCTCTGAACTAGCGCTCTCAACCTCGGTAGCAACGGGCGGTAATTCGGCTGCTACGGCTTGATGACGCTGGTGCCGGAGTTGGGTCATTTCCTCGTCTGGTTTTTCCTGTTGGTAAAACCACATTTGGGCCTCGCCAAAATCTGCATCAGCCATGTCCGGCGTCCACCACACCATCGACGGTGGTCGGAGAGCGGTCTCGCCAAGGCCGTTCACCTTATTGCCGTTGTAAGTTCCCAGCAGTTCTTTGAATTCAGCGTTAGCGGTGTAGGGACGGAAAGGATTTTTCTTTGCCATGGCACTTACCCGGTTCACCCGTTCGAATTCACCCTAGCTTTTTTTGCTGGGCTTTAGAAGTCCTCAGATACCCGGAATATCGCCTATAGAAAAGCCAACACATCTCTGGGTGTGAGAGTGGTTACGCCGCGGCCATCTGAAAAGGAGCCGACATTTGAACCGACTTGTACCGATGGGGAGTCTGAAAGCCAAGCTCCAACCGTACATCGCTCAGCTGTTCATGAAGGCGATCTTCCCAGCGAATGGAGGGCATCCATTCGGCTCGCTCACCAATCG
>Ga0255767_1001910_pt1 | contig 18290 bp, 15 predicted proteins | sample 071ome_24_FD_179967 | JGI IMG/M metagenome (GOLD analysis project Ga0255767, IMG submission 179967) | Coastal salt marsh microbial communities from the Groves Creek Marsh, Skidaway Island, Georgia - 071402CT metaG (version 2) | ecosystem: Environmental > Aquatic > Marine > Intertidal zone > Salt...
CGACGATCGGTGCGAACAACGCATCGCTGTGAGGGCCCAGACCTCGTTTTCACCCGATCGATGTGATTGATGTGCACGGATTATTTTGAAGGTTCATGACTCAAAGAGGGAGGGAAGGAAGGAGCTTCGCCCGAGGACGAAAAAACGATCGCGATGTCGTATCGTGTTACGCGATCTCCCATCGCTCGTTTCCCGGGTGTCGGTCTGTATCGTTCGCGTGTGTGTATGTGCAAACAGTTCGAGAAACGGATGACACCTGGGTGTTAGGGTTTAGGGTTTAGGGTTTACTGTGGATTGCGAAAACACTCATTTCGGTTATCGCGTCGCGTCGATCGATCGAACCATCGGCGACGACGACGAACGGGGTACGAACGGGAGAACGCGACGGGTCCGTCCGTCGGATCTTCGTGTCGCCGACGTCGTTGACCATGAACGGATCGCTGGCAAACCTGGCGCGCGCGCAAGATGAGCTGCGAAACGCCGTCTCTGTCGGGTTGTCCGAGATCAAATCGGCGTACGAGACGGTGGTGAAGGACTCGGAGACGGAACACAAGGGACGCGAACAGGAGCGCGAACAGGCGAGACGGGCGATCGAGACCGCGGAGAGCGATAAGGAAAAGTTGGAAACCAAGCTCACGCAGTGCGAAGAGGCGCTCAAGGAGACGAAGAATGTGTTGATGGAGACGCGGGAGCAAGCCAAGGATGTGCGTTTGAATCGATGCGATTGAATTGGGTTGGATTTTCGTGTTTTTTTTTCGGTGGTTTGCCCTCGTCACGATGACGACGACGACGACGACGACGACGACGGACTGACCTTTATCGATGGATAATCTTTCGCAGGCGAACGCGGCGTACACGACGGAACGCGCGGAACTCATTCGTAAACTCGAGACGCTCGTCGAAGAAAAGAAGAAGGGTGAAGATACTCTCAAGACGCACGCGAATGAACTCAAGCAACAGCTCATCATCATGCAAACCAAGCTCGATCGCGCGGCTGAACTCGAAAAGGCTGCGCTTGAAAAGTCAAAGCAGGCTGAAAAGTTCCACGAGGAAAAGCTTGAGGATTACAAAAAGCAACTTCAACAGCTCAAGCTCACGCTGACGCAGTCTGAAGCGAAAACCGAAGCCGAGCACACGGCGAAGAAGGATGAACAGGCAAAGGTTCAAGAGTTGCGTGGGGATGTTACGAAACTCGAAGCGAAGATTCAATCTCTCGTTCAAGAGCTCGAAACGACGCGCAACCAGTGTGTGCAATGGCAACGCGATGCGGACATGGCCAAGGCGGAGACGCAAAACGCTCGCAACGAGGCTGAAGCTGCCAAGGAGGAACGCATGAAGGAGGAGAAGCACCGCGGTATCTCTGAAAGCGAAGCCGCGGATTGCCGACGTAAGACTTCTGAAGCCGTCGCCGAGGCTGCGGAGCAAAAGCAACAGAGAAAGCTCGCGGAAGCGGCGCTCGACGTTCGTGAGAACGAACTCAAGGATCTGAAGCACAAGGCGCAGCTCATGGAGAAGGATTACAAGGAGATGCTCGCGGATGAAAAGCAGGCGCGTCAAACGCTCGAGGAAAACTACGAGCAACTCAAGACGGATTCCGTCAATCTCTACAACGCGTACACGAGCTGCCAACAGCAAATCGAAGAGTATCGCATCGCGCTCGAGCGCGAAGCGCAAGAGTCTGCGGCGCTCCACGCCGCACTCGCCAAGCAAAAGGAAGACGCGGCGCGCGACGCCGTTCGTCAACGCTCCAGCCGCGTCGTCGCCCCGCCAGCGGGCTTCCTCGGCGGCTCGTCCCCGTCTCCGAACGCTCGCAGCGGGCAAAATACTCGCATTCACGAGATGAACGACCTTCGATCTCCGCCGTCCTTCGCCGATTAGACTTGTGGAATCGAACCAAGCCGAGTCGTCTGGCGCGCTTTACCATTGACGTCGATCGATACATATTTTCGAACGAAGCCTCTTTTTTATAAAAAAGCATAGCCATCTCATATGCAAATCACTACATCATGCCATCCATCGCGCGCAATCCATTCGAATGACCTGCCCGTCTGTTCAACGAGAACGAGCGCCGCGTTCGCGCGCGCTCCTGTTTGTGAGGAAAATTCTTGAAATTTTCAAATGAAATTGAAGGTTCATAAACCGTGAAACCTTTAGGTACTCTTCAAAAGAGGGACTTTTGACCCGCCGTGCCGACGGACGTCAGACGTCGACGGACGCACGGACGCGACGGATCGAATAACGCGCGGGAGAGGGCGCGCGTAGAACGACGGACGGACGGACGGACGGACGGACGGACGCGTTGGAAGGGACACGCAGACGGGACGACGGTGAGACTCTTTTGGAGACGGCAGCAGCTTCATCGTCATGGGATCTCAGCATGAAGACGAGGGTTCTGACGGCCGGGGACGGGCTTCGACCGCGGCGACGGGATCGGATACCCCGCGTAGTTCGTCTCTTGGGTTTTTGCGACGCGTTGGAACGCCACTGAAGAGCGCCAGTAAGTTTGCCGGGGCGCTGGTCGGTGGGTTTCTTCGAAGCGAGTCGGGGGAGTGGGACGCATCCAAGCGAGAAGAGGATGCAGAAGCGAACGGTGCGATGATCGGTGGGACCTCTACGGCGACGAACGATGCGATCGGGAGGATCGCAGTGTTGAAGGAGAACGGAGCGAGCGTTGGCGGTGAGAGGGCGACGGGAACGGCGACGAGGTTTGCGAGCGAGGCAAACGCAAGGTCGACCGCCGTCACGGCTGCGCGCGAAGCGGAACGGTGGGATCCGGTGGATGGGACGGAATCCCCGACGCCGTTCACGCAGATCAAAGAGTTTTTGAGGCGAGGACAGCTGGATAGAGAGCAAATGCTGCGACCGGAGACGGCGAACGTGGTTTTGGGCGCGACGGCGGTGGGCGGAGGCAAACCGCAGTCTACGTTTGAACGCGAGGCGGCGCGGGAAGCGCAAGAGACGCCGGTTCGGGAGCGAACGACGCCTCCGATGGGCGCAACGACGACGCCGGTGGGTGTGGCGGCGACCACAACGTCTCCGGGATACGCGTCAGTGCGACGATCGTACGGCGCCTCGGGCACGCCCTCCCTCTTGGGAACGAGAGGACGCACCGCGGCGCGACCGGCAATCCTTGATCCCGCCGAGAGAGCGCCGACGCCTCCTCGCACGAGTCTGAAGCGCGAACGCGAGTTGACTTTCGTCGATCTCGAGCGTGAACGTGCTCGAGTGACGACGCCACGTCGTTTAGAGTCACAAACGCACAGTCCGGGTCCAGGCGCTTTGGCGCGCGATGCGGACGCGGCAGCGTATCGAACGCCGGCTTCCAAGCCGGTGACGAGCGCTGTGACGACTGATACGGCAAAACGCATCTTGCAAACTCTAGATCGGTTGGCTGGTGCGCGCACTGCGACTCCGATGGGTGCCACTGCATCCAAGCCGTCTTCCGCAACGTTTGCCACTAGACCCGCAGACAGAAGCCAAATCACTTCACCTATCATTGGAAGCGCCTTTGACAAGCCAGTTTCGGCGACCAAGGTGACTCCTACCTCTGAGACGTTCGTTCAGACGCCAAAGTCGGGAGTTTCTTTTGCCGCATCGCCGATGCCGTTCATCAGTTCGTCTGCGTCTGGCCGTGCGCCTACCACTCCGTACCCGACGGGTACCGACAGATCGGAACCAGAAATGGAAACTCCTGACTTAAAGTTTAAGTTTGGCGAGGATAGTAACTTGCTTGCAACTGGTAAGAAGCCTAGAGCGCCCGCGGGACCCGTCGCCAATGTGACGACCAAGTTCACATTTGGCGAGGGCGCGTCTGCTCCACTCTTCCCGAAGAAGTCATCACCCGTCAAGACTTCTCCACCGCCGCCGCCGCCGCCTGTTGCTGCGCCCGTGGCAGAGAAAAAGGCAGAAGCTACGCCGGGAGCGAAGCCAACGGTTAATTTGTGGAGCGCAGAATTTTTGGCCAAGAACCAAGAGCATCAGAAGAAGGTTCAAGCAGCCATTGAAGAAGAAGAAAATGCGGCACAAGCGCCTGCACCGTCTCCGTTCGCGGCTGCGCCGCCTGCCGGGGACAAGCCAGCGTTTTCGTTTGGTATTCCGGCGGCGAGTAGTGCACCGGCCGTATCTAGTTCTGGTGGATTTTCGTTCGGCGTCACCGCTCCCGCGGCATCTGGTGCTACCGAAAAGCCTGCATTTTCTTTCGGAGTCACTGCACCGGCCAAGCCAGCTGAAGCTGAGAAGCCAAAGACTGGCGGGGAATCTGGTTTGTTGGCCTTTCTTGGTGCGTCTTCTGAAGCGAAGACTGCGGAACAGCCCGCGAGCGCTCCGACGTTCACTTTTGGTGCTCCGCCCAAGTCGCCCGAGAATGCACCAGTGAAGGCTCCAGAACCAGCGCCGGCGTTCACTTTCGGTGGATCTTCGGCACCGGCGGCAGCAACTGATAAGGAAAAGCCAGCGAGTAGTCCAGCTTTCTCGTTCGGTGCTGTACCACCGAGCACGGTGCCTTCCGCAAGCACTCCGGCGGCGGCGACATTCTCCTTGGCGCAAAACCGGTGGAGAAGACTGAGCCTAAAAAAGAGGAGAAGTCTCAACTCTCTGCGACCGCAGCACCGTTCACTTTCGGTGCGAAGTCCGACGACAAATCTGCGTCTGCCCCTGCATTTACGTTTGGCGCGAGCGCTCTGGCAAAGACGGAAGAGAAACCTGCAAGCGAAGCGCCAAAGCCGGCATTTAGTTTTGGCGCCGTGCCGGCAGCCAAGGAAGACTCCAAGCCAGTGGGTGGTTTCACTTTTGGGGCTTCAGCGGCGAGTGCGCCGGGATCTAATGCGGCAACTGAGTCCAAGCCAGCGAGCACCCCGGCGTTCACGTTCGGTGGTGTCTCTAGCGCTGCTGCTGATGCCAAACCGGCGAGCGTACCAGCGTTCAGCTTTGGCGCAGCGTCATCCACCCCTGCTTCCGGAGCCTCCTCAGGTTTTACTTTCGGCGGTGCAGCTTCGGCGCCGGCTTCGAGCAGCGCAGGTGGTTTCACATTTGGTGCGAGCTCGAGCGCTCCGGCTGCCTCCAATCCCTTTGGAGGCGGATTGTCCGTGAACACGAAGCCTTCTGAGAGCGTGTTTGGTCAATCCAAGCAGGATGAGCAACCGAACACTCCCGAACCCATGAGCCCGTTTGAAACTAGCAAAACACCGACGGCGACGAGTGGTGGAGGCGTTTTTGGAAGTGCAAACGCAAGCAGCTTTGGTGCACCGGCGACGACTAGCGCACCGGCGGCGAACCCGTTCGGCGGGGCCGGCGCCAATACGTTTGGCGGCTCGTCCGGCGCCAATCCGTTCGGCGGCGCGAGCTCAACCCCAGCCTTTGGAGGCGCAACGAGCTCGGCTCCAGCCTTTGGTGGTAGTACGGGTGCAAATCCATTCGGTGGTACCTCTGGTGGATCCTCAGCTCCAGCCTTTGGCGCGGCACCGGCGACGGGCAATCCGTTTGGCAGTGGCGGTTCCGCCGCTCCGGCTCCCGCCGCGACGCCAAATCCGTTTGGAGGCAGCACCGCACCGGGAGGATTTTCCATGGGTGGAGGCGGTGCACCCGCTGAGGGTGTTCGCAGACCTCCTCGCAAGTTTAAGCGCCCGCCGAAGAGATGATCTAATTGACGCGAAAGCCCGATGATATCTACACACAGACACAATACTATTGACTTTGAAATATTCACACAACACAACGTAGCACACACTACTCGCCCGGACCACAAAAGTTGTCGCACCCGTCACGACGTCGCCAGCAGCAACGGCTAAGTCGACGAACGCGATGCACGCGGCACGTCGCACCGAGACGCGCGGCGCGCATCTCGATCGCGGACGCGAACGCTCTCGAAGACTTGCTCTTGCGAGCAGTTCTTCATCTTCTTCCGTGAGGAGAACCGTCGGGAACGACCCAAACTTGTGGCTGGAAGAGTGGTTCGAGTGCGCGAACCCGGCGGCGATTTCAGTCTTGGCGTCCATGCCCGTCGCGAGGCCGAACGCGCGGCGCATCGGGCGCATCGATCCTAAAACAAAGGAATGGATAGCAGGCGGTGCGACGCTGGGCATCCTGGCGGCGCAAAGAGGTGACGAGGCGTTCATAGAGCAACTCGCTCGAGTGTTGGGAGGGAAGGAACACTTTGAAATTCAAGATGACGACGGCAGGAGAGCGGTGCATCACGCGGCGGCTTTTGGACGGGCGGAGGTGTTGCGAACGTTGGCGACACTCGGTTGCGACCTCAACGCGCAAGACGACACAGAGGGGAGCACACCGCTGATACTGGCGGCTTTTTTCGAGAGAAAGGAGTGTGTGGACGTCTTATTAGATTTGGGCGCTGATTTTACCGTCAGAGACGCGGGTAACGCGACCGTTGGCGGACATTGCGCGCAACACGCTCCGCGTCTCAACGAGCAGCTTTTCCGCGTGCTAAAGGCTGCGGGCCCCGGTGGACCAGGCAGGCTTCGGCGAGGAGAAAAGACGTATCTCACCAAACGCCGGGCGTTGAAAAACGAGCTCGCAAGTCTCAGTTGCGAGCAGCTTGTCGAATTATCTCGTCAATGGCGAGCAAATATTCGTGACATTTCACCAACTGATAAGACAAAGTTGGTAGAAGCTCTGCTGAGACAGACGCCCTGAGTCACGTCTACACTGTACAACGACAATAGGATGGTAGTTTATTAGCGAGTTGTAGTTGCTTAGAATTCATCACCGCGTGTTTCAGCCTGAGCCTAGACACATGCCTTCCAGTATGCACTCAAAGTGTATTTTCGCACAGGTTCAGACGGATCTCATCTTGTCTCGTTCGCACCGTATTCTGCGCCTCGCAGAGTCCTAGAAAACGCGCCAGACGCAGATTTTGTGTCGATTCAAGCAACGTCATGTACGGCGTGTCCACGTCGAAGCGCGTCGTGGTGCTTTACGCGCTTCTTATTCACTTGATATTCGTTTACGCCACTTTCGATGTCCACTTCCAATCGCCGCTCGTCGCCGGCGTCGAGCGCTCGACGGCGACTCTCGTCGCACCCGCGAAACGACTGGTTATATTTGTAGCGGACGGCGCTAGAGCGGACGCGACATTTTTCAAGGGGGCGACGCCGCACTTGCAGAGCAAAGCGGCGACGGAAGGAACATGGGGAGTGAGTCATGCGCGAGCGCCTACAGAATCGAGGCCGGGACACGTGGCGCTCTTGGGCGGGTTTTACGAGGATCCGAGCGCGATTACGAAAGGTTGGAGTGCAAATCCCGTCGAGTTTGATCATTTACTCAACCAGAGTACGAACGCATGGGCGTGGGGCGCTCCGAGCGTCGTACCGCTGTTCGGCGACGGCATACATCGAGTGAGACAGTTTTGCTACGACGAAGCGCTCGAAGATTTCGCGAGCGCGAATGATCACGGGGCTTTAGATGAGTGGGTGTTTGAGAGAGTCGTGGACCATCTTCGAGACGCGAATGAGACGGAGAGCGACGCGCTTCACGAAGAAGGAAATGTCTTCCTGCTTCATTTGCTTGGTTTAGATTCCAGCGGACACGCGCACAAGCCGCATTCCAAGGAATACTTCGAAAATTTAAAGATAGTGGATCAAGGTGTGCGACGAGTCGAAGCTGCTTTCGCTGAGAAATTTGGCGATGATGGCAAGACGGCTTTCATTTTTACTGCAGATCACGGCATGTCTAGTAAAGGTGCGCACGGCGATGGAGACCCAGGGTGCACAGAGACTCCACTCATCGCGTGGGGAGCCGGGGTTTCCAGACCGACCGAAACGGTTCGAAACTCTTGTAGAGGATCGCCGGAAACTCCGAGCGAATGGGGCATGGATCCATCGACGAGATGTGATGTCGATCAAGCCGACATTGCTCCATTGGGTGCAGCGCTCATCGGTTTACCGCCTCCTCGTCACAACGCTGGCCTCTTGCCGAGCACATACTTGAGCGAAGAGCCGGGCGCTTTGAGATCTTCTGCGGCGATCGCAAATGCTGGTCAATTACTCGCCCTTCATGAACTCAAGGCGAGACGAACAAAGGACAGGGCGCTGAGCGCACTCTTTTCATTCAAGCCACACGAATCGATGGAAGAGATTGAAACCAGATTCAACGTGCTGAAGCAAGACGCGACGAATGGTCGACACGATTTGGCCACGAGTGAAGCTGGCACAGTTTCTCGCGTCATTTTGGCAGCCCTGCAATACTTGCATACGTACGATCAGAAACTTTTGCAAAGCGCTGTCGTGGCTTGCTTTGCCACTTGGATGACTTTACTTGCCGTCAACTTGCTGCCTCGTCGAACGCACGAGAATGGAACACCGAACGGTACGCCTCTCACGCTAGCTGTCTTATACGGCGCAGCTGTGTGCGCAGTTCTCGTGTTGCGACGAGCGCCGCTGACGTATTTTCTTTACTTTGGCCTTCCGGCTTACTTCATGTTGGGAATTGCGAGTACGTTTTCCGTCGTCAAGACGGAGCTTATCACTGGTGCGGGATTGGCCAAAGTTTTGATTGGTATCGCCGGGGCGGTCGTTGTGTCAGAAACGATTTGCGCGGGTTTTCACGATCGTATCGTCTTCACGTATGCGTTCAAAGCAATCGCCATCTCTCTCCTTGTACTCGCCATGTATTTGCTTCTTCGCAGAGACGTAGCGAACGCCGGAAGAGCGCTCCTCGCGGTGGTCAGTACGGCGTCCTTAGCACCATTCACGACGCTATCGATCGAGTTGGACGCAGACACGATGTTGATACTTTTTGGGTTACTTCTCAGCGTGACGATTGGCGCTGTCGCTCAATTTGCGCTCAGACCGCTCGACTTGTTCCAAGATGATTCAATCGATCGGAGGACAAAACGAAGATCTGGTACCATCATTTTCTTGTTCCAAGTTGCGATGGCTTTCGCCACGGGAGCGGTGGTCTATACGGTGGATCACTTGCAAGGTGAAAAGTTAGCCATCCCCGGCGCGCTACATCTCATGGCTTGGATTTTAGCCATTGCGTCGCCCGCACTTCCAATGTTTGCCCCCGCGAAGACTCTTCCACGAATGATGAGTGTATTTTTGGGTTTCGCCCCGACGTACGCGCTATTTTCTGTGTCGTACGAATCGTTGTTCTACGCCTGTCTCGGATTCTGTCTCATGTCATGGATGATTCTCGAGCGAGGCCTGCAGGAAGAAACTTCAATCAAGTCGAAAATGTACGCTCGCAAGATATCGCCGAGTGATGTACGCCACTCCGCCGTGTTCCTGTTTCTCATCGACGCCGCCTTCTTTGGCACCGGCAACATCGCGTCCATCGCTTCGTTCGATCTTAGCAGCGTCTACAGGTTCACCACGAGGTTTAATCCATTCTTGATGGGCGGGCTGTTGATGCTCAAAGTGTTGATTCCGATGATTAGCGTCGCTGCAACATTTTTAGCCGTGTTGAAGTCGCAGCGCGTGCCCGCTTTCGAGGCGTACTTGATGTTTCTGATTCTCAGCGACATGATGGCTGTGCGCTTCTTTTTCCAAATCACCACTGTCGGAAGCTGGTTAGACATTGGTAGCAGCGTGTCGAGGTATGCGCTCATGGGAACGCAAGTCATTACGATTTTGCCATTCCTGGCGTTGGCTGACGTGTTCACGCACGCGCTTCCCATCAACGGCAAGACGCCGTCACGCAAGACAAAGAGAGAATAGAATGAATATTAGAATCGCCGCCGTCGTAGTCATCCGTGCATTTATTAATCAATCTACGGTACTAGTAGTAAACCTACAGTATTCACAACAAAATCGCGATGCGTTGCATCTCTAGCGATGAGTACACGTTCGCCGCAATACATCCGTAAATCTATCCTCCAGGACCATCATCTCGTCGATGACAGCCCTACACCGTCCGCGCTCCGAATCATCCGCCGAAGTCCAAGCTCGCTCAAACGCTTTGACGAATGAAAACACCGCCTGTTCAAAATCCGAGCCGCTGTGCAGCGGATGACACCACTGTTCGTACAACCTCTGCTCGTCTGTTCTCCCGTCGTCCAGAACCGATCCCGCGAGCGCCCTAAGCGTGTCATCGGACACTCTGTCACCCCAACCCAAGTACAGACTCTCCGCCGTCGCGATCACCGCCGCCTTACATAAAAACGCTTCCTCTTTCGACACACGTCTCAAAAACGTCGACATGTCCCTCGCCACGCCTGTCGCATCGAACCCCTCCGGCGCTCGCACCGCCCCATCCGGATCGACGCCCCAACTAGACAATGTCTCACGAAACAACGACGCCTCACCCTCGACCAAGGCGTGGAGAAACGACGCGTATGCGCGTTTATCAAGAAAAGATTTCGCCGACGCAATCGCGTTTGCGATGAGATTGATGAAATCCTCCAGGAAAATGTAATCCGCGATAAAGTATCTCTTAAACCGCGACCCGAACGCATTGTCGTCGTTATCACTTTCATCCTTCGTCGTCGTCCTCGTCACCGCACGCATCGCGAGTTCTTCCCATACCCCATCGTCTCGAGTCCTCGACGCCATCGGATGCGTCCAAATTTCGTTCACAAAAAACGGATACTCCTGGACTGCATCGTCCACGCGCGTCCTCATCATCGTCGTCTTTATCGTCGTCGTCGCGTTGACTTCTTCATCGGGCGCACCAATCCCCGTGATTCGAGCGCGCGTCGACGAGTGTCGCGCAATTTCTTCTTCAGGCGAACACACACACACATACACACACACACACAACTGAAACAGATTCACTTTAAAGTCTGACGCGCGTTGTCGCCCGTCGACGTCGCCGACGCGTACACCAATCGACAGACAGACAGACGCACTCCTCTCGTATACGACGCAAATCACGCGGGGGGTGACTTTCGTTCGGAAGCGCGCCCAACGAGCTCGAACAGGATGTACTCGAACCCACTCGCGCCAGGTGAAGATGACGCTGGGAAAACGTCGGCGTTCGCGACGAATGATGACTTTCGAAAGCTTCTCACGGCGAAGCCGATGAGAGCGACGACGACGGGCAGAGGTGGTCGCGGTGGTGGTGGTCACGGTGGACGGAAGAAGAGCGGCGGAGGCGGACGCGGACGCGGCGGTTGGCAAAAGACGGCTGGGGCGAAAGAAGAAGACGGCGTTGGATACAGAGACCGCGCCAAGGAACGACGGGAACGTGAAGACGCAAGGGATGACGATGTGGAGGATGAGGGACTTGCGGGAAACAGACCGACGCGAGGTGTGTTTGAGCGAGACGATGGCGGCGCGAGCGGACGCGGCGAAGCGGAAAACGACAAAGAGTATGCCCGGCTCAAGTCGATCGAGGAGAGTAAATACCTCGGAGGGGATGTGGAGAGGACGCACTTGGTTAAAGGTTTGGATTTCGCGTTATTGAGAAAGGTGCGAGGGGATATCGCGGATGAAGAGGCGATGAGAATGGAGGAAGAGTCGAGAGCGGCAACGACGGATGAAGCGGATTTTGGCAAAATGCCAAAGTTTAAGACGACTGCCGCGCGTGCGCTGCACGAATTCGTGATGAAGAAGGGTGTCAAGGCGAAAAAGGGTAAAGTCCATCCCTTTGCCGCGGGGTCGGTGAGTTATAGTTTCGATTTGTCGGCAAAGTCCAAGAGGGACGTTCCAACGACACTGCACAAATCGCAGGACGACGACGGCATGGCGGGCGTTCGAGCGCTTCGCGCTTACGTCGATCCGGGCAAGGATGCGTCGCTCCTTCAACGTCTTGGGAAATTGATGCATTACTTGGCGCTGGGATCGACCAAGGCGATCAAAAAGTTTAGAAGAGACGAACGGCGAGCCGCCGAGGAAGCGAAAATGGCGGAGCAAGCTAAGGCAAAAGCGGCGCGCGAAGCTCCGACGGGAGATGTATCGAGCGATGAGGACATTTTCGCTGATGCTGGTAAGGATTATGAACCCACAGTCGCGCCCAAGGAACCGTCCAACGCTGAAGAAAAGACGAAATCATTCTTTGGAGACGAACGTGCCGGCGGCGAGGCGAGCGCGCCAGCTCCAAAAGCCAAAACCATCGCAGCTGACGACTACGTCGAAGACGAAGAAGACGATCGACCGACGAACGCTTTCGGCGTCTTCGGTGACTACGACGAGTGTTATCCGGGATACGACGACGAGATGGACAACGCTCAGAGACCGTTTGACAGGAAGGGCCAAGGCGAGGCGGGCGACGACAAGGATCGCGAACGCAAGGATAAGCTTCGTAAAAAGCGTCAAATCGGCAACGAGTTCTCCAAGATTCGTTCCATGATGACGGAAAAATTCGGTGGTAAAGACGACGTCGCCTTTGAGGGGGAGAAAAAGTCCAAAAAGGCGAAAAAGTAGACACTTGCGCGCGCTGGTAGAGACTTGTTAGCAAAACAAAAATGACACAAAGAAGAACACCCGCACAAGCCGACGCATCATGCAATCCCTCTCACGATCGACCCCGATCGTCCACCGTGTTCTGTTTCATCGCCGCGATGTCGCCAGGACGTCGACGTCTGCGTCCGCGTCCACGTCGTCGTCTCGCTCGAGTCCTACGAAAGTGGCTGAGGAGATGTCAGCATGCTACGAGTTGGTTGAAAAGTACGGACGCGGTGCCGTCTACCTCGGCTCCTCGCGAGTGGACGAGACGCATCCGCACTACATCGCCTCTCGCGAGCTCGCACGGGACGTTGCGCGGGAGTTTGGATGCACGACGTGGTCAGGAATCGGTCCGGGACTGATGGACGCGGTGACGCGAGGCGCGCTTGACGCAAACGCCGCCGTGTCTGGGTTTATGATTCTGCTCGAAGCCGGGGGGAAACGACAGGAGAGTAGAATTCATCCCTACCTTCCGGCCGGGTCTTACCTCACCACGAGCTTTTTTAGCGCGAGAAAGCACGGACTCGTGGATGCCGGCGTTCGCGTCTCTGCTCTAGACCGCACCGCCTTTTTCGCCCTTCCCGGCGGCGTCGGCACCCTCGACGAGATATTCGAGGTTCTCGCACTGATGCAGCTTCGCCGCATCGGCACCGCGCACCCCGTCCCTTTCATCGTGATGAATTACGACGGGTGCTACGAAGGACTTTTGCGCTTTTTGTTGAGAGACTCTGTCGAGTACGGCGCGCTTCGCGACGGCGAGCTCGATCCCCACTGGATCGTCTGCGACACCAACGCCGACGCCCTGGCCGCGCTGAGAGACTTTTACGCCGACGCCGACGACGGTGTCCCCGTCACGTCGACGGCGACGTGACGGCGACGTGACGGCGACCGTCCAATGGCTCCAACCAAACCATCAACACGCGGGTGTTTAGAAGAAGATTTATCCAACTTTAGACTATTAACGCATATCATTAAGTGGCCTCGCTCGCGCCACCCTCCACGTGTCCTTCCTTCACTCGTCGTCGTCCGTTCGACCGATTCGTCGCGCCGACGCGTCCGACACGAGCGCAGACTCACGAAACCCTGAACGAGAAATTTCCCCCGCGTGCGTTTACGTGAAATTCATCGCGCACGCGCGGTCGCATCCATCGTGACTGCAGTTCAATCCACGCCATAATCGCACTCTCAACCAACCGAACAGAACGGCTTCGTCGCGCCAAAGGCTTGATTCGCCTCGATTCCATCGCGCGACGGTGATACGGAGACATGCGCGCGCGCGATGGACGGTCTGGAATATTAAAAACCACCGCGGTGTTTGTTCGCGCGCGGATGACCAACGCGGATGACGATGGAACAGACAATCATCGTCAGCCTTCTGGTGGTTGTGCCAGCGGTGCCGCTCGCAGTTGTTGGAACTGGGTGTCTTGTCGGTTCACTCTGGCGCAGTCAAATGCATCCGTAGACGTGATCCTTCGACGGGAACGCGAGGGATGTTTCGTGAGCATGGCAGAGGTGAGGCTGGAGGATGAATTCGCGTTTGAACTCGCGCGGGTGGAGGAGGCTGGTGGCGAACGCGAGTACGGCGAAGAAGACGCCGAACAACAAAGGGGCGTAGTTGTCGCCGTCGGTAAAGGACGTTTCGACGGCGAACGATGGACGATGACGTTTGGACCCGCGCCTTTGTCGGTGTCGTCGTCGTCGTCGTCCAAGGTGGAGAAGGGTGTGCGATTTTTGGAGTTTACACTCATGGGAATGTCTGAAACCGGAGAGCGTGTGTGTCTCGCGGGCGAGACGGCGTACGGCGAACGGCGAAAGAGAAACAACGGACAGGGTGGTGCGTTCGGGGAGACGACGGGTGGGATGTTGCCGGCGATTGATGAGACAAAATCTTCTGCGGCGATGTCGTCGACCGATGTGAGGACGTCGTCGAAGAGGCACATTTGGAGCGTCGCGCCTTCGCTCGTCGGTCGCGGCGAGCTCGCCGATCTTGTTATGTTGAGCAAGCTGCGACAGAGATACGAATCCATGATGGAATATCACGACGAGTACCCAGTGGATACGACCAAGATGAGCTGGTTCGACGCATCGCTTCGTTTGGGAATCGGTGTGGGACTAGGAACGGTTCTCGGTTTTGGACTGGGATTGGGCGTCGTCGTCAATGGCATTCGTACGCTCGCTCCAGCGAGACTCTCTGGTCGCGTTTCGCCGACGAGAAGATCGAGAGAACTCGATTGATGCAAGAATTAGAAGAAACAGAAAGCACACCACTACCGCTGTTGTTGTAACAACTAGTACACGAAGAACATCTTGTAATTTTTAAAGAGAAACGTCTCCGTTTTGACGTGAGTGTGACAAAGTGGCTAATAATTTTTCGCTAGGTTGAATCTATTGAGGCGCCGTACCGCTCGCGTACCCGAGCTGCTGCAAGAGCTGCACGAGCCATTTTTGCGTGGCGACGTCATCTTTGAGATATGCCGTAAACGCTGGATCCCTCAACTGATCCGGGAAACACTGTCTGAGACAATCCCGCGCCCGCGGATTGTCGCTCAAACGCAAATAGCAACGAATAATGTGCTTGAGCAAACGCACGCTCGGCTGCTCTGCGAGCTGCGTCACCATCCCCCCTAGAACCGTACCGACTGCGTAGCATCGCTCCGCGGTGGCACAAATGTATGACAACCCAACCTCATCGCTCAAAATCTTCTGCACGATAAAAGTCGCAACCGTCTTGCTCAACTCGCTTCCGAGCTCCATTGTTCTCAGGCAGAGAGGAATGATCTCGGTGCTCAACAAAAAGTTGATCACCTCGGTGTCATCCATCTTCACCAACGCCCCGATGACACCGAGAGACGTCAATCGAAGGTACTCAAAAGGTCTGGTTTTGCTCACCGTGTTCAAAAACGGGTACAAGAACAACGGAATGTGCGCCGCCAAGAACAACCCTCGCGTGTCGGGATGCGACGCCACGCACTGCAACAATGCCAACGCGTTACACACCCGGTTGCTCGCATGGTTGGTCAAACTTGGCGGGTTAAGCAAGGGATAAATCGATACAATCTCTTGCAACAACGCCGGGACGACACCAAAGGAAAACCAGAGCGTCGGCGCGAGATCTACAAACATGTCTCGCTTCTTGCTCAGGTCCAACAGCGCATTCTCTCGCGTCTCTGGGTCCTGCAACGCCGCGACGAGCGCCTCCATCTGCGTCGTCGGCGTCGTCATCGCGTGCAGTGCGACGACTTTTCAATCTGCGACAATCAATCCGCGCCGCGGTCGCGCGTATTCGGTCCGCGTCGTCCGTCTTTCGACGATTCGGCGCTTCGCGATCTGACGAGTCAGGTCGAACCCAGCCCTTTGAGATGGTCGCCATATGTGTAAACAGTTGTACTTATTGTAGACACGCACGTGGACTCACTGTTTCGATTGTTCGGGAGAACGCGACGAAGACGACGAGACCGAATACGACGAACGATGAGGTCACGGTCTCAGTCGGACTCGATGCGCGTGAAACGTGTCTCGGTTTCCACGACGCGCAGACGACGACGACAAATAGGCTTCCCCGTTACTAAAGTGAGAAATGCGGTCGGTATCGGTGCGGCATCTGTCGTCACCTTTATGGCGCTTTGGGCGACGTGTGCGGACGCAGGGACGTGGTTGCGCGCGAGTGGACCGAAGATGAATAACGTCGAGGTGAGAGAAGCGGTCGGGGCGCTGTTTGATCGCGAGGCTGGGGAGGAGTGGCCGACGGGACCATCACACTCGTTGGACCGCGAACAGGCATACGAGCTCTTGACGGGTGGACCGCCGGTGCCGCCTGTGAGGTATCCTGACGTCGTGAGGTCGTGGGTGGACGTTGGAGTGTCGAGCCAATTTGATCGGAAGGAGTTGGTGCAGGCGATGGACGATGAGGATGAAGAGGATGAGGAGGCAAAGTTGTTGAGCGCGCCGAGCAAGAAGAAGGGGGTGGGCGAGTACTTCCTGCCGAGGCTCAGCGCTTCTTCGTTGAGGTACATGCTGGATGACTACGGGGGGAGCGTGGAGGTTGTGCTTCCAACAATTAAGAAACGGCTCGAACTCGACGCTCACAATCCTTTTTTGTTGAAGGATTTGGGATTCACATATCGCATACTTGGCGATAACGAAAAGGCGTACGAAGCCTTTAGCACGGCGTTGAGAATCATGCCCGCTCCGGACTTGTATCACCTCACTGGAACGTGTTTAGTGTTGATTGAGAGGGTCGACGATGCAATCCACCTATTTCTTCGTGGTCTCCAGCGTTTTCCGCGCGACACGAGTTTGCGGTTCAGCGTCGGACTGGCGTACATGCAAAACGGCGACTGGCGCGCGGCAGTGAGTCAGTTTGAAAGGATTCAGCGAGAAGCCCCTAATTTTGCACTCATCGACGAGCACATAGCCTACGCCCGGCATAAGATGCGAATGAACGTGTCGCTCAGACTCGACGCTGCGATGTTTGCGGTTTTTGCCGTCGGTATCCTTTTGCTCGGGTGGATAAGATGCTTCGCGGTCGGTAACGGACGCCATAGAAAGTCAAACAAGAGCAAGTTAAAACGCAAGTAGATGTGTGTACAGTAGCGATAGCGTGTGTTATTAATGTAGAATTCCTAGTTGAACAGCTGCATGGATGGGTTGAGGTACGCGTGGTATGAGAATGCCGGATCGAACACGAACTGTGGGAACCAGTCCTCAGACGGATCCAAAAGCTTATGCCAAAAGAGCACAATCCACGGTCCAACAGATCCAAGAATCACGTTTAACCAGATCGCATACTTCATCGGCATTTGTTTTCTCCATCCGAGCGTCGAGATGAAGATCAAGAGAGCCACGGTGAGCGAACCAGTCGTGCCCTTGATGAGTCGCAGGTGAAAGTCGCTGTCGTTGAACGCCTGCGACGTGTGCCAGAATTGTTCCGGACCGAGAAGAGTGTAAAGTGCCATGTAGCAGTTGTCAAAAATCGCAGCGGCAGCGTTCAAGCCCACGTACGTGAGAGTTGCGGCGTCAGGGGTCATTTTACCCAGACGAGCGCGAGAACCAGACGTCACCTTGGCCCAGACGCCATCCGGATCGGCAGGCTTTGGCGTCAACGCCAAGACAAACTCGGTCGATTCCCAGAGTTTGGCGAGGGAAAAGTACCAGTACGGCATCACCGCCCAGAACATCCAATCTGGAGCATCTGGCTGCGCGCTCCACGCGATCCACACCACGCCCTGGAAGGATGCGACGAATGAATATCCCAACTGCATCGCGTACTTGCCCTCCTTGCTCGCCTTGAAAATATTCATCAGCGGACCGTAAGACAACGCGTTCGCCATGAACATGAAACTACTCACCCACATCCAAGTCCACCCAGGACTCTCACGGTAAATGCGCTCGAGACCGACACCGTACAGTGCCATGGCCAACCCTCCGGCACCCGTGACGACGTGAATCCAACTCGCGTTTGTTCGCGACTTGCGCGCAATCGGATTCCCAATCGGCCTCGGAATCACCGACGATCGCCAGAGCGCGTACACGGTACCTACGGTGAGCAACCCAAGAAAGCTATCTTCAATAATTCCTCCGATCCCGGGGGCGTGATTCTCCACGAGACCCGTCGCCGCGCCCGACAGCGCCGCCGCCGCGCCCTCTGGTCCGCCGTTCAACGCCGCGGCGCCGACCAACGCCAACACCGCCGTCGTCGCCACCACCGTCTCTCGACCAGACGCATCACCACCACCATTCACATTTCCTTTACCACCTGCGCTCTCCTTCTCTTTAGACGCACTCAAAGCCGCCGAAGTCAAAGTCAAAGTCTCTTCGCTCGCCGCGCCGACGACGTTATCCAAACTCGCGCCCGGATTCGCGTCCGCCTCCATCACCGCCGTCGTCCCCACCGACCCGTCCTCTTCCCCATCACGACCCGACGCCTCCGATGACGCCTCCGATGACGACGAC
>Ga0255767_1001916_pt1 | contig 18250 bp, 9 predicted proteins | sample 071ome_24_FD_179967 | JGI IMG/M metagenome (GOLD analysis project Ga0255767, IMG submission 179967) | Coastal salt marsh microbial communities from the Groves Creek Marsh, Skidaway Island, Georgia - 071402CT metaG (version 2) | ecosystem: Environmental > Aquatic > Marine > Intertidal zone > Salt...
GTACCGCGTATTACGCGTACATGCAAGGGTTTCAAGAAGAGGAAGAAGAAGAATTCGAAAACGACGACGACGCGGCGACGAAGGAAAAAGAAGAAGAAGAAGAAGAAGAAGAAGAAGAAGAAGAAGAAGAAGAAACGACGATTGGTTCGACGACGACGACGACGCGATGGGAAAAGAAACCACCGAGAAGTCCTCGGTCGATGTCGTCGCGGGAAACGAAAAGCGATGATTTTGATGTTGCAACGAAGGAGGAGGAGGAGAAGAAGAAGAAGAAGAAGAAGAAGAAGAAGAAGAAACGACGATTGGTTCGACGACGACGACGACGACGACGACGCGATGGGAAAAGAAACCACCGAGAAGTCCTCGGTCGATGTCGTCGCGGGAAACGAAAAGCGATGATTTTGATGTTGCAACGAAGGAGGAGGAGGAGAAGAAGAAGAAGAAGAAGAAGAAGAAGGACGGGGAAGCGACGGCGACAGAGAAGAAGACGATGCGGCGAGGATTTTTGAACGAGAAGAAATTATCGTCCAGCGGGTTGTTTGGCGACGAGGACGAGAAAGAAGAAGAAGAAGAAGAAGAAGAAGAAGAAGCGGAGGTTGTTGGTACGAGGACGGCATCGGCTTCGGTATCGTCGTCGGCGAGGAAAAGAGAAGGCGCGGCGACGGTAAAGTCTCCGCTCCAACTCGTGTACAGAAACATTCGGAGAGATTTGCTCACCTCGAAGTCGTTCGATGCGTCCGCGATAAGAGCGACGAGAAGTTTGTTTCATTTTGAACCGTTTCCGGGGGTGGGCGTGTGGCCGGTGAAGTACGACGATATGAAAATGTTTCCGATGAAGAGTTCGTGTTCGCGGTTGATTGTTTTGTCGGTGTTTGACGACGCGCCAAGTTTAGCCGCAAGCGGGACCGCGATTGTCTCCGAGTTGAGTAAGTTGATGATGGGTTTTGGTGGAGACGGCAACGACGAAGAGGAGGCGGAGAACGAAGGAAACGCGCCGACGAAAGTGAAACAGAGACCGATGTTTGTGTGCAATCGGGCGCAGTATCACGTGACGATGTTCTTTTTCAGTCGACCAATTGAAGGGATGACGAGAGAAGAACCGGTGGAGTTTTTAATCGACACAAATGGTAGCGATGCAGAAAGAACAGACGTAGCGAGGAGAACAGACTCCGAAGATGAAATAGAACCACGGTCGTCGTCGTCGCCGCCGCCGCCGCCGCCGCCGAAATCATCGCAACCGACGATGGAGAAGCAACCTTCCATTCCAAAAGGATTAGGAGAAATGGTACTTCCGGACAAGCCAAAACCGCGTGTTAAACGTTCTGTCGAGCAAAATTACGACCGCGTGTTATCTCCACCAACACCACTGTCGAAAATCAAACCTCCGTCGGCTATTAGCAGTGCAGAAAATCTCTCGGGCGCGTCGACGCCGATATCGTCGACGCAGAGCAAGTTCAAACGTTCCGCCTCAGGCGCCATCCTCGACGAAGCCACCAAAGCGCAAGAAGTACTCCAAAACTGCGAATCCGTCGAGTTAATCGTCGATCGAGTCGTCTTAGCCACCTCCGGTGCCCTTCTCTTGTGCTTCGACGACGTCAACGACTCGCTCAAAAAATGCCGCGCCGCGCTCGCCTCCAACGCCGTCGGCGTTCGAGGCGTCCAACAAACCTCCACCGCGCACTGCACTTTAGCGCGAATCCTACCGAACGCCGGCGACGAGCAATTATCCGACCGCGAGTTGAAACAAATCGACCAACTGCTCACAAAATGGACGAAACGGTTGCGCGGCGCGAAGATGACGTGCCCGAAAGCTTGGTACGTGCGCGAACAACGATTTTCCTCCGTGGACGGCGATAAAGTTCGCTTGCGGTTCGGACTCGGGTCGTCCCGCGGCACGCCCCCGTAGCGTGTGAACTTGTGTTTCTTTTTTAGCGTACCCGTTGTTGTAAACCTACTAGAGTGCTATTATTGCCGCCGCGCTTTCATTAATTATCATTCGTGTACAACGCGACGACCCGATAGTCGCCGCGTCGCATTCGACGCGTTCGTCGTCCAAGGAAAGGAGAAAGAAACTTCTTCTGTTCGCATCCTCAAAAGTCCACCAAATAAGTACACACAAACCACTTACACTACTTTGCGCTGAAAAAAGAAATGTCATCTCGAGAAGCCAGCGGCGCGAGCGCGTTCGGGCGCGCGAACAGCGGCAGCGGTAACACCAACGCGACGACGTCTTCTTCGTGTTCGTCTTCGTCTTCTTCTTCTTCTCTGAGACGCATCCTCCATCTTAAAAACAGCGTCTTTGAAATCTCGAAAGCGGATAAAACGAAATCGAAGAAGAAGAAAAGCGAACACTATCAGCGCGTGAAAGTTACCGGCGACGGACGATGCATGTTCCGAAGTCTCGCCCTGGGTTTAGCGCATATTTCGAAAACGAATTTAACGTCCGCGGAAGAAACGCGCGAGGCGGACACGTTGCGCAACGCGGTGTTTGAACAAATGTGCAGAGACGAAGAGAAGCGGAAAAGCCACGGAGAAGCGAACATGTCGATTAAATACGGCGACCCGGACGGAATCGAGGGGTACTGCCGAAGAATACAAAGCCAAGATTTCTGGGGCGGGGAAACGGAGTTGTTGGTGTTGACGAAACTCATCAAAAGACCCATCATGGTGTATTTACCCGCGCACATGGCGAAGAACGCGGCGAGCGGAAGCGGGTACGTGTGCATACAAACGTACGGCGAAGAGTTTGCGAAAAAGACGAATAAAAAGACCGGGAAAGTGACCGAGCGTGCACCGGTGAGGCTTTTGTATAACGGACAGACGCACTACGATTTGCTCATTTAGTTATTTTTGTCATTGTCATATTACGCTTGGCTGCCATTAGATTTAGTATTACTATTTTTGTGTCATGGTCACAGTCTGTTCTACCTAATAGACCTATTAGAGTTGGTATTACTATTTTTGTGTCACCGCCTTCGCCTGTTTTTGCTCTTCTTCGTTAAACTCTCGATGTCGTCCACGCCAGCGATGGCCGTTTTGTTGGAAAGATACGAGCCGCCAGTCGCGGTTTCACCGACCGCCGGACACGTACCGAACTCAGGGTGTTTATTGGTCGGTACCGGCGCGTTGACCTTATCGACTCTTCTCAGCGTTCTTTTTTCCATTCTATCGACGTAAAGGACGCCGTTTAGGTGGTCCATTTCGTGTTGCGCGATTCTCGCCGGCCAGCCCGTCAATTCCACTTCAATCGGTTTTCCATCCGGCGCGACGCCTTTCAGCTTCACCTTCAGATGTCGCCTGACGAGCGCCCGATATCCCTGCACCGATAAGCATCCCTCCATAAACGCAGCGCTCGCGTCGCCAATCGGTATTAACACCGGATTGATAACGACCTTCGCTTTGAAAGGCGCGCGTTTCTTCCTCTCTCTCTCCTCTTCGCTCTCGTCTGACATTCCTTCCGCCGTATCTTCCATCACGAATATTCGTTTCTTCACGCCAATCTGAGGCGCCGCGAGTCCAACGCCTCTCCCTTTCACGATCGCCAACATCTCCGACACTAACTCTTGTATCTCCGTGCTGTCGATATCTTTCTCGTCGACTTCTTCCGACCGTTCGTACAAGCACGCCTCCCCGGCTTGGACGATTTCTCGTTGCCCTTTCGCCAGGGATATTAAACTCGTGAACGGGTTGGACGCGTTTTCTGTCCACGTGCCTTCCCCGTCGGACGTTCCGTACGCGGCGGTGGTCCCCCGTCGGACGTTCCGCACGCGGCGGTGGTTTTTCATCGCCATCGCGGCGGAAGAGGAGGAGGAGGAGAAGGAGGAGGACGACGACGAAGCGCAGCAGCTGCGATGCATTTTTATCCTTCGCACAACACACTTTGACGACTTTGAAAGAAGAGAAATTGTAAAGTTGTTTGAAGGCGAAAGTCCGCGCATGAATATAAATAATCAACTCGAAATATTACAACAACTTACTAGCCGCGAGCATTTCCCTGTGCCTCTTCTCTTCTCTTCTCTCTGCCGCGGCTGCCGCTAATCTAATTTCGCTATTCGTGAGAGGCGGTTCAGGTTCAGCGTAGACGCCGTGCGCGTGCGTGCACACGCCGACCAGGAGAAGACCGATAATTTGTTCAGTTTGGAGCATTTCGCCTCTGGTTATGGACTCGATGATGCCGGTTAAGATTAAACCGAGCGTGATGGCGAATCCTTTGGCGACGGAGCCGAGATTTTTGGTGACCAGACCGACGCAGATGCCGCCGACCGCGGAAGTGAAAATCGGTACAAACGTGAGTAATGTGAAATGGTCAAACATGGAGGACCATTCGGTAGACCCGGCGTAGAGAAGACGTCGAACAGCTGTCGAGGAAACGAGATAATCGTTGGAGGGGTCTCTTGCCAACAGTGGATCTGATGCCATCATCGCTGCCGCGGCGTCTTGTCCTTCTTGGAGATGAGGATGCGTTTGTTGCACCAAAACCTCGTCGTTGAAGGCTAACTTGGAGACGTGAACGAAATAGATAATCGGTATAGAAGCGATGGCCATTTCAATCGTCAGCACTTGCGCGGGTCGCCGCAACGCTTGCAGCGAAATCTGCGTGCTCGTACTCGCGAGTCCGCTCAAACAAGACGCCGCAGTCACGGCAATCACCCCTAAATATCTCGTGTACTCTTCCTCCTCGATCACCGTCATGCCGTTCGCGTTTCCTCCGTTTGCGCCGTCCATCGATCCAAACGATTTCTGCGCGTCCACCGCGGGTTCCAATATCTCTTTAATTTGCAAAATCACGCTCGCTAACATCAAACCGAGTAAGCTCAAGCACTGAACGAAGGTCTGTTTCGTACCGAACACGACGTACACGAACAACGCGGTCCACATAATTTTTGTTTGGTTCAAACAATTGAACAACACCGCGTCGACGGAGTGATATCCGTATTGCATCAACATATTTTGAATGGAGTAAACAACCGCCGGAACTACGCTCAAAGCAAACACGTTCAATCTGACCTTGCCGAACTGTCGACGAATCTCCCGCGGCCCTTGCATTCGCATCGAAATCAAACACAACACAATCTTCACGCACTCCGTCGCAGCGACGACGCCCAAGCTCGAAACTTTCGTCGATATGAATTTCTTCGTCAACAGAGGTTGCGCGCCATACTGCACGCTCAACACGCAAAATGGTGCCACGTTTCGCATGATTTTTCCCCACGATATGTACCGTTGTTGTTGACCTCGCCTTCGCTGCGGGGCTCCCGAGGAGGTGGTAGTAGTGGTGGTGGTTGTGGTCGTCGTTCGGTGAATGGGAATACCGAACAAAAATGATTCTCTCTGCGTCGCCGCCGTCGTCTTTCTCCCTCTCTCTCTCGCTCCTTTCAAATCCTTCTCTCTCTCGTCGTCGTCGACCTCCTCCTCCTCCTCCTCTTTTTCGTCGTCGCGTTTCACTCCTCGTCGTCTCTGATGTCGTCGACTCCCTCTCGTTTGCACGTCGTCGTCGTTATATTCGTCGTTAATGCGCAACGACGCGTCTTCTTCTTCTTCTTCTTCTTCTTCCTCCTCCTCGTCGTAGTCTTCATCTTCGTCGCGCGACTCTCTTCTTCGCGGCGGTTGTTTTCGTCGTCGTTGTTTCGTCGTCGTCATCAAGACGTCGTCGTAAACGTCGTCGACATTTTTCCGTACTTTTAATTTGGCGTCGTCATCTTCCCGCGTCGTCGTTTTTCCTCGCGCGCTGCCGCGACGAGTATTCACGGCCATCTTTCTCTCCGTCTCTGCGCGCGTGCGCTGGGTTTCGTTGTCTCTCTTTTTTTCGGAAGGGGAAGGGGAAGGGGAGATGTCCACGCGTGTCTCTCTGCCCAGGTGAGAAAGCGCAGAGAGTGCACGAAGGAAGGGTATTTGGTGTGTACTTCCGGGAAAAGGTGGAGGGGTAAAGCTTGGATGTGGCGCAAAGCCGAAACGAACTTTCGTATCGTGCGTATTACATACCACAGAAAATCGAGAGAAGGTAAGGTGTCCCGTGTCACGTGTCACACGTGTCACAGAGGCGTCGTGTGGTACGCGAGCGAGTGCCATTCTCCTTGCTTGATCAAAATAATAAAATCGAAAATATTAATACACAACCTTTTAAAACTAAAAAATCCAAGCCCGTCTCTCTTTGACTCTCTATCTCTGACTCTCTATCTCTCTCTCTCGCGCGCGCGCGCCGCCGCCGCCGCCTTAACTTTTTTAAGCGCTACCGTACTTATTCGGCGGCGATTGACTGTTCGGCGCGTCGTAATCACCTCCTTTCCTTTGGAGGAGCGGCGCGTGGCGGTCGTTTTCGTCGTCGAAGAGTTCTTCGTCGTCGTCGTCGTCGTCGCCAAAGGGGCAGCAACAATCGCAGACGCAACAACACGCTCTTCGACGGCGAGCGGAGCACAAGGCGACGTTGGCGATGTCGCGAGAGCCCGGGTAACCGTTTCGGTTCAAGTCTTTTTCTAACTGGTCGCCTTCTTTGACTAAATGGATCCAGGAGGAGAGGATGATGAACGTGCCGGCGGCCATGACTATGAGCCAGGAGACGTACGGGTTCGTGACTTCGGGTTGCATGGCGACGCGGAGTTGGTCGGCGGACATGAGGAAGAAGTCGAACGAGCCGTGGTAGAGCCAAGAGCGCGAAATGCACTTGATTGGATCGATGAAAAATCCATTGGATGCTTGGATGATCCAGTGCGCTCGAACGTACCGCATGCCAGAGATACCGGCCCAGATGGCGTGCATGGGCATGAAGCCTCTTGTAACGGTGATCATCGTCGCTGTGGCGCCGCGTTCAACGTCGTATAACGAGCGTCCGTCCATGCTTTGAACCGTGCAGTTGATGGCGGTATCGTTCCAACTCGTGATGGCGACTTCGGTTTCGTTGCCGTTCGGGTCGGCGAAACCGTACCGTGTCAACGCGCGAATGATGATGGTTTCGCGTTGTTTAACATCATCCGTGATTCCTAATCCGCCACTAATGCTATTCTTTCCTCCATTTTTCTCGTCGCTCTCGTGTGCACCCATTTCTCCGACCGTCAACCTACCATCGTCCTCGGCGCTCTCGCTCGATAATCGCAAGTAATCCTTCGCCTCGGACGGGTTCAATATTCCCTTCGTAATGTACGAGTGCATGCCATCCGTCGCCTTCTCTACCGTCAACTTGGTTTGCGCGAAACTTTCGTAGATACCTTGCAAAATTTGGTTCTTGAACTCCCGAATGATCTCGCTGTCGTCGTACACAGGATGCAACTGCCCTTTACCACCGCTACTTTTTCTTGAAATACCAGTCATCTTCCCGAGGAACGGGATCCATCCAGAATCCGTGGACATGAAGTAACTCATTTTATGTGATTGCTGCTGCTGTTGTTGTTGAATTATCTGTTGTTCTTCAGCGTACGCTCTTTGCGCGTCGAATTTTGTCTTGTCTTTCCCATCATTCATTTCCTCCATTGTTGTTGTTGTTGTTGTTGCTGCTGCTGCTGCTGCTACTGCCACGTTCGATTTCGACTTCGTGCTCGTGATTAGCGCCGGAATGATTTGCGTCTCTTGCATCATGTGCGCTGGTGTTGTGGCTCCCTTCGTCACTCCGTCCTCTCCCATTTGTGCGTCCAACGACCCGCTCAACACGACAATCCTCGGATGTTGTGGATCGTTACAAACCACCGTAACATCCGCTCTCGTCACATCCATCAGCACTTGCGTGTTTTGCATCTGCTCGTACGTTCGAACCCCGTATTGAACGTTCTCAATCCACGCGAAGCCTAAACCTACGACCATGGCTAGCAAAACAACCTTCCTCGGCGACCGCGTTCGCTTGGACCAACCGATGGCGTACGAACACCCGCCCATATCCTCCTCCAACTCAGCTTTACTCCCTAAATCGTCATCCCTCGCTCTCGTCCACCTGCTGGCGACAAAATACTTCGCCGTCTCTTCGCTAAATCCGGCCAAAATAAACGCCAACCACGCCGTCGCCATGATCGTCTCCAAGCTCACGTTTTCTTGACCGCTTTCCTCCACCGCCGGTTCCGCGCTAAACGCCATCGCCGAATACCCGAGCAACGCCGTCACGATCCCAGCCGCGAACGCTCGCACCGTGTACACCGCAATCGGTGCTACAATCGCCCCGCACCAAAATGTCTGCGCTAAAATCCCAAAACTTAGGTGCTCGTGAAACGCGTCCCTGTGGCCGCGCTTCGACATGAACACGAAAAACACCGCCCACATGCAGCACGGAATCAGCGCTGCCAATAAAACAACTATCGCGGATACCCAATCGCCCTCGCACTCTAACGTCGTTATGATTGCTTTCGCGAAAAACAACAGCAAGGTCACGAACAACCACGAGAACGAATTGTCGTGCGACCAGGCGGAGAGGCACGTCACGTACCAGCTTTGCTTCTCCGCGAACTCTCGCTTGCGAGTGCGCGGGGAAAGAGGAGTGACGCTCTGCCGTTGACGATCATGTTCGTCTTGTCGTCGCTTCGGAGGCAAGGCCATTTTTTGATATCCCTATTTCTGAATGCGACGACGCTTTGTCTCTCTTTTTATCTCTGTCTCTCTCTAGCCGCGGATTGTTGTCTCTCGCGCGTGAGAGTCCGTGTTATCGAGAGAAGAGAGCGCGCGTTTCGCGATAGAAATGACGAGAAAAAACAGGGGGGGCGCGTGGGGGCAAAATGAGGGTGTTGTAAACCCTAAATGTTTTTTTTGTGAGTGCAGTATTGAAAATCAACAAAAACAACAACTCTCCGTGCGACTTTACGCACGCGCCGGCCGTCCGCATCTAAAATCACGGCTTCTTCTTCCTCCTGAGCTCGAAGATTTTCGGCGGAGAAGCGCTCGCTTTTTCTTCTCGCTCTTTTTTATCGTTGAAGTCGTCGCGAGCGCCAAAAAGTATCGGTCGCGAGGAGGAGGAGGAGGCGTTCGACGCGATTTTTTCGCTGTATTTCACCTTGAACTTTCCCTTGACGCCGCCACCGATGACGCCGCTTGCTTTCCTCAAAGCATCGAGGTTTTTAAAGTGCGCGATGTATATGTCGTCTAAATCAGTCTCCGAGTCGACTTCGACGGCAAATTGACCGGACCAAGGACGGAGCATTAGAAATACTGTTTTTTTCTCTGCGCCGTCGGAAAACGTGGCGGTGAGCCGTTCGTATTCGATACCGCCGTTTTGCTTGGTGTGGTAGGAGGTGAATCCGGGGAAGTATTCGTCCTCGTTGGCGTCTTCGGGTGGTTGGTTCAATGAACTTCCTGGCGCTCCGTTCAACGTGGACGTCATCATCATCCGATCCTTTTCCTCTTTTTCTTTCTTCAACTCGTCGTGCGCTAAGATAGCCTCGCGCAAATTGATCGACGGTTTCTTACACGCTGCCGTTCGAAAGACGTCCACGCGTCGATTAGGTTCGTTGCCGTAGCTTTGTGACGTGAAGCCCCACAACGCGGCGTACTCGTGGACGACACCGCGAAGATATTTCGTCATCGCCGGAAAAGTTGCGCGACGATTATTGGCATCTCTCGCCATCTCTTCGAATTTCTGTTCGATTTGCGCGCACAAGCGAGGATTGTTCTTTGCCGCTTTCAAGTGTTCTTGTTTAAACGCACTCTTTGCACCCGATACGGCAAACGCCGACACGCGTGACTCTGGATTTGAAATGCCAAACGCCGCGGCGAGTTGCGCGCGCCTCGCTTCGTCTGCGTTTACGGAATCGTTCGGAAGCGCCGCCGCGGCAAACTCAGCCGCTCGTTGACGCTCTCGTTGTTGTTCATGGTGATTGAATGCTCGAGTGTCAGACGAGGACGGTATTGTTTGAGACGGCGGCGGTTGAACTCGGGGTCGACGAACGACGCTATCGTTATTGTCGTGCAAACTCGACGCTCTCTGCGCCATTTGGCTCCACCCGCCGGTACCGATGCGAGTGGTTGCATTCCCCGAACCTGATCCTAAACTTGGGAAATTTTCCGCGCTCGACAGCTCAATGTTGCTATTACTTCCGTGTCTACGAATAGCCTCTGGGTTTGACCAACCGCTAAAGGAAGTCTGCGCCGCTCTTAATGTTTGTCCGCGTGACATGGCGATATCGTCGTCTACCATGGCAAATGCACCAAACGCTCGAAAGGCATTTTCTTGTTGTTCGATGGACGTTTGTAAATTCGCCGCTAAAGCCTGCTGTTCGGAAGCTTCTCTGCTATTATTACTACTGGTGTTATTCCCGTTTTGCTGCTGTTGATTATTTCTTCTATTATTACTACCACCCGCACTACTATTCTCGCCTTGCCTTCGCTCCCGAATGCTCGTAAACATCGACGACGCCAACGTCCTTCTCAACTCCTCGCGTTCTCTTTGCATCCTCGCTCTTTGTTCTTCCGTCCTCCTCTCCGCATTTTCCAACTCGTCTTTCTTTTCCTTCTGTAAATTTACATACGCTTTGTGTACGCTAAACTTCTTTAATGAAAATTTCCGCAAGTGCTCGTCCAACCTCTGACAATCGCTCGCGTCCAACGCCTCTCTCGTCAACGGATTCTCAAACGTTTTCGCGTTCACGACGTACTCCGCCAACGCCTCTGGGTCAAAAAGATGTTTCACCTGTTGCTCTTCAGATATAATAGTTGTCGTCGTCGTTCTTTCGTTCGCATCCTCCTCGCCTCCGCCTCCTTCGTCCTCGTTCAGCGACGAATAGCTTTGTTCTCGTTTAAACTTCTTCCCGAGCAACTCAAACGGCGCGTGCGCTTGCTCGCAAAACGGTTCCAACGTAATCGGGTCGCACTTTTCCTCCGGCAGATCCTTCCACCATTTCGGCGCCTGCTTTTGTTGCGGTTGCTTTCTCATCGTCGTCGTCGTCGGCGGCAAAGAAGAAGAAGAAGAAGAAGAAGGAACTTGTCGCGGAACTATCGTTTTCTTCTTCTTTTGCTGTTGTTGTTGTTGTTGTTGTTGTTGTTGTTGTTGCTGCTGACTGCTATTTTTCGGCGGCGGCGGCACGAACGCCTTTGCATCTTTCGACAACGAGGGGGCGCCGTTATTATTATCGTTCACGTCGGAGGGTTTTGAAGTTCCATCGTCGTCGTCGTCGACGCCGTCGTCGTCGTCGTCTTCTTCGCTTTTCTTCTTCTTCTTTTTAGGAATCGACTTCGTCGCCTCTCGAAACAAATCCACTCGCTCTTTGCCGTTTTCCCCGACCGGTCTCCTCGGAGGCGCGCCTCGCCCGGATTTTGGTTTCTCTTTTTTCTTCGTCGTCCGCTGCTGTTTAGTCCTGTCGTTATCGTCGTCGTTCATCGTCGTCTGGGTTTTCTTTCCCGTTTCTTCTCCCTCTTTTATTCTCCCACGCCGGCGTCGTCGCTCGGTCCCTCTCTGGATATCTCGCAGTCACTACTCTCTTTCCCAGAAAGACCTCTCTCCGTGAGAGGGCGAGAGAGAGAGAAGAGGCCAAAAACGAGCGAGTTTCTTTTCTCTCTCGCGTTTGCGTTTGCCCGCGCGTTCGCGCGTTTGCGCGCGCGAGAGAGAGAGAGAGAACCAACACGTCTCTCGTCGTCAAGTCACTTTCGGGTAAACGACGAGAGCCAACAAAACGACGAGCGCGAAAAACCCTAAACCCTAGCCTGGTGAAACCCTAAATAACTTATTTCTTCTTTTTTCTTCCCGTTATAAAAAAGAAGGAAAATCTCACCAGTCACCCATAACTCACTCGCGCGCGTCCGCACTCTTCGTTCGTTTCCTTTGAAGAAGAAGAAGAAGAAATACGACGACGCGAGATAAACATCTCTCCATCTTTTGAGTTTTGCGACGAGAAGAGCTCCCAAAGAAGAAAGAGGACGACGTTCTTTTTTTAAAAAGAAGCAATTTTGCGCGTGCCTCGCGGCGTGGGAGATTAAAAAGTTCTGATAACTTTTCACGGAACAACAACGCGAAAGAAAACGCGAAGAGGTGCGAACGAACGCCAGAGAGAGAGCTTTTCGACCCCTTTCTCGCTCTTTTTGTTTATCGCTCGCGCTGTTGTCGTCGTTTCCAGAGAGAGAGCGCGTCGCGCGTCGAGAGAGAAGGAAGGTTTCGGAAATTTGTAATTGTCGTATACCCTCTCTCTCTCCCCGCGGGTAAAAAGAAGGAAAAAAAAAGGGGGGAAAATCAATCTTCTCTCTCTCTGCTTTGCAGGCTTCCTCTTTTCCGTTTCCTTTGCGAACGCGCAGAAAACTGACCCTTATTTCCCTCTCTTCTTCTCGATTCCGTCTTCTCTTTTCGGTGTTCTTCTTCTACCGACGACGCTCGCAGAGTTTCCGAGTGGCGCGATAGTGCATATATATAGAGAAGTTTTACACGCACGGTTCAGTCATGGCGCCGTCCTCGGAGAAAGGGCGGCGGCGGGAGGAGAACGCCGACGCCGGGAGGAACACTAACAACGCCTCGCCCGCGCCGCCGTATTTAGCGCAGCTGTTGAGCGCGGCGGGTGTGCCGGTGAATCCAGTAGATGGAAGCACGTCACAACAGCAGATGTTGCAATTTCAGCAGCAGCAAAACGCGGCGAACTTTGCGGCGGCGACGGCGTTGACGTTGTCGGGCGTGAATTCGCAGTTGAAGTCGTTCGGGAATAGCTCGTTACGATTGAGTGGTCCGGCGAACAGTGGAGGGCAACCGGGGAGTCCGTCCTTTTGGAACCAGTTTTTCGCGCAGCAAGCGTTGGTTGGGAGCTTATATAACCAGCAGCAGCAGTTTCAAGGGACGCAGCAGGCGCTGCCCAACGGCGCGAATCTCAACAACGAGAAGTTGAGCTTTTTGAGCAACTTTTCCACCGGTATGGGAGGTGGAACGCAGCCGACCATGTCAAACAGGACGCGGAGTAGCGGAGGGAACGCCATTTTCGATAACGAGGACTTGAAAGAGCTGTTGAGTTCAAAGTTGCAACAGAAGATTGGAGGATCGGGTATCGGAGAGATCAACAGCAGCGACGCGGCGAGGAAGAGAAAATTGTCGCAGGTAAACACGGAGAATATTAACATCAACAACAAAAGGAAACAACCGGATTCAGGCGTGAATCAACAACCCGGATCGAGGGGCAACTCTGCGTTTAGTCCTTTTGCAAACTCTGGCGGCGACGGAAACAACATCTTTACCACCAGCGAACTTATGAAAGTTAAGAGTTTGCAAGAAAAGAAGAAACGCTCGGCGGAGAAGAAGAACAAGAAGAGCAACAGCGACAAAGCGACGTCGCAAGAGAGGAAACCGGGAGAAAAGAAAACGAAGAAACAAAAAGAAACGAATCCGAAAACCATGCAACTAGCCGACGCCGCGATGAGCTTGGATCAAGAACGGAGCAACGTGATGAACAATCAAAACGTTCTCAAGGAGGTCATGAAGTTGCAACAAGAATATATCAAAGAAACTCCGGAAGAGCGAGAAAAGAGAGAAAAAGACGAAGCTGCGATGAAAATGAAACAATTGAGCACGAGAGGTCACACGACGCGAGCGACGGAAAAAGAAGAGCTGTATAAATCCATAGTAGACGTGGATGGAAACTTGTTGAAGCCGGAAGTGCTGGAGCGATTCGAAGCAAACGCAAACAAAATGACGCAACTGAACAAAGAACACGAAGAGCAAAAGAAACTATCTGGATCGGGAGGGAAGAAAAACGGCGCCGTCTCGGCTTTAGCGCAAGCCGCTGCGCAGAAGATCACCGGCGCTTCCGACGATGTCATGGCAAAAGTCCGAGGTATTCTTGAAGAAGAGCTTTCGGACGCGGAAACGGACATCGCCGAAGGCGACGAGACGGGCGAGTTGGACAACAACAAAGCAGGCGAGCCAAAAGAAAACGCGAAAAAACTTTCCGACGCGGCGGAGAAAGAGGAAAAGAGCACTGATTTAGATAAAGACGGTAAAGATATCAAAGTTCGCTCGCGATCGTGGTCTCAAGAAGAAGACGATCTCGTCCAAGTGTTAGTTTCCCAAGTCGGTCCGAAGAAGTGGGCATTAATCGCCAGTCAACTTTCAGGAAAGACGCAAAAACAAGCCTACGCGCGATGGAGAGATTATTTACAACCCGGTTTAACGTCTCGTCCGTGGACGAGATGGGAGGAGATTCATCTCTTGGATTGCCAGGCGCACATCGGCAATCAATGGGCTATCTTAGCCAGATTCATGCCTGGACGTTCGCCGAACGCCATTAAAAATAGGTTCCACGCGACGAAACGAAAAAAAGAACGCAACACAGGCGCGGTTGAGAATGAAAAAAAGGATATATCCAAAGGGAACATGACGTCATTGACGCGCGAATCGGAAGGTAAAGGCGACAAAAGCTCGAGAAAACAACCCCCGGAACAACCGGAGAAGAAGCGAGACGAAAAAAATAAAGCCATCGACGCCAAAACGGCGCAAACGAAAGCAGCGGCGCAGGCGCCGTCGTCATCGCCGAGCGGGGAACGCACAAAAAAAGGAAAGAAGAAAGTGACGCCGCCGCCTTCGCAACGAAAAATCCGCGCCACGCGAAGCGTCTCTAAATAAACTAGCAGAACAACAACGCGCTCACGTAGACAAAAAAAGAACGCACGCATCATCATCATAATCATCATCGTCATCACCGTTGATTGAAACACATTGTAGAAAATACGCCCCGAGTTTTTATACTTATAAAACACATGTATATATACGTATGTATATTTGATGTACAACCGCGGTACGACGCGCGCGTAAAGAAGTAAAGAAGTCACAAAAGTTTCCTCGCGTTGTGTTTTTGCGTCTGTCTCTTCAAAAAAAAAAAAGAATCGAGAGCGCAAATTCACACCAAAATGTCACTCTCTTCGACGACGACGACGACGACAAAAATGCTCCTCGTGGCCTCTTTAGCGCTGCTGGGGTGCTCTTCCCTCGCCGGTGGTGGTGCGTCGTGTGTTTATTTCTTCTTCTTCTTCTTTTTGATGTGAACTCAATTGTTTTTCTCTCTCTCTCTCTCTCTCCCCGATCGGTTTTATATTATGTCTCGGCGGGCGCTGATAACTTTCTCTCTCTCTCTCTCTCTTACGAAACAACAGTCCACGCGGCGGAGGAACAACCGAAAACGACCGCACCAGCACCGAAGCACATTTTAACGGACATTCCGGACGCGTCCGCGTCCGTGGACACGACGGTCGTCTTCCCTGGATTTGGGACCGATTTGCGATTTCCAGCGGCGGAGGACATCACCGCTTTGTTGGGCGTCCGAAACGTGGGCGATTCGACGATTGAGTTGCAAGCGATTGCGGGATCGGTGAACGCGCCGCAGGCGTTTCAATATTTCGTGGCAAACTTTTCCAAGTATGAATTTAACGGCGAGGACGAGGAGGACGAGGAATTCGCGCCGTTTAACCCGAGGATCGGAAGCGAGAAGTTGGCGACGAAACGCGGGGCGAAGAAGGGCTCGGCGAAGAATTTGTACACGAGTAAAGAGCAATCTGTGGTGAACGCAGGGAGAGAGTTAACGGTGCCGTATTCGTTTCAATTACCCGCGCCGTTAGCTGGGATGGATTTTACGTTGGCACTGACGGCGTTTTACCAAGAGGATGGGGAACAATACGCGACAACCTTTTTTAATCACACGGTGAGAGTGTTGGATCCAAACGTGGCAGTTGATTTTCAATTGACGTTCGTGTACATCGCGCTGGGGAGCTTTGCGCTCGGTCTCTTGTATTTGGTGTTGAGAGTGTTCGGGTTGGATGCGCATTTACCGTTTATCGGTGAAAACGCGATTGAGGCGAGCAAGAAGCAAAAGAAGAAGACGCACGAGATTAACATGGCGGCTGCGAGAGCGGAAGCGGCGAAGAAGATGAGCGAAGGAGGAAGTGGTGCGACGGGCAACGATAACAAAAAAGGTGGGGGTAAAGAGGACGACTGGCTCTCCGGGACGGCGTTTACGAACCCAAGTTCGTTCTCCACCGGGGCGACGAAACCGAAGAACCGCAAAGGAGGCAAAGGAGGAAAGAAGTAAACGCAAAAGTAAAAAATCTAATAACGTAATAAAAAATCAATCAGTTGGTACTCGAGTAATCAATCAATCGCATTAACAAAACACATGCACACAAAACCGAACGCAAACAGAGTTAGTTTTTTTCCTTTCTTCTTCAATCAAGATGAAGTCACCGCGTGCATGGCTTGCGCCAACCTTTCGACCGTTTTGCTCGTGACGCCCGCCATGGAGATTCTACCGTTTCTCGTCATGTAAATGTGATGTTCATCCTTCAATCTATCCACCTGTTCGGGAGTTAAACCTGAGTAGCAAAACATCCCAATCTGATCGGTCACGTGCTTCCATCCCATCGTGCTCCCACTCTTCTCCAAAGCCTCTCTTAATTTCGCTCTCATGTCGATAATTCTATCCGCCATCATCTTCACCTCGGTTAACCACAATGCGTTCAACTTTTCGTCGCCTAAAATGGTCGAAACCAAATTCGCCCCTTGTAACGGCGGCGACGAGTACATCGCTCTCGCGATCACTTTCAACTGCGATTCGACGACCGCCGCTTCCTCTTTGGACGCGCACACCATGGATAACGTCCCAACTCTGTGACCGTACAACCCCATGTTCTTGGCGAAACTTTGCGCCAACGCCATGGCGTGTCCGTCTCTCTTAAACATTCTCAACGCGAACGCATCTTTATCGCAATCGCCACTGGCAAAACCTTGGTACGCGCTATCCAAAAATGGGAACAAATTCTTCTCCTTGAACAGTTTCGAAATTTCCAACCACTGCTCTTCACTCGGGTCGACCCCGGTTGGGTTGTGCGCGCACGCGTGCAACAACACGACGTCCCCTTCCTTCGCCTTCCCCAAATCTTCCTTCAACCCGTCAAAATCCAACCCTCTCGTTTCCGCTTTGTAATACCTATACGTCTTCGTCTCGACTCCCGCGTCGCGGAAAATATTCAAATGATTCGACCACGTCGGATCTGGAACGTAACACACCGCGCCTTTCTTAAATCGAGCGATGAACTCGGCGAACAAGCGACAGGCGCCCGTCCCCGACAGCGTTTGTATCCCCGCGATGGTCTTCGCGTCTCCAATCTCCTTCCCGTACGCCAATTCTAAACTTCTAGAGATGTACTGATTATCGCCTTGCGTCGGTAAATATTCCATGTTCTTCGCGTCCTCGATCAGTCGCTTCTCCGCCTGGCGCACGCACTCCAAAACCACCGGTTTACCGTTATCGTCTCGGTAGGCTCCCGTGCCGAGGAGCATTTTCGACGGATCCGTGTCCGCGTGAAACATTTCCGAGACGCCCAAGATTGGGTCCTGTTTGTGTGCGTTTCATTCACGAATCGTCAATGTCGTCGTCGTCGTAAAAGAGAGAGAGAGAGAACGAACGAACGAACGCGTTGGTTGAAAAACTTTAAAACGGCTCGACGAGAGAGAGAGAGACGAAGAGAGAGAGAGACGAAGAAGAGATAAAACGTCGGCTTCATCTCTCTCTCTCTCCGGGGAAAAAAAAACCCAAAAAGTAAGTAAATTTCACACCTTCGGCGCCGCTTCCACGTGCGACCATAATCCACCACCACTCATCGCGCGTCGTCGTGAAACAGTAGTTGTCGTTGTTGTTTTGTTCGCGAAGAAGACGTCAAAGAAGAGTAGTATTCGTTTGCGATGACTGCCACCAGTTGTTGTTCTTTTGATCGAGTTGCAAAGCCGTAACGAAGTGTGCATGCACCTTTTTGTCGTCGTCTCTCTGAACTTTTTTTAAGTGACGGACGAAAAGACACAAAAACACGTAAGCAGGAAAAGCAATTTTTATTTAGGGTTTTGGTACAATTTTTTTTTAGGGGTTTAGAAAACGTCCAAAGTTTTGGATTCGTCGCATCACACATTTGGAATTAACTCTTAATACTACTATCTATACTCCTCCTCTTCTTCTTCTTCTTATTATTATTATTATTACCACTACTACCGCTCTGCTCGAGATGGCGACGAGCGCGAGGCAAATACAGATCACGGAACAAACGAGCCGGGCGGTGGTGGAGAACCAGCTCAGGGTCGGGATGGACGTGGTGTGTTATCAGAGAGGTATTTTTTAAATCATTATTCGAGAGGGAAGAGAAGGATTTTGAAAAAAAATATTCCCGCAAAAGATCGAGAGTCTCTCTCTTTCTCTCTCTCTCTCGCGCGCGCGTTCCTTCTCGTCCATCTTCTCGTTCTTCTCTCTTCGAGCGAGCGCGATGATTGTTTCGTTTTGCGAACGTTCGCGCGCGCGCGCGCTGACTCTCTTTTTTTTTTTTCTTTTTCCCTTTTTTG
>Ga0255767_1001921_pt1 | contig 18234 bp, 15 predicted proteins | sample 071ome_24_FD_179967 | JGI IMG/M metagenome (GOLD analysis project Ga0255767, IMG submission 179967) | Coastal salt marsh microbial communities from the Groves Creek Marsh, Skidaway Island, Georgia - 071402CT metaG (version 2) | ecosystem: Environmental > Aquatic > Marine > Intertidal zone > Salt...
AAAATACGCCATTCTAAGGCCAACAACGCCAAATCAGGTCGGAAACACGCAACAGCTTACTGAATCAACACAAGACCCAATCAGCCAAAACGTTTTTACACAACCAAGATCATTTGCTGAAGGGCGACCCTACACGCGCACGTCTGTTGCTGAGTGGGGGGGCGAAGTTAGCTTGGTCCGTTTCAATAGAGAGAATTCTTTTCGATGTTTTTCTCGTTCGTTCCAGGCTACGGATGGGGCTTACTTCCCCGGCACGGACCAACTGTCGTATCTGATGGCGTCGATGTCGACGGCGGCGCCGTGGCCCTTGGCCGGTCCGCGGGGCAGGTCCTCGGCGCCCTCGTACCCGCCGTGGCAATAAAGCTCAATCACATTCCCGGACGGGTCGCGGAAGAACATCATGGTTTCCACCCCTCGGCGGGTCCAGAAATTGCTGGACGGAATACCACAGGCGGTCAGCCAGTCCTTCATCTGTACCAGGGCCTCGGCATTACAGGTCAGCCCCACATGCGGATATTCGTTGCTAGGCGCGATGAAGGTACAGCCATCCGAGCCGATGCCGATATGGGTGCCCCATAGCTCGAACATGGCGAAGGCGCCTTCGTGAACCAGCTTCTTGCCGCCCAGGACCTCCGTATAGAAACGGATGCCTTCGTCCAAATCCCGGCACGGGAGGCTGACATGATCCAGCCCGTCCATCGCCGGCGGGCCTGAAGGGGGAGGGCTCATGAGATTTGGTCTCCTGCGAAGATGACGTCCGAGGGTAGCGCGATCAGGAACAACCGATCAACTTTCCTCCAACGCCGTTTTGGCGGTTTTTTTCTTCGCCTGCTCCCGGCGCAGCAAATAGATGCTGCTGCCCACGATGACGGCGGCGCCGATAAAGCTCCAATATCCAGGTATCTCGGCAAAAATGATGATGCCGAAAATGAAAGAATACACGATCCGCAGATAATCGAAGGGCATGACAAAGCTGGTTTCCCCCAGTCCCAGTCCATGGGTGAACAATCCCTGGCCCAGGATACCGACCGCGCCGGTGAGGATCATCAGGGCCCATTCCGTCGGCGTCGGGTCCTGCCAAGTCCAGATCGCCGGGATCATCGCCCAAAGCGTGGTGAACAGGGCGAAGTAGAACATGATGGTGACCGTGCCCTCGGTCCGGGTGAGGAGTTTCACCGTAAGAACAACCATGGAGCCGAAGAATGCGCCACCCAAAGCCGACAGCGCCCAGGGATCAAATCCTTCGCCGAATGGCCGGGTAATCATCAGCACACCGACGAAGCCGACGCCGGCGGCCATGATGCGCCGGGGACCCACATCTTCGCCCAGGAACAACGCGGCGATCACCAACAGGATCAGCGGTCGGGAAAACTGGATCGTGACCGTATCGGCCAGGGAGATATGAATCAGGGCGAAAAAGAACAACGTATTGCCCATAAAGCCGACGAAACCACGCGCGGCGTGCAGGTGCAGCTTACTGGTCTTAAGAATTTTGAAGCCCATCCGCCAGACCACCGGTAGCATAACAATCAGCCCGGCGAGGAAGCGGATGAACAGCACCTCGAACGGCGGCAGGGACTGGCCGATGTGTTTCACCAGAGATGCCATGATGATTAAGAGGAACGCGCCGACGGAGACAAGTAACGCGCCGCGTACGTTGGGTGAGAGGCGTTGCCAGGCTGCAATAATTGGCAGCGGCTCTTTGGCAGGCGCTTCGGCCGGGTCGGGTTCGGTCGTCATAGGGCGATGTGCTTTCGAAGTCCGCGACGGGACGGGCGATCATTAGCGGTAGAGGTCCCCTTAAAGTCAAGCCGGGCCCGGTGTCCTGATGGGATAAAAAAAGAATGATATTTCTTTAGTTAGGCTATATCTTTCGCGACAGAATTTGAGGGCGGGGACGTTAGGTCCTCCATGAGCGCCAAAGAGCTTTTTTACATATGTCCATCGCGGAAATTTGCCCCGCTTTCTCTGGCCTTTTCATTTGGTTTTGAGTAATCCACTTATATTCAAATTTTACGGCTTTCAGTCTTTTCGCAAAGGACGCGTTTCAATGATGCGTATGATTAATTTGTCTCCCCGGATCATGGTAGCCGCTTCGGCGCTCTTGGTGCTTTGTGCGTCAACCAGTTTGGCCCAAGATCGCGCCCTGTCTGATCGCGCCAAGGCGGCCGACAAAAACAACAACGGCCTGATTGAGCGGAGCGAGGCCGGCGGTCCGCTTGCCGCAAATTTTGACGAAATGGACTGTGATAAAAACGGTGGGCTCGACGGTGCGGAGATCAGAGGGTTCTTCACCGGGGCCGGGTGCCCGAAACCAGCGCCCAAGGCCGCGGCAGCCCCGGCGGCGTCCAAATATCCGCCGCTGAACGAGCGGGCCAAAGGCTTGGATGCGAACAACAATGGCCTGGTTGACCGAAATGAAGCGCGCGGTCCGCTGCAAGCGAACTTCGACGACATGGACTGTGACAAGAATGGCGGTTTGGACGGCGCGGAAATTCCGGCTTTCTTCCAAGGTAAAAGCTGCGCAGACCTAACGCCAAAGACGGCCTCGGGCGCATCTGCCGCGAAACCGGCAGCCAAGCCCGCTGCCGGGGGACGTCCCACCGGCCGGCGTGCCGGTGGCCGCCCGCCGCAATCCGTTCAGCTTGATGATGCACGGATCGAGGTGATCACGGACACCTATACGGTTGTCGGCCGGGTGGTCGCGCTGCAGCGTGGTCCCGTTGCCGCGCGGGTCAGCGGCGCCATTGATGCGGTCAACGTGGGCGTCGGCGCGCGGGTCGCCAAAGGCGATGTCCTGGTCTCTTTGGCGAAATCCAAGTTAGAGGCGGAGCGCCGCCGTATCGCCGCGCAGGTGGCGCGTCAACAGACGAACATGCGGAATGCGGAGCGGGAGCTCCAGCGCATCAAAAACCTCAAACAGTCCGCAGCCTTCTCCCGTGCCCGGTTCGAGGATTTGGAAGGACAGGTCGCCGAGCGCCACGCCCAACTGGAAGAAGTGCGAGCAGCGCTCAATTCCATCCAGATAGATATCGCCAACGCCAGTATCAAGGCGCCTTATGACGCTGTGGTGGTGGATAAGCACGTGGAAGTGGGCGGCTTCGTCAATGTCGGGGCGCCGGTGGTGACCTTGTTGAATGAAAAGGCGTTGGAGGTGGAGGCTGAAGTTGTCTCCACCAGAGTGTCCGGGTTGTCGATAGGGGCCGCCGCTTCGGTGATCTCCGAGAGTGGTGATAAATTTCCAGCCAAGGTGAAGACCATTATTCCCGATGACAATACCCGGACCCGGACCCGGCCGGTGCGTCTGAGCGTGGACTTTGGAAACGATGGCGGCAAATTCGCCCACAACCAAAGTGTTTCAGTTGAACTGCCCATCGCCAACGGTCAGAAAATTGTAACCGTTCATAAAGACGCGGTGGTGTCTCGCGCCAACGGCAGTGTCGTCTTTGTCGTAACCGGTACCACGGCGGCCATGCGGACGGTCCGGATCGGCCGGGGGATCGGCAATAAATTTGAAATTCTCGAGGGATTGAAAGGCGGCGAAAAAGTCGTCGTCCGTGGTAACGAACGGCTGGGCGCCGGCGGCGCCGTTAAAGTCATCAACTAATCCAAGGATGCAACGTCCATGAATATCATTCGGCTTTCGATCCTGCGCCCCACGGCCGTGGTGGCGATGGTGCTGATGATCGTGCTGTTCGGTTGGGTGTCTTTGAGCAAGATACCCATCCAGATGGCGCCCGATGTGCGCCAGCCGGTGATCATTATCAAAACAGCGTGGCGTGGCGCGTCGCCCGCGGATGTGGAACGGGAAATCGTCTCCAAGCAGGAAGAAGAACTAAAGGGTATCGAGGGTCTTCGCAGGATCGTCGGCGAAGCGAAGCACAACGAAGGCGTGGTCACGCTGGAATTCGCGCCTGGGCTGGAATTCAACCGGACACTTCTGTTGACCGCCAACCGGCTGGACCGGGTGACCGGCTATCCGGAAGAGGCGGACGAACCGGTTATCAGCACCTCGGGCACAGAAGACAATGCCATCGCGTGGTTCAGTCTGTCCCGGCTGGACGGCAACGACCGGGAGATGTCCACCTACGGCGATTTCCTGAAGGACGTGATCCGCGACCGGTTTGAGCGGATCAAAGGCGTCGGCGGCGTCAATCTGTTTGGCGACAACGAACGGGAACTTCAAGTAATCGTCGATCCGGCTAAGCTGGCGCAATACCGCATGACTGTGCCCGAGGTGATCAGCCGGCTGCGCGCCGAAAATGCCGCAATCACCGGTGGTGAGGTGAATGAGGGCAAGCGTCGATACGTGGTGCGGACCGATGGCGAGCTGACCACGCCGGAAGAGGTGCGCCGGATTCTCCTCCGCAGCGAGGGCGGCGGAACGGTTGGCCTGGGCCGGGTGACCGTCGGCGATGTGGCGGAGGTCAGCGTCAACTACAAGGAAGCCTTCGCGCGGGCTCGACTCTTGGGCAAGCCGGCGATGGGGCTCAACCTGACGCGGGAACAGGGCGCCAATGTTTTGGACACCATGCGGGAGGTGCGCCGGGTCGCCAACGAACTGGCCGAGGGCCCGGTCCGCCAGGCAGGGCTGCACATGCGCCAGGTCTACGACGAGACGGTCTATATCAACTCGTCCATCGACCTGGTCATTCAAAATATCTACGTCGGCGGCGCGCTGGCGATTATCATCTTGCTGTTGTTCCTGCGGTCCTGGCGGCCGACGGTGGTTATTGCCGCGGCGATCCCGGTCTCCGTCATCGGCACCTTTGTGGCCATGGCGTTCCTCGGGCGATCCTTGAACGTCGTCAGCCTGGCGGGCATAGCCTTCGCTGTCGGCATGGTCGTCGATGCAGCGATTGTCGTGCTGGAGAACATTTTCCGGTTGCGGCAACAGGGCAAGAGTGCCGCAGAGGCGGCCTATGAAGGCGCGTCCCAGGTCTGGCCGGCTGTTTTGGTGTCGGCCCTGACCACGGTCATGGTGTTTATCCCGATCCTGTTCATGGAGCTGGAAGCGGGACAATTGTTCCGGGATATCGGCGTGGCGATCTCCGTCTCGGTCCTGTTATCGCTTCTGGTGTCGGTCACGCTGATCCCCGCGCTCTCGAACCGGGTGTTCCGCACCGAGGCCGTCGAATCCACCATGAGCTTGCCGATTGTTGATCCGCTGGCGCGCGGCTTCACCAATTTCTGGGTCGGCTTTACCCGCTATGTTGTCGCGCGAAAGGCTCAAGCCTTTGCCATTGTGTGTCTGATTACAGCAGGCGCGGCGGCATTTGCCTGGGTTGCGCTGCCGAAGCTGGACTATTTGCCCACCGGCAACCGGAACTTGGCCATCGGCTTTGTTCAGCCGCCGGAAGGCTACAACCTGGACACGATGGAAGAAATTCTGACACGGGTGCAGGAAAAAACCCGCCACCTATGGGCCAATGCTGCGCCGACCGGTGAAAAAGCCGAGGGAAATGAAGCGGACAAAAAGATAGAACGGTTTTTTGTCGTGGCGCTCAGAGGTCGCGCGTTCATTGCCGCCACCCATGTGGATGATTCAAAAGCGCATGAGCTTATTCCGATCATGCAAAACCCCGCTCGAGAAGAACCCGGCACCCTGGCTTTTGTTTTCCAGCCGTCTCTGTGGGGACGCTCTATCGGATCAGGGCGCGGCATCAACGTGGATGTTTCTGGACCAGATTTAGAACAAAATTACGAAATCGCCCGGACCGTATTCTTCCGCCTGATCGGCAACTTCCCGCCACCCCAAGGCAACCGGATCAGGCCATTGCCGTCGCTGTCATTGGGCGAGCCGGAAATTCGAGTAAAGCCTGATCGCCTCAAGCTATTGGACAATGGCGTGTCGGCGTCCGAGTTAGGCCTGACTTTGGATGCGTTTAATGATGGCGTGCGCGTGGCCGAGGTGACGTTTGAAGGCAAGCGCGTCGATTTGACACTCAAGGGCCCGAAGCCCAAGAACGAGTTTACTCAATCGATCCACAATCTGCCCATTGTGACCCGCGATGGCCGTATCGTGCCTGTCGAGAACCTCAGCACCATCGAGGTGACCAGCGGCCCGACGCAAATCCGTCGTATCGACAGGGCGCGGACGGTGACGTTGCAGGTCAGCCCGCGTGAAACCATGCCGTTGGAAGAGGCTATTGATACGATCCGCACCAAGGTCGTGGGCCCCATGGTGCAGCGTGGATTGCCGGATGGGGTTCAAATCCGCATCTCCGGCAGCGCCGACAAGCTGACGGAAACCTGGAACGAAATCGTATTGGACATCCTGCTGGCCATTGTCATTGTCTATCTGGTGATGGCGGTTCTGTTCGAAAGTTTCATTTATCCCTTTATCGTCATGCTGTCAGTGCCGGTGGCGGCTGCCGGCGGCTTGATGGGGCTGGCGATCCTGAACATGTTCGTAAACCAGTCGTTGGATATGTTGACCATGATGGGCTTCATCATCCTGATCGGCATTGTGGTCAATAACGCGATATTGCTGGTCCACCAGACCCTTCACCATATCCGGGAAGAAGGCATGGCGGCAGACGCCGCCATCGAGGAGGCGACCCGCAACCGGATCAGGCCGATCTTTATGTCCACGTTGACCTCGGTGTTCGGCATGATGCCGCTGGTCATGTTCCCTGGCGCGGGCTCCGAGCTCTATCGCGGTTTAGGCTCCGTGGTTCTGGGTGGCTTGTCGCTCTCTGCCGTGCTGACCCTGGCGCTGGTGCCGCCGATCATGTCCTTCTCGGTAGGCCTCATCGAAGGGCGGAAGTCCAAGGGCGACGACGGCGCTCCGCAGGCCACGGCGGCGGCGGAGTAAATTTGACATAGATTGATTCGGATTCCGGCCTTGCACGGGCCGGGGCAGGGGCGTATATCCGGGCTCAATTTTCCACGGAAATCAGCGGTTTACGGACTCGCGGGTTTCCCGATTCGACGCTCCTTATTTGCCATGTTAGACAACGCTCTCAATCCGGCATCTACGCAGGCATTTTCTGCCGCGTGTCCGGTCTCCTGCCTCTCTCCCGGAGCCAGTATTACATGACGCCTAATCAATCCCAGCTTGCCGTAGACGCCTCTGATGACTCAGCCGCCCAGCTGGGGCCATCTCTTCAAACCGATATGGCCAACGCCATCCGCTTTTTGTCCGCCGACGCGGTCCAAAAAGCAAAATCCGGGCACCCCGGTATGCCCATGGGCATGGCCGACGTGGCGACCGTTCTCTACACAAAATTTTTGAAGCACGATCCCAAGGACCCGAACTGGGCGGACCGCGACCGCTTCGTCTTGTCCGCCGGGCACGGATCGATGCTGCTGTATTCGCTCCTCTATCTGACCGGATACGAGGACATGACCATCGACGAGATCAAAAATTTCCGGCAGTTGGGCTCAAAAACGGCGGGTCACCCGGAATTCGGCCACGCCTCGGGCATCGAAACGACCACGGGACCACTGGGGCAGGGGCTGACCATGGCGGTCGGCATGGCGCTGGCGGAACGGATGGCCAATGCACGCTTCGGCGATGCGCTGGTGGACCACTATACCTACGTGATTGCCGGTGATGGTTGCTTGATGGAAGGCGTCAGCCACGAGGCAATTTCCTTTGCCGGCCACCTGGGCCTCGGTAAATTAATTGTGCTGTTTGACGACAATGGTATTTGCATCGATGGCGGTACGGACACGGCGGTCTCTGATGATCAGCTGGCCCGCTTTGCCGCCAGCGGCTGGGATGTAGCGTCCGTTGATGGTCACGATCCGGATGCGGTTGCAACCGCGATTGAAGCCGCCAAGAATTCTGACCGGCCATCCATGATTGCCTGCAAAACGGTGATCGGTTTTGGCTCACCCAACAAGCAAGGCACGGCGTCCACCCATGGCGCACCACTGGGCGATGATGAAATCGCCCTGACCCGGGAAGCTTTGGGGTGGAGTGCGGAACCCTTTGACGTGCCTGATGATGTTCTCGCCGCTTGGCGGGAGGCCGGCACGCGTGGTCAAGCCGACCGGGACGCCTGGACCCAACGGCTGAAATCCTCCGGCCGGGAAGACGAATTCAACGACGCCATGGCCGGTAGCCTCCCGGACGGATGGCGGGATGCGGTGATCGCCCACAAGGCCAAGGTCTCCGAGGAAAAACCCGGCTGGGCGACGCGCCAAGCCTCCGGCGAGGCGCTGGAAGTGCTCAATGCCGAGATACCAGAAATGATCGGCGGTTCCGCCGATCTGACCGGCTCCAACAACACCAAGACCAAGGATGCCACTATCGTGAAGCCGGGCGAATTCGGCGGACGCTATGTGCATTACGGCGTTCGGGAATTTGGCATGGGCGCGATCATGAACGGCATGGCGCTGCACGGCGGGGTCATCCCGTACAGCGGCACCTTTTTGGTATTTGCCGATTACATGCGCCCGGCGATCCGGCTCTCCGCGCTGATGGAGCAGCGGGTGATTTATGTGCTGACCCACGACTCTATCGGACTGGGCGAAGACGGACCGACGCACCAGCCCGTGGAGACGTTGGCGTCGTTGCGCGCCATTCCGAATTTGAACGTTTATCGGCCGGCGGACGCGGTGGAAGCCGCCGAATGCTGGGAGATGGCGTTGGAATCCCGGGGCACGCCGTCGGCGATTGCGTTGACCCGCCAAGGGGTGCCAACCGTACGCACAGAGCACACCGACGACAATCTATCCGCGCGGGGCGCCTATGTCCTCTCCGAAGCAGATGGGGAACGCCAAGCCACCATTCTGGCCACAGGCTCCGAGGTGAGCATCGCGATGGAGGCGCAAGCGGCGTTGAAAGCGGACGGAATTCACGTTGCCGTGGTATCCATGCCGAGCTGGGAGCTGTTTGATGCCCAACCGGCGGACTACCGCAAAAGTGTCCTCGGCTTTACCCCGCGTATCGCCATTGAGGCAGCGGTCTCTCAAGGTTGGGAAAAGTATCTGGGTGAAGCGGGCGCTTTTATCGGCATGACCGGCTTTGGCGCGTCGGCCCCGGCTGGTGAGTTGTACAAGCATTTCGGCATTACCGCTGAAGCGGTCGTTGCCGCTGTAAAGGAACGCGTTTAATCGGCTGTCCTGAAGGACGGCGCAAAATAATTGGAGGTGGGAAAATGAACATCGATCAACTGATTACAATCGCACAGACCATGGTGTCAGATAACCGCGGTCTACTCGCGGCGGATGAAAGCACCGGTACGATCACCAAGCGGCTGGATTCCATCAATGTGGAATCGACCGAGGAAAACCGCCGGGACTACCGGACGATGCTGTTCACCGCAGAAGGGCTGGGCAAGTATATCAGCGGCACAATCCTCTATGACGAAACGATCCGCCAGAGCGCCGCAGACGGCACCCGGCTGGTGGATATTCTGACCAGCCAGAACATACTGCCAGGCATCAAGGTCGATGCGGGCGCCAAGGCGCTGGCCGGTTCTGAAGACGAGAAGATCACCGAGGGGCTCGACGGCTTACGTGACCGTGTCGCCGAGTACGTGGATCTGGGCGCGAAGTTCGCCAAGTGGCGGGCGGTTATCACGATTGGAGACGACATGCCGTCCGGCTATTGCATCAACGTCAATGCTCATGCTTTGGCGCGTTATGCCAAAATTTGCCAGGAGGGCGGATTAGTGCCGATCGTCGAGCCCGAAGTGTTGATGGATGGCGAGCATGATATCGACACTTGTGAGGTGATTACCGAGGATACGCTGAATGCGGTCTTCGCAGAACTCTATGCCCAAGGCGTCGCCTTGGAAGGCATGATCCTGAAACCCAACATGGTGATTTCCGGCAAGGACTGTGCGGAACAAGCCGGCGTCGAGGAAGTCGCCGCCCGGACCGTGGCTAGCCTGCGCCGCTGTGTGCCGGCCGCCGTGCCCGGCATCATGTTCCTGTCCGGTGGGCAAAGTGAGACGGATGCGTCAGCTCACCTCAACGCCATGAATGCCAACCACGGTCCCTTGCCGTGGGTGCTCAGCTACTCCTATGGCCGGGCGCTACAGGAAAGTGCGCTCAAGGCCTGGGGCGGGGACAATGCGAATAACGCCGCTGCTCAAGCCAAACTGCTGGAGCGCGCCCGAGCCAACAGCGCAGCCTGCGCCGCTCAGTACATGGGAGAGGCCGCTTAAGGCCGGACCGGAGCGATGACCGCCTTCAAGATTGCCCCCTCAATCCTGTCGGCGGATTTCGCGAGACTGGGTGACGAAGTTCGCGCCGTCGACGAAGCCGGCGCGGACTACATCCATATTGACGTCATGGACGGCCACTTCGTGCCGAACCTGACCTTTGGCCCGCCGGTCATCAAGGCGATCCGGCATACCACCCGAAAACCATTCGATGTTCACCTGATGATCGATCCGGCTGGGCCGTATCTGCAGGACTATGCCGATGCGGGTGCGGATATCATCACGGTGCACGCAGAAGCGGACATTCATCTTCATCGCAATCTGCAGGTCATTCGTGGGCTCGGCAAGAAAGCCGGCGTATCGATTAACCCGTCCACGCCCGAAACGGTCCTTGAGAATGTCATCGATTCCGTGGATTTGATTTTGGTGATGTCGGTCAATCCCGGCTTCGGCGGGCAGAGTTTCATTCCGTCGCAGCTTGAAAAAATAAAAAGAGTGCGCACGTTAATCGGAGACAGGAATATTGAATTGGAGGTCGATGGCGGGGTAAAACCCGACAATGTTGCCTCCGTTATTGAGGCCGGTGCTGACGCGGTTGTGGCCGGCAGCGCCGTCTTCCAAGGGGACGACTACAAGGCGACTATCGGCGCACTTCGTAGCGCGGTCGCATAAGCTTGCCGGGGCCATCGGCAGATGCCCGGCGCCATTGAGTAATTTATGAGCTTAACACCTCAGGCCCTTAGCTCTTTGCAGCATAAGATCGCCAGTCACAAGGACGACGCCGTCGTTTCCTTGATGTCCGACTTTTTCCTGCATTTCGCGTGGGAGAAACGGTGGTTTTTTATCGCGTTGATCGTTGGCGGCATCATAATGAGCCTGCCGCTTCCCAATAATCTTTCTCGCGAGGGGATGATCGTTCTGGCGATGTCGGTGATGGCGACCATCATGTTTATTACCGAGCCTATTCCGCTGCCGGGTGTGGCGTTGCTGATCATCCTGGGACAAGTGTTCCTACTGGGACTGGATTCTTCGACCGTAGCCAAGACCCTTTGGAATGATTCGGTGCTGTTCATCCTAGGTTCGCTGATGTTGGCGGTTGCCGTGGTAAAACAGAAACTGGACAAGCGGCTGGCCTGGCTGATCGTGCGGATGACTGGAACCAAAACCTCCCGGATTTGCTTCGGCATTTCGGCGACCTCTGGGCTGCTGGCGTCCTTTGTTGGTGAGCATACGGTCGCTGCGATGATGCTGCCGGTGGGGATCACCTTGGTGACTCTTACCTCCGATGATCCACGGGAGGTTAGAAATCTGGCTGCGGTGTTGTTGTTTTCCATCGCCTACGGCGCCTCTGTTGCCGGTATCGGCACGCCGTCAGGCGGTGCGCGAAACGCCATCATGATCGGCTATTGGCGTGAATTTTTCTACGATCCGAGCAACCCGGAAACGGCTAAGTACATTATTGATTATGTCCGTTGGATGGTTTTTGCCTATCCAATGTTCCTGCTGCAATTGCCGTTCGTTACGCTGATCCTGTTCCTGACTTTCAGGCCGGAGCAAAAAGACCTGTCCAGAGCCGTTGTGAAGTTGAGGGCGCAGGTCGAAGCCGAAGGCCGGATGAAACGGTCTGACTGGGTGGCTGTGGCGCTTTTTGGCCTGGTGCTCTGTGGCTGGATACTGATCTCCGACAAGGTCGGGATGGGAACGGTGGCGCTCTTGGGGGCGACGGCATTCCTTGTCGCCGGCCTTGTGAAATGGGAAGACATCAATTCCGGCGTGAACTGGGGCGTGGTTCTGCTTTACGGGGCCGCGATCTCCCTGGGGATCGAGATGAAGCACACAGGTGCGGCGGAATGGGTCGCGGTAAGCTTCCTTGGTCTGCTTGAGCCGTTGGGCGCCAATGAAGGATTCGGCCTTTGGGCCGCTGTTTCTGCCCTTACCACAGCGGTTACCAACACGATGTCCAATGGTGCAGCGGTCGCCGTGCTGGGCCCGATTGTTCTGAAAATGGCCTCTGTTGCGGGAGAAAGCCCTATTATAATCGGCTTTATAACGGCTGTTTCCTCCGCTTTTGCCTATTTAACGGTGGTCGGCACACCTGCCTGTACTATTGTTTACGCATCCGGATATTTAAAAACGACGGATTTTCTAGCCGTAGGTTGGAAAATGGCGGTAACATCAACCATAATCATGTTGCTGGCGGCTTGGCTCTATTGGCCGCTACTTGGCGTCTAGGTTGTCAGCGTAAATATTGTCGGTGGAGGGACTGAAAATGGCTGAGATAGACCTCAGTCTGGAGGAACTACAAGAAAAGCGGGCCAATCGTTTCCGGATTCTTGTCTGCGTCGATGGGTCCGAGGAATCCTATCGCGGTCTTCGGTACGCCGGCGATATCGGCAAACATCCCGATTCTGATATTATCCTCCTCTATGTGCGCCCCATCGATCAAGGGATGCGCACCGGCGGGCTTCAGGTCCGGGTCGCGCGCGAAAACATGCTCAATTGGGGGCTGGATTTGCCGGGGATCAAATACCTGAAGATGGGCTTGGACCGTCTCATCGAAAATGGCCAGATCGCCGAGGACTGGAGTTCAGAGTTTACCCATACCGATGTGGATGGCGATCCGCTGGGGGACAATAAGACCGTCTACACCAGCCCGCGGAATGGCCGGTCAGTGGTGCTCAAGCTGAAAGTTGCGCCGTCGGTGGCCGTTGGCATCCTCGATCAGTATGAGCTTGGGCCTTACAACATGATTATCCTCGGCTCATCCAATAAATCCGGCGGGATCGCAAAGAATTTTTGGGACCCTGCGGTGGCCGAGAAGGTGGCCGTTCATGCGCCATGCTCTGTTTGTATTGCGCGTGATTTGGAGGTCGGACACGGTCAGCTCTTCTGCACCGATGGCTCGGACCGGGCAATGGACATGCTCCTGAAAGCGGGTGAAACCTCCAAGAGGGTGGGGGCGAATGTCTCCGTGTTGTCAGTCGCGCTGGATCAGGATGGAGAGTCCCAGGCTAAGGCAAACGTGGAAAAGGCCGTCCAACATCTGAAATCCATCGATATCGAACCGGTGAGTGCGTTTACCCGGATCGGCAACCCGGTGCAGGAGATCATCGAAGCCGGAAAAGACTATTCCTTTATCGTGATGGGTGATACCGGCCGGACCGGACTCAAGCGCTTCTTCATGGGCAGCGTGGCCTTCAAGGTCATGGAGTATGCCCAAAACTCGGTAATGATCATCCGCTGATCCTGCGCGCCGACGCCGGACGGTACTGTGATGAAAAATGCCAAAATTTGGCCGTTTTTTGCCGGTACTAGTTAGTCTCCACAATAGTCGTTAAAGGCCTGAAAAGACTAGTACTGTGTCCATGCTTGATTTGAAATTGACTATTCGCGCAAGCGGTTTTTCTGCCGCAGGCGTGGTTTTCGGATGTATTTTGATGGCCGGCGCCGCTGCGCCGACACCCGCCCACGCCGCCGTTTGCAAGGATTTCCCCAAAGTTGAATATTGGGTGAATGATCCCAAGGCGGTGCAGAAAACCGTCGATTCGCGTTTTGGCGGTGACTGGGGGAAATACATCGACCGCTGGCGGAAATATCAGGAAGCCATGGAGCAGAACGTGCGGAGCGGAAAATCCGCGCTGATCAAGTCCCGCAATCTCACGCTGGTGGGCGAGACCCTCAAAGCCCATGTGGAAGACATTAAGGCGCGAATCGAGGTTCTGGAATGCCTGCAGGCCAAGGCCGTCGGGGGAGAGGAGATTCTTCCCGCCGCCGCCACCGATGTTGGGTCCTGCCCCGATTTTCCGAACGTGGATTGGTGGGTGAATGAACCCGAGGACATTCGCAAATCGGTTCGCCTGCAATACAAGGGAAATTGGGATGCCTATATCGCTCGCTGGCATACCTACCGGAAAAACATGGACCAGAATGTTCGGTCTGGAAAGTCGGCGGTTATCAAGTCCCGTAATTTGACCCTAGCCGGGGAGACCCTGAAGCAACATGTGCGTCATATCGACCAACGGATTGCGGCGTTAAAGTGTTTGAAGGTCAAGGATGAGCAATTGGCGGCATTGGCGTCTGATGTTAAGCCTCAAACCGCTTCCTCGCCGGCGAAGCCAGCCCCCGCACCGGCGACGCCCCCACCGGCTCGGCGCCAGCCAACCGAAGAGGTCGAAACGGTTGCAGTTACCGGGGGCGGTCTGGATTTGGAGATTACCGCCAAATGCCAAGCCGGGGCGCCTATCTTTCAGATTACAAATTTAGGCGATAGGTGGCCCAAACTGGGGACGGTAAATATCTATAATACGGCGGATAGGAGTACCCTGTCCAAACGACGGATGCGTCTGGCGAATTCTCAACAGACGACATTTGGTGTGCCGGCCCGCGTAATCGCGGCCAAGAAAGTCAAAGAGGTCGGCATCTTTATCGAGCCGGGTTGGGAAACTCGAAAGTTCGCATACGACTCAAAAGTGATCTGTTAATCTATTGTTTTACATAGAAATTAGTGGCATCGGTAAACAGCAATTGACTTGCCGTACAGCCTTCTACATAGATACCAATAAGTAACTGTCGAATAATTCCCAGCGCCCTCAACTGGGATGTGGGGTAGGGGTAAACCAGGATGAAAGACGGCCCGGTAAATGGGGCAAAAGACCGTGATCAGGTTCACGTCCTGCCGCTCGACATCATTCCGTTGGAAGCAAAGGCGCTCCAAAAAACCCGGATGCTGAAAAATACCCACCTGGAAACGGTGCTGGAGTTGTATCAGGATAGCAGTGCGGGTAGCGGTCAAATTGAAATCGGGCAATTACGGACTGTTTTCAACGAAGTGGGCATGTCCGATATCTCTGTGCTGCAGAAACTATCCCGTCTGCACAGCTATGATGTGTACAGTCTGCGGCGGGTGTTGCGGGACCTGGAAATCCCTGTCAAAGGGGATGAAAATCTTGAACTCTCCCAGGAAAAGCAGGACGAGTTGAACAATTATATGCGGATGTTCACCCGGCCGCTCATCATGCACATCTATGGCGACCATGACGTTAAGCCGGATACGGCCGAGGATATCCTGTCGTTGTTTCGTGATCCAGATACGGAGAAAGCGCTGACGAATTTGAAGGCGTTTGCCAGGCTGTTGCATATTCAGGTGCACGAGGTCCCCGATTTCCTTCCCGATATGGGGGACTTGTTTATGTCGATCTCGTACTATAGAGAGTACATGGACCGAATTGGCCCGATTCTAGTGAATTTCAACGCCTCGGTGGAGGAAATCAAGGACAACCGCCAACTTCAACAGGACCGGTCCCTGATCCAAAACTGCGAAATGGTCCAGCACCGGATGAGGACCTTGGCGGCAAACGTCGTGAAACGCTTCCGGGCTTTCGAGACGATGAATAACGATATGTGGGATTCCGTGTGCTCTGAAAATTTCAATCTCATGGGAAAAACCATCTCAGGTAGCCAGACCGAAATGGGCGGCGCGCTGTGTACGCTGACGGTTAAAATGATGGCTTGGTCGCAGAGATTTCCGGATCGTCACACGGGCGGGCCGAACAAATGGGCCGACTTTATCTTGACGGATATGCGTCAGGGCCTGGGACAAGGTAAATGAGCGCGGGTTAAACCGCCTCGCTACTACACCTTAGTTGAAGTCCTTCCGCCGTATTGGCGACCGTGGCCAAACAATTATCAGCGTTGCCGGCGGGGATGTTGACTGCCAGGCGAAGCGTATAGCCACTGTCCGAGGTGGCTTCCGCTGACAGATGCACGATATTTGCGTCATATTGAATGAAGGCCTCGCTGAGCCGCGCCACAAGGCCAGGCTGGTCGCCGCCTTCGATCGTGATGTTATGGGTCGTTTCACCGGAAGGTCCGTGCCTCGTATCCAGAGTAAACGGCGCAACCGTGATCTCGCCATTCTCGATCTCCGGAAGCTGTTCGAGGTGACTTCGCAAGGCGTCCGCCGTCAGATCATCCGGCGCATCGACCACCGAAGAGAACTCTGCGCCACCACCCAAGACCGCAAATGTCGTGTCTCCCAGATTAGCGCCCAGATCGAACAAACAACCGGTAATAGCGGCCACAAGACCTTTCTTATCGGGGCAAAAGACGGAAACGAGGAGAGAATGAGTCATGTGACAACCTTGTACAATTTGGCTGATGGGCTGGCGCGTATATAGCGGGCCAGTGTGGAGAAATCCAATTAAACTAAATCAGCCGACTCTCGGATGACTCGGTTGGTTGTTTCCCAAAGGTCCAAATTGGCCAAGTCTTCTAGCCGGAACCAGCCGACATCCATAGCGTCATCACCGGCGACGGCTTCACCCGAAACGTAGCGGGCAGCGAAGTCGATGAGCGTATAATGGGATTTCACCGCTTGCTGCTCATCGTGGGTGATGCCGTCAATCACATCAACCAGCGCGGTGATCTCGATTTCGATGTTGGTTTCTTCCTTGATTTCCCGGGCGGCGGCTTCCCGCACGGTTTCACCAAGCTCCTGTAGGCCGCCTGGAATGCTCCATTGGCCCAGCCTCGGCGGTTTTCCCCGTTTAATCAGCAGAAATTGATCGCCTCTCCAGACGACAACGCCGACTCCGACACAAGGAAGATCGAGATAGGTCCGTTCGCCGGTCGTGTTTTCCTGGGGTGAAATCGGGAAGGTCCTCGAAAATAACATGGGTTGGGCGTTGAATTCTGGTGATCAAGGTTACAGAATCAGATATGTATTTACGCCAGAATAGGCGAAATCGTAAAGGACTCTGGCGCGGATGTCGTCCAGCGGTATTCTAGAACGGATTGTTTTTCAGGCAGGTGAAAGCGTCTTCAAGGAAGGAGACGTTGGAAACCGAGCCTATGTGGTGCAGGAAGGCCTGATTGAAATTTTGAAAGAATCCGCTGATGGCGAGGAAATCGTCCTAGGCTCCATTGAAAAGGGCGGAATCTTCGGCGAAATGGCGCTGATCGATGATCAGCCGCGCATGGCGACGGCGAAAGCGGCGGCAATGACAACGGTTATTGTCATCAATCGGGAAATGTTCCGCAAAAAACTGGCCAAAAGCGATCCTTTCGTGCGCGGCCTGTTGGGCATTTTCGTCAAGAATATCCGGAACATGGTGAACGACCGCATCAACAATTGATAATCTTTGTTTCGCCGCTAAATAGACACATTAAGCCTCAACAATCTTTGGACCGGCACCTAAACCCTAGGCTGATCCTACTTCGGAGAACAAATGAATACTGACCAGAATACGTCTGACCAGAGCTCAGCCGGGATTCTGCATCCCGTGGCGAAACGCACGGTGTTTGGCCGATTGCGGGCCTATTTCCTGGCGGGAATCCTGGTCACGGCGCCCCTGGCGATCACCGTGTATCTGGCGTGGCTGATCATTGGCTTTATTGATCATTCCATCACGCCTTTGGTGCCGGAAAAATATAATCCCGAGAGCTATCTGCCGTTCTCCCTGCCGGGATTGGGTCTGGTCATTCTTATATTCGGTTTGACATTGATTGGCTGGCTGACCGCCGGCCTGATGGGCCGCTGGGTGATTGGTTTCGGCGAGCGTATTCTCAACCGGATGCCTGTAATCCGGAGTGTTTATTCCGCGACCAAGCAGATTTTCGAGACGGTGCTGGCGCAGCAATCCAACGCCTTCCGGGAGGCGGTGCTGGTGGAATACCCGCGGCGCGGTATTTGGGCCATTGGCTTTATCACCGGCACCACCAAGGAAGAGGTTCAGCATCTGACCGAAGACGAGACCGTCAACGTGTTTTTGCCGACGACTCCGAACCCGACATCCGGTTTCCTGTTGTTTGTGCCGCGCAAAGATGTCGTGCATTTGTCGATGTCGGTGGAGGAGGCCGTGAAGATGGTGATCTCCGGCGGCATCGTCACACCAAAAGATCGCCGGCCGGAGGAAGAGAAAAGCACCTCCGTTGTATCCTCCGCAACCTACGAGGATTTGGACGTTCTCCGCGAAAAGGAAAAAGCGCCGGTGCTGGCGCCCAGTCAGAAACGGGCCAGCAACGACTAGCCCGATCTCAGGAATTTCACGGCGGCGTCCCGTTCAAACAGATACAGCAATACTCTCAACCGCTGACCGCGCTCGCCCTCTAGTTC
>Ga0255767_1001942_pt1 | contig 18114 bp, 19 predicted proteins | sample 071ome_24_FD_179967 | JGI IMG/M metagenome (GOLD analysis project Ga0255767, IMG submission 179967) | Coastal salt marsh microbial communities from the Groves Creek Marsh, Skidaway Island, Georgia - 071402CT metaG (version 2) | ecosystem: Environmental > Aquatic > Marine > Intertidal zone > Salt...
CCGATGAAGTCGCCGTCCTCGGGCACAGGCCCCGGCCTGCGAAGCGCCACCCATCCGCCCTGCATCTCCGGGTGCCGCGGGTCCATCCACGTCTCGATGATGGCGATGGGCGGGATGGGGTTGGCCGGAGCCGGAAGGCCCGCCGGCACCACCCGGGGAAGCCACGCCTCACGCCCCACCAGCGGATCGGCCCCCACCGCCGGCACCGCCGACGCCGCGAGGGCGACCAGGCCGCCCGCCACCATCGCGCGAACGCGGTTGGGTCGCTGCCATCGCCTGCGGAACATCGTGCCCTCCGGGTCGTGAGAAAACGCTACTCCCGAGCGTCATGCCACGACCGATCGGCCCTTACGCCAACACCCACCGGTACCCGCACCGTAAGAGCGGGGGCGCCGGCGCCCGACACAGGGGCGGAGAGCGGATGAGGAGAGATGAGATGACGAACACGACGGCGGCAGGCACCCTGCCCTTCCAGATCGGCGACACCACCGGGCACCGGGGCATCACGGTGACGCCCCTGTTCCCCGCCGCGGATCCCGTGGCCGGGTACACCTCGCTGGCAGATGCCACCACGCGCGGGTTCACCGTGAAGGAGGTGGACGAGGCCGGGAACGTGGGCGAGTTGGTGGTGGTGAACCCCACCGGCCAGCGCGTGCTGATCTACGACGGCGAGGAGGTGGAGGGCGCCAAGCAGAACCGCATCGTGAACGTGTCGGTGCTGGTGGAGGCCGGCAGCACCCTGCCCATTCCCGTCTCGTGCGTGGAGCAGGGCCGGTGGAGCTGGCGGAGCGAGCAGTTCCGCGCCGCCGGCCGCACGCCGTCGCCCGACGTGCGGCGCGCCAAGGCCGAGATGCTCGCGCAGGGCCCCCTCGTGCGCGGCCTGGCGCAGAGCGCGGTGTGGAGCGCGGTATCCGCGAAGGAGGCCGAGCGCGGGTTCCGGTCGGCCAGCAGCGCGCACAGCGACCTGATCGAGCACGAGCGCCCGCGCATCGACGACATGGCGCGGCACTTCCCGCTGCAGCCCGGCCAGTGCGGCATGGTGCTGGGCGCCGACGGGAAGATCGTGTGCATGGACGCCGTATCGCGCCCGGATGTGTTCGCGCGCCTCTACCCGGCGCTTATCACCGGATACATGCTGGACGGTGCCCACCTGGCGGGGCGCCCCGCACCCGCCGACGGCGCGGTCGGGGAGTTCCTGAGCGCGGTCGCGGGCGCCACGCGCACCACGGGCGAGGCCGCGGGCCTCGGCCAGGACATCCGCCTGCAGGGCCCGCGCGTGGTGGGGTCGGGGTTGGTGCTGGACGACGAGGTCATCCAGATGACGGCCTTCGGGCGCGACGACGAGCCCGACGGCCGCCCCGGGTGGCCGACGCCCCGCATCGCGCGGCCCCGCACCCGGCAGCGCGCGTGGTAGCCACTACCGCCCCCACGGCCCCCGCCACTCCGGGCGTGGCAACCGCGCTCCGGGTGGCCGGCACCCGCCATGGCATCCATGGCGGGTGCCACTGGCGGCGGGTGGCCGAGGTGGGCCTGCACATCGCCGACGCCGAAGGGGTGGATCGCCACGCGGTGCTGCTGTTCGCGATCCTCCACGACTGCCGCCGCGAGAACGACGGGCACGACCCCGGGCACGGCCCGCGGGCTGCGGCGCTGGCCCGTGCCCTCGGCCACTCGGCCCTGGGCGTGAGCCCCCGCGTGCTGGAGCGCCTCGCCGCCGCCATGCATCACCACACCGATGGCCACGTGAGCGACGACCCGCTCATCGGCGCATGCTGGGATGCCGACCGGCTCGACCTTCCGCGGGTCGGGATCGCCCCGGAGCCCGCGTACCTGTCCACGACCACGGCGCGCGACGGCGGCACCATCGCCCGGTTCGCCGACTTCCGGCGGGAGCCCATGACGTGGGAGGATCTGGAGCGATGGAGCACGACGTGAGCACCCGCATCGGCGACGCCCTTGCCTGCGCCTGGCACTGGCACCGTGATCAGGTGCGAAAGGGGGCCGGGCCCGGCGAGGTGCCGGTGCCCTACATGGCGCACATCCTCGGCGTCACCGCCATCGTGGTGGCCGCCGGCGGGGACGATGACGAGGTGATCGCCGCGCTGCTCCACGACGTGCCCGAGGACCACGGAGGGCAGGCGCGCCTCGACGAGATACGCGCGCGATTCGGCGACCGCGTTGCGCACATCGTGGAGGGGCTGTCCGACCACCTGGGCCCCGAGGGCGAGAAGGCCGACTGGTGGGACCGAAAGCGGGCCTACGTCGCGCACGTCACCGGTGCCGACAGGTCCACCCAACTGGTGTGCGCCGCCGACAAGCTCGACAACCTCACCGCCACGCTCGCCGACCATGCGCGCGTGGGTGACGCCGTGTGGGACCGCTTCAAGACCGGCCGTGATGGCCAGGGCTGGTACTACGAGGCCGTGTGCGCGGCCATCGAGGCGGGGCCCAACGCCGACCTCGCCCCGGTGGTGCAACTCAGGGCCCTCATCAAGAAGCTCACCGCCCTGGGGCGGTAGCCCCGGCCCGCAGGCGACGATCCTCTGCACCACCACGCGCGTTGACCGGCGCACGCCGTGCCTCGGCGCAGCATCGGCGCGGCGACGCGATGGGCTGGCGCTGGCGAGCGCCCGGTGTGCAGCGGTCACATCGCGCGCCATGGCCGAGAGGGCGCTGGGGCTTCGCAGGTGGGGGCGAGGCCCCCATGGGGCCGAGGTCGTCAGCGCGCGGGTCACCGCGGCGGCGAGCGGCCCGCACCTCGGCGACCGGGTCCGGCCTCTCATCGGGGTCGGGCCGGGCTTCGCCAACTCTCGAGCAGGATCTGTTGATGCAATAAGTTTGGCATGACAAACTTCGTACTATGGCTAGCCCAATACAGCCTGAATCAGGGGACCCCGGCCGCGCCGTCGAGGACTACGTCAAGGCCGTATTCAGCCTCGGCCGCGCCTCAGGAAATGGACAGGCATCGGTCGGAGCCCTGGCAACGCGCCTCGGCGTCACGCCGGGATCAGCAAGTGCGATGGTCAAGCGCCTCGCTGCACAGGGGCTCGTGGTGCACGAGCCGTACAAGGGCGTCGTACTCACCGACGAGGGCGAGGCACTCGCGCTATCGGTCATCCGCCGTCACCGGTTGATCGAGTCGTTCCTCGCGGAGGAACTGGGGATGCCCTGGGACCAGGTGCACCACGAGGCCGAGGTCATCGAGCACGTGGTGTCCGACACGGTCGTCGACCTCATCGCCGCGAAGCTCGGAAATCCGACGCACGATCCGCACGGTGATCCAATCCCCGCGCGGGACCTCACGATCGCCGACCATCTCGCCACCACCACGCTGTGGGATGCCCATGACGGGGCAACGATGCACCTCGCCAGCGTGTCGGACACCGACCCTGCGATGCTGCGTCACCTTGCAGAGTGCGGTATCCGGCCGGGCACGCGGATCACCGTTGTGGAGCACCAGCCGTTTGACGGTCCCGTCGTGATCGCGGTGGGGCGCACGCGGCACTCCATCGGGCCATCTCTCGCGCGGGCGATGCGGCTGGGTGATGCCGGAGACAGCGGATGAGGGCGTCCGGCTTCGCTGTTCGAGCGGCGCTCGTTGCGCTTGCCTGCTTCACCCTCGCAGCGTCGGGGTGCGGGCAGTCGCCGCGGGCGCCCATCGGCGAGCGGCCGGTTGAGGTGGTGACCACCACGAACTTCCTCGCCGACATGGCGCGTGAGGTCGGCGGTTCGCGCGTTCGGGTGTCATCCATGATGGGTCCGGGAGTCGACCCTCATTCTTACAAGGCCTCTGCCTCAGACGTGCGGACGCTGCGCGATGCCGATCTGCTGCTGCATGTCGGGCTTGGACTCGAAGGTCGCATGGGCGATTGGTTCGAGGAGATGTCGCGTCGCACGCAGGTCGTCGCGGTCACCGATGGGATTCCCCGCCGCTCCCTCCTCGCCTCGCAGGAGTACGAGGACCAGTTCGACCCGCACGTCTGGTTTGACATCCCCATCTGGGCATCCGCCGTGGGGATGATGGAGCGGGCGCTCACCGCGGCTGACCCCGCCGGCGCTGACGAGTATGCCGCGCGGGCAGACGGCTATCGGCGGCGCCTGGCAGCGCTCGACCGCGAGGTGCGCGCAAAACTCTCAGGCGTACCGGCGACGCAGCGACAACTCGTGACCTCACACGATGCCTTCGCCTACCTCGGCCGACGCTACGGCCTCCGCGTCGAGGGCATTCAGGGGATCTCCACTGCCACGGAGGCCACCACCAGCGACATCGAGCGCGTTGCGGAGTCGATCGCATCCAGCGGTATCCCGACCATCTTCGTGGAGTCCAGCGTATCCCCCCAGACGATGAACGCCGTGCAGGAGGCCGCTGCGCGGAAGGGCCACGCCGTGGAGATCGGGCCCGAGCTCTTTGCCGATTCGGCCGGTGCCGAGGGAACCCCGGAGGGCACGTACATCGGGATGGTGCGCGCCAACGCCGCGCGCATTGCGGGGGGGCTCTCGCGATGATGACCGCCACCCCCGCCGCCGCGATGGATATCCGCGGGCTCACCTCGTCGTACGGCGGGGCGCCCGTCGTGTGGAACGTGACCGCAAGGTTTCCCGAGGGGCACATGTCGGCCATCGTCGGACCGAACGGATCCGGGAAGTCGACGCTCATCAGGTCCGCCCTGGGTATCCACCCGATCGATTCGGGCCGGGTGAGCGTGCTCGGCACCACCGCCCGGAGCGCGAGGCGCGACGTTGCATACGTCCCGCAGCGCGACGAGGTTGACTGGGACTTCCCCATCACAGTGCGCGAAGCGGTCGAGATGGGTCGCTACCCCCACGTGGGCTGGTTCCGCAGGCTCTCGGCTGCGGACCGGGCGCTGGCCGACGATGCCATTGACCGCCTGGGGCTCGGCCCTTTCGCATCGCGCCAGGTGGGTGAACTGTCCGGGGGGCAGCGGCAGCGGGTTTTCCTCGCGCGCGCGCTGTGCCAGAAGCCACGCCTCCTCGTCCTGGACGAGCCCTTTGCGGGGATCGATGCCCGCACGGAGGGTGATCTGATTGACCTGCTCGTCACGAGCGTGAAGACCGCGGGGATATCGGTCATCGCCGTTCATCACGACCTCGCAACCCTGCGATCGTCATTCGACTGGGCGTTGCTGCTGAATGTCCGGGAGTTCGCCTGCGGGCCGGTGAGCGAGGTTCTCACGCCCGGAAACATCGCGCGTGCATACGGGTCCGATCCTGCACGGGGGCTCCCCGGATGAGCACGCTGCTCGACCTGATCCCGCTGCCCGGCACCACCAGCATCGTGGTGCTGGGGGCCCTTGCACTGGGCATCACCGCCGGGGTCGTCGGTTCCTTCGCGGTCCTGCAGTCGCGCAGCCTCGTGGGTGATGCCATGGCGCACGCCGCACTTCCGGGAATCGCCGTGGCCTTCATCATCTCGGGCACACGCGACCCCGCCACCCTCACGGTCGGTGCAGCGGTGGCAGCCGCCATCGCTGCAATCCTCATCCTGGCGCTCGAGCGCACCCCGCGGCTGCGATCCGATGCCGCAATCGGCGTCGTCCTCGCCGGTGCGTTCTCGACGGGAATCGTACTGCTGACGTGGATCACAGGCTCGGGACGCGGCGATCAGGGCGGGCTCGAGACGTATCTGTTCGGCCAGGCCGCGGGGATCGTGCAGGCAGACGTGATCACCGCATTCGTACTAATGGCATGCGGGATCCTGACCGTGGTGATCCTGCACCGCGTACTTCGCGCGGTGATCTTCGACCGTTCATTCAGCGCAGGGGCCGGCCTGCCGGCGCGGCTTGTCGACGGCACCTCCGTACTGCTGCTGGTCCTTGCCGTGGTGATCGGCCTGCGGATGGTCGGGGCGATCCTGATGGTGGTCATGCTCATCGCACCGGGCGTGACCGCCCGGCAGTTCGTGCGCCGCCTCGCGCCGATGCTGGTGCTGGCCGGGGCGCTGGGTGGCGCCATTGCCGTCTCCGGCGCGCTCACTTCCGCTGCATTGGGACTCCCGACGGGACCGGTGATCGCGCTCATTGGAACCGGGACGGCGGTCGGGGCCGTCCTGCTCGCCCCTGGCCGGGGCGTCGTATGGAATGCCCGCTCGCGGATGGCAGCGCGCGCACGGTTGCGCGACGCGGAGATCCTCATCGCACTGGACCGCGACACGCAGGCTGGCGCCACCACGGCGGCCTCTCTCGCAGATGACGTGGGGCGCACCCGACGATGGGTTGACACCGGACTTCGGTCGCTTCGGAGGCGGGGGCTGGTGGACCCTCAGCTATCACTCACCGACGCCGGTCGCCGGCAGGCGACGAGCGCACGTGATGCGGTGCTGGCGTGGACGGCATGGCTCGAGCATGGGTGGCGCCTCGGGCTCCCCGATGCACGTGACGCCAATCCGCTCGATGTCGCCGGATCACTCGGAGCCGAGATGGCGCAGCAACTCACCCGTATGGCCAGGGAGGATGAGGCGCGTGCCGCTGTTCGGTGACGCGGGGACGATCATCATCACGGGTGGTCTCGTCGCCTCCGCATGCGCCCTCCTCGGCGTGATGCTGGTCCTTCGCGGGCTCAGCCTTGTGGGCGACGCGGTCAGTCACTCGATACTGCCCGGGATCATTGCCGTGTTCCTCGTCGCTCAAACGCGCGCGCCGGTGTGGGTGATTCTCGGAGCCGCAATATTCGCGGTGATCTGCGTCGTGGGCATCGAATCCCTGTCGGCCACGGGCCTCGTGCGGTCGGATGCGGCGATCGGCCTTGTATTCCCTGCCCTCTTCGCGCTCGGCGTGCTCGGCGTGCACCGCTTTACGGCAGACCTCCACATCGACCTCGACTCCACCATCTACGGAGAGATCGCCTTCATCCCGTTCCGCGTGTTGGAGATCGCGGGCGTCGAGGTCGCGCGCGGCCTGGTCGTGGCAGCGGCAATCGCCCTGATCGATCTCGCGTTCGTCGTGCTCTTCTGGAAGGAGCTGAAGATCACCAGTTTTGACCCCGGCTTCTCCAGGATCACCGGGTTCTCCCCTCGCTGGGTCAGTCGCATCCTCCTCATCCTCGTAAGCATCACCGCCGTGACCGCCTTCGAGTCAGTCGGTGCGATCCTGGTCATCGCACTTCTCATCGTGCCGGCAGCAGCTGCCCGTCTTCTCACGCGACGCCTTGCCCTGATGCTGGCGATCGCATTCGGAATCGGCTGGATGACCTCCGTCGCGGGCTACGTATCGGCGGTGGCAATCGACGCGTCCATTGCGGGGATGATGGGCGTGACGGCGCTCATCGCATTCGCCGTGGCAATGGCGGTCGCTGCGGGCAGGCGCGTACTCACCCACGCCCGTGGGGCACCGGAGACAGCGCCCCGTGACCCCGCCCGGTAACAGGGCTAGGCCCCCATGGGGCCGAGGTCGTCGGCGCGCGGGTCACCGCGGCGGCGGGCGGCCCGCACCTCGGCATGGGTGGGGAATGCCACCACCCGCACCGCGGCCTCGCATGCCGGGCACGCCTGGTGGTAGCACTGGTGATCCAGCGACACCTCGGTGATCGCAAGATCGCCGGCCTCCCCGGCCCACCCGCACCCCTCGCACACCACGGCGTCCGCGTCGTCCTGCTGGAAGAACGGGATCGGATCAGTCATCGGCATCGCGGCGCCGGACACCTGACCGGCGGCTAGGGCTCGATCTCCTCAACGGCGTCGCGGTTCAGGAGGAACCCGTTTCCCGTCGTGTTGGTGCAGCGCACGCCGTCCTCGTCCGAGGCGCACGTGTAGTTGCCCGACGGTCCCTCCCAGGTAGATCCGTACGGCACCACAGGGCCGCCCTCGGGGAAGGGCTCCGGGTCGTCGGGTTCAAACGGCGGGCCGGTCGGCTCGAGGACCACCACGTAGCCGTCGTGCCGGGTGCCGCAGTAGAGCTCGACGTCGATGTCGGTGCAGCGGATGTTGCCGCTCGGGCTGTCGAAGCCACCGATGGCCTGCGCGTCGGCGCGGTCGCCATCGGTGGTGCCGGCGTCGGGGTCGGGCTGCTGCACGCCATCGCACCGGGCGAGCGCCTGCGGTGCGGGGCTGGCCTCCCAGCCCGAGAGCACAACGCGCGCACGGCTCGCCGGAACGCCGAACCCGATGTTGTCCGAGCCGTCGTAGCCCGCCACCACAACGCCCACGACCTTGCCGCTGCTGTCGATCATCGCGCCGCCCGAGTTGCCCGGGTTCACCGCGGCATCGGTCTGGAAGAGGCCCGTGTAGTTGGTGCCTTCCACCTCGAGGTCACGATCCTCACCCGTGATGGCCCCCTGGGTGGCCGTGAAAGCCAGGTCAAGCGGGTACCCGAGCGCGATGACCCGGTCGCCGATCTCCGCATCGGCTCCCGTGGCGAAGGAGAGCGTGCGGGCATCCAGGTCCGACTCGGTGCGCAACAGCGCGAGGTCTTCGTCATCGTCACTTCCCACCACGCGCGCGGCGATGGGGAGCCCCTTCTCGGGCTGCAGCTCGATGGCGCTCGCTCCGTCCACCACGTGGGCTGCCGTGGCCACGAGCCGTGGGCCGACGACGAAGCCGCTCCCGCTCCCCCCGCCATCGCAGGTGTCCACACTGATCCGCACCACCCCCTCGCGTGCCGTGCGAATGACCGCCGACGTCCGCTGTGGCGCAGGCTGCGTGGTGGCGACGCTCGTCGTCACCGTGACGACGGCTCCCCCATCCGACCCGCCGCACCCGGCAGCGGCGACGCATGCGACGGCAAGCACGGGAACGGCGATGAACCATCGGCGCACATGCGCCCAGCGGCGGCTCCTCATGAGGGGTCAGGATACGCCCGGCCCCGGAGCCACGCGCGTGCGTGCACGCGAGGGCGTGCGCCCCCGCTCTCTCTCCCCGACAGGGGTGAGGAGAGAGAGCGGGGGCGCACCCCGCCGGATCAGACAGAGGTGATGGCATGGACACCCAGCAGCCGTTCAGCGTGTACGTGATCGAAATCGACCCCCGGTGGATCCCCCGGGTGCCCCACGGGCGCAAGAAGACCACCCGCAGGCTGTTCTACGTGGGCAGCACCGACCGCCCGGGGGATGAGCGCCTGGCCGGCCACCTCACGGGCACCCGTGGCTTCGACAACGGCGCGGGCGCGGTGTTCGTCGCCATCCGCCGCGCCCGCGAGGCCGATGGCCTGCCCGCAACCCTGGTGGAGGGCGAGGATGTCCACCTGCGGGCGGAGATGACCGAGCGGTTCGCCACCCGGGATCAGGCCCGTGCCCGCGAGGGGGAACTGGCCGATGCGCTCATCGGCCAGGACGGCACGTGGGCCCTGTCGGACCAGGGCCGGTTCGCCGGACGCAAACGCGCGGCAACCGGTGGCGCATGAGGGCCCCGGTTGCCGCGCGCCACGCGGCGCTCAGGTCACGAGCCGGGGCAGTACACCAGCACCGAGACGGTGGTGTCGGTGGGGGTACCGCCTGTGGAGGTGCCGATCGAGATCACGGTCGGGCTCCCCGCCGCCGGGATGACGGTGTCCTCCCAGTTCGCCGCGCCGCTCATGACGTTGGGCGAGTAGATGCACGCCGACACGTCCACAGGGAACTGCGCGACGTAGTTGCCAGCGGACACGCGCGATGCCGTCACGCCCCCGGACTGCCTCTGGATGCTGGCGCCGGCAGCGCTCCCGGCGATCTGCACGTAGTAGGTCTTGCTCGACAGCTTGGCCTGGGTCACGCCGTTGGCGGCGATCTTCGCGGTGGTGACCGCGCCATCGGCCACCTTGGAGCTGGTCACCTGACCATCACGGATCTGCGGGGTCTGCCATCCAAGGCCCGCGCCGGTCACCTGGGTGAGAGGCGTCACGCCCTTGGGGTTGCTCTTGTTCAGCCCGTAGGTGTTGTCGAGGGTGCTCGTGCGGATGACACCCATGTAGTTGAGCGCCGTGTTCGAGCGGCGCACCGCGGCCTGGGAGATGCGCTGGTTGATGATGAGCTGCTCGCTGGAGTTGGTGCCGGCGGTCGCGCCCGAGGTGAGCATGACCGCGGCGCCTCCCGCGGCGGCGGCAACGGCGATGGCGATGGGGTGGATCTTCACGGAGAAGTCCCCTTTCAGGTCGGGACGGATTGAAAAACCGTAATCAGCAGGACGGACGCTGGGGATTCCCCCAGCCCGCGGGCCGCGAAGCCCCGCGTTTCACAGACGCGGGCTAGGTTTGCCGGGCGACCCACCGTGGAGGATCCCGTGCGCCCACCCCGTCCCCTGCACATCGCCCTGGCCACCCTCGCCCTGCTCCTCGCGGGCGTCGGCGTTGCGGCGGCCCATACCTACGACCCGGCGGCGCTGCGCGAGAACGCGGCCACCGGCGGGCGGTCCATCACCGCGGCCACCGCCACGATCACCGAGGGCACAAAGGTGTCGCTGTCGCGTGCGGCCCGAAACTCGGTGTACGCATGCCAGGAGGGCAGCCCCAACGCACCGGGCTCCTCATCTACCCCCTGGCTCAAGGACGGGCAGTTCACCTTCTCGAGCAAGCCCACCGTGGATGGGAAGATCTACTGGCCGGACGCACGGGTTCGCGTGTACACCACCTCCGGCGGCAAGCGCGTGATCTCGGCCAATGGCCAGCCACGCAAGACCCCCACGGGCGTCTTCCCCATCGCCACCGACAGCACCGCGTACCAGTACGACCGCAACCCCGGCACGGTGGGATCGCGCACGGTCAAGGTGACCATGCCCAAGACGCCCACGCGGCTCTCCACGCCACGCTGCCTGCCGCCCGGGGTGATCGGCTACCTCACCAATGGCACGGCCCTGTTCAATGCGCTCGATGCGCGGGGCGACGACGCCGTAGCGCACGAGGTACTTGACCTCTGCCAGGGGCATCCCGCCGGTGAGCTCTACCACTACCACTGGCCGTCGCTGTGCATCTCCAAGGCAGGCAGCACCACCAGGCCCAGCGGGGTGATCGGCTGGGCGCTGGATGGCTACCCCATCACCGGACCCCGCGGCGCAGCCGGGCGGCTGTATGAGAACAGCGACCTCGATGCCTGCCACGGCACCACCAGCACCCTCACCATCGGGGGGAAGAAGGTGCGCACCTACCACTACGTGGGCAACTACGAGTACCCGTACACGCTGGGCTGCTTCCGCGCCGCACCGGCCACCGACTCGTCGCAGGCGGGTGCGCTGCCGGGCGGCGGGGGCACAGGCGATGGTGGCGCCGGGGGAGGCCCGGGCGGCCCGCCTCAGGGCGGGGGGCCTCCGCCCCGGCCGTAGCGACGAGCCATGTCTTGCGCGATCGCACGATCGCCGCAACGCCTTCGCAACATGCCCGCGGGAGGGTGAGTGGTGACACCCCACCGGCCGTCGCCCCGGGCGACGGCGTCATGAAGCGAAGGAGACGACATGCAAAGGCGCCGCACCATCCTCGCCGCGCTGGGCACCATCGCCGGGGCGGCCGCCGTGCCCGCCCTCGCGATGGGACACGGCACCCTGTCCGAGCCGCCATCGCGTGTGTACGACTGCAAGTTCAACGTGCCCGACGACCCGATGTGCGAGGCGGCCCGAAGCGCCAACCCGCAGTCGCTGTATGACTGGATGGAGGTCAACATCGGCGACGCCGCAGGCCGGCACCGCGCACTGATCCCCGACGGCCGCCTGTGCAGCGCCAACCGCGACAAGTTCGCGGCTTTCGATACGCCGGGTCCATGGAACGTCACGCAGCTGACGCCCGACGCCGACGGCAAGTACAGCCTTACGTGGACGTCGACGGCGCCCCACGCGACCCAGTACTACCGCGTGTACCTGACCAACGCGTCCTTTGACCCCGCGACGCCCCTTGGCTGGGGGGACCTCGACCTGGTCCACGACTCGGGCCCGATGGCGGCAAGTGCGACCACGACCCTGAGGGTCGAGCTTCCCGAACGCTCGGGCCGGCAGATGCTCTACACGGTGTGGCAGCGCTCTGACTCGCCTGAGGCGTTCTACTCGTGCAGCGACGTGCAGATCACGGGCGGCTCCGATGTCAGCCCCCTCCCTGAGCCGAGCCCCGAACCGGAGCCTGCGCCCGCGCCAGAGCCTTCGCCAGAGCCTTCGCCCGACCCTCAGCCGGAGCCCACGCCAGAACCAGAGCCCACCCCCGATCCTCTGCCAGGGGAGGCCATTGCGGTTACCCGGACGCTGACCTCCTCATGGGGAACGGGCTTCTGCGAGGACGTGACCGCCCGGAACGCCAGCAACGAGGCCCTCCATTGGTCGGTACCGGTAACGCTGAGCGGAACACTCAGCTCGGTCTGGAACGCACGCGTCGGGGGCGGCCTCACCACCGGGGCCCTTCAGTTCTCCGGGGAGTCGTGGAATCACCACCTGCCGCCGGGCGCGAGCGTGACGTTCGGCTACTGCGCCACAGGTACGGCGGCTCCCACTGAGACCGTTCCCGAGCCCGCGCCGGAGCCAGAGCCAGAGCCCACACCGTCCCCCTCCCCCGAGGTCACCGTCATGACCAAGATCACCTCCGACTGGGGAAGTGGTTTCTGCGCCGATGCCACCGTGCGCACCACCTCGACCGATCCGGTCACCTGGACCGCAGATCTCGATGTGGGCGGGACCATCAGCAGCATCTGGAACGCCGCGGCGGACGGGACCACCGGGACCGTGGCGGTCACCGGCGCCTCGTGGAACGCCGATGTGACAGCGGAAACGCCGGCCACCTTCGGCTACTGCGCGTCCCGCTAGCGCAGCGCCCCACCCCCTGGGCCCGCAGCCCAGGGGGTGGGAGCCTGCAATCTCGCGGGGACTAGCTGCCAGGGCAGTAGACCATCACGGAACCGGGGGCGTCCACGGTGTTCGTCCCAGTCGCGTTGGTCATCTGGACAGCCAGGAAGGTGTTGCCGCCCTGCAGGATCGCACCCGCGCTGGCACCGGAGTTGTTCAGGACGTTTGGTGCGTAGATGCAGCCGGAGACATCGCCCGGGAAGGGCCCGACCAAGTACACGCCCGTCGAACTCTTGGAGGTTCCGACGCCGGTGGAGGCCTTCTGCGCCGTGCCAGCGGCGTTCCAGACGGCGTAGTAGGTCTTGCTCGAGAGCTTGGCCTGGGTCACGCCCCCTGCCGCGATCTTGGAGGTGGTCACCTCACCATCACGGATCTGGGGCGTCTGCCAGCCAAGGCCCGCGCCGGTCACCTGAGTGAGCGGGGTGACGCCCTTGGGGTTGCTCTTGTTCAGCCCGTAGGTGTTGTCGAGGGTGGACGTGCGGATGACACCCATGTAGTTGAGCGCCGTGTTCGAGCGGCGCACCGCGGCCTGGGAGATCCGCTGGTTGATGATCAGCTGCTCAGACGATGAGGTCGTGCCGGCGTTGGCGCCGGAGGCGAGCATGATCGCTGCACCTCCAACTGCGGCCACTGCACCGATGGCGAGAGGGTGGATTTTCACAGGGGCTCCCTTCGAGTTTTTCGACCCGTCAATAGGCTTAACCTACGGCGCGGCTCGGCTGCGCAGGGCGCCTCCAGCCGCGCTATCCATCGACCGGGGGGTTCCGCCCATCCGAACCCCACGGGACCGGCACACGCCTCAGGTGGTGGTGATCAGAAGTGCGAGAGGGCGCGTAGCGCGTCGGCCACGGCGTCCTCGTCCGATTGTTGCTCGCCGCGCACAGCTGACGCTCCGCCACGGAGCCCGACCAGTATCGGCTCGCCAGTGACCTCGAGAAGACTGACGAACGATTGCCAGCCATCCGGGGAACCGCCGGCGATCCCCAGCTCGGCCGCGCCCTCCGGCCAGAAGACGTCGTCGAAATGCAGAACGACCTTGTCGAGGGTGCCGACGCCAAGGCGTTCGATTGACCTGCGCACCGAGCCTGGCAGGGGCGGAGTGAAGCGGACCGCATCACTCTTCAGCACCCCGAGGGGCAGCGTGCAGATGGCGTAGTCGGCCTGGATATCTCCGCCTGACGTCCGGACCATGATTTCGCGACTGCCCCAGTCGACCTCCCGGACGACATGGCGGCGGCGGATCATCAGGCCGGTCGCAAGGGGCGTAAGGAGTGCTGCCATCCCGGTTGAGGGCAGCGCTTCACCACCGAGGAGGTCCGCTCCCTCGCCGATTGCCTGCGAGGAGAGGGTTTGCGCTGCCCGCCCGAACTCCTGATCGACTTCGCGATCAATTACCCACTGCCCGAGAGGATCCTGCAGATCGACGCCGGCAGTCCGCTCGCCACGTTCAATGACGCGCTGCAGGGACCAACCGGGAGACGATTGACCGAGGCCGGCGGTGACCGCCCGCTGGAAATCGTCTTCGGCCCGATCCACCGATGCAGGAGCAACCCGGGCGCCTGAGCGCGCATCGACCACTACCCGCGTGTCCCAGCGCGTTGGCACAAGTCGTGCACCCGAACGGCGGGCGAGCGCAACCAGCGGATTGCTCCGCCGACCGGTCACCCATGCCGCTCCAAGATCGACAGGTGCGGCGATGTCATCGGCCGTCCAGACGCGGCCCCCGATCCGGTCGCGTGCCTCCAGGATGGTGACCTCAAAGGCAGACCGGAGATCCCTGGCTGCGGCAAGCCCCGCGGCACCTGCCCCAATGATCACGACACGCGCGGGGCCACCGCCCGAGAGTTGGCGCACGACTTGTGCCGCCCGCTGGCCGGAGAGAAGCGCGCCCTGCACGAGCGCCGGGTAATCAGAGGAGGTGGCCTCGCCTGCGAGCAGCAGACGACCGCCGATCGGTGCGGCCAGTAGGGCACGATCATCAGGCCGCGCACCCGGTACGAGCGCGGAATACGCGCCGCGTGCGAATTCATCGCCGGCCCACCGGGTGATGCGCGTGTTGCGCAGCGCCGGGAGGGCACGCACGCGGGACGATCGTGTGGCGGTCATGCCGCCCGCGCATCCCGCGACCGCGATTCCGGCGACGGCCGATCCGGCGACACCCATGAAGGCACGACGGGTCAGCACCCGTCCGGCGCCCTCAAAGATTGACCTGCCGACTCAACGTGCGCCCATCGCCCATCGGGCGGTAGATCTCGCGGAAGTCGAACTCATAGTCGAAATCGTCCCGCTCGACCTTCAGAGCAGACTCCAGCTCGAGCCCGTGGACGATGAGAAGTTCCTCTTCGTGCCGCGAGGCCTGGATGAGGCACATGCCCGAGGGGGCCCAGATCCCGGAGCCTCCCCAGAACTCTGCGCCTGAGATGGGATGCCGGCCAACTGCATTGCATGCAACCGTCCACAGCTGGTTCGTCGCCGAGAACGCCGGGATCACCGTGTCCCAGAGCAGCCCGTAGTACTCATCGGTCCGCCTGTTGAGGCCCGGGTAGTCGCGCACCGACGCCGCCCGCCACGATGCCAACTGCACGATGAGGTTGACCTCGTCGAAGTACTTGTATTCGCGCAGCAGATCCTGGAAGAGGTAGTCGTAACAGGTGGTAAAACCGGCGACGATTCCGCTCACGGGCGAGCGGACCACCAGGCGGTCGTCACGCCCGCTCTCGGTGAAGCGCTTCTCGATGCCGGGCAGGAAGACCTTGTCGTAGGTCGTCGCGTCGTCGAGTAGATCATGCGACGCAGCATCGGCGACGAAGAACGTCGTGTTGCGAAAGAGCCCACCGGTGCCGCGCGTGATGTTGTTCATCACCACAAGGCGGAGAGGGCCCCCGAGTCGTCCCCGGACCTCCTGCTCCAGCCACCCAAGGTGGTTCTCGGTGACGGCTTCCTCCATATAGGGCAGGCAGTCCGGGCCATCCCAGAAGTACCCGGACAGGCAGAACTCGGGGAAGACCGCGATGTTGACGCCGTGCTCGATGAAGACATCGAGGGCCGCGAGGATCTTCTCCTTGTTGGCCTCGATTCCCGGTACATCCGCTGCGATGTTCGCGAGACCGAGCGTGCGGCCGTCCGGCGCCCCGGCGTCCCTCTCGACAATCCGGAGGCCAGCGCGCCTGACCGTCCCTTCCGCCACTCCGGGCTTCCATGGCATATCCGTTCCTCCTCGTCGACGCGAGCCTGAGGTCGTGGAACGACAGACCCGCGTTGAGCCACGTGCCTGACAGCGTAGGTGTGGCGTGTACGGAATTCCCCGGGCGTTCGCCGTCCGGTTCCTCGGCGTGTGGGTTGGCGTCGTACGGCATGCCAGGAACGGGCCGACCTGATGCAGCGGCGAACACGAGGGGTCGCGTACGTGCTCGGCTGGATGGCGCTCGGCTCCACCGCAGGCGCTGCAGGTGCCCACACCTACGACCCCTCGACATAGGTGAGAGCGCCGGGCCGGGCCACGTGAATGGGCCGCAGGCCACCGCAGCCACCGGCGGGGGCGGCCAGGGCGGTCCGCCGCCACGCCTGTAGGGCCTCGCCGCGGCTGGGCTATCGTGCACCCATGATCGCCGCTCGACGAATTCGCGTCTGCCTTGCTATCGCGGCATTGGCCGCCACCCCACTGGGGATCGCCGCATGCGGCAGCAGCGACTCCTCCTCCGCGGGCAGTGGCGCTGCCGGCACACAGGCAACCGCGCCAGGAGCCATCAGGTCGGTCAGCGTGCAACAGGCACACGATCAACTGGAGGCCGGCACCGCCGTGATGGTGGACGTGCGCGAGCCCGACGAGATCACCGAGCAGGCTGTAAGCGGCACTATCAACATCCCGCTGGGCCAGTTGGAGGCCCGTGCGGAAGAGGTGCCCACCGGGAAGCCCGTTCTCGTGTTCTGCAGGTCTGGCAACCGCTCGCAGGAGGGCGCGGCCATCCTGGCCGCCAACGGCTACGACGCCTCAAGCGTGGAGGGCGGCATCGTGGCGTGGCAGGACGCCGGGCTGCCCACCACCTGACCGGGCCCGGCCCTGGGGCCGGGCTAGTAGCACCCTCCCCCAGCGCTCCATGCCGCCAGGAAGTAGTTGCAGCGCGACGCCGTGTAGTAGGTGACCCAACCCGGCGAGACCCCATACCAGGTGCCCCAGCCGAAGGTGGCGGGGCCACCGAAGCCGCTGAGCGGGCTCATGCCGCAGAACGGCACGCCCGCGGGCGTGGCGATGCCGCCGGGGCCGAATGAGTTGGCGTAGCTCACGATGCCCACCACGCTGTAGATGAAGATCGGGCTGTTCGCGGAGAGGCCCGCCGGCAACTCGCAGTACGTGTTGTTCGGGGCGACCAGCCTCCACGAGGCCGGGGGGCCAGTGGGCGTGCTGCAGGCGAGCAGTTGGTCGGAGTACACCCCGTTGCAGGTCATCCACCCGTTCTCGCGGGCGCCCGGACGCCGCGAGGCGCTCTGGCGTAGGCGATCGGGCATGTCGATATGCACCTGAACACCCCGGCCGGAGGCGAAGGCCGACCCGCGTGCCATGCGGGTGGTGAGCGCACGGGCCTTGGCCCGCTCGGCCGGGCCCACGCGGAATCGCATGACCCCGGGGGCGCCCTCCCATCGCCCGCCGCGGAGGGCAAACACGTCGGGCGCCGCGGCCCCGTTCGCGCGCCGGCGGATGGCACCGATGGGCGGGTCGGTGCGGAACTGGCCGCTCACGTCGCCGTACGCCGTCCAGTAGCGCATGACGTGCTCGATGGGGATGCGGTACTGATGCCGGGGCCGGACCACGTAGGTCACCGTGGCCCGGGGTGCCACACCGCGCAGCAGCACCTCGGTTGCGCCGGCTGATCCAGGCACCTCCCGGAGCACCGCGTTGCCGGCGTCGATGCGGATGGTGAAGTCGCGCTCCGGCGACACGCGGGCGTCGGCGGGTGCGGCCATGACGGCCGGCCCGCCGACGACGGCGAGGAGGGCGATGGCAAGGAGGGCCCGCACGGAGGCGAGCCTAGCGGGCTACCTGCGCCGCGCCACCTTCATGGCCCTGGCGTAGCGCACCCGGGCGGTGCTTCGGCACGTGGCCTTGGCACGGGCCCCGGGCTTCACCGTGCAGGCGCGCAGTGCGTAGGAGCGCTGAGCCCTGGCGCGGCAGATGGCCTTGGCGCGGCCCTTGCGCGTGGAGCACACCCGAATGGCGTAGGTGCGCTGGGCCCTGGCGCGGCAGAGGGCCTTGGCATGACGCGGCTTGCCGGTGCAGGACCGGAGCGTCGCCGCACGCGACACCCGGGCGCGGCAGAGCACCCGGGCGCGGCCCTTGGTGCCCGCGCATGCCGTGGCCACGGTGGGCACCAAGGCGG
>Ga0255767_1001960_pt1 | contig 18040 bp, 14 predicted proteins | sample 071ome_24_FD_179967 | JGI IMG/M metagenome (GOLD analysis project Ga0255767, IMG submission 179967) | Coastal salt marsh microbial communities from the Groves Creek Marsh, Skidaway Island, Georgia - 071402CT metaG (version 2) | ecosystem: Environmental > Aquatic > Marine > Intertidal zone > Salt...
CTTGAAGCACAATCACGCGGCCTTAACCAGGCCATTCGCAACGCGGCTGACGGTCAGGCTATGATCGACACAACTGAAGGTGCTCACACTGAAATTACAAACATCCTTCAGCGCATGCGTGAACTCGCAGTGCAGTCTGCCAACGACACTAATGTCGCTGCTGACCGCACCAACCTGCAATCTGAGGTAAACCAGCTTGTAGCTGAGATTGACCGGATCGCCACTCAAACTACTTGGAATGGTGTGAACATCCTGGACGGTACGTTCACTGCCAAACAACTCCAAATCGGTGCGGATCATGGTCAAACTACTTCATTTAGCGTGGAAAGCGCTCGGACCAATGCAATCGGCAACTATGCTCTTGCTTCAGACGCTCACGCTGTTGCAGCGGCAAATAGCATCGACGGTGAAGATCTGACCGTATCTGGGTATCTTGGCTCAGCGACCATCACTGTTGCTTCTGGCGCGTCAGTTAAGGACGTTGTTACGACAATCAACGCGAATACAGCGTCTACTGGAGTGTCGGCGTCGGCAGTCACAAAGGCGAAACTCTCAGCTCTTTCCGCTGCTGAAGCAATGGCATTTACCCTCACTGGTGATGCTGCTGCATCAATCAGCGTCACTAATACTTCGACCACGCACCTCGGTGTTTTGAAAGACGCTATCAATGCTAAGTCTGGAGTGACTGGAATCACCGCCGCTTTTGGTGATGACACTTCTGAGATCGTTCTGACCCATTTGGGTGGCGCAGACATTGCCGTTAGCGCGATGGACACTGCTACTAACACTACCACGCTCGAACTCGAGGCTCTGGACGAAAACGGCGCTGACCTTTCTACAGCTGATAGTACAACTCTAGCGGAAGACGGAACGACGAGTGGTGACGGTACTGCAGGTGTAGTTGTTGGTCATATGACGCTCTCGTCAATCAAGAGCTTTACTGTTTCCGGTGATGACGCCACTGCTGAGGATGGTTTCTTCCACACCCTTAACGGCACGGCGGCCGGAGGCACTGCAGCTCTTAGCAGCGTAGCTTCAATAAATATTTCTACTGCTTCTGGTGCTGCGAGTGCGATTAGGGCCATCGACGGCGCGATCTCAAAGGTCAACACAGCCCGCGCTGAGCTTGGTGGTCTGTCGAACCGTCTGGACTCTACGATTGCGAACCTGACCAACATCAAGACGAACGCTGATGTGTCTCGTTCCAACATCGAAGATGCCGACTTCGCGGCAGAGACCTCGAACCTGGCCAAGCAGCAGATCCTGTCCCAGGCAGCGACCAGCATGCTGGCTCAGGCCAACCAGTCGAAGCAGTCGATCCTTGCCCTTCTGCAAGGCTAATCAACCGGCTGACTAAAATTTCGAAAGGGGCAGTGGCAACACTGCCCCTCTTCGCCGTTGAACATAAGAAAGCGCCAAACTAGAAGCGCAATGCGGGGAGACCCTATAGGATGGGAATGGTCGTCAATACCAACGTCGGTTCGCTTGTCGCCCATCAGACGGCATGCGCAACCTCCATATAATGGACCAGTCGATGGAACGGCATTCCACGGGCAAGCGGATCAACTCTACCGCCGATGATACCGCCGGGGTGGCGATCGCATCACCGGCTTTGATTCAGTGACGGCCGGAAACGATATCTATCTCGAAGCACTTGATGAAAACTAGGGCGTTCTTGCCACCCCCCATTCGGTCAAGCTTATCGACGGCGGCACGTCAGCGCTTGCCCATGTCGGCATGGTGAACATCTCCACCGTGTCGGGCACGGCGATGGCTCTGCGGGTGATTGATGGCGCGATTTCGAAGATCAGCTCCTTTCAGGCGGAGCTTGGCGCGCTGGCGAACAGGCCGGACACGACGATCGCCAATTTGAGAAACGTCAAGACCAACGGCGATATTTCGCGATCGATCATCGAGGATGCCGATTTCGCAGCTGAAACCCCGAATTTAGTGAGGCAGCGGATCCTGTCACCGGCCGCGACCAGCGTGCTGGCCCAGACCAATCAGTCAAAGCAGCTGGTCACGGCCCTCCTGCAAGGCTGTTCCGGCCACTAGCGGATATAGTCGAAGAGCGACTGCTGGCCAACCTTAACAAAGGCCTGCTGTGCCGCGTCACGGCTGACTATCTGTGACTGCAACTGTGTGACGAGCGAGGCAAGGTCGGCATCTTCCATTGTCGACAGGTTCTCGTTCATCAGCATGACACGCCGCTCCAGAGCCTCCTTCTGCATGTCGGCCTTGTTCAGTTCGGCGCCAAGCTTGGTGCGCTGGATGCTGAAATGCTTCAGGCTGGCATCCAGCTCGTCAATCGAATCACCGCTGGCGATACCGCTCTGCAGATCGCTCTCCAGCGCTTCGATGATGGTGAAAACGTCTTTCACACCCGAAGCTGTATCCACACGAAGGAACAGCTCGGACCCGGCAGCCCCTGTTCTTAGATTTAACCCTTCGGAGATCTGCACCGTGTGCTGACCATTATCGCCCATGTACTGAATTTCGTTGTTGCTGTCCCTCACGAAGGGCACATCGCCGACTTTGTATCCGCTAAACAGATAATCGCCATTGGCATCACGAGAATTGGCGATACCAACAAGCATCTCCTTGATCTGGGTGATTTCCTGACCGATGGCCTCGCGGTCAAGTGCTGACAGCGTGTCATTACGAGCCTGTAGTGCGAGTTCGTAGGTGCGGGTCATCAGATTGACCGAGTCCCCAAGGATATTCTCCGCCATCGACAGGCGCATCTGCGCGCGGTCAATATTGGTGGAATAGCGTTGAAGCATCACCTTCTGGTCGCGGACGAAGGAAATGTTAGCAGCCGCCACAGGGTCATCCGACGCCCGGAGCAGGTTTTTTCCTGTGGCGATGCGGCCTTGCGTGTTCTGGATATCCGTCGTCAGACGGTTGAACCGCATGATGGCCTGATCATTGAACAGTTTCGTGCTGATGGGCATGGCTTGTTATCCTCAGACTGATTGAATCAGGGTGTCGAAGATTTCCCGCGCGGTGGCCAGCACGCGGGCCGAGGCCTGATAGGCCTGCTGCTGTTCAATGAGATTGGCGGCTTCAGTATCAAGATTGACGCCGGTGAACTCGCTTTCCGCCTCCAGGCTGGCGTCACGAAGGGCGTTGGCGGCTTCCGCCGCGATTGCGCCCGACTGCGCCACCGCGCCCAGTTTTGCCACTGTCGCGCTGAACACCTTCTGGAACCCGCCGCTTCCCGCACCCATGGAATCGGTGTTCTGAAGTTTCAGTAATTCGTTCAGGTTGCGGTTGTCGCCATAGCCGCTGGCGTTGCCGCTGATCAGGAACTTGTCCTGGTCGGCAAGGGTGCCGTTCAGGGTGATGGCAAAGTCACGCGCTGTGGCCTGCTGGTCGGAATCAAGCGTTCTTGTAGCAAGAGACGTGCCTGTCTCGACATCAAAATATTCGACTTCCCCGGCTGACGCATCGGTCACCCGGATCTCAATGTCACGGTGCGGCTGAACCGGCGGGGTCGGCAGCACGTCATATTGCATGCTTATTTTCTTCGCGCCGCTCTTCCTGACCAACATGATCAGATCCTCGCCTGGAAGATCCGACAGGGTATAACGCTGTTGCGCAAGGCTCTTTGCATCAAAGCTGATGGTCGGCATGTTCGCCCCGCTAGCCGGCGTGACGACAATCTGGTTGCCGTCCAGTTTCAGCTCGAAATCCTGACCGGCGGTGGTGCTGGAAAAGCTGGTGGCGTTCTGCGTCTGGTTTGTCATCAGCCCAAACCTTGCCGCAGCCTCGATATTCGCCTCATCACCGAGGTTCGCCTCAACGGTGATTTCCGAGCGTGAAATCGAACCTGCTGTCGAAACGATGTTCAGCCTGTCACTGGAATCAAAAAAGGCCTGGAGGCGACCTGTCTCGCCACCGCTGACAATCGGCTCACCATCGGTCATGGTGATGGTGTAGGTCTGCCCCTCAAAGGACACCCTTACGGTTTCGTTGGTCAGAGGGGTGGCGTTTGCATTGCCGACCAGCTGGGCAATCGGCGCTGTTGACCGGATTGCGCTGATCATCGCCGTGGCCACGTCCGAGCTGTTCGGCCCGGCAATGTCAGAACCGTCAATCGTTGCCGACAGACTGCCGACTGTCAGGCTGTAACTGGTGGTGGCCGCTGACGCGGACAAGCCGTCAACCGACGCTTCATTGGTGTTGATCCCCTCAAGGGCGTCGAAGGTGATTGTGGTATCAGCGCTCGTCGCCTCGCTTGAAACCAGAACGGCGGCGCCCTGCGCCGCGGTGGCTGTCACGCCAAGATAACCCGATGCACCAGACTGGTTCAGATAGGTCCCGACATATTGAGCCCCTTCGAAGAAGCCGTTCTCTTCGGTCATGTAACCCTGAAGCGTTTCCTGGTCCGTCTCATTCGGCACAGTACCGGCAATCTGGCGGCCTTCCCGGGTAAAGATGGCGATGTCGGATGCCGTATCTTCCGCCGCGGTGACGGTACCGGAAATGGATGTGCCACCAGCTATGGTGACGCTGGCAGCACTGAAATCATTTTCGCTCAGGCTGAAGGTCAGATTGCCCTCATTGCCAGACACATACCCGCCAAGCTCGGCCAGGCTGGTCGCGGCACCGGTACCACGGATGGTTCCACCAATGCGCCCGACATTAATCAGATCAGCGATCTTGCCAGCGTCACTCCAGTCGCCTTGAACGCCCTTGACGGCGGCGTAATCGATATTGAAGTCAACGATCGTCTGCACAAGCTGACTGTTGGAGTCCAGGCTGTCTATGGTCAGACTTAGGGTCTCCCCGTCACCAAGATCTTGCGGGGTCAGCGCAAATTTGGCTGTGCTCTGGCTTGCCAGGGAAAAGATGTCGAGGTTGCTGACATTCGCCGGGATTGTCGCGACAACGCCGCCGGTGAGGAAACTTGTCGAGGCCACCGAGGATCTGTTGTTACTGAAAAGGTCGGTGATACTTGGCAAATCAGGTGGGCTTGCCGGGTTCAGTGATGTTGCTTCAATCACCGCATCGCTGGGGTTTCTTGGATCTTCCGACACGATCAGCGGTGAGGCGGCGGCAAATTCCTGAGGCCTCTTAATCACAACCGAGACACCGGCCGCGCTCCCCTCGACCGGATCATAGACGAACTGGTCAAAGGTTTTCGCCTCGCCAAGGAAGGTGATTTCCACCCCGGGCAATGTCACCTGATTTCTACCGCTGGCAATAAGATTGCCAGCAATATCGCGACCACTCCAGATATCGGCCTCGGCGTCATAGGTGAATGTCACCTTGTCGCTGGTGACCTTTGCATAGTCTATCACCTTCAATTCAGTTGACGCCGAGCCAACATTCGTCGGATTTGGCACAACCGTCACATCAACAGCCCGAAACAGGTCACCACCGGCATTGCCCTCAAGATTGAGGCCCCGTTTGTGGACGGCATTGACGTCACGCACGAAGGTGAATGCCAGATTGTCAATTTCCGCAAGAACGTCACCGGCTGTTGAGAAGGCGCTTGCGAGGCCAGCAAGGGAGCCATTGGTCACCTGCGACGTAGCAATATTTTCGGCGCCCGGGGACATGATGAAGGTCAGGTTGCCGTTGAAGACCTCGGCTCCTATCGGTGTCGATTTGTTGGTCTCCACGAGACGCGGACCATTGCCGTTGCCACCCAGCGTGATGGTGGCCGCACCATTTCGATCAAGATCAACCGTGACCTCAAGATACTCGGACAGCTTGTCGATCACGGCGTCACGCGAGTCGAGCAACGAGTTGTTCTGATTGCCGCCGCTAGCCGTCATGATTTCATGGTTGATTGAGGCCAGTTCTTTCCCCAGGACGTTGATGTCCCGAATCGCCTGGCCGACCTGGGTCATAACGCCATTCCGGTAATCGACGACCAACGCGGATGTTTCATTGAAACTCTCAGCGAGTTGCTTTGACTGTTCTAGCGATACAGTGCGCGCAGCCACATCGGACGGCGCATTGGCGACCTCCTGCAGACCGCTGAAAAACCGCCCTATGGCAGCACCGATGTTGGCCTCACCGGGAAGGATGATATCTTCAAGTTGCTTTATGCTTGAAGAAAAGGTGGTCGAGGCTTCCGCATAGGAAATCGCGCTTCGCGCCTTGTTCAGAAGGAATTCGTCGAACGCCCGGCGAACATCGCTCACGCGAACGCCAAGACCGGGCGTGTTGCCAGTACTGCCAATGCCTGACTGGCTGGCCTGCACTTCCTCAAGGCTGACATCACGCCGCTTGTATCCATCGGTATTGATGTTGGCGATATTCTGACCGGTTACCGCCAGCGCCTGACGGTAGGAATTCAGTCCGGATTTGCCGATGTCGAAGAGGCTGGACATTCAGTCTACTTACCGCCCCCAAGCTGGCGAACCAGCGCATCGGCAATGCCGAGATCGACCCGTCCCGACAGGTTCTTCGACAATTCCTGGTCAAGCATGTCCTGATAGGTCGACTTGGCCGAACTCGCGAACAGATCCTCGGCAAGCTTGGCCTTGCGCGCCTGCTTGATAAATTCATTCAGGAAGATGGCCTCGAATTGCTCGGCCGCTTCGCGAAGGTCGGCATCCTTGTCGGGTGCTTTCATCGCCTCATTGCCGGCGGTGGTGCGAAGCGCATCGAACATGGCCCGGGCGTTTGTATCAATGCTCATGGTCGTCTCCCCTAGATCACGATGATTTCGGCGCGAAGCGACCCGGCCTCGCGAAGGGCCTCGAGAATGGCCACCATATCGGCGGGGCTCGCCCCGACACCGTTGATCGCGTCAACCACATCGGACAATTCAACACCCGGATCGAAGATGAAAGCGCGGGCGGGTTCCTGCTCGATGATGATTTCGGTGTCGTCAGTGATTGTGGCCTCTCCGGGCGTGACCACTGCACCCTGGGCATTCTGCGCGACATTTGTCGCCTGCGTGACATCCTTGTCCTCGTTGATCCGCACGGTCAGCGACCCGTGGGTCACCACCGATGGCGTCACGCGCACATCACCGCCGATGACGATGGTGCCGGTACGGGAATTGACAATCACCTTCGCGGCCGGCCGCGCCGGATCGACCTCGATATTCTCCAGCAGACTGACAAAGGACACTTTCTGCGCCGGATCGACAGGCGCGCGCACCTTGATGGTCGAGGCGTCAAGCGGTGTTGCGACCTCGGGCCCGAACACCTCGTTCACCGCATCGGCGACACGCATCGCGGTGCTGAAATCCGACTGGTGAAGATTGAGAAGAACGTTTTCGGTCGACTGGAATGGCGTGTCGACCATCTTTTCGACCGATGCCCCGCGCGGAATCCGCCCAACCGTGGGAATATTGACGATGACCGAGGACCCGTCATTGCCGGCAACACCAAGACCGCCGACAACCAGATTGCCCTGCGCGATGGCATAGGTTTCGCCATCCGCGCCAAGCATCGGTGTCATCAGCAGGGTGCCACCGCGGAGCGACTTCGCACCGCCGATTGTCGAGACAGTGATGTCGAGCCGCTGTCCCGGCTTCATGAAGGCCGGCATTTCGGCCGTCACCATGACGGCGGCGACATTCTTCGCGTTCAGGTTGGCAGCATCTGTCACTAGGCCAAATTGCGAGACCATGGACTGCAATGATTGCAGGGTCAGGCCGGATGACCCGTCACCGGTGCCGGCAAGACCCACGACAACGCCGTATCCCACAAGCTGGTTCGACCTGACACCGGCAATCGATGTCATATCCTTCAGCCTGTCTGCCTGGACCGATGTCACCGCCATCCCCAGCAAAAGCAGGGGCAGCAGGCACAATCTGGCGAGTCTGTTCAACAATACGGTTTGCATGGCCTCATCCCTGATCAGAACGGCGAAATGTTTCGCATTGTGCGGCTGAGCCAGCCCTGACGGCTGGAATCCGCAATTTCACCAGCGCCGACATAAACGATTTCTGCGTCGGCCACACGGTTCGACAACACGACGTTTGTTGCCGAAACATCCTCCGGACGCACAAGCCCGGTGAGCCTTACATATTCATCGCCATTGTTCAGGCGCAGTTTTTTCTGGCCGGCGATCTCCATATTGCCGTTCTCGAACACGCGCGTCACGGTGACGGTCAGGAAGCCGGTAAGCGAGTTCGACTGTGCCGCGTTGCCGGACCCGGCAAAACTGCGGGTGGTGCCAGCATTGAGGCCCGCTGCGTCCTTGTCGTACCCGCCAGTCAGAATATTCGGCAGGCCGGTTGGCAGCGTGACCGCAAAATTGTCATTCTTTGATGACGCCGCGCTTTGCGTCTTGGTTGCGGCAAAGGTCTCGTTGAGCGATACGGTCAGAATGTCACCAACCTCGCGGGCACGTATGTCACTGGCGAAAAGGCCGCTGGAATTCTGCTTGAAGATTCCGCCGGTCGGCGACCCTGCCTCGGGGGTCATATGAGCACTCTCATAAATCGGCTTGAAATCAAGTGATGCCTCATTCTCAACATAGGTTGAACAGCCGCCAGCAAGGCTGGCCATTAAAAGGCAGAGCACTGTTGTCATACGTGCCGGCATCGTGAACACCTCAATCAGCGATCAGAGATTTTGCGAGATGAAGCGCAGCATCTCATCGACCGAGGTGATAGATTTCGAGCTGACCTCATAGGCGCGCTGCGTCTCGATCATTTCGACGAGCTCGGTCACGACATTGACGTTGGAAGACTCAAGAGCGCCCTGGATCAGGCGGCCCATGCCGTTTTCGTTCGGGTTGGCGACAATCGGGGCGCCGCTGGTGTCAGTCTCGACAAAGAAGCTTTCGCCGATCGGCTGCAGACCGGTACGGTTGGTGAAATCGGCAAGCGTCAGCTGGCCGACTGCCTCGGCGCCTGTCTGGCCGGCAACCAGAACACTGACAATGCCGTCACGCGAGATATTGATTTGCGACACACCGTCTGGAATGGCGATCTCGGGCTGGAGGACATATCCGCTGGAGGTCGTCAGCACGCCCTCATTGTTGGTCGAGATGGCGCCATTGCGGGTGTAGCCAATTCGGCCATCCGGCAGCAGGATCTGAAGAAACCCGCCACCCTCGATGGCAACATCAAGCGCGTTGTCGGTTGTAATCAGGCTTCCCTGGGTCATCGTCTTCTGCGTGTTGACGATACGGGCGCCGGTGCCGACCGAGAAGGAGGAGGTCAGATTGGCTTCAGCGGTGACCTGGTCACCGGCGACGCGGCGGACCTGGTAAAGAAGCGTTTCGAAATTCGCACGGTCACGCTTGAAACCTGTGGTATTCACGTTTGCCAGATTGTTGGCGATGATCTGCATACGGGTCTGCTGTGCGTTCAGACCTGTCTTTGCGACGTGCATGGAACTGGTTGACATCTGTCCTCTCCTGGGCCGGATTTTCTCCTGACTCCAGTAAGCAAACAGCATGCCAAACAGGCAGATCGGATAGAAAGAGGTGAAAGACCCTCAGCCGCAGTGGCGTCAGCTCGGCATACGGATCAGGCTGGCACCAGCCTCGTCAATCTCGCTGGCAGACGAAATCAGCTTGATGTTGATCTCATATTGCCGCTGGTCCTCGATCGAGTTGATCAATTCATCGGTGATATTGACGTTGCTGAGTTCGACATGCTGAGGCACCAGCGAGACCTGCTGGTCAATCTCGGGAACCGAGCCGTCGGCTGGGCGAATTTCGCCATCAGGATACTTCTTCAATTCCTTTTCGGCGGCAAAGGTCAACGCAAGCTGACCGATGGTCTGTTTGGTGCCAACCGGCGAATTCAACGGTTCGATGATCACCTCACCATTGTCCGACACCTTGATCGACCGGTAGGCCGGCACGGTGATCGGCTCGAGATTCGTGTTCAGCATTGCTTGCGAGGAGCCGTTCTGCAATGTTCCATCGCCCGCGACCTTGAGATCGCCACGCCGTGTCAATGACAATTCATTCTGGCCTTTGACCATGAAATAGCCATCGCCACGGATGGCCAAATCAAGATCGTAATCCGTCTGGCTGAGTGTCCCGGGGTCCAGCTCGAAATAATTGTTGTCGTCACGAATGGCAAGCGCCCTCGTCTGCAGACTTGTCATATTGTCGAGAAAGGCCGTGCCAACCGATTTCGCCCCGAGATCACGACGATAGCCGGGGACGTTCACATTGGCGAGGTTCTGGGCCCGCACCGAGCGATTGTCGTAGATATTGTTGACCGTGTTGAACGCCGTGTAGATCAGCTTGTCCATAACAGTCTCCCTTCATTCCTGTCGGTCATAGCTACCGGTCAATCACGCCGGCGGGGCCAAGTCGCGCCCGGATTACATCCGGATGTTGATGATGGTCTGGGTCAGGCCGGTCGTGGTCTCAATCGCCTTCGCCGAGGCCTGGAAGTTCCGCTGCGCGGTAATCAGGTTCACCAGCTCCTCGGTGATGTCGACGTTCGAGCGCTCAAGCGAACCTGACAGGATGTTACCGAAGCCTTCGGAACCCGCCTCACCGACCTGCGGCGTGCCCGAAACAGCCGTTTCCGTATAGGTCGCGTTACCAATCTGCTTCAAACCGTTCTGGTTATTGAAGTTCGCGACAACGATCTTTCCAAGAGGGTTGTTCTGACCATTGGTATAGTTGGCGCGAATGGTTCCCGAGGAATCGATCTCGATACCGTCCAGTCGGCCGGAGGTGAATCCGTCCTGTTCGACAGTCAGAACCGAGAAAGGCTGGGCGAGCTGGGTGGAAGTCGAGAAATCCACATCCAGCGCGATCGAGAAGCCTTCTTCCTGCTTCTCGTAATGCACCAGGTTCTTCGGGCTGACGAGTTTACCTGTCTTGTCGAAGGTCAGTTCGCCCTCGTCGATATAGAGCGGATAATAGCCTTCGACCATATTTTCCGGCGGGTTGGTTACCACTTCGCCGTTGGCATCGACATATAGCGCCACGCCATCGGCATCTGTGGCCTGAACCAGATTGTAGATTTCCGGAACCGTACCAACACCCAGCGGCACATCATCAAGACCAAGACGCGCCGCGCCCTTTACCTTGATGGTCGAGTCCGAGCCCGTGGTGCCAGTCGCGAAGGTGAAGCTGTTGTTCTCGCTACTGTAGGACACCGTCACACCGCCGATCGTATCCCCGGTGGCCGGATCAACGATCTGGTTGATTCTGGTCTGCAGCGCTTCGGCCAACGTGGTGCCAACATAGGAGGTCGCCGGCACCTCGATGATACCGCTGATGCCGTTGACCGACACGTTGAAGATATTGTCGCCTGTCTGGGTCGACAGCTTGAAGACGTTTGTCAGAGGCTCGTTGGCGCTGGCACCGACCGCGCGGGCCGGGGTGGCTTTCAGGCCAGTGCCGGCGGAGAACAGGAAGCCGTTCTTCGTCTTACCGACACCAAACAGCAGGTTATCACCATTGCCGATGACAGTTGCATCGACATCATAGGCCTGCGCCACACGGGCACCGGTGGTCTCAGAGATAGCATAGCGTCCAACCTGGATGTTCGAGGCTTTCTGCTGTTCAGGCACGCCGATGGCACCGTTACCTTCAATCGCCTCGCCGGTGGTGCCGCTCGAGATGGAGAAATTCTGGAATTCAGAATTGTACGCCACCTTGATGCCGTACCGCTTGTCGTTCGGCTGGATCTCCTCGCCAGTCGCCACAAAGGCGTCGCCATAGAGAACCTCACCACCACGGATCTGAACCCGCTGCGCGTTATCTGCATTGGTCAGACCCAGATTATTGGTGCCAGTCTGTCCTGCCGATCCGTAGACCGAGAAGGAGTTGAAGTTACTGTCAGTCCCCGAGCCAAGAACCGTCCGGTCAACCTCGAAGCTGAGCCGTTGGTTGATGGAGTCATACCCGACATGCACTGGCGGATTCTTCTCGTCCACCCAGTCTACAGACGATTTCGCCAGAACATCGGTTTGGGCAGAAGTCGTGTTGACTGTTGCAGTGTTCACCCCACCATCAATCGAAGAGCTGAGATCCGTTGCTGCACCCGCTACCAATGTGAAGTCAGTGTTGTCATCCCTTGAGACGACCAGCTTGGCGATGTCCACGGTACCAGCATTGGTCGTAAGCGCGCTGGTGTCGCGCCAGTTATCGCCAGTTGTGGAGTCGACCACATTGCCGGAAGCGTCAAGGAAGGTGAAGGAAAAACCCTTCAGATCAGTCAGCGTATCCAGCTTGTCTCGGATGTCGTCGAGCTGGGCATGAGCCGTTGCGTTGGTATGGGCCGCCGTCGTTATCGACAGGCTATTCGTGCCGTCTGACCAGGTCAGGGTCGTCGAACCGGCGGTTCCGGAGGCGGCGGCAGTAATTTCCATTGGCCGGTGAAGATTCTGAATGCCGAGAAACGCCAGGTTTGTTGCCAGCGTAGCTGGGGTGGTGGCAGCGGTCTCGGTTCCGTTTTTGATCTTCCAGTCGCTGGCCACAAAGGCCCCCTTTTCAGTGGCAGCAGTCGATCCCTGCTTTTCACGAATGACGATGCTCTGGCTGCTGTAGTCTTCTGCCGCACCCTTGTAGACAGAGTGAGAGCCTTCGAAAAACGCCTCGACAGTCGGCTCATCGTCAGACGGGCTGGTCAGTGCGAAGATCGAAGCAGATCCAGCGGCAATGCTGAAATCTTCATCGGCAACCGCCAGTCCCGATGTGCTGACATCGATATATTTGTACCCATTCGCGTCGGTACCGGTCGATGAGATGACAAAACTGCGGCCATTGAGGTCGCCGCGGAACTGGTCATCGCCCGCCAACGTGATCGAACGACCCTGTTCATAATTGGTCAAGTCGGAGTTCGGCGAGGTCGTTCCATCGCCGATATAAATACGAAGACGGTTCTCGGTCGCCGCATACTCAATCAGGTTGGATGCGTTGCCGTTGATTTCATCAAGAACTGTATGGACGCTGAGCGCCGGGCGCTTGTTGTAATAGGAATGCACCATATAGTGTGAATCGGACGGGTCATCTACACGCTCGAGTTGCACCACCTGGTTATATTCATAGACTGAAGTGATTTTTTCGCCGGTTGACTTGACGAATTGCAGTCCACCGATACCAAGCGGGTCATCCGCATATTGGCGGCCATATTCATTCAGCGTCTCGTTGATGCGAACCTGGGAATGCGCCAGGAACTCTTCCTTGGTGAAATCCGGCGAGGTGCCAGTGATGGCGAAATCATCCCCCATCAATTCAGTGACATAGCTGTCCGTACCCAGCAGCTCGACCGAGATTTTGTTGGTCAGAGGCGTTACAGTGCCATCCGCGCCAACCCGCTGGAAATCAAGCGTGATGGTATCATCAACATTCTGTTCGACCTGGAACTTGCGGTCATCGCCATAGGCGGCGTTGATCGCGCGCTCAACCTCGGCAGCCAGTTGGTCGGCATTGTAGAGGCCGGGATTGATATCGATGCTGACCGGCTGGTCCGAATCATCGACATTCACCAGCAGGAAATCCTTGCCCCAATATACATCAGAGCCTGTATTGCCAGCCTCTCGTGTGGCCTTGAACTGCATGGGATCGGTGACGATTTCGACGAGTTTGTCGCCTTCCTCACCGAAGTCGAAGCTTGTCGACTCACCGCCGATCGATGCTGGCTGCGACGGCACCAGGGTTTGCAGGTCATCCAGCTTGTAGAGCGGCGATCCCTTGCCTTCGATGAAGTAGTTGTCATCGGGGATGGATGTTGTCTGCTGGCCAAACCGGTCAACAAAGATCTGCTTGCCGGCATCATCAACCGCGCTGACAAGGTCTGGATTGATGATCGTGTCATTGATCACCAGACGGGTGTCGTACTTGTTTGTCGGATCGTCAGCCGAGGCGGCCTGGGTTTTGATGAAATACACTGTGGCGATCGTCGGGTTACCGAGATCATCAAAGATGGTGATTGATGTTGAGTTGGTGAATGTCTCGGGATCATTCGGATCGAATGTATAACCGTCCTGGAACTGTTGCCGGTCCGGCACCACATCGGAGGCCGCGTTCACGTTCACGCCAAGCTTGATGTTCGATGTCGCCTGCGGATCACCCGATGTTACCGGCAGCTGGAGCGGGACCGCACTGTCCAGATCCTTTGCCGTGACCGATCCGTCGGTGTTGACCGGGTAGGTCAGCAGATACTGACCAGCCGAGTCGACAACATAACGGTCGTTATTGACGTTCAGTGAACCGTTTCGCGTGTAGACCGTCTGAGCGGAAGTCAGCGACGGCTTCAGGGCGAAGAAACCCTGACCGGAAATCGCCAGATCAAGCGCGTTCAGCGAGGCGGCGATGTTACCCTGCGTGAACTGCTGCTTGATGCCCTTCAGGATCGTACCCGAACCAATCGACGACGAAGCGTTCTGCAATGGAGAGGTAGCGAAGATATCACCGAATTCGACCCGGCTTCGCTTGAAGCCCGTGGTGCCGACGTTGGCGATGTTGTTCGACGTTGCCGAAATATCGGCGGAGGAGCCGTTCAATCCTGTTAGTGCGGTATAGAATGACATTTTCTGCTCTCCCTGAGCCTCGCGAGGCTCGCTTCCCTTCTCAGTTGAACCCGTTAGGTCTTCAGTATCTGTTGGTCTCTATCGGCGGAACTTGGACACATCCGCGGCGCGGACTTCGCCATAGTCACGAACATCCAGCATCACGCCGGTGGCGGCATCACCGGTGGAGGCCGCGAGAATTTCCGCGAACACGCTCGGTGTCAGACTTTCCATACCCTTGCCCATATCGGCAAAAGCCTCGATGCGAACAGCGTCACCGCTGGCAAGCACCGAATCCGGCAGGTCCGTCCAGGAAAATCCGACAAGGCCGGCCGGCTGCGCACCAAGTTCCATCTGGTGGAGCACGTCGCCGGCAGTGTTGCTGAATGTAAGGTTGGTAATGCCGGATGCCGAAGGCAGGTCCAGCATGCCGTGAATCTCACCGGTTTCATCCGGGCGCGCATAATTGCCCGGGATCATCACCGAGCTGCCAAGCAGGTTGGCGGCTGTCGCGATCCGGAACTCGCCAAGCTGATCGGCCATGCTGGCCAGCGTGGTGTTCATGTCGGTGATGCCGGTCACAGTCGAGAACTGCGCCATCTGGGCGATGAATTCGGCGTTCTCCATGGGGGCAAAAGGATCCTGATTCTGCAGCTGCGTTGTCATCAGCTTCAGAAAGTCGCTTTGGCCAAGCGTATCCTTGTTGGCTTTCTTGGTATCGCCCTCATTGTTGACACCAATCTTCTTGAGAATGCTGTCAAGCTGTGCCTGGCTTGTTGGATCAATGGTGCTCATTCACGCTCTCCGTTGGCTTATTTGCCCATATTGATGGTTCGCATCATCAGGGCGCGAAGGGTTGTAACCACTTCAACATTGTTCTGATACTGGCGCTTTGCCTCCAGCATCTCGACGAACTCTTCCTCGACACTCACCGCCGCCGCATAGACAAAACCGTCTTCATCGGCCAACGGGTGGTTTGGCATGTAGGTCCGTTCCGGGCGGCGATCGGTTCGGGTGATGCCGGCGACCTCGGTCGTCGAAATACCCGTCTCCTTGACGTTCGCCGCATAGGTAGTCTCGAAGATCGGCTTCATCGCGCGGTAGGCGGTATCTTCCTCGCCGCTGATGTTGCCGGCATTGGCAAGGTTACTGGCGATGGTGTTCATCCGCACAAGCTGTGCCGACATGGCGCGCCCGGCGACATCAAAGATGTTCTCGATCCGCGCCATCACTCGCCCTTAATGGCGGACATCAGCCCGCCGATCTTGTTGTTGAGAAAGGTCAGCGTCGTCTGGTAGCGCATGACATTCTCGGAAAATTCCATCTGCTCAACATTGAGTTCGACGGTGTTGCCGTCGCGCGACGGGTTCACCGGAGCGCGGTACAGCATACCTGTCGCATTGGCGTTCATCGCGACCCGGAAGTGCCGTCCATCTGTGGCGCGCAACGGCCCCACCTTTTCGGCCTTGTTGATTTCGGCCTGGAAATCCATGTCGCGCGCCTTGAAATTCGGTGTCGCGGCATTCGCGATATTGGAGGCAAGCACCTTGTTGCGCTTCGCACGCACCTGAAGTGCGGTCGCATGGAGGTTCAGATAATCACCAATGCCTTTCATCTCACACTCCTTTTTCAACCAGCTGAAATTCATTGTTTTTTCAGCAAAAACCCAATTTATACCGTCACTTTGCAGGATCAGATTTTGTTGTTTAATTTAATCGCTGCTTGACGGCTTGCTGGCCCGTATTTTGCAATAACGGTGCCAACTCAACGGCAGAGGACGAAAAAATGGTTGCATCAACCATCAGCAACAGCGGGGGACCGGGTTCACCGACAGAACTGTCTCCTGTCACCATCGCGGTGCGCGACAAGGTGATCGAGAAGTTCCAGGACCAGCCGCTCAAGGAGATGAACGAGTCACTCAAGATGCTGCTGTCCAATGAGCAGGATGAGCAGAAGCGGCTCGGCATTCTGGCGGCGCGCGTATATATATTGCGCCAGCGGATCGCCACCCTCGCCGAACCCACAGCCGAACGCGTTGTGTCGGCGGCATCGCCGAAACCCGTTGATGCCGGCGCTGGCAGCGAAGGTGAGGCCGAGGCCGGCGGCGATACCAGCAGCGAATGGACACGACTGCGGATCCTCGATGATTGCGAGGTCAATGGCGTACGGTTCCCGAAAACCGTCATCATTGATGTCAAGTCAGCGGACGCGCAGCGCCTTGTCGACAGTGGCAATGCCGAGCTTGTCGAGGAAATGCCCGAAACCACAAGTGATGCGGCCCATTCTGAAAGTGGTGAAGATGGCGACTCCTCGGCGATGCAGGCCGAGATCGACGCCGCGCCATCCGAGGCCGTTGACACAGACAACGGCGCCGCAGCCAACAACGCGGATCCCGCCAAGGATGTAGGCGAGACGGACGATACGGATGAGGCGGACTCCGAGCCCATGCCGGAAGCCGAAGCGCCAGCCGAGGAGGAATCTCCCACGCCGGATGCCGCCGACGAAGCCGGCGCGGCCGCGGCTGATGACCCTGCTGAAGATACAGTCCTCGAAGCTGGAACGACTGAAGAAGCCAAGGACGCCGTGATCGAGGCGCCGAGCGCCGCCGAGGTGACAGCCGCGCTTGAAGCGCTGGGAGCAGGGCCCGGGGCATCGGATGAGACCGTGACAGCGAGCGACGGTGCCAGCGATGCCACCGATCCGGCTGCCGCCCTTACCGAGACCGGTCCCGCAGAAACCGTGGACACATCTGGCGTCGATGATGACGAGGCCGCTGCCGTGGCGGCTGAACTTGAAGCCGCCGCCGCCGCGATGGCGGCACCATCCTCGCCGCCAGACGCCGGCGAGCCTGATGACGACGCCAAGCCAAGCGGATGGTTCGAAGCGCAGCAAAATGCCGAAAAGGCCGCCAAGGCGGAACCGGGGGACGAACCGCAAGACAATCAGGAAGATGAAAGCCCGGTGGATGAAAAGCCCTGAGACAGCGAGACTGACATTTATCACGGTTGTGCTCACCGGCCTGCTGGTGGCGGGGTGTGAGGACTTCACCCGCTTCAAGCAGGAGCGATATGAGTGCAACAGCAACCGGCACGGGCTTGTCGAGATTGACATCCGCGAGATGAAGGTCGGCAACGAGGTGGCTGTCAGCTTCACCGATGGAACGCAGATCATGGTACTGACGGAAAGTACCGATGAGACCTTTACCCTGACAAGGTCACCGTTGACCCTCAGGATCGACCGGACAAGTGGAACGGTAAGACTGACCCGCGGATCACGCTATCTGAACATCAGTTGCCACAAATCGGAATTCCGCATGTAGACGCATGCATGTCCGCGCGGCATGCGGCGCAGGTTCAGCCGACAGACCGCGATCAGGCACTTCCACGACCATGAAATGTCACAATCGCCTCGGCTTCTTCCAAGGACAGGCCGGTGGCATCGGCGACGGCTTCCTTCGTCGCCCCGGCGCGCGCCAGTTCGATGGCCCGGCTCATCCCCACCTCTCCGCGAACATCATCCGCAAGACGGACAACGTCGCGGCGCAAGGCCTCTAGCGCCGTCCTGCTTTCATTGGTCGCGATCACCAGCTGCTCACTGGCACTGGTCATGTCGCGGGTGCCCTTTGCCTG
>Ga0255767_1001965_pt1 | contig 18020 bp, 19 predicted proteins | sample 071ome_24_FD_179967 | JGI IMG/M metagenome (GOLD analysis project Ga0255767, IMG submission 179967) | Coastal salt marsh microbial communities from the Groves Creek Marsh, Skidaway Island, Georgia - 071402CT metaG (version 2) | ecosystem: Environmental > Aquatic > Marine > Intertidal zone > Salt...
GACGCACCTGGATGCCGGATGCCCGTTTGCCCTCGATGATCACACGCTCGGTCTGCGCACCGGTGAAGATATGAAGATTGCGGCGCTTGCGGGCCGGCTTCAGGAACGCGGCGGCGCTGCTGCAGCGCCGGCCATTGCGCATCGTCATCTGGAAATGACCGACACCCTCCTGATCCTCGCCATTATAGTCGTCATTGCGCGGATAACCGAGCGTGGTCGCTGCCTCGACCCAGGCATCGATGACCGGACGCGACACCCGGCTTGCCGAGACATTCAGCGGACCACCCCGACCCCTTACATCCGAATGCGTTTCTACATCCGCTCTCGCCCCCTCCCAGTTTTCGGAGCGGCGGAACAGCGGCATCACGTCATCCCATGCCCAGCCGACATTGCCAAGCTGTCGCCAATGGTCGAAATCCTGCGGTTGGCCGCGAACATAAAGAAGCCCGTTGATGGAGCTGCTGCCGCCAAGAACGCGCCCACGGGGCCAGTTGATGGCACGCCCGTTCAGCCCGGGATCAGCCTCGGTCCGATAGCACCAGTCCGTTGCCGGGTTGCCCATTGTCCTGAAATATCCGACCGGGATATGGATCCAGGGGTTGGTGTCCCGCGCCCCGGCCTCGAACAGTGCAACCTGATGCCGTCCATCCTCCGACAACCGGTTCGCAAGCACACAGCCGGCCGAACCGGCACCGACAATAATGAAGTCGAATTCCATCCTGAAAACCTCTGCTATCGACCGTCTCCATCCATATTGTTCGAGGCTTTTTCACTTTATTCAATACAATCGAGGGACGCACGCATGGTTATGCAACGCAAGCCCCCATCAGTCACAATAAAGGGAGGTGGCAGGGTTTTATCCGGTCTCGGCAAGCGCATGTTGGCGGCGCGCCTCCTCAAGTGCCCTGATGGCGAGAACGGTCACCAGATAATAGGCGGAGAACTGGTCCAGTAGGGCATCGGTAAGCGGCGTGTCGCCATCGACAGATTGACGGTCAGCCGCGCCATCACCCTCTGGCGGTACGTATGACTGCCCTGCCGTCTGTGCCATGTCACCACATCCTCAACCCGTCCCTGCCCGCCGCGTGATGTCGGATGATCGTCACGCTGGCAAGCACCACCATCAAACAAAGCATTTTCGCAGGGCCTTGGGCAAGACAGCTTGCCAGTGGATTCGTCATAGCCGGCCGCCGGATGATCCATCCCTGCGGCAATGCCCCGCTGTTGCCAGCCGCGCTTTGGGGCTATCCTGATGCCATATTCTGATGCCGAGGAGCCTCCATCATGGCCGACACAGCCCCCGCCGAGGGACAACCGCAAATCCTGAATCTCTGGCCGACGCAGTTCATGCGCGTCCGCCTCCCCGGCGCCGAAATGGCCAATCCGGCGCTGTCGGCGGTGATCATGGAGCGTAACGCCGAAATCGACGACATGACGGTGGATTACACGGCCGACAACCTGTTCACCATGGACCACCCGGCGGTTCAGTGGCTGCGGCAATGCTGTGACCGGGCCGTGCTTGATTATGCCGCGGCGGCGGGAATCGACTATCAGCTTGAATGGACGCTTCAGGGCTGGGGCAATGTGAATTTCCGCGGTGACTACCACAATCTCCACAACCACCCGCATTCCTGGCTGTCGGGAACCTACTACGTGAACGTCCCCGACCAGACCGATGCGGAAACCTACAGATCCGATCTGAACCCGGCATCGATCAGTTTTTTCGACCCGCGCCCACAGGCCAATATGAACGCCATTCGCGGTGACGGTCAGGTCGACCCGGAACATCGTATCCTGCCGGTTGGCGGTGACCTGCTTCTCTGGCCGGCCTTCCTGCACCATCTTGTGCATCCGAACATGGCCGAGGTGCCGCGGATTTCGGTGTCCTTCAATGTGGTGCTGAAATGGAAGGCCGACTATATCCCGCGCTAGCGGCCCGACCGGGCTAGTCGATCAGCGGAATGTCGGGATGGATTTCCCGCAGCGAGCCCAGGGATTCGAGGATCATCGGAACCGACACGGCGAAATTCACCCCGGCGTCGATATCGGCCTCCTTGGTGAAAATCCCGTCAATCAGCCCGACAAGGCGGCCTTGCGGGTCGACAAGTGCGCCGCCTGACGCCCCCGGATTGACCGCCGCGTCGGTCTGCACGAAATCCTCAACGGCGTTGAAACCGACATTACGGCGATGCACCGCCGAAATGACGCCGCAGCTGAAGCTCAGACCAAGACCGAAACTGTTGCCGATGGCGCAGACATGCGCGCCCACCTCGGGATCGGTGCGGCGCAACGCGATGGGCGGTGCCGGCAGGCCGGTTTTCAGCACCGCGAGATCACGGGCGCCATCAATGGCAATAATTTCGGCGTCATGGCGCAGGCCATCGGAATCCACCGTCTCGACCCTGACCGCGCGCGCAATGACGTGCGCCGCGGTGAGGATATAACGCGTCTCGGCGCCGGTACCAAAATAGATTCCGGTACCGGCCGGCGCAGTCCCCGGCGGCGCCCCGAATCCGGGACGGCCATAACCGGGCCAGGTCGGTTCCACAACAATGATCGATGATACGGCAGCGCGCCAGGTGGCCGGCCCGTGATCAGCCAGTGCCGGTTGCCACGCCGGTCCCGGCAGCATTCCGCAACACAGGCTGAACACCAGACTGAAGAACAGGCTGGCGACGGCAAAGCGGCGGCAGCGGTCTGTCAGATATCGCCTAAAGCCGGACATCCGGTCCGGACAGAACCGATGCGGTGTCCATGCCGGTTGACTGCAGCATGTAAAAGGCGACCACCGCGATCACGACGGCAACGCCGGAACTGATAAGGAACATTTTCATCTCTGTCTCCCTGACGGGCATCGGCCACACCGCGCCCGTTACTCAACTATTGTCTCTTTGGTGGCCATTTTCAAGAAGGTTACAAGGTCAATCCGGTCCTGCGCGTTCTTCATCCGCTGGATCGGCATCTTCGTTCCCGGTGTCACCACATCCGGGCCATCGTCGAACAGGCGGTTGATGGTCTCCTCGTTCCAGACAATGTCGGAGTCCAACAAAGCCTTTGAATAGGGATAGCCTTCAAGCGTGCCCGCCATCCGGCCGAACACACCGAAAAGCGTCGGCCCGGCACGGCGCTTGCCGTCGGGGCTCAGCGTATGGCAGACGCTGCATTTGCGGGCAAACTGCTTTTCACCATTGCTGATGGCGGTGGCGGGGTGGAACCGGCGCGCCGGCCCCGGGCGTTCCAGAAATTCCGGCGGAAACTCGAACAATTCCCAGCGCGTGATGAAATCATCCAGCCCGGCGACAACCAGAGACTTGCCGTCAGGCATGATCACCACCGACCAGACCGGACCGTTGGCGGCATTGAAATCGCGGACAATCGACCAGTCGGCGGTGTTAATCACGACGACCCGCCCCTTGGCATTGCCGAAGGCAAGCATCTCGTATGACGGGCTGCCGTGGATCGCCAGCACCGGCACCCGTTCATCGCCAAGCCGTATCACCTCGGCGCCATCGGACAGTCTTTCAACATTCATCGTGCCGTCGGATGACCCGTAGGCAACGATGTCATTCGCCTCGTCAATGGCGAAGACCGACACGCTCCAGCCATTGCGCACCACACTGCGCAGATACTCACCGTTCGCCAGCCGCCATTTGCGAATCTGGCCATCATAGCCGGCGCTGTAGAGATGTTCGCCATCGGCCGAGAACTGCACGCCATTCACCGGCCCGTCATGACCGCGGATGAACCGGCTGCCCTCGGCAGCGGAGGCAAGCCCGCCATCGAGCGGCCAGATCCCGATCGACCCGTCCCAGCTGGCCGAAGCCAGCAGCCTGCCATCATCCGAGAAGGCCAGATTGACAATCTTGCCCCGATGGCCGGCCAGAATGACCGGTTGCGGGTCTTCCTCACCAAGGATGCTCTGCGGCCAGAGATAGATTCTGCCATCATCGCCGGCCGTCGCCAGCAGGCTGCCATCCGGGGCAAATCTGGCAGTGTTCACCGCCGCCTCATGCGCAAAGAGGACGTTCCGCTGGGTAATGTCGGGGGCCTGCCAGATGACCGCCGAATAATCGAAACTCGCCGAAACGAGGGTGCTGCCATCCGGCGACAGCGTCAGGTCGCGAACCGGACCCCCATGCGCCGTGTAGCGGTCGAACGCCTGCACCGTGCTGACACCGGCGATCCAGAAAACAAGCACAAGCAAAGCCGCCCGGAGACTTCCGGACGGCCTTGATGATGTCAGCCATGCATGGCGTGCCACAATGTCACCCGATGCCGGTCGGTTTATTCCGCCGGCTTGGCAGCCTTCTGGTCTTCTTCCTCGACCCAGAGGCTGTGGTGCTCCTTGGCCCAGTTGCGGTCGACATGGCCGGAATTCATCGCATCAAGCGCGCCTTCCATGCCAACCGAACCGATATAGATATGGGCCATGATCATGACGATCAGCACCAGCGATACAAAACCGTGCCACAGCTGGTTCAGCTGCTGTTCCTGCAACGGCGTGAAATCGGTTGGCAGGCTGAAGCCAAACCCGTTCAGAAGCGCGAATGTGTCGCCAAACATCGTCGTCTGGAACGGGAACATCAGCGCGATCCCCGACATGCTGACCGACAGGCCGCCAATCATCACCGCCCAGAAAATGATCTTCTGCCCGGCATTGAACTTCCTGGCCGGAGGGTGAACGCCTTTCTTGACGATGCCGCCACCCATCTTGATCCACTGCCAGTCGACCTTGTTCGGGATGTTGTGGCGAACCCACAGGAGGAAGGACAGCGCAAGGCCCGCCATGAAGGCAAAGGCCAGGAAATTATGCGCATATTTGCCAGCTGCGGTCAGCGCCGCAAAGGCGTCCTTGCCAATCACCGGCAACAGCACATAACGGCCATAAAGCATGTTCAGACCGGTAATACCGAGGATGATGAACGAGCCCGCCATCAGCCAATGGGCGAACCTGTCGATGGTCGCAAACCGTAGAATGGTGGCGCCGGACGGCCCGCTGTCGATCTTGATCCTGCCGCGAACCATGTAGAACAGCCCAAGCACGAAAATGACGATGATAAGGCCGATTCCGCCGAAGGCAGAGATCGGACCATTGCGGATTGCACGATAATTGTCACCTTCCGACTGGATCATCACCGCGGCAAGTTCGTTCTTCATCTGCGTGCTGCCGGCATTGCCGGTCCGCACAAACCGCCACAGATCGGTGTCGGAGTTCAACCCCAGCGCGTCGCCCGGCACGGCACCTGCCTGCTGCGCCGCGGCGTCGGTCGGCAGGCTTGTGGCACCGCAAAGCAGCACGGCCAGCAGCGCGAGAATTCTGAATGCGTTTGCTTGCATCATGATATCACCCCTTATGGTACCGGCAGCCCGAGGGCGCCCCGGCTGTTGGCCCCTAGTACCAGGCCTGAAGGTTTGTCCTGACTTCGATTTCACGAAGCTGTTCATTCGAAAGCGACTGATCAGCAGGACCAAGATAGGTCCCCTTCTCATATTGCAGGATCCGGCCACGCTCTTCCTGTTCGCAGGCCTGCAGAAATCCGGCAACAGCGATCAGCGCGAGCATGCCAGCAAGTTTTTGACCGGTCATGACGTCCAGCTCCTCCGGCCCGCCGGTTCACGGCGCAGCACGATAGTCCGTTGAATCTCTGGTTGAAAGGCTCCCCCGCGCATGCGGGGGAGCCTGATTTTGTGACAGCCTGTCAGCTCTTGATCGAGTAGGCCGTGCCCCAGCCCCAGGCGCCGGATCCGAACCCGCGGGCGACAACACGCTCGCGGAAGATGTTCGAGACCTGGTCGCCATCGCCGGCCAGAAGCGCCTTGGTCGAGCACATTTCCGCACAGATCGGAAGCTTGCCCTCGGCCAGACGGTTACGGCCGTACTTCTGGAACTCGGACTGACTCATGTCATCCTCCGGACCACCGGCGCAGAAGGTACATTTGTCCATCTTGCCACGCGATCCATAGTTGCCAGCCTGCGGGTACTGCGGCGCGCCAAACGGGCACGCGTAGAAGCAGTAACCACAGCCAATGCACAGGTCCTTCGAATGCAGAACCACACCCTGATCGGTCTGGTAGAAGCAATCGACAGGACAGACGGCCATGCAAGGCGCGTCCGAACAGTGCATGCAGGCAACCGAGATCGAACGTTCACCAGGCTTGCCGTCCTGGATGGTCACCACGCGACGGCGGTTCACACCCCACGGCACCTCGTGCTCGTTCTTACAGGCGGTGACACAGGCATTACATTCGATGCAGCGCTCTGCGTCACAAAGAAACTTCATTCTTGCCATCAGTGCCTCCCTTACGCACGTTCAATTTCGCAGAGAGAACATTTCGTCTCCTGCATGAGGGTTACCGAGTCATAACCGTAGGTCATCGCCGTGTTAGCGGCTTCACCAAGGACATACGGGTCTGCCCCTTCCGGGTATTTCGACCGCAGGTCCTTACCTTCCATGTGACCACCGAAGTGGAATGGCAGGAAGGCAACACCGCGTGCGACACGCTCCGTCACCATGGCCATCACCTTGATGCGCGCGCCTTCCGGCGTGCTCACCCAGACCATGTCGCCATTGCGGATCGACTTGCCGTTCGCATCGAACGGGTTGATCTCGACGAACATGTCCTGTTGCAGTTCGGCCAGCCACGGGTTCGACCGGGTCTCGTCACCACCACCTTCATATTCGACCAGACGACCGGAGGTCAGAATGATCGGATAGTTGCCGGAGTGATCGACATCCTGGATCGACTTGTACAGTGTCGGCAGACGATACAGCTTGCGGTCCGAATAGGTCGGATAGTCCGCAACCAGATCACGGCGCGACGTGTAGAGCGGCTCGCGGTGAAGCGGGATCGGATCCGGGAACGTCCAGACCTTGACCCGTGCCTTGGCGTTGCCGAACGGTGCACAGCCATGCTTGATGGCAACACGCTGGATGCCGCCCGAGAGGTCGACCTTCCAGTTCGTCTTGTCACCGGCAATGCCGTCGATCACGCCGCGCTCTTCAGCGGTAAGATCGCCGTCCCAGCCAAGCTTCTTCAGCATACCCATGGTGAACTCGGGATAGCCGTCCTTGATTTCAGATCCGACCGGGTAGGAGCCTTCGGCAAGCAGGTTGTTGCCTTCATGCTCGACCCCGAAACGGGCGCGGAAACAAAGACCACCCTCGGCAACCGGCTTGTTTGTGTCATACAGCAGCGGCGTGCCCGGGTGACCCATTTCGGCGGTACCCCAACACGGCCACGGAAGGCCGTAATATTCACCGTCAAGCTCGCCACCGACAGCCTGCAACGTCGTCCTGTCGAAGACGTGCTGATTCGCCATATGCGCCTTCATGCGCTCAGGCGACTGGCCGGTGTAGCCGATTGTCCACATGCCCTTGTTGAACTCGCGGGTCACGTCCTCGATCAGCGGCTCATCATCATTCACCGAGATGTTCCGGAACATGCGGTCGGCAAATCCCAGCTTCTTGGCGAACTTGTAGATGATGGTGTGATCAGGCAGCGAGTCGAAGGACGGCTCGATGACCTTTTCACGCCACTGCAGCGAGCGGTTCGACGCAGTCACTGACCCGTAGGTCTCGAACTGTGTCGTTGCCGGCAGCAGATAGACGCCATCTGTACGGTCGGACATGACAGCGGAAACGGTCGGATATGGATCGACCACGACCATCAGGTCGAGCTTTTCCATCGCCGTCTTCATTTCCTTCATGCGAGTCTGCGAGTTCGGCGCGTGACCCCAGAAGACCATGGCCCGGACATTGTCAGGCTGATCCATGTTGTCCTTGTCTTCAAGAACACCGTCGATCCAGCGAGACACCGGAATGCCCTTCAGGTTCATCAGGCTCTTTGCCTTGCCGTCCTTGCCGGTGATGGAGTCGAAGCGGGCCTTGATCCACTCGTAATCCTCACCCCAGACGCGCGACCAGTGCTTCCAGGCACCTGCCGACAGGCCGTAATAGCCTGGCAGAGAGTGCGACAGAACGCAGAAGTCGGTGGCGCCCTGAACGTTGTCGTGGCCACGGAAGATGTTTGCGCCACCACCGGCAACGCCCATGTTTCCGAGAGCCAGCTGCAACGCGCAGTAGGCACGGGTGTTGTTGTTACCGTTGGTGTGCTGCGTGCCACCCATGCACCAGATGAAGGTGCCGGGGCGGTTGTTGGCCATCAGCTGGGCCACGCGGCGCAGCTGCGAGCCGGGAACACCGGTCACACGCTCGGTCTCTTCCGGGGTCCATTTCGCAACCTCGGCCTGAACATCTTCCATCCCGTAAACGCGCTGACGGATGAACTCCTTGTCCTCCCAGCCGTTTTCGAAGATGTGCCACATGATGCCCCAGATCAGGGCGACGTCGGCACCCGGGCGGAAGCGGACATATTCATCGGCATGCGCTGCCGTGCGCGTGAAGCGCGGGTCACAGACGATCAGTGGCGCGTTGTTCTGCTCTTTGGCCTTTAGCAAGTGAAGCAGAGACACAGGATGCGCCTCGGCCGGGTTGCCACCAATGACGAATATCGCACGTGAATTGTGAATGTCATTGTACGAGTTCGTCATCGCGCCATAGCCCCAGGTGTTGGCAACACCGGCAACCGTGGTCGAGTGACAGATACGCGCCTGGTGGTCACCATTGTTGGAACCCCAGTAGGCGTAGAGCTTGCGGAACAGATAGGCCTGCTCGTTATTGCTCTTTGCCGATCCCAGCCAATAGACCGAATCCGGTCCGGACTGCTCGCGGATCTCCAGCATCTTGTCGCCGATCTCGTTGATGGCCTCGTCCCAGCTCATGCGGGTCCATTTGCCACCGACAAGTTTCAGCGGATATTTCAGGCGGCGTTCGCCGCTGGCGGTTTCGCGAACCGAGGCACCCTTGGCACAATGGGCACCGAGGTTGATCGGGCTGTCCCAGCCGGGCTCCTGGCCTGTCCAGACACCGTTCTGAACCTCTGCCATGACGGTACAACCGACAGAACAGTGGGTGCAGACGGTCTTCTTGATTTCAGCTGCTGCGCCGGCGACAGATGCCTGTGCCGGACGAACGTTGCTGCCCGATACCGCGACCGCGGTGGCGACGCCACCAATCGCGAGACCGGAGCCGCGCAGGAATGCACGACGGTCAACAACCTTTTCCGCAACCTTGCCGAAAAAAGACGATGACTGGGGGCTATTCGCTACCCCTGACCTCTTCTTCTTAAGCATTGTTGTCTCCTCCAGTTGAAAAGCTGATTAGAATCGGGCCGACTTGTAGAAGGCCTTGACGTGATCGGTCTCGCGATAGCCAGAACCGGTCACCTCCAATGCGTCATCAGCAGATGCCGTCTTGCTGGCAACCGCTGCCGTACCGGCAGCTGCAACCGACAAGGCAGCTTTCTTGAGAAAGTCACGCCGATCCTCGACGCCTGTCTTCTCCTTGTTGTCTGTCATTTTCTTTACCTCCAAAAATGACGCCGCATAAGGCCGCGGCCTGCCATGCTGCGGGGGCGTCTCGCTACCCCGCCTCATCCATGTCGAAAGCTTCGCTTTCAATCTCCAGAAACGCGCGGCCGATGGTGCCGACCGGCGCGTAGAATACAGCTGACTTCGCCGCCTCGATGTCCTGCATCAACAGCGGCGCCCAGGGATCAATATGTGTCTTGAAGAAGGCCGCCTGCGCTGCCAGATCGTTCGGCGCGCCAAAACTGCCGCGAATAAGGCCGGCCATGATGTCGAACAGGCTGGCAATATGGTCTTCCGGGTCCTTCACGCCCTCGGCACGCTCGATCCCCATGGCCTGCATCTCGTTGCGAAGCTTGGCAAGCGGCTTGTCGTTCAGGAAGCCGGTCAGATAATAGGAGGCGTAGGGCAGGATCTCGCCACGGCCGACGCCAATGAACAGACGCATATATTCGTCGCGTATTTCGTCATTGGCGATTTTGGTGGCGAGTGTCGCCAGCACGGAACTGGCAGATCCGATAGCCGAACTGTCGCCCTGCAATGCCGCGACATGACCGATCAGATCATCGCCCGGCTCACCGCGAAGCAGCGACGCCAGAAATTCATACATGTCGGCGCGCAAGGAATCCTCGGGCAGAACCCCTGCTGAAGATGTACCATCACTTTGCAATGCTGAGTTGACCAACATTCACCCTCCCACATGACAAGACTATCAAGAGTGTTGCCGGAAAGGCAAAATCTTTGAGTGCGAGTGATAATCATTATCAATTACATCTGGGTTAAAAAATACTATACAAACCAGATGGTTAAGCTTAATCCACCGCGTATCGGCCTGTTTTTCGCTAAAGATATTCTGTGGCTTTCTGACGCATGGAGCCTCAGCCGATGATCTGTGCATGACCGCCGCTGGCATTGAGGGTGTGCATCACGCCGGCTTTCGAAAGGTCATGCGACTCGGCCGCGGTGGCGGTGCGGGTTCGGATTCACCCTCGATGGGGACCGGGTCGCCTGTCTGGCCGGCATCATTCGCACCGGTCGGGGCCTTTGCGGCATCCCGATGCTCATCCGTCGCGGAGTCGGCCGGTTTGCTGGCCGCTTCGGGGGCCTCAGCTTCCGCGCCCGCCATGCCTTCGCCATCACCCTCGGCGCCATCACCCTCGGCGGCATCATCCTCGGCGGCATCATCCTCGGCGGCATCAAAGGCCTTCTGCAGATAGCCCTTGCCGACCTGATAGGCGGTCTGCATGCCGTCGATCACCGTCGCCGCATCGGTGTAGTTCTCGCCATACTCGACCATTTCATCGGCGAATCTGAACAACGGGTTCAGACGCCACATCCGGCGCAGCGCCATCTGACGTATGCGGTCGGGGAATTGCCCCTGCAGCAGCGAATCGAGCTTCTCCTCATCCTCGATCGCTTCCGGGTCATCGACCCCGTATTTCGCCAGCAGCTCCTCATCCGACAGCGCCGCCTCCTCGTCCGCTTCGGCCTCCTGGTCGGCCGCGCCGGGTGGCTGCATATCTTCCGGCATGTCGGGAACGGCCTCGCCACGCGCCACCTGTTCCTTGCGCCGCAACCGTGCCGAGAGCGATCGCCTCAGGCCGGTCGGGCTGTCATCTTCATCCGCCATGCCGCCCCCCGCTATTGTCGCCGCAACCGCGGATCGGCACGACCGCCAACCCGCGCGTCGAGATTGGCCCGGTCACGGACGCGCTTCTTGAAGGGTTCCGGGTGGTAATGCGCATCCACAAAGGCCGCCACAAACTGGCGGATCGGGCCGGCCAGCGGCAATTTCTCGATCAGGTCCTCGCCGCAATCCTCATAATCCTGGATGTTGTAGGGCGACAGGCTGAGTTCGGCGACATGCATATCCGGCGCGTCATCATCCCCCGGCAGATCATCCCCCGGCCGATCATCCTCCTCCTCATCCTCACCGGAACGAAGGACGAGATATATGGCCGGATCGCTGGAGGCCAGATTCTCGGCATAGGCTTCGGCCTCGGCATGATGCAGGTCGAGAAAGGCATCGGCGAAGAACAGATCATCGGCCACCGCACCACCACCCTGACCACGAAGCCGCTGCAGGCGCGTATTATTGATCGGCGGCGCCCCTCCGCCGGCCTCTGGCCGCAATGGCAGCAGGTCGCTGATCACCCAGCGGAACGGCTGCCACACATTGTCAAGCGGTTGCCTTTCAACAATCACCCTGACGCCATACAGCACATGCTTTGTCTGCGGTGTTGTCTCGTTCGCCATATTTCCCCCGTTGAAGCGCCGACAGAACGCCCCGTGACCTTTTAACCCACCCGCGCCGGATCATTTGGCGCGTGAGAATTTTCAGATTTCCGTTACTGTAGCCACCATTCGCGATTAATGGGAACATGCCAAAACATCGCGCCAACAGATTGCGCCAACAGATTGCGCCAACAGATTGCGATTGTTCGACCGGGAGGCCCTGATGATGAAGCTCGCCGAGCGTGACATTCTTGTCTGCGATTGCGGTGGCACCATGGATATTGACGGTGCCAAACTCGGCAAGGCATGCGGTGCGGCCGCCGGCTGCGCGGTGGCGACCGAGCTGTGCCGATCCGGAATCGCGACTTTCGAGACCGCCCTCGAGGCGTCCGGCGACCAGCCGCTGATCGTCGCCTGCACGCAGGAAAGCGCGGTTTTCGAACAGATCGCCGAAGAGGCCGACAAACCCGCTCCCGAATTCATCAATATCCGCGAGGCCGCCGGGTGGAGTGAGGACGGCGCCGCCGCGCTGCCCAAGATCGCCGCCCTTCTGCATGCCGCCACCGACATGGCACCCGCGGCACGTAGCCTGACACTGACTTCCACCGGACGCTGCCTGATCTATGCCGATGGCGCACGCGGCAATGGCGTCGATGCGGCGCTGGCAATGGCCGAAAGGCTGAAAGACTCGCTTGGCGTCACGGTCATGATCACCGCGCCGACAGACGACATCATGGCAAGCGGCATGTCCGGCCTTGTCACGCGCGGCACCATCCGCAGCGCCAGGGGTCATTTCACCGCCTTCGAACTTGTCATTGACGGCTTTGGCTCAGCCCTGCCAAGCAGCCGCGCGGCGCTCCGGTTCGAGGATCCCCAGGACGGCATCGAGACCGGCTGCGACGTGATCATCGACATGACCGGTGCGCCGGCGCTGTTTACCGGATGGGAGAAGCGGGACGGCTATTTCCGGGTCAGCCCGGATGATCCGGTGCGGCTGGCCACGGTGACGGCCGAGGCGTCCGAGATGATCGGCGCCTTCGAGAAGCCCATCTATATCGATTACAACCCGGATCTCTGCGCGCATTCGCGCAACAGCCTGAATGGCTGTTCGCGCTGCCTGGATGTGTGCCCGGCAGGCGCCATCATCAGCGCCGGCGACACGGTCGAAATCGACCCCGCCATCTGTGGCGGCTGCGGTTTTTGCGGCGCTGTCTGCCCGTCGGGCGCGGCACAGACCAACCTTCCGGCGGCCGATGCGTTCGGCCAGCAGATGACAAACCTCGTCGACCATTATCTGGAGGCTGGCGGCAAGACACCGCGCCTGCTCCTCGCCGATGGTGGCCACGGCGCCGGCATGATCGACATGATCGCGCGGTTCGGGCCAGGCCTGCCGGCGGACCTGCTGCCGATGACCATGCACAGCACCGGCCGGGTCGGTCACGACCTGTTGGTCACGGCGATCGCGCAAGGCTATGAGCAGGTGATCATTCTCGCCAATCCGAACAAGCCGGACGAAACCCCGCAGATCGCCCGCCAGATCGAACTGGCGCGCGCTTTGATGGCCGGAGTCGGGGCGGATGACGAGGCGCGCTTCGTGCTGATCGATGATATCGATCCCGACATGGTGGCCACGCGGCTGCGCGGCACCCGCCCGAAAGGCAAGGTCAAGCCGGCCCCGTTCAGCCCGCTTGGCAGCCCGCGCGGCATCACCCGCCTCGCGATGCGTGGCCTTGCCAGCGCGCAGAAGACCGCGCCGGCGGCGATCCCGCTCCCCGAGGGCGCGCCCTATGGCCGGGTCGAGATCGATACCGACAACTGCACCATCTGCCTGTCCTGTGTCGGCGCTTGTCCGGCCGGCGCGCTGCAGGACAATCCCGATGCACCGCAGCTGCTGTTCCGCGAGGATGCCTGCCTGCAATGCGGCATCTGCGTCGCCACCTGCCCGGAAAAGGTGATCTCGCTGGTCCCGCAGTTCAACCTCGCCGACAGCGCGATGAATGCCGAGCTGGTGATCGAGGATACACCCTTCCACTGCACCGGATGCGGCAAGCCCTTTGGCAGCTCGCGTTCGATCGAGCGCGTGATCGACAAGCTGTCAGGCCACAGCATGTTCAGTGGCGAGCGGCAGATCGACATGCTGAAGATGTGCGAGGATTGCCGGGTCGAGGCGATGTTCGACAAGGATGACAGGCTGATGGATGTCGGCGAACGTCGCAAGCCACGGACAACAGATGACTACATGAACTAGGGTCTCTGCCCCGGTTCAGCTGGTCGCCAGCGGCAAATTGGCAAGTAGGTTCTGTGGCTTCATGCGAACGCTGCCAGCCTGATCCATGGCGAGGCCAAGATAGACCGGCCGCCCGGCCATTTCGGAAATGAAACCGTCTTCCGCCTCAAGCTTGAACAGGCACAGGATCGCGCGCAACCGGTCCTCGCCGACATCCGCCCCGCTATAGAGATCGTTGAACAGGTCGTTCGAGACGCTGTCGAGCCCGACATGCCATGACCAGCTTTCATCCTCGATCCCGTGCATCGGCTGGATACGGGTCGTCACGCCGAGGAAATAGCCGATCCAGGCCTCCATCACGCGGCACAGCCCGTCAAGAGCCGGCTGCGTGAAGGCAAGATCGACCGAGGTGTTGAACATGTCGGAACGCGCCCAGTATTCATCCGCCGTCTCGGTGGCGAGAATGTCGATGCTGACCTCGTCAGGGGCCGGCCCTTCCTGGAGCATCCGCGCCATGCCGGCCTGGAGCTGCACCGTCGCATGGTCGGCCACCATGATGCGGCCATCATCCAGTGTCACGGTCTGTTGGCGGAACAGGCATTCCGCTGCCCGGATCTTCAGCGTGTCGGTGTCCCCGTCAAGGATGTTACGAAGGATGATCTGCGTCAGCTGTTCAAGAAACAGCGGCGGAAAGTCGATCCTGACACCGCGAACAACCGCCATATAGGCAGCCTCCAATGTCGGGTATTGCGCCAGAAAGCCGCGAAAGGCCAGCACCGCGCGGTAATTATGGACCACATCACGATCGATGATCGGCTCGAAATCCGCCTCCGTCACCTCGGCGAACGGGTCCTCGCTGAGCCGCGCATGCAGGGCGCGCTCGGCGGCGCAGGATTCCTCCTGCGGCGCGATCTCGTCACGGGCGTAATAGGCCAGCATGAAATCGGCGCTGGGAACAAGCCGTCCCTCGGTATCGCGGTCAAGAAGATGCCAACCCGAGGTCAGCCAGAAATCCTGTGTCATGTCCATTCCCTCGGTTTGCGATGCCGGGCCTTATCCGGTATTGGCGGATTCATCATCCGCAACCATCGTCCAGATTTTCTGCTCGGCGCATGAATCGGCCTTTGACAGGCTGCGGAAACTCTCGGTAATGCCATCATCGCCGAACTGGCGCTGAATTGTCAGCAATGTGCCGGTTTTGTGCTGCCCGCACAGCTCGGCCATGAAGGCGATTTCCTCGCTGGCAGCGGCGCGCGCCACCTCGAGGTCGGGCGCGCCAAGCCGTTCGACAAAGGCGCTTGCCACCTCGTCGGTCAGGCGCGCCACATCATCCGCGCTGGCATTGACAATACTGACCAATGTCGAAAACCCGAACGAGCCGGTTCCCAGAAACCCGTTGCTGAAGGCCTGCTTCACCTTGCCGGTCAGCGCCTCGGGCGCGATATCGGCGAAACAGAAGGTGCCAACAAGCGCCCATTCACCTTCCTCGGCGGCAGCCGGGAAGACATTGAGATCGGAGGGATCAAACCTGATGGTGCGCGCCAGCTTCACAACAAAATGCCCTTCACGATATGTCCTTCACGTTATATCCCTCACCGAGGACAGTTCGGCCGGCCCGCACACACTCTCGAACTCGGTCGGGATAAGACCAACCGGGCGGCCGTCGATCCTGATCAGCGCCGCCCCGTCTTCATCCAGCCCGACCCAGTCAGCCATGCTGCCATCGGCAAGCACCATCTCGGCGCCTTCCTGGAGGCGTTGTACCCACAGATCGTGAAGCGGCCGGAACCCGTCATCCTCCCAGCGATTGACCCAGGCCATGAAATGCCGGCACACGGATTCCACCAGCCTCGTGCGCGAAATGAACCCGCCGCCTTCCTCGGCAAGCGAGGTATATTCCAGCCCGCCATCGTCATGCCACACATCTTCCGAGCCGGTCCGCACAGACAAATCCAGGGTCATCCCGGCGACCATCCAGCCAGGGACATCTTCGCGGCCGGCGGCCGGATCGGCAGTCACCCACACCCGTCCGGCGCGACCGCGATTGAGCAATATATAGCCCGGCAGCTGATAGGACACGACAACCTCGGGAGGTGCCAGCGCGCCAATCGCATCACCGGCGCCGATCATCAGCGCATACAGCATCTGGCCGGCCCGACGAAGCGGTACTTCCGGGCCAAGAATGACTGCCATGTCGACGAGTTTCGTTTCCTCGGAATACAGAACAGTGCCAATTTCGGCCGTGGCGACGGCGGCAAGCGCCTTTGCCGCAACATCCTGGCCAACCGGCACCGGCATGGCGGTCAGCAGCGGCGGCAGTTGCGGCGCATCACCATCCTCGGCCGGAAATTCCTCGTAATACAGGCTCATGCCTCTTCCTCCTCGCGCCGCAGATCGGCGACCTCCATAAGGCGCCGTGCGATCTGGCGGTAGGTTTTCGCCTGCACCGAACGCGGATTGGCGACCACCACCGGCGTGCCGGAATCTCCTCCGGTCCGCACCTCCAGCGACAGCGGAATCTCGCCAAGCATCTCGATGCCGCGGCGCGATGCCTCGCCGGTCACCCCGTCATTGCCGAAGATATGATCGGTGCGCCCACAATCAGGACAGGACCAGTAGGCCATGTTCTGGATCATGCCAAGCACCGGCACCTCGGCCTTGTCAAACATGGTGATCGCCTTCACCACGTCAAGAAGCGCGATGTCCTGCGGTGTAGAGACGACGACCGCGCCGGCAAGACTGACCTGCTGCGCCAGCGAAATCTGGATATCGCCGGTTCCCGGCGGCAGGTCGATCACGATGACGTCAAGCGTTCCCCAGGCGACGGAGTCCAGCATCTGTGTCAGCGCCGACTGCACCATCGGCCCGCGCCAGATCATCGCCGTGTCATCGGGAACAAGAAGCCCCATCGACATCAGATGCACACCATAATTTTCCAGCGGGCGCACCATGTCGCCGCCGGCCGCGGCGGGACGGCCGCTGACGCCCAGCATGCGGGGCAGCGACGGCCCGTAGACATCGGCATCCAGCAGCCCGACCCGCAACCCTTCGAGCCGCAGGGCGATCGCCAGATTCACCGCCGTGGTCGATTTGCCGACACCGCCCTTGCCCGATGCCACAGCGACAAAGCGCCTGACCTTGATTTCATGAACCTTCTCGACGGTTTCATCGGGCACCGCATCTGCCGTCGAAGCGGTGCCGGAATGCGCCGTCACGACGACCGTGGCGCTGGTCACGCCGGGGATCGCGCGGGCCGCCTTTTCTGCTGCCTGGCGCACCGGCTCCATGGCCGGGCCGCGATGCGCCGGCACCTCGAGCGCGAAGCTGATATTCGTCTGTTTGACATGCACCGCGCTGACCATGCCGAGATCAACGACGGACCGTCCCTGCGACGGGTCAATCACCTCCCGCAGCGCCGCGATCACGTCATCTTCGGCAATCTCAGCCATTGTCATCCGGGGTCAGGAGGGTCCCCTCGACGCGATGCGTGAAACCAAGGGCGGCAATCGTCACCTCGGCATTCACCGCAACCTCGGCGCCGGCGGCCATCTTGCCATCGGCAACCGCCGCCTTCAGCGCCGCCTCAAGCTCCTGATGCGCTGTCACGCCAAGCTGCTTCAGGAATTTGCGCATGGCGATCTCGTCCTCGCTCATCTCGTCACGCCTGTCTGTTCCCATCTTTCTGTCCTCTCTGATACCGGCAAGCCACCCTAGCGGGCCGGTGATGGCAATGTCCTGACAAAATCGAGGATGGCGTCGACATCCTCAAGCGTCAGCACGATTTCATGAACAAAGGCCGGCCGTTCCTTTGACCGGTCGGCACTCACCTCGCTGATCCGCACCAACGCCGGATGTGGCGGCAGCACATAGAATTCCTCGAACCGGCGTTCCCAGTCGGCAAGATATTTCATGCCGATAAAGGACGGGGTCGATTCGATCCCGCCATAGGGATTTATGTCGCCAACGACATGGCAGCGCGTGCAATGCGTCGCCGCCACCTCGCGCCCGCGTTCGACATCGGCGCCGGCCGGCAATGCCGCCGCCGTCATAATCATCACCCAGCATGCCACCGCGCCAACCGTGCGCCAGCCGCGCCGCGCAGCCTGCGCCTTTTGCATGACATCTGTCGTC